>Ga0247816_10000321_pt1 | contig 28674 bp, 19 predicted proteins | sample UWRJL209509C1_FD_179930 | JGI IMG/M metagenome (GOLD analysis project Ga0247816, IMG submission 179930) | Plant litter microbial communities from Arlington Agricultural Research Station in Wisconsin, United States - UWRJ-L209-509C-1 | ecosystem: Environmental > Terrestrial > Plant litter >...
AGTAGTATCCTAAAAAAAAAGCGATCCTAAAAAAAAAAAGCGGTCCTTAAAAAAAAAAGCCATATAATAATTAAATTTATTATTCTGGCTGCTCCTCCTACTTCTGTTACTGCTCCTCTTACTGCTTGTAATTATAACATTAAAAGAGCTATGAAATATTTTATAGACTAGGCAGGATTCGAACCTGCGATGATAGCATCGAAAGAGCTATGTCTTACCACTTGACCACTAATCCATATAACTTGCAGCAAGGTGCAAGTATCGCACTTGCTTCTATTGATTACAAAACAATTGCATTGCTTTTATGCTAACCAAGCAAGCACTTTAATAAAGATATATTAACTATATAGTTTACTATAAAATTAGTACTTAATATCTTAAAATCTCTAGAATCTTACAAATTAAGCCTAATAATGTAATATTATATTACGTATATTTAAGAAATATCCCAAGGCAAGTTTCGTGCCTATATGCTTTCAGCACTTATCTTTGACTAACTTAGCTTTCCTGCCATGCTTATGTTATTTATTTAGCTAAGTGACTATAACATCCCCGGGACTGGTATTATGAATAAATCCAAATCCTCATCTATTAATATCGGGCACATAAACAACAGGTAAACCAGAGGTTAATAAAATTGATATACCTTTTGAGTATGCAACTGTACCCCATGTTCCTTTCGTACAAGATTAATCCTTGTTATATTCTAATTCCCTCTAGAAGATAGAAACCATACTGTCTCACGACGTATTTAACCCAGCTCATGTAACTTTTTAATCGACGAACAGTCGTACCCTACATAGTTTCTGCCATAGCTCAACCAAATAAGTTAAATTTATTTGATTACAAATTTATCATATCATTAATTCAAACATCTCTTCTACTATTCATTCCGTTTTTGATTTTTTGAATCTCTTCTAGTCCTTCTAATGTTAAATGTTTCTTTTCTTTAATTATATTAACTGCTTTTAAGAAATCTAAATAGTCAAAATACTTTATTCCTTCTATAAGATTATCCTTAAAAAGAGGTAAAATTTTATCAGTCAATTCTGTAAAATTAACTACTCTGTACACAAATGCATTTCTGTTAAGATAAACGGCACCAGCTTCAAAATAGTTAGCTATTACTTTCATTAACTCTTCATCTCTAGCATGCTGAGATAAATTAAATTCTAATTGAACTTTTTTATTTAGTTTATGTTTGGAAGAATTTAAAACTCTTATCATAAAACTACCCTCCGCTGAAGTAAACCCAGCTAACCATCCAGGTGATAAATTACCTGAATATGTAATAACTGGTCTTTCCTTTGGAGTTATATCCAAGAAAGCTTCTTCTAAAGTACTAGTTAAACCTTTATTCATTATAGCTTTACATGAAACAATTTCATTTATACCTTCCGGTGTTAAATGTTTTTTGCGTCTTATCAAGTCCATTATAAGCTTAAATAAAATAAAGTCCGCTTGTTTCTGAGTTAACAAACAATAACTATTTAAATGATTTTCAATTACTAATAAATCCTTTGGTGAATTTACATAATATTGAATTCCATTTACTCCTTTTTTTGAGATACCTCCAACACCAAAAAAATTTTTAATTTCTTCTAGTAAAGCAAGATCTTTTTTATGTAGGCCAATAGAAAAAGAAGTTTTAATTTGTCATCCGCTTTTATAAGATTTATCTTTAATAAAAGTAACTGAAAAGCTACCTTCTCCGTCTATAAATCCACTTACAAAATTAGGATCTAGTTTTGATTCATTATTTCGGCTTGTGTCTGTTGAAACTACTTTAGTAGAATGGTGTCTGATTAATGATTTAGAAAGGATTTTGTTTTGATAATCTCTCTCGAGGCCCACTAGAGTACACCTTAACATTGGTAAGTTATTTTTTAACCCAGGTGCACCAATGCAACTACCGTCTACTCGTTGCTCTTTTACAACAATATTCTCTTCTAATATTGTTGACTTAGATCCGCGATATCCTATTTCAGTTTCCATCATCTTCTGACTTGTTACTATACCTGAGTAATTACTTCAGCCACTATTTACCTTTCGATAAACGCTTAGTATCAGAAGTTTTAAGGTTTCCCCGGAGTTTGATAGTTTCAGACACGAATGTGATATCCTACATCACAAAGCATCCATGAGGATAAGTTAAGCCGACATCGAGGTGCCAAACCGCGCACTCATTATGTACACTCTTGCGCAAATTAGCCTGTTCAACTTGTTATCATCTTAATTTATTTCCATTTTTCACAAAAGGGTTCAGACTATTTCTTCATTTCTTTTTTTTTTATCTATTTAAAATTAGGTATTAAACCGATTAGTTACCGCTAACCCATCCTTTTACTGCAAAAGCACCAATCCTTCTTTTAGATGTAAATAAGGAATAATCCAGATTAGGTTTAGCATAACCTCTCGTATTTATACAAGATAATCCTTTATAAGATGAATCAAAATTTTTTAATCTACCTTTTAATCTTAGTCTAAAGATAGATTTATCTGCTCTATTACGTCTACTTAATCTACCTTTAGCTTCAAATTTTATACCACTTATATTTTTATAATTAATAGAATTAAAGATTATTTCATATATTCTTAAATAATCTTTATTTAAATTATTATTTAAAATAATATTATAATATAACTTATTTAATAATTCAGATAAATTATTATCATTTAATATAGAATTAATATTAAAATTTAGATATTTATTATTTAATAAATTAAAATCTATACCTTTTGTTTTTATATTAAACTTTTTTATCATCGTTATATTTACTTTAGGTAAAATTACTTTTTTTAAAATAGCATCCATAGAATATATTACACCCGATTTTCTATCAGTTATCTTAGATGTTAATATTTTCGTTATAATTTCACTATGAAAAGCTATCGATCTAAGATTTACAATATTAAATTCTACTTTCTTATTATAATATTTTACTATAAAATTTTTCAATTTATATAAAAGTTTTTCTTCGAATTTATATTTATTAAGACTTAATTTTAATTTATATTTTCTAAGAAGTATTAGTTCTTTACATAATAAAGCTTTAATTGATTTATAATTCATATTACTAGAATCTTCTAATCTGTTTTTGTTTTTGTAGTTTCTTTCTTCATCAAAAAACCCGAAGATTTTTTCATTATTATAAACTAATGATTTAACATTTTTATAAAAAGATATTTTTAATATCTTTATTCTCTTTAATAAAGCTATCTTTTCCCTATTATATACATATACAGTAAAAATAGCTTTATTATTAGTATGTTTTATTTCTGCCTTACTTGCATATATTTTATTAAATGATAAACTTCTGTATTTGATAGATCTATCTTTATTATATAAAAATTTAGGGTTAAAATATAAATTAAAAAAACTTTTAATTAATAAATTAATATTTATATCATAAATAGCCATGTTTTTTATATTATTCTGATTAAATGCATAAATACTATTTTTTCATTCTTTAGATACAGGGAGAAAGTATCTTGTTTTACCTACTTCAGAAGATTTAACTTTAAAAGGTATTATTTTATTATTATTGTCTATATTTTTAGTAAAAATATATAAAAATTTTTTAATTTTATTCTCCATAATAATCTATTTTACTATTTTACATATTTTTATAGATAAAAAAAAAAAGAAAGTTGGGTATTAATAAAGGATTATTGTTAGCATTACTCACCTTATAGTCGTTGAACGATTTTATCTTTATATATTAAAATGCTAAGATAAATTTCGCTTCAAATTTACTTATACTAAAAAAGTAATTTTTGAAATTAACCCAATATATTCTCAATTATTTATGGCTGAGTACTGAGGACTGAGCACTGAGTACTGAGTACTGAGTACTGAGGACTATAAATATTGAAGGACAAACATCCCTAGCGTAGCTTTTCCAAAAATCCAAGATCTATCCTTTTTGTATCTTGTGATCCTATGCCCCGCTTACGCGACTGTAAGATTTGTTGTTAATCAAACAGTAAGGCAAGATTAAGCCATTAAGCTTTGTAAGTAACAAACATTGTTATTATTAAAAAATAATAATTACCATTAAAATATTAGAGAGATATTGTTACTTATTATTAGTGCCTATTTATCTCTTCGTCTCCATCCATCCATCTTTAGGACAGATGTAGGATTGAAGTCATCTGTCATCTAATTAAAGATAAATGAAAAAGGCTAAATAATAAATAACCCCCCATAATATTTTATTTATTACGTCTAATTTCTCTATAAATAAAATCTTACCTAATTTCCTTGAAATTACTATGCTAAAAAATACATAAATAATTTTTATACTGTACCCAAGGACTATAATATATATCTTATACATATTACCCTCTATGAATATAATATACATGATTAAATATAGGATTACTATAAAAATTCGCAAACACAATTTTTAATTTTTAGACACACCCATTTACTCTTTATGGGGTCTGTGCCCCGCATAAACTGTCTTCTAACAATTGTTCTACATAGAAACGAAAACATTAGATATTCTCTAATGTCTCATGTCTCCTTAAAAATCGATATAACAAGTCATATCTCCTTAAAAATCAACATACAAGGATGAGCGTGGCTAAAAAGACAGCTCACCTACGTATTCCCACTGATGACGTAATTACACGTCATGTAGTTTAATAATATGATAGAATAATAAAGGTGTTTCAATTCTATCTTATCGATTACCTTATACACTAAAAATAGCCGGAATCATACTCAATAATTAGTAACAGTAAAGCTGCATAGGGTCTGTAGAGATAGGTCGTTTTATTACTAAAATTTCCCCCTCGTGGAACCGTACGTGCAACTTTCATCGCATACGGCTCGAGCATTAATTTATAACATATATTTTGTATAGAGTCTACGTAGTAATTATATTGTGGTAAATAAGCAAAATAAACCAGCTATTTATAAATCCTATTATACGTGAATCCATATCACAAGAACGGTTAATTTTAGAGCTAGTGTCGCACAAAAACCTATTGATAAATAATTTTATTCAACTCTACCTTTATTCATATGAGCTTTAATGTCTTTCATTTTCTGTAATCCTTCTACAGTATCTTGAGCTCTTTCTCCCTTTAATTCTATTAATGTTTTTCAATCTAAATAGTCTAAATATTTACGTGTTAATAAGGGATATTTATCAAAAAATTCTGTTACAACAGAGTGTTGATTAATAATAAATCTATTAACTATACGTGAATTTTTCACAGCATCTAAATCATAAATATCATATTTAGGTTTTAGATAACCGCAACCAAAAAACTGGATAAAAGCATTTAACAATAACACATCATGATTACTTTGTGCTATTTCTAAAGTAGGAGCTAAAGACAAATAGGGTTTTCCTCTATTAACTGTATTTGAAATACCGAATTGGAAGTCGAGAAATAGAATATATTTAAAATATAGTATTAGAAAACTTGAATAAAGGCTAGGTTAAGATTATTTAGAGCTATTCAAATCTACTATTCGAAATTTACCTTTGAATAAAGTTTGATTTTTTATATACCTACTTACAGTAGTGTGGCTAGAACCTAAATATTTAGCAGTTTCACCAATAGTATCAAAAATTGCGGTAGTATTAGTATTAACATCTGTTATTTCAATTTTATGCCCTAAAGATTTAGAAATTTTAGCTTTATGCTCCATAGTTTTAGCAAATCCCTCCTTATCTCGACTTTTTTGTGCAGCACTCATCAAAGCTTTAGTTTTTTCTGAATGTTTTTTACCAAATAACGGATTTTTTTCTGCTAAACTAGCTATCCTCATTAATTCTTTAGTTTCATCTGAATGCTTAAAACCAAACTTAGAACCAGCAATACTTAAAATATTATATACTGGACTTAAAGAATCAATATAAAATTGTTCTCTTTCAATTACCTGAGAAGGTTCACAATATTCAAGAATTTCTAAGCTAAAATTAGAATGTCCGTATTTTATTAAAGCACTATAAATAGAACTATTTCTCTTTTTCAAGTAAAGCTCCATTAATTTTAACGAATAATAATGATAGAATCTTTTTCTTAAATCTATGGCACTACCCACATAAGTATTACCGTTTAATTTATTTGTTCAGAGATAAACACCCGATTTTCCTTTATTATCTCCGAATATTAACTCTTTTTGTGTATCAGTGTTTGAGTAAACAACCACTGATTTTAAATTATTGATATTATCTTTATTAGTTGAATAAAAACGTTCACCTAATAAGATTCTTCACATTGTTTGATTTGAGACGTTTAGGCTAAAAGCCTTAGATAGATTAGTAAATAATATTTTTTGATATGTTTTGTTTTTCATGTATTTTTTTTATTATATTTTTATTGTAAACCTAATATATTTATTAAAAATATTAACTACTTAAGCATTGCACTACTTTATTTCCTTCCCATAGGTTATATGTATCCCCAGTTTTCACCTTTCAACATATAGTGGCTATAGTTACATTATCTGTAGCTAATAGCTAGCAAAGAATAAAAGGTTGGTTACTAATCAATTTAATGGCAGTCTTCATACGTATCCGTAGTAGGTGTTGACCTAAAACGGATATTATAGCAATAAGACATGTCTCAAGTATCTTATTACTATTATGCCGGTAGCCCTCGCAAGGATACGCGGTACACCTTACCCTTTCATTAATTTAATAATAAATATATTATATTGTATTCCAGCCAAACGCCACGAAGTATGCACCCCTAGCCCCCCCCTACCTTCACCATCAATAAAAGCTTGAACTCATTCATTATTTAGTTTTATAGGTTCACAACTCTTAAGATAACTTCATCTTTCCTCAAAGGAACGTGAACTATTCATATTTTTTTTAATAACTTGAATAACCTCCACGTCCTTCAAGTGAGCTTTATCTTTCATAAGTAAAGCTACCTTTTTAAAATCTAGATAATCTAAATTTTTAGACGTTAATAAAGGATAGTTATCTAAATGGGGTATAACTTTAGTTAAGATATCATCTATTTTATTAACAGAAAATTTGTAAGCATTTTCTTTTTTATTATCAATATAAATGTTACCACAACCAAAATAATTTTGTAAATCTAAAAGAATACCTTTAGAGTGTTCTTTTTGTGTTACCTTTAAAGTCAAAGAAACTTTAGGTTTATTATTAGTTTCTTGTATTGATACTGAAAAATTACCCTCAGAATCTATAATTCCTGTTACCCATTGAGGGGCAAGAAGGACTTCCCCTGATAAACCTGATTTAAAATCAGTTTTAGGTTTTAAGTTATTAACAGAGTATTCTCTAATTAATACTGTTGTAGTTGAAATGTTATGGTCTTTAACCATGTTTAGATTAGTTATATTTATTTTTTTTAAATTCATTTTTATCATATTTATTTTTATTATTTTTTTTCCTCTTAATCATTTTTAAGCTAATAATCTCTGCGAAAGTAAAATTTATTTATAAACTCCTAGTTACTCGCGTGTTGCACTGCTTTATTTCCTCCTTATAGTATCTAAGATATCCCCAGGGCTCTACAGCCCCTTTCAACCCCGATTGCATATAATTACCTTTAACTCAATAAAGAAGAGGTGAAAACTAATCTTAATTTCCGTATATCATTACTATGTGCTTACAGCATAGTTAAAATAATTTAAACCCCATTTCAAAAAAGTATAAACCATTTTCCCGGATGTATCCCTCGTAAAGATACGCGGTACATCTCACCTTTTCACAAAAAGTATTATAAATAAATTATTACTGTATACGGCTAAAATATTGTACATTTACCAAATGAATTAAATATAGCTATACTGAATATATGTATAAATTCTTAACGCCTGTTCTAAGTCTGCATTCTTTCAAATTAAGTCATTAAGACTTTATCCTCGCTATTACTACAAGGCATTTGCTTTTTAGAACATCCTTTACCCACTATTATATATTAAGTCTCACAACTTAACTTCCATCTTTATTGGATGGGTAATATTGGGCTTACCTAGTTTACTTAATAACACTTTAACGATTACCTTAGGATCCCACTATACGTACGTTGACATAAGGCCCATAAAGAAAAGAACGAGAACTCTTTTCTACAGTCAACTATTATTTTTTCTCAATACCTAGTTTATACGCTTCAAACGTGGATTCGTTTATCTATCCATAGTAATCTAGCTCACCAACCTTACAATCTTTTTATTTACTAGCGTATAAAAAGAAAGGCTGGATAGTCCTAAGACTATATATTTAACGGGCTTCGCACAAAAGAATTACTTCTAATGCACGCCGTATGAGCTCAAATAATGGACTATTTGGTGGATTCGCACCACATTGTTATCAAGCACTTATCTAGTCGCACTCTCGTCTAACTAGAGGTAAACTGTATCTGCACAGTTATTCCAATTTCACTGAGTCAATCATAGAGACAGCTGTTGTATCGTTACATCATTCATGCAAGACCGCATTTAACGGCCAAGGCGTTTCGCTACCTTAGGACCCTCACGCTAAGGCCGCCATTAACCGGGGGTTCCTCTAAAACCATATTTTTGGCAATATAGAAAATTCGTTAACCAGCCGGCATCGGGCAGAAATCACACTCAATACTTAGATTTAAATCTTTATGCAAAGTGCTTTGTTTTAATTAAACAGTCGTACAACAATATTTCATGCTTCTTCGTTTTTACTCGTATTAATCGAGACTAATGAGCCCTCCTTCAACTTGTTATCAGTTATTCAAGTTAAATATTAATATTTAACCTTAACTTTCCATTTTTCACAAAAATGGTTCAGACTATGTCTTCTGTATATGCTGTTGTATGTTTAAATTTTACACTATAATGATCCTTAAGAATCAGAAGTCTCTTCATCTCTACATATCATAACCTTATCAGTTAATGTTTTACTAACCCCCTGCGGGTGAGTAAGTTTATTTGTAGACAATCAATAAATTGCTCCCTTCATCTCTTCTGAAAGCTTTAATAATAAATCTTTTACCTCTTCATTATTAATATGTGCTTTGCTAAATAACTTGTTACAAATAAAGCAAAAGGTTTTAAAATCCTCCTTCTTTCTAGAATAAAATTCTAATTTACTTAAAAATACATTAAAATAATTATGTAAAATGTCAATTCCAGTGATTTCTAATCTTACCGTGGATTTGCTATTCCCTCTAGCCTTACGATCTCGTAAATTAATTCCACCTTTAGCAGGTTGATTTAAACCTAATTTACTACGTAGCTTCAAGTATTCACAAATTTCCATTAAAAGAGGTTTTTGAGTAGAGGTTAACTCTAACTCAAATTTAGGTGTTAACCCTTGTGTCTGTATAATGAAACTACCCTCCCCTTCTATAAACCCTAATAACTTATAATCAGTAATTACGCGTTTATAATTGGCGGGTAAGATAGTAGATACACGTTTTGTATTATGGTTGGCCCGTAACTCTTCAATTTCGGTCTTCAAAGATTCAGTTACTAAATTTGAACGATCGAAGTATAAAAAGAAAGCCTTCCTGAAATTAAGATAATCTAAATACTTATCGCCCATTAATTGATACTCGTCCAATAAATCGATAAGAATACGTAATTCCTTTTCAGAACCTACTTCGAAGGAACAAGTATTATATTTAGGTCTTAGTGCTATTCGTCCCACACCTAGGGTGTGACAAATAGTCCTTAAAACGGCTTCATCATCCAGATGTAATTTAATTACAAACTCAAAATAATAACGAATATTACCATTAGACATTATTTTACGTTTTATGTGAAAACACCCCTCAGCGTCTATAAATCCGGCGACTCATTCATAAAAATTTTTATTTGTTTGATTATTCATTTGTTTAACTTATATTATATATACATATTTTTTTTTCCATACAACAGATACCAGTTGGGTATTAATAGGTGATTATTGCTGTGTTGCTCACACCTTAGTCGTTGAACGATTTTATTCTTTTTTATATCACTGATTCTTTTAATGTTAAAATAGCTTGAGTTTGCTTACGTAGCCGTCCTCAAATAAGTTATCTAATACACTAAAAAGATTACAGCAATATATGCACAAATAAACTCCGCTTCAAATTTACTTATACTAAAAAAGTAGTCTTTGAAATTTTCCCAATATATAAACAGTTAATTTTAAAGATTAATCCTTAAAATTACTGAAGGACAAACATCCCTAAGTTACGGTAGTTAGTTTGCCGAGTTCCTTTATGATTGTTACCTCATTTACGCCTTCGTATTCTCTACTAGCTTACTTGTTTCAGTTTCTAGGTACGGTATACACCTTCCTTCTAGAGTTATTTACTCTCTAGAATTACTTAAGCGAGAAGAGTTTTCTTATTAATGTCTAGCCGCTCTTATAAAAAACTCGCTTAGTTTTATAAAGAAGATGATTACTTAATTTTCCAGCACATTTTTCACTTTATTTGTATGTTAAATGTTGTCCTTAAAAGTAATAAGATTTTCTCATCGTCATAATCTTAGGATTATGGACTTAGAGGCCGTTACTTTTCTAAATTTCCATAAGCTTTAGGCGAGAGAGCTTAATTTTTTTTTTAATAAAAATAAAAAAAAAAGCCCTTCTTTTTTGTTACTCATGTCACCATTATCACTTGAGTTGATCTAGAACTCAATCTTGATCTTGACCGAGCCCTATATTTTTCTTTAAAAAAGAAAAGTCTTATCTAACTCAACGTTCTGCTACCCCACCAGATAACACTAATAATATAATTTATTATGTTATATATGTACAAAGTTTCGGTATATTATTTAGATCCGATAAATTTTCGATGCTTTTAAGATTTAACAAGTGCTCTTTTACGAGATCTTTAAAATAAGGCTGCTTCCAGGCCAATCTTCTTGTCGACTTATATAAAAACCCTCTTAATTTCACTTAATAATAATTTTGGAACCTTAATTATGTCTTTGTTCTGGGCTGTTTCCCTTTTGACATACAACCTTATCATTCTATGTCCGATAATTCAAGATCCATCTTTGTCATTCCGAGTCTACATACTCACCGATAAAATCTTCACGATTCCCCGATATAAACAAATAAAATGTATTTCATATATCCATATGAAAATATACATCTTGTATGAGATTAAGTTCTGTACCTACTAAGATGTTACTTAAACTGCCTACTATTATAGGTTTCGCAGAAACAGATCTACCTCTTTAACCCTATTTCATAGGGTAAAGCTGAGGTCCTTCTCCCTAAATAGTTTATAACTATCCATTTAACGGACAATAAAGTACTTTTTTTTTTATGTTTTATTTTTTGTGGCCGGCTTACAACAATATATTTTTTTTACTGGTTTTTCAGAGATAATAGCTTTTTTTACAGCAGTTCTACTTACACCAATAGCTTTAGCTGCTTCAGTTAAACTTGTATATTCTATTACCTCTAAAGTAATAAGATTTTTAACTATAACTGCTACACCATTAAGCGATATAGCCGCTGCCGATATTTTAGCACGTGTCTCATCTGAAAGTTTTATACCTTTACGTGAGCTAGATATTTTATTTTTATCTTCTTCAGTTAAGATTCTACCTGTTGCAGCTAATGATAGATTCTTTCGTGTTTCTTCACTCACTTTACGATTATTTTTAAAAAACTCTAAAGTTTCCTTGCTATGTTTAAATCCTAACGAAGAACCTGCTTGTTCTAATATATTATATTTAGGTTTTAATAAATCTAAATAATATTGTTCTCTTATTACTGGGTCTACATCTTCACAATACTCAAGAATATCTAGAGTAAAGTTTGAGTGTCCATATTTTAAAAGGGCATTGTGTATAGCTGTGTTATACTTCATTAAATGTTTAACACTATAATATTTGTATAATCTTACAGAAAAATTCGAGGAACTACCAATATATGTTTTTTTATTTACATTATTAGTTCAACGATACACTACTGCTTTATTTTTACTTTCTTTTAATATACGATCTTTTTCAAGCTCGCTATTAGAGTAAGTTATTATTGGTTTTATTATAGGAGGGTTAACTACCGACTTTGATGAAAAATCCGACTTTGATGAAAAATAACAGCATTGCTGTTTAATGTTTATGTGTAGAAAGAAGTATATTTTAGTAGCTTATTTTTTTTTATATTTTATATATTAATGAATATATTCAATTACTTCAGAGGTTATCCTTTCAATTCTATCACTGGGTTAGGGAGCTAGCCTTCCAATGGCCCGAGTACCTTTCTACAGTGTACCTTGCTTGTAGCTGCTACGGGTATCTATTCATAATAACTTGTCGGCTATTATCTCTGCAATCATGCTAGCTACAGCTGCTTGTGCAGAAAATAATGAAGTTTGAATATAACACATTAACCGTTTTGTTGGCATACTTCGTATGCAGTAAATGTTAATAAAAAGTACTTTAATGCCCTGCATCCTTTCGGATGAGGCTTGACTATATCTTAAGCTTGCGCCAACCAACATCTAGTCGATGAACTGCACACCATTATTTTAAAGAACTTTGCCTACCTTATAGTGAATCTAACATTAGTGGACTCATTATACAAAAGGTACGCTCGCATTTTAATAAATGGTGCTTGGCTGCGGGTTACCCATTTTACTTTCGTAAATAAATTTCTATTTTACCTTACCACGAGTCATTACCTGTGCCACAGACTATGTTACCATGTCTGTTTGGTTGAAATTCCTTTAGGGCTTTCCCGTCAATTTGATGGTTTATAGCAGAAGGTTCACTTCTACAAACTGGCCTAAATAGTTGCTTAGGCTATTTTTCTACCAGCTATCCTGGTCAGTTTTGTCTTTCACTCGCTTACCATAGTTCTTCGGATATCTTTGCAACGATAACCCGTTCGGACCTTTATAGCCCTGACTATAGTAAGATCACCAGGCTTCGGGTCTAACTTTAGACACTATTCATTATTTTAATGATCGGTTTAACTACGCATATTTATTATTTCATTATAAATATAACTCAGTAGTTTTTAGGATAATAAATCTAAAAATACGCATATCCTTATCCTTATAATCCTATACTGAGAATATCAACAACTCCTTGTTATCGTTTAAAAAAAAAAGCGACTGGAGTCCAAGATAAAAAGATAACCGCCACTAATAATGTTATCATCACTTCGTGTATGATGCGGTTATCATTTTGTATTTTGTATTTTGTATTTTGTATTTTTAGATATTCAATTTATAAATATATAATATATTTGCTCGCATCTAATGTTAACTTGGTGACCCATTATGCAAAAGGTACGCTCTCGCTTTTATTATCAGCTTGAGCTGCTTATAAAACTACTATTTCAAAAAAATTTTCCCTCACGGTACTTTTTCTCTGTCGCTTATGTATTATATTTAGCCTTTGAGGAAGGTTCCCCATAAATTCAAACAGCTTTAAAGCCATTTTACTTATTTACATAGGCTACTCTATTTTAGTTCACACTAATCATAGAATCTCGTTTGATTTTTTTTCCTGAAGTTACTAAGATATTTCAATTCACTTCGTTTATTAAATAATTTCTCTAAGAGTTCATATGTTTACCTTGATTTATTAAAATAAATAATAACGCGCAGACATAATTTAAATTACTCTCTTTAATACATAGCACAAATTTCCATAATAGTCTCTTTATATACTTATATATATATATGTAAATATATATATATATAATTCATTTATATTACTTATATTGCTATATATTGTTAGCTTTCGGGTTACTGTGACTCGAACACAGAAAAATTCTAACCCAAATAAAATGTCGTAACCATCTGACTCTAACCCGTTATACAATATTTATTGAATATTATAATTATAAAAATAATAATTTACCACCACTTATTATAAATGAATTCTACTTTTTGTTTATATACTTCATCATACTATACATCGTAAGTAAGCAAAAAATTACGGCGTGCGTCCTTCGGTCCTTCGGACCGAAGGACCGAAGGACCGATGGGGGGAGCTTTGAGTCCTCCTTGACTAAGGATAGAATCTCAACTTAACCATAGTTGTGTGGTCTAACTAACTAGACAAGGTTTTCTGTTGATTTAACAAGTGTAGTTGTTTCTACACCGATGAGAACATTGCAAGATTCCTTTTACGGAACCAAGCAAAATTCCTAACAGAACTTCCTGACATAATGAAACTATGCCGGACTTAACAACCGTCTTGAGTTAGTGATCTTCGAGGGCTTTTAACCCCCTTTGGATCGTACTTCTGCAGCTTCTTGAATCAATTGTTCCTCGAAGGCGTTTAACCTCCTTTCTTTCACTGACTGACAGATAAATAAATAAATATTATCTCTCTCTAATTAAATCTATCCCTCACTTTGTGATGAAAGTATGAAAGTATGAAAGTATGAAAGTATGAAAGTATGAAAGTATGAAAGTTTATATTGAAAAAATTACTAAATTAATTTTAAATGCGTCAAAAAGAGCCTGCGGATCTTTTGGAAGATTCGGCATGGATATTGATAAAGATATACACGAATCAAATTTTGTAGACAAAACTAAGCTTGATTTTATATTATCTACACATGTATCAAGTTGTTAAACAACTTAAACAACTTAATGAGTCGCTCAATCAGTCAAATATGATTGATTGAGTCGCTCAAATATTAGTCCTTCGGAAGGAGGATACATTTATAGTATCTTATAAATCCGAAGTATCTAAAAGTACGCGTGGAAAATTGGTTAATACATTTTCGTGTTTACACACAATTATAAAATGTTAGTGTTCATCATGTAAATCAACCTATCTTCCATCCCGTTAATAGTGCATTTAATTGCCAGCTGCAATAAATAAACATCTATAAACGTCGACCCGAATCACATCAGATCACCCTTATTTGGCCCAGATTGACCCACGTACTATTAATTGGATGCATCACACTCACTGTGTGAGTGTGAGTGAGAAAATTCTATAAAAATAAAAATAAAGTTAAATTAGTGCGGCGCACTACTTAGTCTTAGGCTTATCTATAAAATAATACCCTCCCTCCTTCCGAAGGACCCATCTGTTTTTTTAGGACAGATCGAAGGACTAATATTTGAGCGACAAAATATCTCCGTCTTCTCATCAAAAATGCGTGCGGAGTTAGCATAATAAAATTTATTTAATTTATTATCTATTAATTCGTAAAAATGGAAAATAAAGTATCTATTCTTTTTGTAGTTTTGTAGTTTGTATTTTGTATTTTGTATTTTGTATTTTGTATTTTGTATTTTGTATTTTGTATTTTGAGACACTAGCTCCCCCTCCTTTTTTTTATTTTAATTAAATATTATAAAATAAAAAATATTTTTTTTTGGGGCTGCGTCCTTCGGAAAAGCTAGCCTCTTGTTTTTGCGTTTTTTTTCATGTATACGTGTATACACGTATACAAAAAAAAACGAAATATTATTTGCAGCTTTACAGAGAATATGGGATTCGAACCCATGATGGACATAAGCCATAACTAATCTCAAGTTAGCCATTTTAAACCACTCAATCAATTCTCTTTAATTCTTTCAAGACTTGAACTTGATAATCATTCTTATCAAAAATGCGCTTTACCAATTAAGCTAAAGAATTTAAAAATAATAAGAAATAAGAGATTCGAACTCTTAACCTTCCGTGTGTAAAACGGTTGCTCTACCATTGAGCTAATTTCTTTTAGCTAAGGCTCCGCCTTAGTCAAGTAATCAAGTAATCAAGTAATCAAGTAATCAAGTAATCAAGTAACTAAATTCGTTTTTAATTTTTTTTTTGTTTTATAGTTATAACTATTGATCCAACCATTGCTAATAGTAAGATAAAACTAGCTATAATTAATCAAATATTATAGTTAGTATACATCACGTTCCCTATTCCACCCTACTGTTATTCATTCGAGATTTAATTTCTTCTATTTCAGCAAATCCTTTGTCTGTAAGGTGTTCGTTATTATTTATTTTAGTCAATGCTAATTTAAAATCTAAAAAATCATTTACTTTACCACTCTGTAAAGAATGATTGGCAAAGATAGGAAGAATATGTTCAGTTAAATCCTTAGTAGATTGAATTAATAAATAAACCACATTATTCTGTATGTATATACTCCCACAACCTAAAAAAGATTTAAGAGCTTCTATAAGAACATATTCATTATAATGTTGAACAAGAGAATAGCGAACAGCAACAACTCGTCCACCTGATGATCTAATTGTAGGTTGAACAGAAAAAGAACCTTCAGCGTCAGTAAAACCCGCCAGTCAATCATTAGTAATTAATTCTCTAATGTTTCTATCTACAGATGGAATAGCCACAGGAATAACATTTTCCAACTCTGAGGTAGCCTTTCGAGACTTTTTATTAAATACACCGTTATTCATGCTAGCTCTTATACTCGTAACTAATTGTACACCTTCCAATGTTAAATGTTTTTTTTCTATCATTAGTGCAATAACCTGTTGGAAAAGTAAAAAACTGATATATTTGCTTGTTAAAAGAGGATGCTTCGTAAAGTAAGGTATTATTACGTTATGTATATCTTGTACAGAGTTTACAACATATTTAAACTGATTACGATTAGCCCTTATAGAGCCTACACCAAAAAAAGATTGAATTTTTTCTAATAAAGGTAAATCTCTAGCCTTAAGCTCTATAGCGAAGGATGGTAACACGAATCAACCTGTTTTAAGGTTTTTACTTTTGCTTATGGTAATATTAAAAGAACCGTCACCGTCTACAAATCCACAAACTCAGTCAGTCTTTATGAGAAAGTTCAACATTACGTGAAGTACTATAATGTCGTTTAGAGTTTACCTGAAGAACCCGAAGATCTCTATATACTCCTCCCTTTTGACCCCGAAGATGGTCCTTTACCCATAGTTATTACTATAGATCCAACCATGGCAAGAAGTAATATAAAACTAGCTATAATTAATCAAATATTGTAATTTGTATACATTACATTCCCAATACTTGTAATATGGTTACTTTCGGCTAAGTACCCATCTCATATTATACTAGTAATAAAAAATAAGACATTTTCATGAATATTATTAAGATAATTTTCTTTTGTACTAATATCTAGTATGTAAAAATCTTGATTAAAATTGGCATCCTCAAAATTACTTGATCTGGAAATATCATAAGGCAGTAATTTAAATAAAAAATAACTAATAATTATTCCAATAAAGATGGTCAAAGGAATACTATTACTAGTATTACTTTGAAGCTCGCTTGTTCTAATGTTAATTAACATTAAAATAAATAAAAATAATATGGATCAATTCTAATTAACTAAGATATAAAATGTGTTATATCTCAAGGGTATTTGTACTTGTATTTATACAACCCTGGGAGTTTCTATCTCCGTATAAAGATAATACTAATTTGTGACTTTTAGTATGGTCCTTCCTCCCTACGATATTATTCGTTATAGAATCCGACTGTACATTCGGACAGGTATTACAACCTAACCCCGGCGAACCAGTCTGTAGCGACATTTACAACTGCCGACGGTCTTCAACTAGGACATCGTTAACCGTTTTCACCTAATTTTTATACAAGTATGGAAATTGTACGGTTGTAACCTTCTTTCATTTCCTTTAATTTAATTCTTTTTAATTTAATCCATTGTTTCTCTCAAAAATACCGCAGTTTTTTTGCGACAAAACTGCAAAATACACTATTATTTACTTTGTTGCTGCTGCTTAAAAATAATGCTAGCACGCACCTGTAATATTAATTATAAAATACTGGAACTCTTCTAATTTTAGAATTATTTATTAAAACAAATTCACCCTTAGCGTGTGCAGTTTTCGATGCTAAGTGTCTACTTATTGTTCTATAGTCTACACCTAATATATCAGCAGCATCATTTAATGTTGATGCTAAGAGTATTTCTCCATTCTCTTTAATAATTTCAAAAACACTATTAGTTCAACGTCTGTTAACAGGTTTACCTGTTATTATACTTAATTGCTGACCATCGTCCAAATGTCTAATAGTAGGTTTAGCTTTAATTATTTTATCTCTATCTTGATTTGATAAACTGTCTAATTTATTTACATCTGAATTAGTAGATAATCTATAGTTATTCATAGAATAAGATAATTTAATAATTAATTCTTTTATATCTTCTGTTCTATAAGCTCCATCATATATAGCTTTACAGATTAATTTAAAATCTTTATAATCTAAAAATTTTTTACTAATAAACGTCATTTTATCTAGATAAGGTATTAAATAATTTGTTAAAACATTAGTATTCATTATTCTAAGCACACTTAGAGGTTTACTATTCTTTTCGGCTTTACCTTTTATGATTGTAATAAGAGATGTATTATTTAATTTAAATATAGAGTATTTATCAAACCCTAATTTATTTATTAAATAATTTTTTATTTCTTCTATAAGGGAAAGTTGTATGTTACTTTGTACAATTGAAAAGGCAGGTTCCATTTTACTTCTGTCTAAATAAAAAGAACCATCTCCTTCTATTAACCCTAATAATCAATAATCGGTAATGGTAATTTTATGCCCTAAAGGGAAATTAAAATTAATACGATTACTATTCATTCCATTTTTAATATCTAATAATTTATTAAAAATTTCTTCATCTTTAATAGTTTTGACTCTGCTTTGATATAATTTGAAAGCTTCTTTAAAATCTATATAATCCAAATATTTTGTAGTATTTAAGTTATATTTATCAAGTATTTCTATTAATTTATAGATATCTTTTGGATGTGTAACTGTAAATTTACAACTGTTCCCGTAAACTGCTATATCGTTACCTATGTTTAATTTTTGTTTAATGATATTTAAAGTATCCTTATCATCAACATGTAATTCAATTATAAATCTAAAAGTTGCACTAGATATACTACCTAGTTTATTTTTATAAAAAGCTATATTAAAATTACCCTCTGCATCTGAAAATCCTGAAAACCATCTTAGAAAATTTTCTTCAGTAGCTACATTAGTAAGAGTTGAATAGTTTCTATTTGATTTATTTGATAAATACTTTGGTGATCTCAGTATAGAAATATTAAATAATTTATTGGATGTAGAATATTTATTTGTAAAAATAAATAAATAAATGAAAAATAGTGAATTTGAGAAACTATGGATTAAATTTTTTATAATTAAAAGTATCTTGTATAGTGAGATTTTAACTCACGCAGCGTGATTAGATCAAAAGAATCTAATTATACGTTTATTCACCGCTCCGATGTACACAATTAAATATGATAAACCAATAAAATTAAAACCTATAAAAATTAAATAAGTAGCAACGCACGCAAATAACCCTATTAAAAATAATATTGATAATATAGGATTTTTACATATTATGACAGATATTCCTGAAATAATAGACCCTAATGATAAGATATCTAATATCATAATATCATGTCCATTTGTAAAAATTTCAGCGATTAAATATAATAAACTAGAGCAAATTTCTATATACATATAAAATAGTAGAAATCATGATGTGAATACCTCTTAGAAAAAAAATGTTTAATTTAAGTTACAATCTAGATAGATCCATACTAATACTACAGAAAAGTAATATAATTCTAACTAAGAAATTAAAAGTATAGACTTTACCGCACGAATATTTATGCGTAGTAAATACAGTAAATACCGTAAATACAAAATACAGACAGACAGACAGACAGACAGATAGACAGACAGACAGACAGACAGATGGGCCATTTTTTTTGGATGTAAGACCTTGTATTTATAGGATCCAATATAGACCACTCACTTATAGTAATCCTTAAAAAAAGGAATCATGTAGGTACTAGTTGCTTCGCTCAAAAAAAAAATACACGTAGGTGATTAATTTCACATTTAATACTAGAGTAACAAGGTAGCTTAAATTTATCTTGGCTTGTATACATGTATACATAAATTTATCATAATTGTCTTCCTTCGGTGCTCCGGTCCTTCGGTCCTAAAAAAACAGATGGATGCAACAATTCATAGAGTTTATTTAATAAATTATGAATAATATTAATATATATACCTCTAAGAAATAAAGAACTAGAACCTAATCCTTAAACACCAAACAGTAGTTTGTTCTAAGATCTAAAGCTACCAAGATTAGATTAACATATAATAGTCTATGCATATACTAAGCATCCAAACAAAGGTCCAGACGCATCAAGAGTACTTAGATTCGAACTAAGAAATTAAAGGTTGAAGCTTTAAGTTTTACCATTAAACTATACTCTTAAAAAAATAGTAACCTCGATCATATTACACCCCTCCTTCCGAAGGACCCATCTGTTTTTTTAGGACAGATCGTAGGACCGTAGGACCGTAGGACCGTAGGACCGTAGGACGGAAGGACTAATATTTTTAGCGACTAAATATTTACAAAAAAAGGGACACCCTTTTTTTGAGTTTTTTTTAGTTTTTGTGCTTACTTACGAAGTATAATATAGCAAGAGTGTATGTATACAGTATACAGTATACACACACGTGTGATATCTACACGTGTGGATTTTTTTTTAATAGAAGAAGAAAAACAAGAAAAAGAAGAACAATAAAAACATCACTTGATTTTTGTAGGCTACGCTCATTTGACGAAAAGAAGAATAATAAAAAGAAGAATAACTTTTCCTTCTTTATTAATGTTGTTTTTTTGCGGAAAAGGAGTGATTCGAACACCCAGGTGTTAAAACACAATGTTTAGCAAACATCTCGCCTTACCTATGACAACTTTTCCCTAAAAAACGAACTAGACCGGCATCGAACCGGCACCTGTTTCCGTGACAGGGAAACCCTCTACCAATTAAGTTACTAATTCTTAAGTTATTCTACTTATAAGTCGTCGATTTTAAATTTGAAAATATATTTTTGTTGCTCTCCGCTCTACTACGGACAAAAAAAAACTAAAAAACTATCAAGTACCGCGTCATTTTTTTTCATAAAAAAAAAGTCCTTCCTTCCATCCGTAGGATAAGATAGGTTAGGATAGGCTACTCAATCGAATTCTATTTTTTTTTACAAAACGTGATGAAATCTATTTAATATATGATTAGTGAGATTCGAACTCACATTCTCCGTTTGGAAGACGGATGCTCTACCATTGAACTATAATCATTTTAAGTAAGTCTTCATATTTCATATATTTCATATTTCATATTAAATGGGGCCTACCAGACTCGAACCGGTATTGAAGTGATTAAAAGTCACTTGCATTACCATTATGCATAAGATCCCTTCTTACCTTGTTTAATATATATATTAATGTAATTTTTTTTGATTACTATTATATTACTCTTTTTATTTTTTTTAATTAAAAGCTAGATAAAAATATATATATATATATCATTTATTAATGTAAGCTAAGGTAAGCTTACCTTAGCTACATCTTTATTAGATTTATTCTTAATTATAATAATATATTCTCTATTAATTATTATACTATGTTAAAAACATTATTTGATATTTGATATATTAGCTCATAATATAACTATTAAGAACCTCAATAATAAACCGAAACATATAAAAAAAGTCATACTACATCTACAAAATTACAAAATTCCCTCCTAATTTCATTAAAGCTAGAGAACAAAAAAAATTATTCTATATCATCAAAAGGCGGTAATTGATTACTTTCTTTTTCAAGGACATAATCTATAGGAGATTCTCTTATTACTCTAGAAGACCCTTCTACTCCTCCAGAAGACCCTCCTTCAGAAGACCCTCCTTCAGAAGGCCCTCCTTCAGAACCTCCTGTAGTTCCTGCGGATGGACCAGGACCACTTCTATTGTTATCACCCTCGTCGTCAGAATCTCTTTTACGTTTCTCACGGACACGATCTTCTAAAATAGACTTTAGGTCAAAGATTTCCCTTTGTTTGTCCGTTTTTTTGTCCATAATGTGATTGAGTAGCTTCCGTTCTGTAGAAAGTTCATCTTCCAGTCCTGAATCCTCATCCTCAGAAGGAGAATCCTCACGATTATCATCCTCAGACGCAGCCTCATCCTCCATTCTAACAACCCTACGAACTTGTCTATCCTATTCACGCTTCATTAGATTCCATTCACTTTTTCCTTCGCGAATTCGTTTCTTAAGATCTCTAGTTGTCTCAGAATCATCACTTTCATCCGAAAAACCCTCACGCCAATGTTTTTCACAATTAGACTCCCAATTAACATCTGGTGATGAAGATTCTTCACCCCCAGGTTCTTCACCCCCAGGAACAGATACTAATACAATTGAAGGAATAACCATATCAAGTATTGATATATAAATAATATTTATTATATTTATAATATTATTCAGTGCACTCGAGGAATAATATACTAAGAACCCCAGTAGTACACCGAAATATATAGAAAAAGCCATACTATATCTACAAAATGTCAGTATAAAATTCCACCCTCGAAACCTACATGATGGTTATCAGTTAGCGTTTTCACGTCTTTAGCCTTCACCTCTGAAAAAGTACAAAGATATTAGGCTGAGCGGACGTATACATTTAAGCCGACCTTAATAGTTCGACTATATCCTTAAAGATAACAGCAAACAGCACAAAGTGGCGTTATCTTTTGGAACATAGCTCGTTGTAAGGTAGCACCTTTTTCAAGGCAGCTAGAGCACATCTTACTCGTTAGGAGTATCACCGTATGCTCGTTGCTCTTTTACTGGGAGCTAACGCCCCCAATGTTAGATCCGCGATTACCCATTGCTTTTTCAAGACATCCTTCTTTATTTTACCTTACCTTACACATTACTGCAAGCCGCACTGAGACTTTTCACCCAGTGTTTGGTTAAGAAGGCTATTAGGGAGTCCCCGGAGTTTGGCGATATACCACCTGAAGCTGTCTGCTCACACAGCTCTATAGGTTTAATAATAACCCGAGATTAATTAAGTCTTCCTCTCCTCCGGAGAAGAAAAAAAAATTACCAAATTACAAAATTTAAAAATTACAAAATTCCCTCCTAATTTCATTAAAGCTAGAGAACAAAAAAAAATTAATCTATATTGTTTTTACTAAAAAAAATGTATCCGTTTATTGATTTACCGGTATCTAAATATCTTATAATAGTAGTTATAGATACTTTATTAAATTGAGATATATAAAGATATGCCTCTTTTATACTAGAAAATTTTCTAATTTTGCCTGATTTAACCTCTTGTACATTAATTGGTTTTACTAATGCCCTTTTAGTAGTATCGACATTTGAAATTACCTCCTTGCCTACTTCTAAGGCAGCTGACCCTGATTCCACTAAAACCCTACTTGTATTCATATTTTCTCTAATTTTACGAATTTGGTCTAAACCTTCTGGAGTCAAATGTTTTTTGGCTATAATTAATTTTATAACCTCAATTCAACCAAGATAATCTTGCTCTTTTATACCTATTATTTTATATTTTGAAAAAAAAGGTATAATTTTCTCCGCAAGGGCAGATACATCAGAAACTATATAATCACCATGTCGACGGTCATTGGAAAGGAAATACTTACCACATCCAAAGTATGTTTCTAAAAGAATAAGCAACTGTCTATCCCTAATATGTTGAGTTAATTGAAATCCAACTCTTACTCTATATCCTAATTTCATATTGGAATCTTTACCAATGTTAAAGAAAAAACATCCTTCTCCTGAGGTAAAACCTGCTATTCAGAAAGGGTTTGGAATTTTGGGTGTATGTACAAGAAGTCTACCTTGGGGATTTATATTTGGGAATGCCTCTTGTAATTTTTTTGACAATCCAAGGTTCATAGATGCTTTAATTGCTATAATTTTTTCTAATCCTTCTAAAGTTAAATGTTCCTTACGTTGTATCATAGTAACTGCTTCACGAAATAATAAATAGTCACCATATTTTTGGGTAATTAAAGGATAATTATCAAAGTGTTCAACTATTTTCTGAATATCCTTTAAAGAAGAAACAACAAAAGTTCATTTATTTTTACCCTCCTTATTATTTCCGATACCTCCAAAAAAGGCTTCTATCTTGTTTAATATTGCCTTATCCTTAACGTGTAGTGAAATTTGAAAAGCAGCCACCACAGCTCAACCTAAATTACAACCAAGATTTTCTCTTACTGTAACCATAAAACAACCTTCAGCATCTGAAAAACCAGTAACGAACCAAGGATCTAAATAATTTTTGTCATTTTGACAAGATAAATTAGAAGTTCTAGCTTTAGTAGAGTAGAAACGAAAAGTTTGTTTAAAATCTTTACGTTTTACCAGAAACTTCAACTTGTGGGGTTTTATTAAACACATAATATAACAATGGTAAGCAAATATTCTTCATAAAGCTACTGATAAAAAAATTGTTCCAATTATAACGTGGACAAAAAAATTATTAAACAATAATTCACATTATTGTTTAGACTATGTCTTCATATTAGTGCTTATCTTAGGATCAAAGATAAAGATCCTAGGATAATTAATAAGTAGAGTTTTCTTGCCATTCTTTTACTTTAACTCTCGTACAATAATAATCTTAATATTATTGTGCAGGTAGTACCTAGTAGAAACTACCCGTGTAGGATTTTTATTAAAGTAACATAATATTTATTAGCTAGTCGTTGAACCTTTATATATGTCATAAACAGTATATACTTGGCAGCAAATTTTCTTTAAAAAGGTTATTACCCTAAAAGACCTTTTTGCTATTTACTCTATTGTTAATTTATTTTATATATATATTATACTATAACAAAAACATATCCGTTATATGTGTCTCCTGTGCTTAAGCATTCCTTAATTTTCTTTCTAGAAATTTTAAGATCTTTAGCACATTCCGACATACTTTCATATATCTTTTTATTATTTTCTTTATCGATGGCTGTAATTTTAACTGATTCACTAACTAATCTAGTAGTATTTCTATAATATCGAATTCCTTCTTTTGTTTCATAAGGACTTTCTATTAAATAAAGTTTAGATAATAATTTATCTATTTCTAGTAATGAAATACGATTTTTATCTTCATATAGGTTAGTATTAGTAGTTACTCTATATTTGTTTATATGCAACTTTATAGCATCAAATATATACTTACCTTCTAATATAGTATGATAACCTTTATAATAAATATCTACCAGTTTTAATCATAACAAAAAATCTTGAGCTTTTAAAGTTTTTAATAAAATATAATCATTATCATACAATAATGGTATTAAATTTTTTCTAAGCTCTTGCACTTTATTAATTTCCAATATTATAGTGGGATTACTATTAACTCTATCTACTCTAGGTGAACTTAATAAAACATTACCTACATTAAAAAATTCTTTTATTTTATTGTACAATTCTAATTCTTTAATGTGATTTTCTAATTTAAATCTAGGTACGTATTTATTAGTTGAAAAAGTAGCTTCTGCATCTATAAATCCGGCTAATCAATATCTAGTTATTTTTATTTTATTATTAATAGAACTAGGTATTCATTTACCGGACATACTTTGCATTTCTTTTTGATAAGCTATTATGTCTAATTTACCTTTATCAGATAAATGACTTTTATCTTTAGTTAATAGCACCGCTTTCTTAAATAATTCATAATGATGAAATTTTGAACTATTAAGATTAACATAATCAAATATAGGTATTATAACATGTAATAATGAATTTATATCATTAACAAAATAATTTATTTTATTTTGAGATTTAGAAATATGACCACATTGTAAAGTCTTCATAATATATTCTAACACCTCTATTTCATCCTTATGTAAACCTATTTGAAATGTAAATTGAACATTTTTAAAAGTATTATCCGTTAAATCTGTTAATCTAATATTAAAGTTACCTTCCCCATCAGTAAATCCTACAAATCATTCTATAAATTCTTTTCTTAAAGAATAAGGAAGAATCTTAGGTTTATTTGTAAGAGTATTAGGTAAAGTAATCAATAATTCATTATTGTTAATACTACTAGTCGCTCCGCTAGCCTGCGGAGCGAGCGGAGAGATTTTAAAATTAGTCGCTCCGCTAGCCTGCGGAGCGAGCGGAGCAATCTCAGTTTTATGTATAATATATATAAATATAAACAGGGCTACATATATAATTGACCCGTGGAAGCCAGTCCCAAAGAAAAAACATGTACCGAAAGCACCATCACTAATAGTAAAAGATGCAACATTATATTCAATACCTTGAAAAATTGTAAAGATTATCGCCATTAATATAGTAATAATAGCTCCATATAAAGCTCCTTTTCTTTCTCCATGAATTAAAGAATGATGCGCGTAAGTTACTGTAGCCTAATCTCAAAATAATAGGTTATTTATGCTATTATCTATGTAGTTCATATTAGTTTAAACATTTACCCTTAAATATAACTATAATTAATTAATTGTAAATTTAATATGAATCCTTGTATCTCATTTTTTTTGCTTATGAGAAGAGATTCCGACTGTACATTAAGCAGCATTTCAGCCACCCACGATGAACCAGTCTGTAGCGATCTCTATAAAGACCGACGGTCTGGACTTGTAACATTAATCTTTAACCGTTAACATCGTCTCCTGTAAATTAATATCTCTATATTAATTTACAAAATATTCTAAAATATTTTATTGTTTTAAATAGTATTTTTTTTATAGAATTACATACTATAATCCAATAGGTTTATAAAAAAAGATTTAATAAATAGAACCTTTTAACCAAATAGTGCATCTTATATTTCTTTTTTATCTAAATTATTTAATTTATACTTAAAAAAAGGGTGCATAAAAGGTGAAACAAGAGGTACCAAAATATGTAAATTAGATTTAGGTATATAAATAGCATATTGGTTTAAAATTCCTGTTTTAACTATTGATACCTTTAACCCATATTTAGTTGTTAAAATATCTACTAGTTTTTTTACATCAGATAGAGTAAAATTATCCGTACATAATTTAATTCCCCTGTCTTTAATTCAAGTACCATCATCCATGATTCATATTGCTAAAGCAATAGGAGATAAATATTGCTCTATTCAAGAAGGAAGAGCTTTTTTACCTTTACCGTAAAACCCCTCGTATATTCAATCAAAAGAACTAAAAGTAAAAGTACGGAATCTACAATAATAAGCTAGCTCACCATTAATTCCTAATCTACTTTGAATTTGAGGTATATTTTCTTTACAATAACCATGTTTAAATACTTGTGCATGAAGTCATACTAAATATTCAATATGATCCCCTTTTTGATAAAAAGCAAATCTATACCCATCTGTACTTTTTTCCATAGAACCATCACCCAGTAAAGATCCTATTAAAATACTTAATATTTCATAATTATGAGGACCTATACGTTTGATAGAAGAAATTCTACTGGAACTAAAAGGTAAAACAGGAAAAATAGATGAATAAAGCATTTTCTGGTTTAAAGATCCTATTTTTGAATTTTTATCTGTAATCTTTTTTCATTTTGGGCGCGCAAGCATTAAAGCACCACTCGATAAAAGTATTACTGTATTAAGAAGAGGTAATTCAAACAATTTATTTAATTATTTTGTATAGCATAGAGTTATGAAAATGTGGTCTTATTAGGCTTAAAAATTTATTTTTTGAGGAAGATCTAATATATATTCTATTTCTACTATGAATAGATGTTTCTAATTCTCAATTATCATATAATACAACTTGTAGCAATTTTACATCCTCTAAAGTAAACCCGCTTGTATTAAGTATATAACCTGATGTATGATTATCACCATCATCCATCGCTCAGTAAGCTAAACTTTTTTCTGTTAACAAACTACCTATATTTAAAGGAACTATTTTTTTTCCTTCAATATAAAACAATTTATGTAGTTCAGTTATAGATGTTAATTGACGAGTTGTAAAGTAAACTGAAGATGTGTTAAATGCTTTTCTTTCCGCAGTTTTTACACTTGCACTAGTTGTACATAGATATTGAAATTTTTTAAATAAATGTTCAAGATATTCTTTATGAATAATTGATTGTTCAAATCTCATAGAAGCATTTTCATTATTTTTTCTAGATATAAAAAGATCTCCTAAAATCAACCCGTATAAGATTTCATAATCTTCTCTGTTTATTAAAGGTAAACTACTCTTACTATAACCTTTTGTTATAACTGTCCTTACTTTTGTACTTTTTGTACTTTCTAAGTCGGATTTAGTTGAAAAGGTAAGTTTTTCAAACTTTCTATATTACCAGTTGTCACCAACTGGATTAGATCATATCACATATAAATATACCTAAAGATAGCCGTAGGGTAGACTTATTAGTATTGAATCTTACTCACCCATAACCGAGCTTCACTCATTTTTGTAAAAAACCGCAGGTAGGGTTACTAATAGTCAACGGAATAACCTATTAATTATTTGTCGCTTCACCTTTAATTTGTATCAGGAAATATAATAATAAATTATTATATACAGGTGGTATAATTAATGATATAAAAGGTTGCTCTAGGTAACTTATATAAAGGCGTTTGATCGTTGAAGTTCAACTATAAATCTAGGCAGTAAACTTATCTTCGAATAAGTAAAGTAAGGCTTAATACTAAACCCTATTATAGTATTTAAGCATTAAGATTTATAGATAAAACCTGCGGATTGTTTAAAAGATAAATATTATATTTTTATAATATATACCTGATATATATATATTATTCTTTTAAGTGTTCCCGCAATTTGCCCTTTTTGCATCGATCGACTACCGATGTCCCCTTGAACCCTTACTTCTCAAAAGGATTGATAGGTTCTATACCTATAGGAGGTCATTGAGACCC
>Ga0247816_10000322_pt1 | contig 28626 bp, 22 predicted proteins | sample UWRJL209509C1_FD_179930 | JGI IMG/M metagenome (GOLD analysis project Ga0247816, IMG submission 179930) | Plant litter microbial communities from Arlington Agricultural Research Station in Wisconsin, United States - UWRJ-L209-509C-1 | ecosystem: Environmental > Terrestrial > Plant litter >...
TTGTGGCGCATCCACTGCGGCTGCGGCTGCTCTCTCTGCTTACCGGGCAGAGCCTGAGCGCAGCGGAAGCGGCTCGCGAGCTGGGCGAGACCCAGGCCAATGTGAGCTATCACCTGCGCCGACTGGCGCAGGCCGGGTTGGTCGAGCTGGTCGAGGAGACCTCGGTGCGCGGCGGGCTCGCCAAGCGGTACCGGCATCACCCCGCGAGCGGTGAGGCGCTCACCCCGGGCGACCTCGATGCCCACCGGGCGTTGATGCGCTCGCTCGCCGGTGAGCTCGTCCGCCGCGCGGCCGGCTATCGCGCCGACTCTCCGATGGTGTTCACCGATGCCGAGGTCTGGGTGTCCGACGACGCCTGGCAGCACATTCAGGAGCTCACGCGTGCTCTCGGCACGGCCATCCACGACGCCGCGGGCAGCCTCGACGATGCGCATCCGGTGCGGATCGGCGCCACCCTGGCCGTCTTCGAGCTGGCGGACGTCGCGCCCGACGTCGAGCAGCCGCCCGCCTCGTGATCGGTGCACCCGGCGCCGAGCCGCCCATCGCCGCCCCGGTGAGCTACCTGCAGGTGCTGCGCACACCCCAAGCCCTACGGGTTTTTCTGCCCGCTTTGCTGGGGCGGTTGTCGTTTGCCATGGTGACCCTGGTGCTCCTGTTCGCGGTGCAGGGCAGTACGGGCTCGTTCGCCGTGGCCGGTCTGGCGACCGGCGCGTTCGGGTTGGCCAATGTGCTCGCCTCGCCCTACCGGGCACGCCTGGTCGACCGGTGGGGTCAACGGCTCACGCTCAACAGCCTGGCGGCAGCCTTTGCCCTCGGCCTGGTCGGTATCGCCGCCGTCACGGCACAGCCGCGGCCGTCCGCGGTGATGGTAGTCCTGCTCGCCGCGGTCACGGGGCTCTGTTCGCCCCCGCTCGGCGCGGCGATGCGGGTGCTCTGGGGCACCATCACGCGCACACCGGCCGCCCGCCGCCGCGCCTACAGTGTGGATGCCGTCGCCGAGGAAGTCCTGTTCACCACCGGTCCGCTCCTGGTCGCCCTGCTCATCACGGCCACGTCGGCAACGGTGGCGCTGTCGGTCACGGCGGCAATCGCGGTGATCGGAACACTCGGTCTGACCAGCAGCAGGGTCTCGCGCGCCGTCGCCCCGGCTCTGGTCCCGGCCGCTTCCTCGTCCCGGCCGCTGCGTCAACCTGGCTTCCGTCCGGTGCTGGTCGCGCTCCTCGGCGTGGGGATCGTACTCGGGGTGGTGGAGGTCACCGCGCCCGCGATCGCCGTCTCCGTTGGGTCCGCGGGGCTGGCCGGAGTGCTGATGGCCGCCTTCGCCGCCGGCAGCGCGGTCGGCGGGTTGCTCTACGGCCGCCGGGAATGGGCCACGCCGCTACCCCGTCGGCTGATCGTTCTGGCCGGCAGCATGGCCGCGCTCACCGGACTCATCGCCTGGGCGCCCGGCGTGGTCGCGCTGGCGATCGGGCTCGCCGCCGTCGGGTTCTTTCTGGCACCCTCGTTGGTGACCGGCTACCTGCTGGCCGACGACCTCACCGCGCCGGAGGTGCGCACCGAGGCTTCCAGTTGGATCAACACCGCCGTGAATACCGGCGCCGCCTTCGCGGCGGCCGCAGCCGGTGTGGCGGTGGATGCGGTCACCGCGTCCGCCGCGCTAGCCGGCGGTGCGATCGCCGCGGCGCTGTGCCTGCTCGGCGCGGCGCCGTTCCTCATCGGCCGGCGGGCGGCCGTGCCGGTCACCCCGGGTAGTGGATCCTGAGGTCTACTCCGTGTCCAGCCCGGCGGCCGGCTCGGCGTCGTCGGTGGTGGTGGGCTCAGCCTCGGCGGTGGGCTCGACGTCGGCGAGGCCGGCCGGGCCCTGCTCGAGGAGCACCCGGAACTGGTCGGCGTCGATGATTCGGAGCCCGAGAGCCTCGGCCTTGGCCAGCTTCGAGCCTGCACCGGGGCCTGCGGCCACATAGTCGGTCTTTTTCGACACACTGGACGCGTTCTTGCCGCCCGCGGCGATGATCGCCTCGGAGGCACCCTCCCGGGTGAACCCCTCCAACGACCCGGTCGCCACCACGGTGAGACCGGAGAGCACTCCCCCGGCGGCCGCGGCCGCGCCCGGTCCGGGGTGGCCGGGGGTGCTGAACTGCACCCCGGCGGCGGCCCACCGGTCGACGATCTCCCGGTGCCAGTCCACCTCGAACCAGGCCAGAAGAGCGTCGGCGATGATGCCGCCCACCCCGTCGACCTCGGCGAGTTCGTCGCGGGACGCCGCCCGAATCGCATCCAGTGCGCCGAAGTGGTTGGCCAGGGCACGGGCGGCGACCGGGCCGACGTGGCGGATGTTGAGGGAGACCAGAATGCGCGCGAGCGGCTTGGTCTTGGCCAGTTCGATCTCGGCGAGCAGCTTCACGGCGTTCGACGACGGCTGCGGGCCGGTCAGGCCGGCCTTCTTCTCGGCCGCGGTCGGGTTCCGGCGGAATGGGGAACGCTGGCGCACGGTGCCGTCGTCGTCCTCGCGGGGCAGCCCGGTCTCGGCGTCCCGCACCACCACCACAATGGGCAGCAGGTCGTCGAGGGTGAGTTCGAACAGGCCAGCCTCGGTGTCCAGCGGCGGAGTTTCAGGCACGGTCGGTTGGGTCAGCGCCGCGGCGGTCACTTCGCCGAGCACCTCGATGTCGAGGGCACCGCGAGAACCGACATGCTCCACCCGGCCGCGCACCTGGGCGGGGCAGCTGCGGGCGTTCGGGCAGCGCAGGTCTATGTCGCCCTCTTTGGCGGGGGCGAGGGTGGTGCCGCACACCGGGCAGGCTTCGGGCATCACGAACTCACGTTCGGTGCCGTCGCGCAGTTCGACCACCGGGCCGAGCACCTCGGGGATGACGTCGCCGGCTTTGCGCAGCACGACGGTGTCTCCGATGAGCACACCCTTGGCCTTGACCACGTCCTGATTGTGCAGGGTGGCCTGACGAACCACCGAACCGGCGACCCGCACGGGTTCCATCACGGCGAACGGGGTGGCCCGGCCGGTACGTCCCACGCTCACGACGATGTCGAGAAGCTTGGTGTTCACCTGCTCCGGCGGGTACTTGAACGCGATCGCCCAGCGCGGGGCCCGGTTCGTGGCGCCGAGCTCGTCGTGCAGGGCGAGCTCGTCGACCTTGATGACGATGCCGTCGATCTCGTGTTCCACACTGGCGCGGTGCTCACCGAAGTACTCGATGAAGGCGGATGCCGCGGCGGGCGTGTCGACGACCCTGAAGTGGGTGCTGGTGGGCAGCCCCCACCCGGCGAGCAGCGCGTAGACGGCGGACTGCTCGGCGGCGTCGGGTCGTTCCCAGGCGCCGATGCCGTGCACCAGCATCCGCAACCGGCCCAGGCGGGCCTTCATCAGGGCGAGCTGGTCGGGGTTCTTCCCCTCGGCTTTCTGCCGCAGCGAACCGCTGGCCGCGTTCCGCGGGTTGGCGAACACCCGGTCGCCGGCGGCGCTCTGCGCGGCGTTCAGCTCGCGGAAGGCCTCGACGGGGAAGAACACCTCACCGCGCACCTCCATCAACGGTGGATGCCCGCTGCCGGACAGGCGCTGCGGGATGCCGGGCACCAGGGCGATGTTCTCGGTGACGTCTTCACCGACCACACCGTCGCCGCGGGTCGCGGCGCTGACGAGCACACCGTTCTCGTACCGCAGGTTGATCGCCAGGCCGTCGATCTTGAGTTCACAGAGGTAGTGCACCGGCCGGCCGGCGTCCCGCTCGACCCGGGCCGCCCAGGCCTCGAACTCGGCGGTGGAGAAGACGTTGTCGAGGCTGAGCATCCGCTCGGCGTGCTGCACCGGGTCGAACAGCGTGGTCTCCGCCCGGCCGCCCACGGTCTGGGTGGGGCTGTCCTGGCTCTGCAGCTCGGGGAAGAGCCGTTCGAGCTCCTCCAGGCGCTGGATCAGGTGGTCGTAGTCGGCGTCGGAGGTGACACTGGCGTTCCGCTCGTAGTAGGCGTCCCGGGCCTCGAGAATGCGGGTGGTGAGACCGGCGGCCTCGTCCCGGGCGGCGGCCAGGTCGGCCGCGGGTGACGTTCCGGTCGCGTCAGGCATTGACCGTGGTGGGGTCGATGCTGACCGGAACGGCACTGACGGTGCGGTCGATCGTGCACTGCCCGAGCACCCGGGTGCCGACGTAGACCACGGCGGTCTGGCCGGGGGCGACGCCGTTGAGCGGTTCGTTCGGGATGATGCGCAGCTCGACGCCGTCGGCGGCGCCGTTCTCGCCCGGCACGGTGACGACCTGGGCCACGGCGGGCACCGGGTCGGCGTGTGCGCGAATCTGCACGTCGCAGTCGAAGGCGATCTCGGGGTGCTCTGGGGCGTTGCCCGCCCAGGTGTACTTGACGCCGGCGATCTCCTTGATCGCCAGGGCCTCCTTGGGTCCAACGACCACGGTGTTGCTCACCGGGCGTACCTCGAGCACGAACCGGGGCTTGCCGTCCGACGCCGGGGTGCCGATGGAGAGGCCCTTACGCTGGCCCACGGTGAACGCGACGGCACCCTCGTGCTCGCCGAGCTTGTTGCCCTCCCGGTCGAGGATGTCGCCGGTCGCCGGGGCGACTCGCTCGCCGAGCCAGCCGCGGGTGTCGCCGTCGGGGATGAAGCAGATGTCGTAGGAGTCCGGCTTGTTCGCGACCGAGAAGCCGCGTTCGGCGGCCTCGGCGCGCACCTCCGCCTTGGACGGTGTCGCGCCCAGCGGAAACATCGAGTGCGCGAGCTGCTCCTTGGTGAGCACCCCGAGCACGTAGGACTGGTCCTTGGCCCAGGCGCTGGCACGGTGCAGCTCCCGGTTACCCTGCTCGTCGGTGAGGATGGTCGCGTAGTGGCCGGTGCAGACGGCGTCGAAGCCGAGGGCGATGGCCTTCTCGAGCAGCGCCGCGAACTTGATCTTCTCGTTGCAGCGCATGCACGGGTTCGGGGTGCGCCCGGCGGAGTATTCCGCGATGAAGTCGTCGACCACGTCGAGCTTGAACCGCTCGGAGAAGTCCCAGACGTAGTAGGGGATGCCGATGATATTGGCGGCCCGTTGGGCATCCATTGAATCCTCGACGGTGCAGCAGCCGCGGCTGCCGGTACGGAGCGTGCCGGGCATGCGCGACAGGGCCAGGTGCACCCCGACCACCTCGTGCCCTGCCTCGACCGCGCGGGCTGCGGCCACGGCGGAATCCACCCCACCGCTCATTGCTGCCAGAATCTTCACTGGTTAAGTGTATGCACGTGGAGCCGAGTCGGCCATTCCCGCGCCGATTGCCTGCTCCCACGCGGCCGGAAGCGCGCTGATCAGGGCATCGACGTCGGCCTGGGTAGAGGTGCGGCCCAGCGTGATCCGCAGCGCACTGCGCGCCTCGGCCTCGCTGCGGCCCATCGCCTGCAGTACATGCGAGGGTTCGGGGATGCCCGCCTGGCAGGCCGAGCCGGTGGACACCGACACGCCGGCGACGTCGAGCAGGAACAGAAGCGAGTCTCCCTCGCAGCCGGGAAAGGTGAAGTGGGCGTTGCCGGGCAGCCGGCCGGCCGGGTCAGGGTCACCGTTGAGCACCGCGGACGGTACCGCGGCGCGGACGCCGTCGATCACGGCGTCCCGCAGCACCCGCAACCGGGCGTTCTCCGCGGTGAGCTCACCGGTCATGGCCGTAGCGGCCACGGCGAAGGAGACCGCCGCGGCCACATCCTGAGTGCCGCTGCGCACCTGACGTTGCTGGCCACCGCCGTGGATGAGCGGCACGACCGTCGCGGTGCGGGACAGCACCAGCGCACCGATGCCCACCGGGCCGCCGATCTTGTGCGCCGAGACGCTCAGCGCCGACACGCCGCTTCGGTGCAGGGCGTCGAAATCGATCGGAACGTGCCCGTAGGCGGAGATGGCGTCGACGTGCACCGGGATACCGTGGGCCGCGGCGAGCGCCGCCACCTCCCGAACCGGCTGCAAGGTACCGACCTCGTTGTTGGCCGCCAACAGGGTGACCAGGGCGACGTCGGCCGGGTTCGATGCGATGGCGTCCGCCAGGGCGGTCAGGTCGATGCGGCCGAGGTCGTCCAGCGGAATCCACTGCACGACGGCGTTTTCCTGCTGCGCCAACCATTCCACCGTGTCCACCGTGGCGTGGTGCTCGCCGCCGGGAACCAGGATGCGGGTTCGCGGCGCGCGCGCCCAGTACAGCCCCTTGATGCCGAGGTTCACCGACTCGGTGCCGCTGCCGGTGAAGACCACCTCGATGGGGTCGCTGCCGACGCTCGCGGCGACCCGCTCGCGGGCCTCCTCGAGCATCCGTTTGGCGTTCTGACCGGCGCTGTGGATGGAGGCGGGGTTGCCGACGACGGTCATCGCCTCCGCGTAGGCCTGTATGGCGGCGGGCAACATGGGTGCCGTGGCCGCGTGGTCGAGGTAGACCGACATCGTGTGCCTTCCTGGCTGGTCGTGAGCTGGCCGACTGTACGTTCCGGCGCTGGTCGTAGTGCGCAGTCTGCACTCATTACTCTAGAACTCATGACGCCCGCCGATTCCCTCCGCCACCTGGGCGTGCGCGCTACGAGCAACGGCGGGGAGCTGCGGGTCTGGTCCGAGCACGCCGAGTCGATCGACCTGTGCATCTTCGACCACACCGACCCGAACTGGATCGTGCGCACCGTGCCGATGGTGCGGGACGCGCACAACGTCTGGGTCGGTCGTTCCCGTACCCTGACCGCGGGACGCCGATACGGCATCCGGGTCACCGGCCCGGCCGGTCCGACGCACGCGTTCCATCCCGAGAAGACCATGATCGACCCGTACGCGCGCGGAATCGTGCGGGTGGGACCCGACCAGTGGCAGTCCGCCATGATCGACGGCGGCTTCGACTGGGCCGGTTCGGTCAAGCCGAACACCCCGCTCGACCACACCGTGATCTATGAGGCGCATGTGCGCGGGCTCAGCCGGTTGAGCCCGTTGATGCCTGCCGAGTTGCGCGGCACCTACGCCGGGCTGGCGCACGAGAGCACCATCGCGTACTTGAAGAACCTCGGTGTCACCGCGGTCGAGCTGCTGCCCGTGCAGGCGTTCGTCTCCGAGCAGCGCCTGATCAAGCAGGGCCTCACCAACTACTGGGGCTACAACACCATCAACTTCTTCAGCCCGCACGCCGACTACGCCACCCAAGCGGCGCAGGCCGAGGGCCCGGAGGCCGTGCTGCGCGAGTTCAAGGGCATGGTCAAGCTGCTGCACGAGGCCGGCCTCGAGGTCATCCTGGACGTGGTCTACAACCACACCGCCGAAGAGGGCCCCGCCGGGCCGGTGACCAGCCTGCGCGGCATCGACAACGCCACCTACTACCGGCAGGATGCCCTGGGTCGCTACATCGACGTCACCGGCTGCGGCAACACCGTCAACTTCGGCCACGAGGTGCCCATCCGGCTGGTCTTGGACTCGTTGCGGTACTGGGCGACGGAACTGCAGATCGACGGGTTCCGGTTCGACCTGGCCGCCACCCTGGCGCGGGACGAGAACGTGCACTTCTCGCCAGAACATCCGCTGCTCGCCGCCATCCGGGACGATCCTGAGCTGGCCGACGTGAAACTCATCGCCGAACCCTGGGATGTGGGCATGGGCGGCTGGCAGACCGGAAACTTCCCGGCCGGCTGGACCGAGTGGAACGACCGGTACCGCGACCGGATGCGGTCGTTCTGGCTCACCGACGTCGCCGCCGTGCGCCAGAACGCGACCTCCGACAGCGGGATCGGCCGGTTCGCCTCCCGGCTGGCCGGATCGGCGAACACCTTCGAGCTCGAGCGTGGTCCGCTCGCGTCGCTGAACTTCATCACCGCGCACGACGGTTTCACCATGGCCGACCTCACCGCGTACAACGTCAAGCACAACGTCGGCAACGGCGAGGCCAACCGGGACGGCACCACCGGCAACAACTCCTTCAACCACGGCGTCGAGGGCCCCACCAGGGACGTGACCGTGCTGGGCACCCGTCGGCGGGCGATGCGCAACCTGCTGGGTACCCTGCTGCTCTCCGCCGGGGTGCCGATGCTCACCGCCGGCGACGAGTTCGGTCGCAGCCAACGCGGCAACAACAACGCCTACTGCCACGACAGTGAACTGACCTGGCTGGACTGGAACCTGGACGACTGGCAGCAGGACCTGCACCGTATCACCCGGCAGTTGCTCACCCTGCGCCGGGAGAACCCCGCCCTGCGGCCGGTTCGCTTCGGCCGGCCGGGCCTGGTCACCCCCAGCGCCAGTCAGATGGACTGGTACAACGCGGCCGGCGCGTCGATGTCGGAAGCGGACTGGAACTCCCCGAACGAACGCACCCTGCAGTACCTGGCGGCCAGCACCCCCGAGCACGAGGCATTCAACCGGATCCTGCTCATCGTGCACGGCCTGGAGACCGCCGCGGAGGTGGTCCTCCCCCAGCACGACGGCGTGACCGGGTACACCGTGCTGTGGGATTCCAGTCACGACGACATCCGCGAGGTCGTGACCGAGTACGTGCCAGGTGACCGGCTCAGCATGGGCGGCACGTCCATGCTGCTGCTGCGTGCGGAGGGCGAACCGGCATGACCCGGCCCGATGCCGGCGGCACCCCCGCCACGGTGGCGCTGCAGCAGGCCGGCATCACCTTCACCGCGCATCCGTACAGTCACGACGCCGCCGTGACCGGCTACGGCCTGGAGGCGGCCGACAAACTCGGTCTCGACCCCGACCAGGTGTTCAAGACGCTGCTCGCCGACGTCGACGGCACCCTGGTCGTGGCCGTCGTTCCGGTCTCCGGTCAGCTGGACCTGAAGGCCCTGGCCCTCGCGGTGGGCGGGAAGAAGGCCGGCATGGCCGACCCGAAACTGGCCGAACGCAAAACCGGCTATGTGCTCGGCGGCATCAGCCCGATCGGCCAGAAGACCCGGCTGGCGACCGTGGTCGACGAGACGGTCGAGCTCTTCGACACCGTCTTCGTCTCCGGCGGTCGCCGCGGGTTCGACCTGGAGCTCTCCCCCACCGATCTCATCACCATCACCGGCGCCACCGTCGCTGCGATAGCGAGGACCCGATGACCACCCCACCCCGCGACAACAATGACGACGACGACGACAAGGTGTACCCGTACGGCCCGCCCGTACCAGCGGCTCCGATCAACGCCGCGCCGGTCACGTCGACACCGACCACGGCCGAGACCCTGGCTCTGATCGATGCCGAGTTTGTGCCGGACGAGGAATCCCGCCGCGTGACCGCCTCGATCCGCGGGGTCAAGGTGCTGGGCGTGCTGGCGCTGGTCGGCGGGGCGATCGGCATGTTCGCCGCCGTCATCGACCGTGAATTCGGGGAATCCCGGCCCAGCACTCTTGTGTTCACCAGCATCGTGCTGCTCGTGGTCGTCTGTGCGACGCCTGTTTGGCTACTGGTCCTCGGCCGCCGGCATCGGCAGCGGCTGGTTACTCGCAGCATCGCTGCTTCCGCGACGGCGTGGGGATTCGTGCTGCTGGTCCTCGGGCTCATGGCCGTCGGTCCGACCCTGGTCACGACGGCGGCGGCGGAGATCCGCGACGCGATCGCCCGAACCCGCCCCGTCACCGCCGGGGAATCCGCGTATTCCCCGGCGGACCTGGCCGTCGAATACCAGAAGCTGGTCGACCGCGCCGCGTCTGCGGGCGGCGGCGTGGCGAAGGCCGGGTCGGAGCACCTCGTCCGCGAGAACTACTGCGAACTGAGCAACCTCGATTACGGTCGGTCACTGTCCGGCACGAACTTCTACCTGACCGCGCTGTCCGCCGAGGACGCGCTCGACGCCATCGAGGCGGCGTGGAACACGGACGGCTATGTCACCGAGCGTTATGGCGAGGGCGAGTACCCCATCACCGACTACGAGGACCCCGGTTATCTCGACCACGACGACCCCATGGTCACCACAGACGGCGTGCCGTTCACCTGGGCCAGCGCCTACGTATATGACGGGTACGACGCCGAAGGCCAACTCCGTCTCTACGTCGACTACAAAACGATCTGCGTGGCTAAGTAGCCGGCGGAGAAGACCCGCGCCGGGTCAGCTCGCGACGGCCACCAGCCCCATCTCGGCGGGGCTGCTCAGCAGTGAGTTTCGCGGCACCACACGCACGGTGTAACCGAATCCGCCGGCGCGGTCCAGTTTCACGGTGCCCACGAACAGGGTGCCGGCATCCTGCCCCGGCTGCTCCTCGGCCGGTTCCAGCGCCTGGGTGTTCACGTCGGTGAGGTCGTCGCCGCCCACGCTGCGACCGTAGACCACCTCCACGGTCACATCGCCGTCCGTCAACCCGTTCAGCTGCACGTGCGCGCGCAGGTGCAGCTGATCACCGACCTGCGGCACCGTCGCCACCCCGCCGGACTCGACATGCGCCACCGCTACCCCCGGCCAGGCCGCGGTGATCGCACCCTTCCACGCGGCGAGCTCGCGGGCGGCCCGGTAGCCGTTCGCTTCCAGGCGTGCGCCGGCCACCCCGGCGGGACGGTAGAGCTTCTGCACGTACTCGCGCACCATCCGGCCGGCGTTGAGTTCGGGTGAGAGCCCGGCCAGCGTCTGGCGGATGCTGGCGACCCAGCGTTCCGGCACGCCATCACTGTTGCGGTCGTAGAACGGCGGCGCCACCTGGTGCTCGATCAGCTCATACAGGGCGTCGGCCTCGATCCGGTCGCGTTCGGCGGAGTCGGTGGCGGCATCCGCTGACGGGATCGCCCACCCGTTCACCCCGTCGAAGTACTCTGGCCACCAGCCGTCCAGGATGGACAGGTTGAGGGCGCCGTTCAGGGCGGCCTTCATGCCGGAGGTGCCGCAGGCCTCGAGCGGTCGCAGCGGGTTGTTCAGCCAGACGTCGGTGCCGGGGTACATCAGCTGGGCCATGCCGATGTTGTAGTCGGGTAGGAACGCGATCCGGGTGCGCAGTTCCGGATCGGCGGCGAAGTGCACGATCTTCTGGATCAGCCGCTTGCCCTCCTCGTCGGCGGGGTGCGACTTGCCGGCGATGACGATCTGCACGGGGTGGTCGGGGTGCAGCAGCAGGGCACGCAGCCGCTCCGGGTCGTGCAGCATCAGGGTGAGCCGCTTATAGGTGGGAACCCGGCGGGCAAAGCCGATGGTCAGCACGTTCGGGTCGAAGACCTGGCCGATCCAGGACGGCACCAGGCCGCCCGGGTTCTGTTCCAGCCAGGCCGCGGCGAGTCGACGCCGGGCGTCTTCGACGAACTGGCGGCGCATGTCACCGCGCACCTGCCAGAGGTCCTGATCGCTCACGGCAGGCGCGGCCCAGTCCGCGGTGGACGTGTCGCTGGTGCCGAGCCGGTTCTCGGCGAGGGCCTTGAGGGCCGGGTCGGTCCAGGTGGGCGCGTGCACGCCGTTGGTGATCGAGGTGATCGGCACCTCGCTGGCGTCGAAGCCCGGCCACAAACCGCTGAACATACGCCGGCTGACCTCCCCGTGCAGCTGGGATACCCCGTTGGCGTGCTGGCCCAGCCGCAACCCCATGATGGCCATGTTGAACACCCCGTCTGACCCGCCCGGGTAGCTCTCCGCGCCGAGTCCGAGCAGGTCGTCCACGGCCACACCGGGCAGCAGATCCGTTTCGAAGTACCGGCGCACCAGGCTGCTCTCGAACCGGTCGATGCCGGCCGCGACCGGGGTGTGAGTCGTGAAGACCGTGCCGGCCCTGGCGACCTGCAGGGCCTCGGCGAAGCTGAGCCCCTCCCCGATGAGGCTGGAGATGCGCTCCAGGCCGAGGAAACCGGCGTGGCCCTCGTTGGTGTGGAAAACCTCGGGTTCCGGCCGAGAGTTCAGGCTGCTCCACACCCGCACCGCGCGGGCGCCGCCGATGCCGAGGAGCAGCTCCTGTAGCAGCCGGTGTTCTCCACCACCGCCGTACAGCCGGTCGGTGACGAGGCGCAGGTCGTCGGAGTTCTCCGGAATGTCGGTGTCCAACATCAACAGGCGGATGCGGCCGACCTTGGCCTCCCACACCCGGGCGTGCAGGGTGCGGTCGTCGGGCAGCGCCAGCGACACCTGAACCGCTGACCCGTCCGCGCGGCGCAGCACCGACAGCGGCAACCCGTCCGGGTCGAGCAACGGATAGCTCTCCAGCTGCCAGCCGTCGGTGGAGATGGCCTGACTGAAGTAGCCGGCGCGATAGAACAGTCCCACGCCCACCAGCGGCACCCCCAGGTCGGAGGCGCTCTTGAGGTGGTCACCGGCCAGGATGCCCAGACCGCCGGAGTACTGCGGTAGCGCCGCGGCGATGCCGAACTCGGGCGAGAAGTACGCGATCAGCTCGGGCTTCTCCCCCTCGAGGCCCTGGTACCACCGTGGCTGCTGCAGGTAGTCGCGCAGGTCGTCGCGCACCAGGTTCACCCGGGCCACATAGCCGTGATCGTCCGCCAGATCCCGCAACCGGACCGGGTCGACGGCGCCGAGCAGGGCGACCGGGTCGGCGCCGACGCGCTGCCACAGATCGGGTTCGATGTGCTCGAACAGTTGCCGGGTGGGCTCGTCCCACGACCAGCGCAGATTCCCGGCCAGCTCGTCGAGCGCGGCAAGCGCCTCGGGCAGGACGGCACGGACGGTAAATTTACGGATGGCCTTCACGAGGTTCACTTTAGGGCGGCCACCTCGCCAATGGGTAACCTTCGACCGGGTCGCACACGCGCGCGGCCGTTCGCCGCGTTTCGCGCACATTTCGCGCTACGGTCGTTAGGTGGCTAAGACAGCAAAACGCACCGGACCCGCACCATCAACGAAGATCCCCGCGATCGCCCCGACGAAAGTCGGCCGTATCCCCGTTCTCGATCTCTCCCCACAACTGAACGACGACCTGTGGCCTGCCAAGGCCTTCGTCGGCGAGGTTGTGCCGTTCCGCGCCACGGCGTTCCGGGAGGGCCATGACGCCATCGGTGTGATGCTGCATCTCACCGCTCCCGATTCGAGCACCAGCCAGCATCCGATGACGCTGACCGTGCCGGGAACCGACCGGTACGAGACCCACGTGCGCCTCGACCAGCAGGGCACGTACACCTACCGGGTGCGCGGCTACGCGGATGACTTCGAAACCTGGGCGCACAACGCCGCGATCAAGATCCCCGCCGGCATCGACGTCGACCTGATGTTCCTCATCGGTACCACCTTGCTCGCCCCGGCCGGCAGCGACCTTTCCCGCCCCCTCGCCGAACGCCGCCTGTTCGCGGCCGCCGCGACCACCCTGGCCGACCCGGCCGCCACCCTCGCGGACCGTCTGGCCGTGGTGACCGACCCGGCGCTGGCCGCCGCGGCGCGCGTACGCCCGCTGACCAGCCTCGAATCGTTCTCCGCCACCCGAAGCGTCCGGGTCGAGCGCACCCGCGCCGGCGTGGGCGCCTGGTACGAATTCTTCCCCCGCTCCGAGGGCGCCGTGCGCCGGGAGGACGGCAGCTGGCAGAGCGGCACCTTCGCCACCGCCGCCAAGCGTCTGCCGGGCGTGGCCGCAATGGGCTTCGACGTGCTCTACCTGCCGCCGATCCACCCGATCGGCCGGTCCTTCCGCAAGGGACCGAACAACACCCTGGATGCCGGCGAGAACGATCCGGGCTCGCCGTGGGCCATCGGATCCATCGAGGGCGGCCACGACGCCATCCACCCCGACCTGGGCACCATCGACGACTTCACCGCTTTCATCGCCGCGGCGGAGCGGGAGGGTATCGAGGTCGCCATCGACCTGGCCCTGCAGGCATCGCCAGACCACCCCTGGGTACGCGAGCACCCGGAGTGGTTCACCACGCTGCCCGACGGGACCATCGCCTACGCCGAAAATCCGCCGAAGAAGTACCAGGACATCTACCCGGTTAATTTCGACAACGATCCGGCCGGCATTCGCGCCGAGGTGCTGCGCCTGGTGCGCTACTGGATCGGTGTGGGCGTGAAGATCTTCCGGGTGGACAACCCGCACACCAAGCCGCTGGACTTCTGGGAGTGGCTGATCGGTCAGATCAACACCGAGTTCCCTGACGTGGTCTTCCTCGCCGAGGCGTTCACCCGCCCGGCGCTCCTACAGGGCCTGGCCAAGGTGGGCTTCCAGCAGTCGTACACATACTTCACCTGGCGCAACACCAAGGAGGAGCTGGAGGAATTCTTCGACGGTCTCGCCCACGACACCGCCGACTACCTACGGCCGAACCTGTTCGTGAACACGCCGGACATCCTCACCGAGTACCTGCAGTTCGGCGGTCCGGCGGCGTTCAAGATCCGCGCCGCCCTCGCCGCGACGGCCGCGCCCACCTGGAGCGTGTACGCCGGGTTCGAACTGTTCGAAAGCGTCGCCCGCCCCGGTGCCGAGGAGAACATCGACAATGAGAAGTACGAGTACCGGCCGCGGGACTTCGCCAAGGCCGAGGCGTTGGGTAAGTCGCTGTCGCCGTTCATCGCGCAGCTGAACCGCATCCGCGCGGCCCACCCGGCGCTGCACCAGCTGCGCAACCTGGACATCCACTCGAGCGACGACGATTCGATCCTGGTCTACAGCAAATACCTGGCCGGCGAGTTCACCGACACCGGGCGCTCCGACGCCCTGATCGTGGTGGCGAACGTGGACCCGCACTCGGTCCGCGAAACCATCGTGCACCTCGACGTCACCAAGTTCGGTCTGCCCCTCGGCTCCACCTTCCAGGTCGAAGACCTGGTCACCGGCTCCGTCTGGACCTGGGGCGCCGACAACTTCGTGCGCCTCGACGCGTTCACCGAGCCCGTGCACATCCTGCACGTGACCCCGCAGCACAAGGAAGTCGCCGAATGAAGCACGCCGCGAACCGTCCCGCCACCGAACTGCCCGTGATCAGCGATCACGTGCTCGAAACGGTCTCGGTGGGCTCCTACTACAACCCGCACGAGGTCCTCGGCCAGCACCTGCTGAACCTGCCCAAGGTCGCCGACCCGATCACGGTCATCCGTGCGCTGCGGCCGCTGTCGACCGAGGTCGTCGCGGTGTTGGCCAGCGGGGCCCGGATCGAACTGGCCCACTTGGGCTTCGGCATCTGGCAGGGGGTCAGCACCATCGGCCCGCAGGACTACCAGATCGAAGCCAGCTACGACAATGGCCCGGCCTGGGTCATCGACGACCCGTACCGGTTCCGGCCGACCCTCGGCGAACTCGACCTGCACCTCATCGGTGAGGGCAGGCACGAGCGGCTGTGGGACGTGCTGGGCGCCCACGTGCGCACCGTCACCGGTGTCATCAACCCGGTCACCGGCACGTCGTTCTCGGTCTGGGCGCCGCATGCCCGCGCGGTGCGGGTGATCGGAGATTTCAACGGGTGGCACGGCAACCTGCACGCCATGCGCAACATGGGCAGCACCGGGGTCTGGGAGCTGTTCGTTCCCGGTCTGACGGCCGGCTCCAACTACAAGTTCGAGATCCTCACCCAGTCCGGCGATTGGGTGCAGAAGGCCGACCCGATGGCCCGCTACACCGAGGTGCCGCCGTTCACCGCCTCGGTGATCGGTGAATCGGCCTACGTCTGGCAGGACGCCGACTGGCTCACCACCCGGTCGGCCACCGACCCGCACGACCGGGCCATGAGCGTCTACGAGATGCACGTGGGCTCCTGGCGTCCGGGGCTGGGCTACCGGCAGCTGGCCGACGAACTGATCCCGTACCTCGAGGAACTGGCCTACACGCACGTCGAGTTCATGCCGCTGTCCGAGCATCCGTTCGGCGGCTCGTGGGGCTACCAGGTCACCGGCTACTACGCCCCGACCAGCCGGTTCGGTCACCCAGATGACCTGCGTTACCTGATCGACCGGCTGCACCAGGCCGGCATCGGCGTGATCATGGACTGGGTCCCCGGGCACTTCCCCAAGGACGAGTTCGCGCTGGCCCGGTTCGACGGGCAGGCGCTGTACGAGCACCCCGACCCGCGGCGGGGCGAGCAGATGGACTGGGGCACCTACGTCTTCGACTTCGGGCAGATGCAGGTGCGCAACTTCCTCGTCGCCAACGCCCTGTACTGGCTGGAGGAGTTCCACATCGACGCCCTCCGGGTGGATGCCGTCGCCTCGATGCTCTACCTGGACTACTCCCGTGAAGACGGCCAGTGGGAACCGAACAAGTTCGGCGGTCGGGAGAATCTCGAGGCGATCAGCCTGCTGCAGGAGATCACCGCCACGGCGTACAAGCGCAACCCCGGCACCATCATGATCGCGGAGGAATCCACCAACTGGGGCGGCGTCACCGCGGCCACCTCCGGCGGCGGGCTCGGTTTCGGGTTCAAGTGGAACATGGGCTGGATGCACGATTCGCTCGAGTACATGAGCGTCGACCCGATGTACCGCAGCTACCACCACGGTGAGATGACGTTCTCGTTCGTCTACGCGTTCAGCGAGAACTTCCTGCTGCCGATCAGCCACGACGAGGTCGTGCACGGCAAGGGCTCGCTGATCAACAAGATGCCGGGCGACTCCTGGCAGCAGCTGGCGAACGTGCGGGTCTACTTGGCGTTCATGTGGGCGCACCCGGGCAAGCAGCTGCTCTTCATGGGGCAGGAGTTCGGGCAGCGGTCCGAATGGAGCGAGGAACGCGGCCTGGACTGGTGGATGCTCGACCAGCCCGGCCACCGCGGCCTGTTCAACCTGGTGGGCTCACTCAACCGGGTGTACCGCGACACGCCCAGTCTGTGGGCACGCGACAACGAGCCCGGCGGGTTCGAGTTCCTCGACGGCGGCGCCGCGGCCGAGAACATCGTCACCTTCTTGCGCTGGGACCACGACGGCAACCCGGTGGCCTGCCTGTTCAACTTCTCCGGTCAACCGCACACCAACTACCGGGTGGGGCTGCCGCAGGCGGGCGTCTGGGACGAGATCCTCAACACTGACGCCGAGAACTACGGCGGCTCAGGGGTGGGCAACCTCGGCGAGGTGCACGCCCTGGCCGAACCGTGGGCCGGCCGGCCGGCATCCGCGACCCTCACCCTGCCGCCGCTCGGTGCGCTCTGGCTGCGTCTGCGCCGCTAGCCGGACCGAGCGGCCGCCGGCCTAGTAGAGCAGCGCGGTGAGGCGCTTGCGGGCCGGCGGCACGCGCGGGTCGTCGGCGCCGACGACCTCGAACAGTTCGAGCATGCGCTGACGGATGCTGTTCTTGCCGGCGGCGTCCTGGCCGGGGAACAACGCCAGGAGCCGATCGAAGGCGTCCTCGATGTGCCCGCCGGACAGGTCTAGGTCGGCGACGAGCAGCTGGGCGTCCAGGTCGTCGGGGGCGGATGCGGCGGCGTCGCGCACCTCGGCGATGGTCTTACCGGCCAGACGGGCGAGCAGGCTCACCTGGGCGAGTCCGGCGGTCGCCATGACGTCGCGGGGGTCGCGCGCCAGGGCGAGCTTGTAGATGTCGATGGCCGCGTCGTAGTCGCCGCGTTCGATGGCCTCATAGGCCTCCCGGTGGTGCGGGGGCAGCTCGGGTTCCACCGGCTCGGCCGGTGCACCTTCCGGTGTCACGGCGGCGTCGGCGACACCGGTGACCCCGTGCTGGGCGGCGAGCTCGAGCACCCGCTCGAGCACCTCCCGGATCTGCACGACCGGCAGCACGCCATCGAACAGCTGCACGGGCTGACCGTTGATGACCGCCGCGAGGGTGGGCACCGAGGTGGCCTGGAACGCCTGCGCCAGCTGCGGGTTGGCGTCGATGTCCACGGTCGCCAGCACGAACCGGCCGTTGTACTCACGGATCAGGTTGTCCATCACCGGCGTGAGCTGGGTGGCCGGTTCGCTCCACGACGCCCACAGGTCCACGATCACCGGCACGAACTTGGACAGTTCCAACAGCTCGGCGAAGTTCGTGTCGGTGCCCTCGAGCACCAGGTTCGGCACCGGGACGGCCGACGCGACGGCGCCGCCCGCTGCGGGGCTGGTGGCGGGCGCCGAGCCGGGGGCCGGAGCGGGCGGCCGGTTGACCAGCGACGACAGGTCGACGGCCCCGCGCAGGTTGCCGCCGAGCGGGTTGGCGCCGGGAGGGGGAACAGCGGTCATGGAAGCTCCACAGAAGAGATCAGTCCCTGGGCGTAGCCAAGGAGAACGATTTGGTCGGGCGAATTAGCGGACGGCACGTGGAAGAGCAGTTGCTCGTTGTAGGTGCTCTGGATGCCCTTGGCCGTCTCGGAGATCCCCGAGAGGGCCTTGCTGGGTCCCTCGTCGGGGGTGATCGTCGCCTCACCGGCGACGGGCTTCACAGTGGTGACCTCGTTGACACTCACGGCCACGATGGCGCCGGAGTCGTTGGTCGCCAGGGCGACCACATGCCCGGTGCCCACGGCGTTGCTGAACTCCATGGTGCCGGTGTCTTCGAGCTCGTCCAGCAGCTTCTGCTTGTACGCCTGACCCAGCTGGGTTCGGGCGGTGTCTCCCTCGGCCGCGAACAGCGGGAAGGACGGGCTGGCTTCGCCGTTCAGCAGTACGTCGGCGTATGCCGGTCCCACCTCGGCGGGCGCCATGGTGAGGAACTTGTTGTCGGGCGAGATCAGCGGGGCGCCGATGGTGGCCGGGGCCACGTCGGGGACCTTCGCCGCGGCTTCCAGCTGGATGGCGTACTCCACCAAGTAGTTCTCCCGCGGCGACGCCTGGTTCAAGATCAGCGCCATCGTGGGCACCGTGCTCTCCTCGGTGGACTGCAGCACGGTCATCACCACGCGCGGCCAGGTGTTGGTCTGCTGCGGCAGGGTGAGCGTGAGCGGCGAATCCGGCAGGGCGACGGTGGCCGGCGCGGCCGGGTCGGCCGTGCGCACCTGGTAGTTGGCGAGGCGCTGCTCGAGCGCGGGACCGGTGAACCGGGTGGCGAGGGTGTCGGCGTTCAGGTTGGCGTCGGCGTCTGCGGTGAGCGTGACGATCTGGCCCACGATCCGTTCCAGCTGCGGAACGGTGACCGCCGGCGGGATCGGCACGTCGGCGACGGGCACGTCGGTCCCCTCGGCGCCGGGGGTGCCGGTCGTCGTGGGGGTGGGGACGGCGGTGCCGGACTCGCTCGCGACGGGCTCGCTGCTCGGCCAGAAGTCGGGTGAGCATCCGCTCAGTACCAGGCCGGAGACCAGCACGACGGGTACGGCGATCATGGACCGGCCGATCGGCCGGCGTGGGCCGGTGATCTCGCTGGCCTTGATGGTCTTGGGACGCGGGGCGCGGGGCAGCTTGGGCATCCGCGGACCGCGCGGAACGTTGCGGCGCGGCCGACGGGAGCGCCGGAAGTGCAGCAGGCCGAGCAGGTAGATGACCAGCCCGATCAGGGCCATCAGCGCGCCGCCCACGATCAGGGGGCCGGCCCACGGGGTGGAGTTGTCGATCGGCCAGTCCAGGGTGATGCTGGTGGGCGCCGGCGCGGTGCCGTCTGACGCGATCAGCACGGAGATGCCCTCGGGCACGTTGATGGTGGTGCTGAGGGTCTGATCGGCCGTGAACTCCTCGAGCCACAGGTCAGATCCGGCCGGGTTGGTGGGCAGCGGGGTGGTTGCGGTGGCTTCGGCGCCGGTGGCGAACTCTGGCGGTGTGCCGGCCGCCTCGGTGATGGCCAGATCGCTGCCGTCCGCGGTCAGCCCGACGCTGGCATAGGTGCCCTCGCCGATCCAGGACTGCACGTCAGCGGTGCGCCCGTAGGCCATGAAGATCGCGCTGTCCCCGCTGATGGTCAGGGTCTGACTGCCGGGGAACGCCGCCAGGGCGTCACCGTCGATCACCGCGAACGGCGAGCCATCCTCGATGGTGGCCTGCAGACTCTCGGTTGCCGGCTCGAGAAAGACCGTCCGCTGCGCGATGCCGAATGCGATCATCAGTGCAGCGAGAACGAATGCCAAAATGGCGAAGACGAAACGCACGTGAAACCCTCCTGTGTTACCTGGTGCTAGCCCCACGCGCGGGACGTTGCCACCGCTCGTGCGGGCCCGGGATGCAACAGACACGAACGTCTCACGATAGTGGACGCTCCTGAGAGGTGCCTAATAGCGAAATCCGGTAAATATGCCGGTGCGCAGCCCGTGATCGGCGTCGCCGACCTGGACACTAAAATTGCACGGGCCGCTCGTTGCCTTCGAAACCGAGTGGATCTGAAACGAGGAGACAACGTGGCGAACGATGAGGCCGACTTCACCCAGGTGTTCCGCGGGTATGACAAGGACGAAGTCGACAAGGCCATCCAGGGGCTGCGGCGCGATCTCATTCAGGCGAACACTGCCGGAACCGAGGCCGGCAAAGAGGTCAAACGGCTCAGCAGCCGGATCGACGATCTCAGCGCCGAGCTGGAGGAAGTCGGTAGCCCCACCTTCTCCGGTTTGGGCACCAAGCTCGAGAACACTCTCCGGGTCGCCGAGGAACAGTCCACCCGGGTGATCGCCCAGGCCGACATCGACGCGCAGAAGCTGCGTGCCACGGCCGGCGCCGAGGTCGACGCGCTCAAACGACAGGCCGCCGAACACGCCGAGCGCACGGTCTCCGACGCCACCGTGAAGTCCAACCGGTTGCTGGCGGATGCGCGGGCGGACGCCGACGATCTGGTCGCCCGGGCGGAGGAGAAGCACGGTCAGCTCGTCCACGACGCCATGCAGGAGGCCGCGGCCATCCGGGGCGCCGTGGCCACCGAGGCCGCCGAGCTGCGCGCAACGGTGAAGCGTGAGGTTGCCGCCATCCGTTCGGAGGCGGAGCGTGAAGCGGCCGAGGTTCGGGTTGTCGCGCAACGCGAAGCGACCGAGGCTCGCGAGATCGCCGCCGGGCTCACCCGTGAAACCGAACTGACCCGGGCGGAGGTCGCCCACGAGCTCGACCAACAGCGGGCGGATCTGGCGCGGGAGACCGATCAGGCGCGGATCGATGTCGCCGCGGAGACCGAGCAGGACCGGATCGACCTGGCCGCAGAAACCGAGCAGGCCCGCATCGACCTGGCGCACGAGACCGCCGCCGCACGGGCGGAGCTGTCGGTGGAGATCGAACAGGGCCGGCTCGATCTGGCCAGGGAGATCGAAGCGGGCCGGGCGGCATTCACGATCGAGAGCGAGCAGGGACACACCGATCTGCAACGCGACCTGGACAGCGACCGCGCCGCCGCGGCTCAAGACACCGACAAGGCCCGCGCCGACCTCGCCGCCGAGATCGAGCAGGCCAGAGCGGATCTGGCCCGCGAGCAGGATCAGCTCACCGCCGACTTCGACGCCGACAGCGAGCAGGCGCGCATCGACCTCGACAACCACCTGACCGCCACCCGCAAACGCGGTGAGCACGAGGCGGCCACGCTACGGCGGGAGATCGACCAGGTGCGAGCCGACCTCGACGTCGAGCTCAAGGCCCGCCGGGACGAGGCCGAGCAAGACCACCTCGCTCGGCACCAGACGGCGGTGGCCCAGACCCAGAAGTACCTGGACGACGCCACCACACGGCTCACCGAGATCCAGGAGCGCACCGCGGAACTGCGTGAGCTCAACGAAACGCTGGATGCGGGCGCCCGCGCGGACGCGAAAGCGGCCAAGGCCGAGGCGGAGGACACCGCGGAGCGCATCGTCCGTGAGGCCGAGGACCGTGCCACCGGCCTGATCCGGGATGCCGAGACACGCACCAGGGACCTCGTCACCGACGCGGAGGACCGGTTGGCACAGATTAGGATTGAGCGCGACTCGGTCGCGGGATACTTCGAGAGCCTGCGCAGCGTGCTGACGCAGGCGGAGAAGGTGAACACCGACCAGGAGTAGTCATACCCGGCTCGATTCGAGCCGACACCGACAGACCCGTACCAGCTTGACCCGTCCGGACGACTAATTGGGGACACCATGAAAATTCAAAACGCCTTCCGTCTGGGCTTGGTCGGCACTCTGGGAGTGGGCCTGGGTCTCCTGATCATCAGTTCGGTGATCTCGCTGTCGACGATCATCACCTACATCGGCGCCGCCCTCTTCCTGGCGCTCGGCCTCGACCCCGCCGTCTCCTGGCTGGAGAAGAAGAGGTTCCCCCGCTGGGCGGCCATCCTGACCGTGCTGGTCGCGGTGCTGGGAGTGCTGACCGCCGTGGTGTTCGCGATCGTGCCGATCATCGTCAGCCAGGTCGCCACCCTGTCCGACCGCATTCCCGACCTGGTCAAGTCGGTCAACTCGGCCACCTTCCAGGACGATCTGCAGAAGCAGTTCCCCGCCCTGGACATCAATCAGATCGTCGAGTCGATCACCAAGTTCTTCGGTGACAACCTGACCAACATCACCGGGTCGATCGTGTCCTCCGGTCTGGCCATCGTCGGCGGGCTGTTCGGCGGGCTGATCATCCTGATCCTCACCCTCTACTTCACGGCTTCGCTCGGCACCATCAAGCGCGCCACCTACCAGCTGGTTCCCGCCTCCAAGCGTGAGCGCTTCGCCGACCTGAGCGAGCAGATCACCACCGCCGTTGGACGCTTCGTGGTCGGACAGGGGGCACTGGCCGCCTGCAACGGCGTGCTCAGCTTCATCTTCCTGTCCATCATCGGAGCCCCCTTCCCGGCCCTGCTGGCCCTGATCGCCTTCCTGGCGTCGCTGATCCCCCTGGTGGGCACCATCACCGGTTCGGTCATCATCGTCGCCACCACGGCCATCCCCGGCATCGGCAGCTCCTGGCTGACCGTTCTGGTGGCCGGCATCTACTACCTGATCTACATGCAGGTGGAGGCGTACGTGCTGAGCCCGAACATCATGAGTCGGGCCGTCGCCGTGCCCGGTGCCGTCGTCGTGATCGCCGCCCTCGCCGGCGGCTCGCTACTGGGCCTGCTCGGCGCGCTGATCGCCATCCCGGTGGCCGCGTCGGTGATCCTGATCATCAAGCAGGTCGTCATCCCCCGGCAGAACGAGCTCTAGGACGCGTCGGACCAGGTTTCGGGCAACGGGCCGGCCGTTGGGTTGATGGCGGCCACGATCTCGTTGAGCACCCGACGGGTCTGGTTCTCCCCCACCCACAGGTGCTTGCCGCCGTCGACGGCGATCAGGTCGACGTTGGGAACGCTGCCGAAGCGGGCTCTGGCCTCGTCGGGCTGAAGGTAGTCATCGTGCTCCGGCACCAGCACCACCAGCCGGCGCTCGTTGCCGGCCCAGGCCGCGACCTCCTCGGCCGTGGCCCGGTGCAGCGGCGGCGACAGCAGGATGGCACCGAGGATGGGGTGTTCGAGCCCGTACTTGAGAGCCAGTTCGGTACCGAACGACCAGCCCACCAGCCACGGGTTCGGCAGGGCCCGCTGCGCGACGAACGCCATCGCGGCCGCCACGTCGGCCCGCTCGGTATCGCCATGCCCGAAGCTGCCCTGGCTGGTCCCGCGCGGCGAGGTGGTCCCGCGGGTGTTGAATCGGAGCACGGCCAGGTCCGCCAGCGCCGGCAACCGTCCAGCAGCCTTGCGCAGAATGTGCGAGTCCATGAAACCGCCACTGGTGGGCAGTGGATGCAGCGTGACCAGGGTGGCGACGGCCGGGCGCCCCACCGGCGTGGCGAGCTCGCCGACCAGGGTGAGACCGTCCTCGGTGTGCAGCTCGATGTGCTCCCGCACGGCGGGCAGCTCGACGCCGCCGCGAATCTCGACCGGTTCGGTCATGGCGGAACTCCTCGCTATTTGATCTTCCAACAGTGCAGATGCCAGTGCCGCCGAGCCGAGAGATCGGCAGCATCGCCGGTCACCCCGTCCGCACGCCAGGTCACGATGTGGGCCACCCCGGGGTGGATCTCCAACCGGCAACCCGGGCAGAGGTAGGTCTTGGCGGCCTGGGCGGCGCTGATGGGCTGAACATGCCAGAGCCCGTCCCGCTTGACCTCGGATCGCCGCCAGCCGGCCAGCAGATGCGACAGCGCGTCGTCGTCGTCGTCCTCTGGGCCGAATTTGCGGCCCTTGGGGCGATTGCTGCGCGGCATGAGGCCAGTCTAACGCGGCCCTATGGGCGACACCGGGAGGGCTAGTACCAGCCGACGTCGACCGAGTGACCCCAGGCGCCGCAGGGTGTGCCGTACCGGCCGCTGATGTAACCCAGGCCCCATTCGATCTGCGTGCCGGCGTTGGTCTGCCAGTCGCTTCCGGCCGAGGCCATCTTCGAGCCCGGCAGGGACTGCGGAATGCCGTACGCCCCGCTGGAGGAGTTGGCGGCGTTCACCCGCCAGCCGGATTCCTTGTTCCACAGCGACACGAGGCAGTTGTACTGGTCCACTCCCCAGCCGCGCGACGCGACCGCGCCGTAGGCGTAGGCCTGAGCCGAGCCGGGATCGGGCGTGCCGGCCGCCGAGGCGCCGGTAGACGCCGGGACAACCGGCTTGGGCGGCGGGGGCGGCGGGGGTTCGTTGACGGTGTACCCGTCGACCGAGATCGGGTTTTCGACGGTGCTGGCCACCAGAAGCGTCTGGGCGGCCTCACCGTTGAACCGGTCCGAGGCGCCGGCGACCTGGAAGTACGGTGAGGCGGTGGCGCCGGAATACGGGTCCACCACGGTCACCAGCACGAACGCGGCCGCTGCACTGAACGCGAAGAAGGAGAGTGTCACCTGGGAGCGCGAGCGCGCACGACGCATCCGGCGCTGCACCGGCCGGGACGCTCCAAGCGCTCGCGGACTGGGGGCGGGCACAAACGGTGCCCGCATGCTGGTGCCGCCCGGCGTGCTCACCGGTGATGCGCCCGCGCTGGGCGCGGTGATACTCAGATGTCTACCCACGATTCTTTGACCCTAACGGAGATTGCGGGTAACGGCCAGATAACGACACGCCTCGATCAACGAACCATCAACATCACGTCGACCACACTGTCGAGGACCTGGTCGACCTGGGCCTCGCGGTAGCCGGCGCGCTGCGGACGGAACACGATCGTGCGCACGTCGTCCACGGTGACGGGGTGACCGTCCTGGAAGTACTTGACCAGCTTGGCCGCGAAACGGTCCACGTCGGCGCGGTGGTAGCCGGTGCTGAGGAAGCTGGTGCGGTCGAACTTCTCGCCGGTCGGTCGGCCGAGCCGGTTGATCAGCACCTGAGCGGTGCTGCGCGCGTCGGCCAACCAGGCCTGCTCACCGCGTTCCTGCGTGGCCCGCTCGCGTTCCCGGGTGGCGAAGGCGTCTTCCAGACGCTCCAGGGCGGCGTCGACGTGCTCGGGCGAGTAGCCACCCTTTTGCATGCCGAACGCGGTGTGACGGATGTCTGCCGCGGTCAACCGTTGGGTACCGCCGTCGTCGTACGCCAGACGGGTCGACTCCAGGAACTCCTCGACCTGGTCGAGGTTGTAGCCGAGCTTCTTCTTATTGATCCGCGGAAACGTAGTGCTCACCGACTCATTCTGCCTCACGGCAGCGCGTGTGTCGAAAGCCACCGGGTCAGGCGAAGATCAGATAGAGGGCGTATGCGGCTGCTGCGGACGGCAGGATCGAGTCCAGCCGGTCGAGGAATCCGCCGTGGCCCGGCAGCCAGGAACTCATGTCCTTGATGCCCAGGTCGCGCTTGATCAACGATTCGGCGAGGTCACCGAAGGTGGCTGCGATCAGGATCACGACGCCGAAGATCGGTCCGAACCACCAGGGCTGGTCGAGCATGAAGATCGCCAGCACGATGCCAACGGCGATGCAGGCGATGGCGGCGCCGGCGAATCCTTCCCAGGTTTTCTTCGGGCTGATCGTGGGGACCATCCGGTGTTTGCCGAAGGACAGACCGGCCGCATACGCGGCGGTGTCGGCGGAGATGACCAGCAAAAGGAACGCGACCGCCCACCATTGCCCGCCCGGCTGGGTGACCAGCAGCACGGCGAAGCTGGCCAGGAAGACCACGTAGACCTGGATCAGGAACCCGCCGCCGATGTCGCTGAGCACGATCCGGGCGGGCACCCGGTGGGCGGGGATCAGTAGCATGGCGACCCGCCAGAGGGCGATGAAGGCGATGCCGCTGAGCGTGGCCAGCCACTGCCCACCGGCGTCCCAGTAGAACGCTGCGGGCACGACGGCGACCGCGGAGATGAGCACCGGGATGCGCGGGACGTTGCGGCCACCGCGACGGAGGGCCTCGGCCAGTTCGAAGGCGGTGAAGCCCACGATCACGACCGCCAGGATCATGAACAGTTCCTTGACGAAGATCAGGCTGACCAGCATGGCCCCGCCGAGCACCAGCCCGATGAGGGTCGCCAGAACCAGGTTCCGGCCGGTGCGGGCCTCGATGCGTTCGTTCGTCGCATCCAGTTGCGCCCGCGTGGCCTGAACCTGGCGCTCGATATCGGCCTTGGTGGACTGCACCTGGGCCCGGAACTCGGCGCGCGTGGCGCCGCGTTCCCGCGGGGGCTTCTTCGCTTGCCCTGGGTCGTCAGTCATCGTGTCGGCCTCCCCTAGATGGCGAGGAGTTCTGCTTCCTTGCGCTTGAGTGCTTCGTCGATCCCATCGATGTGGGTCTTGGTGATCTGCTCGAGTTCCTTCTCCGCGCGCGCCACGTCATCGTCGCCGACTTCGCTCTTCAACGCGTCCAGCTCGTCCTTCGCCTTGCGGCGCAGGTTACGGACGGAGATTTTTGCGTCTTCGCCCTTGGTCTTGACGATCTTGACGTATTCCTTGCGGCGGTCGTTGGTCAGTTCGGGCAGTGACGCCCGGATGACGATGCCGTCGTTGCCGAGGTTGGCGCCGAGGTTCGGGGTGTCCCGGATGGCGTTCTCGATGTCGCGCAGGGCGCTCTTGTCGTAGGGAGTGATCAGGAGCGTGCGGGCTTCCTGATTCTGCAGCGACGCGAGCTGGCCCAGCGGGGTGGGGGTCCCGTAATAGTCGACCAGGATCTTCTGGAACATCTGCGGGTTCGCGCGCCCCGTTCGCACGGTGGCGAAGTCTTCTTTCGCGGCCTCGACGGCCTTATCCATGCGCTGGGTGGTGTCGGACAGGACATCCGTAATCACGGTGACTCCTTCTTCGGTGGGCTTCAATAATCCTAGTTGGAGACGAGGGTGCCGAGCTCGGCGCCGAGGATGGCGGCGGTCACGTTGCCGTGCGGAGCCATCCCGAACACCCGCATGGGCATGCTGTTGTCCATGCAGAGACTGAACGCCGTCGAGTCGACGACCTTGAGTCCGCGCTGGAGCGCATCCTGATAGGTGATGCTGTGGATCTTGTGTGCGTCGGGGTTGGTGCGCGGGTCGTCGGAGTAGACGCCGTCGACACCGTTCTTGGCAACCAGCACCACCTCGGCACCGATCTCGAGGGCGCGCTGGGCGGCCACGGTGTCGGTGGAGAAGTACGGCAGTCCGGCGCCGGCGCCGAAAATGACGACGCGGCCCTTCTCGAGGTGCCGTTCGGCACGACGCGGGATGTACGGCTCGGCGACCTGGGTCATCGCGATGGCGGACTGCACGCGGGTTTCCGCGCCGGCCTGCTCGAGGAAGTCCTGCAGGGCGAGCGCGTTCATGACGGTGCCGAGCATCCCCATGTAGTCGGCCCGGCCACGGTCCATGCCGCGCTGGGAGAGTTCGGCGCCGCGGAAGAAGTTACCGCCGCCGACGACGATCGCGATTTCCACGGTCTTGGCCGCTTCGGCGATCTCGCGGGCGAGGCTGCTGATGACGTCGGGGTTGACGCCGAGGCTACCGGCCCCGAAAGCTTCACCCGACAGTTTGAGGAGGACCCTGCGCTTTGTACCCGTGTCTGACATGCCCGTGAGCGTCCTTCCGTTTGACCTTCGACTCTAAAACTACCGGTTGTGCGCCGCGGCAGGCGCCACGTCTCCGGTTGATACCAGCCGGATGCGGCGTGGCACAGAAGAAGGAGACCGGATTGCCAGGGCAACCGATCTCCTTCTCCGTTGTATTGCGGGTGTTACTGGCTTCTCGGTGTTACGCGCCGACCTTGAACCGGGCGAAGCCGGTGACGGTCAGGCCAGCGTCGGCGAGGACCTTGCTGACGGACAGCTTGTTGTCCTTGGCGTAGTCCTGCTCGAGCAGGGCAACCTGCTTGAAGTAAGCCTGGATGCGGCCTTCGACGATCTTGGGCAGCGCGGCGGCCGGCTTGCCCTCGTTCTCGGAGATCTCGGTGACGATGCGACGCTCGGCCTCGACGGCTTCCGCGGGAACGTCTTCGCGAGCCAGGTACTCCGGGTTCGCGAACGAGATGTGCTGGGCGATGCTGCGAGCGGTCGCGGCATCCTCTCCGGTGTAACCGACGACAACGCCGACCTGCGGGGGCAGGTCCTTGCTGGTCTTGTGCAGGTAGACCTCGAGGTTCTCACCGGCGACGGCTGCAACACGGCGAAGTTCCATCTTCTCGCCGATGATCGCGGCTTCGCCGTCGATGAGTTCTCCCACGGTCTGGCCGTTCGACGGAGCGGCCAGCGCCTCGGCGACGGTGGTCGCGCCGGCTGCGGAGACCGCGTCCAGCACCTTCTCGGAGAGAGCGCCGAACTTGTCACCCTTGGCGACGAAGTCGGTCTCGCAAGCGAGCTCGAGCAGGTAAGCGGTGTTGCCGATCACCTTGGCGGCGACGAGGCCCTCAGAGGTGGAGCGGTCAGCGCGCTTGGCGTTGCCCTTTGCACCCTTGAGACGCAGGATCTCGACCGCGCGCTCGATGTCGCCATCGGCTTCGACGAGTGCGTTCTTGGTGTCGACCATGCCGGTGCCGAGGCGCTCGCGCAGGATCTTGACGGATTCGAGGTTGAAGTTTGCCATACCTGTTGTCCTTA
>Ga0247816_10000324_pt1 | contig 28611 bp, 33 predicted proteins | sample UWRJL209509C1_FD_179930 | JGI IMG/M metagenome (GOLD analysis project Ga0247816, IMG submission 179930) | Plant litter microbial communities from Arlington Agricultural Research Station in Wisconsin, United States - UWRJ-L209-509C-1 | ecosystem: Environmental > Terrestrial > Plant litter >...
ATGCCTTTCCGGGATCTTTTCCGCAAGCTACTTTTCGGGTTGAAAGTATATTAATAGAAAATCTTGAAATGATAAAATAAAGACGCTTCACTAAAGACGGATCTCTCTCGGACTGTGTGTTATGAGAGTGCACAATCCTGCTTCCGACACCAGAAATATACGCAGCAAAAAGAGAGAATACAGAATTATAGTAAGTGTGGGAGTGGACGACGTCGATATTTCTAGATTCGATCACTGCTCGAATATCTTTTATGTGCCTCACTACACCTACCGACTTTACATCCGGCACTCTAATAACCTCTCCACCTAGAAGCTTAAGTTCCGACTCATAGTCAAAATTTTCATCTCCGTAGCACAGAAAGTACATTTTAATTTTACTTTTATCGACAGCCCTGAGGGTGTTCATTAAAAATGTCTCGGCACCGCCCCGATTCATCGTGCCAACAACCTGAAGTATTTTTATCTCTTTGGCCATACTAGCCCTTCCTTGTGACGAATTTATTTCTATAGGCACGAATCGCACTAATAGGCATAATCCCGGCAGCAATGCTTTTTAGAATTCTCAAGTACTCCAAGGGGCCAGCGCCAAGCTTTGGGTAATAATAAAGCCTTGCCTTTAGCTCGCCTTTTCTATACTTTAAGCTTCTCTTTTTGTAATCACCCCGGTTTACCCTATATCTATACAGCACGTCATCAAGCATATAAAGCCTCTTACCTGCAATCAGCAAATCACACCACAGAGCTAGATCCTCGGCCCTATTATAATCTTTATACCCGCCAACTTCTTTTATTGCCTGTTTTTTTATCAGCGAGGCAGCGTGAACCGGAACGTCCCCGCGCATTACATGCTTACGCCCCTTCTCCCCCTGCTTTCCAATTATGCCGAACTCCTCATCGCCAGAGAACTCTATTGCTCTACTCGATACTACATCGTAGTGCGGATTTTTTTCTATAAAATTGACAAGCAGCTGAATACGGTTAGGATCTACTTCATCATCGGTATCCATTCGGACGAGATACTCGCCCCTAGAGTGTTCTATAGCAGTATTAAGCGACCGGACAAAGCCCTCGTTCTTATCGTTCTTGATAATGGATATGCGTGGATCGTTGAACTCATCAACAACTTTTTTTAAATCATTTATCCCGCAATCATCGACAATAATAAATTCATAATTTTTATACGTTTGATTTAGAATACTCGCTATTGCAACCTTAAGGTCAGTGATGTTGGTGCTGTATTCTGCCATTATTATTGAGACTTTCATATTATTGCACCGGCTCCTTCTTTTTTATAGTTGTTTGTGAAAAAAGCTCACCAGCCATAACTATTAATATCCAAAATAATGCCTGACGTTGATTAAGCAATGTAAAACTAACGGCGAACAGGGCGACATACGCCACCGCGTACATTGCACCTACACCCCTCACATTCCTCCAGACCCAAATTGCCAATAATATAAAAGGAAAAAGCCCGTAATAAAATAAAATTGCCGGTGCCGTGCTGTGTATCTCGGATCCGTAATTGTTAGTAACCTTTACAAACCTTAGAAACGCGCCTTCGCCCGCCCCTAAAAAGATGTACTGAGGATATTGCGTCACGGTATCTAACCCCCTGTCCTCTAGAATAGAGATGTCAGCATCGCCCGAAGCTTTGTCTGTCTTCTCCTCCACCCGCTTAAGAACCGATGACTCCTCAGCAGGAGCAGAGGGAGTGGCCTCTGCGCCGTTCACCACTCCGAGAAATATCAAATAAAGAGGCGCGACAAGCAGTAGCACTAGTACCAGTGTACGTAATATTCGCTGTAAAAGCTTATACGGCGATTGCAATTGCTGTTTTATAAAATATAGCGTGATCAGAATCGAGAAGACGGCAACACCCAAGAGCATACCCGTAGAGCCTGATAATAAAATTAAAAACAGTGCTAAGGCATAGAAAATAAAAGTGTACTTTTTGCGCAAATGAATATCTATCACAAATATAAATATAAGGCTTAAAAATACGTAATACCCGAATTGATTTGGATCATTAAGCGTACCCATATACCTATCTGGTGAATAAAACCTCCCTAAGCCAACCCCCCATAAACCAAGCTGTAATAGTAAGTTGAATTTAAAAACTATCGCAACTCTTGAAAGAAATCGCTTATCATTTAGAAATGCTGCGAACACAATAATAGCGACTAGATTAAAAACGAAATACAGTGATGAAAGCAAGAACTTAAACTCAGGGTAGATAAGAAAGTAAGCCCCGTTAACTAAGAAGGTAGCGATTACAAAAACTATAAAAAACCGCTGGCCTCGAAATACCTCAGCCATTTCCGCTTTTCCTTTGTTGGTCAAGAAAGATGCAGTGAAATACACCACAAATGCTAGAAGCAGGAAACCATCTGCTATCTGCAAACCACCCGACCCAAACAAATAAAAGGGCTTAAGCAATAGATACACTAGCAAAAGGTTCTTAGCCGTATTAAGCATCGGCGTACACCTCATTCATCCTAAGCTTAACTCGGTCTAATAAGTACTTATTAGACCGTGCGGCTAAAGCCGCTCCTTTATTTGTGATAAACTTTTCATAAGATAAGGTAATTTGCTCCTGAAATGCGCTTACATCTCCCGGAGCGACAACCGCCTCGCACTCGTCATACTCGACTAAATCTCGGTTACCCCTACAGTCGGTAACAATAATAGGCACTCCAATATATTTAGCCTCCATGATATTCACAGGTAAACCTTCTCGTCGACTTGTCGAAACAGACAGATTGGTAATCTTAAGAAGCTGCGGAATATCCTCCCTATAACCCAACAAGTGTACCTTTTCAGCCAAGCCCTTCTTGTTAATTATGCGTCGGTGATAACCGTCTAGACTATCCACTCCTGGAAGAAGCAAATGGATATCCTTGTACTTAGCCGTTGCGCGCTCCATTACATCTATAAGCATGGACTGGTCTTTGTTTTTGTTCAGCTCGGCAGGATAAAGTAATACAAAATCAGTATCCGAAAGCCCTAGCGACTTTCGCAACTTAGACTTATCGGCTTTACTCATCTTGATATCAAACTTTTTCGGATCAATGCCAACACCCGGAACATACTCAACTCTCGTTTTAAACTTCGCCTTTGCGCGCTCGAAATCTTCATTATTAATCGTGATAAGCGTGTCTGTATGACGTGCCATATATTTTTCGATTGGATAATACGTTAACCAGTTTAGCAATGGCGCGCCCTTAAAAAAGTGGAAGCCATGCGCTGTATAAAGAACACGCGTACCCTTTTTACGGCTGGCTCGTGCTGCTAATCTGGTCACAACACTACCCATCGGCGTATGCGTGTGTATCATGTCGTATTTTCCACGATCAATGATCTTCTTTAACGCAAAATAGGCCTTAACATTGCCCAGCTTGAACGGGCTACGTTCAAAAGGTACAACAAAGGCCTGATCTGTGTCTAGAATCTCTTCTTCACCGGCCGAAGCGTAATGCACTTCCCAGCCCTGCTCTTTGAGCATTCGCATAAACGGTCGGTTAAACTTTTGGAAGTTTGCGGTGTGCGAGGTGAACAGCACTTTTTTAGCAGTGTTCATAATCTATTAGGCCTCGTCAATAGCTAAATGAGCATCTAGTACCGGGGCATCATCCAACTCATGCCCCTCTTTATGCCCCTTCAAAGAAAGCACAGCAGCAAAAGTATGCACCAAGCATTTAACATCCATCTTAAAACCGAAGTTCGCAACGTACTCGCCGTCCATGCGTGACTTAATAATGTCGTTGAGCTCGTCTCGCCCATTCACCTGCGCCCATCCAGTAATGCCTGGCTTCACGTCGTTAGCTGCAACAGCTGCGCGTAGCTCAAGTAGCTTAGTTTCGTTAAGAACAACCGGGCGTGGCCCTACGAGGCTCATCTCGCCTTTCACAACATTAAACAGTTGCGGCAATTCATCTAATGATAGTTTGCGCATAATCTTACCCGAGCGGGTAATAAAACTAGCGGCGTCTTTGAGTTCGTTCGTTGGCGCGTTCTTTGGTGCATCAACGCTCATAGTGCGAAACTTGTATACCAAAAACGGCGTACGGTTTCGGCCAGATCGAAGCTGCTTGAAGAGGATTGGGCCACGAGAGTCCACCAAAACCCATACGGCAACGATTGCCATCGGGAGTACTAAAATCACAAGTGCGGTGGTCGCTACAGTAAGGTCTAATGTTCGTTTTCCAAATTGTTGATACATGGCCGCTTACTAGTAGCTTTCCGTTAGGGGTTAATTAGTCGTTCTTAGTGTCTTGTGTCTTTTTAGCGGTGCGCTTTTTTGGCGCAGGTTTAGCTGCAGTAGCACGCTTTTTTGGTGCTGTTTTTGGCTTAGATACAGGTGCGCTAGGCTGGTCAATCCAGAGCCCTTGCTTCAAGTCTTCACCGAGTTGGGCGAAGAATGTTTTTGCTTTTGAATCACCCACAGCTACTGCTGCTTTGCTCTCATCGCTTTTGCTACGACTTGCGGTCGTGGTACTCACTTTAGTTGCACGCTTCTTCGGAGCCTTTGCTTTCGCTGGCTTCTTGGCGTTCTTCTTAAGACCGAGCTTCCCTGCTTTGCCCCCACTGGCATCGTAGATAAAGAATAATACTATTAATGATACTACAAAGCCTGCTCCTGTCGCAATCGCGAGTTGGAGGTTCTTCTTCACATTGTATGGTGGCTCTGCGCTACCGGCGTTGTCGACGACACGAAGGCTATCTGCGCCGTAGAGTTCAACGGCCTCAGCCTTAAATGACACTACTGCTTCACGGAGGAAGTCTTGGCTTTTAGCTGGGTCGTCAGTACTCACGCTCAGGCGAATTACTTCGGTGCCCTTGTCGTTGGTTGCTGCAACAGATCCAATGAACTGGTCAAAGGTAAGGCCGATTTTTTGTTCACTCATTACCGGCTCAAGCACACGGCGAGATTGGAATAGCTGCACGTAGTTACTCAAGCGAGTTGAGTCTTGCGTAGAGCTAACACCACTAGGGTTCACGAACAACAATGTCGCGTTGCTCTTGTACATAGGTACTTGGATAAATTCGTTGTATGCCAAACCGGCAGCAAGGCCCATAAGTGTCAATGACACAATCAAAAGCCAATTTTGCACGTAAAAACGTAGCAATTTATATAGATTAATTTCTTCCACAACACTCTCGCAATAATTAGTGAACTATTTGAGGCGTACTATAACAGAGTTTATGTGGTTTGTAAAGAATATGTTCAGATAACGCACCCCGGTGGGGTTTAGAGCTTCATCTTCCTATCCATGTCGGCATGGCTGAGGCCATAATAATGAGCGATTTCATGCCAGAGGGCACGTTTTATTTCTTGGAAAAACTGCTCAGGGCTATCAGATATTTGCATCAATGCATGTTTAAACAGCGTAATCTTATCTGGTAACACAAAGGTATACCCCGCCCCGCGCTGGGTGATTGGTATCCCCTCGTAAAGGCCCAACAAAATATGATGGTCTTTAAGGTGCGACTTTTCACGTTGGTACTCGTCGGGTTCGTCGGCATATAAAATCGCCACGTTATCAAGACCCTTAATATACTCCTGCGGGAGTTCATCCATGGCTTTGGTTACGAGGCGATCAAATTCTTCGTCAGTCACTGTGTACATTATAAAGGACTAACTACTCGTTGCCATCTGCTGAGTGAATTGCTCGAGAGATTTCATCCCACTCACGGGCGAGTACTTCCCCATCTTCATCACCACTAAGGTCGATCACTTCGTCCTCTAGGTACGTATCGAGGTCACTGAGCGTGCCGTCCTCTTGCGGTTCAATTGGTTGCAGCTGTAGGTATTCAAATAATGACATAAAAGTATCTGTTTAGGTTTTTGACGATGTGTTTGTATTTAATAATTTATGTTAGTATTTAAGCATAAAAGCTTTAAAAAGTCAATATGTCCTGGATATGAAATACCCCGCCTACTGCTCTATCGGCGGGGTGTTTCACTGGGTGGTGAGACACGCACAAACCGAGAGGTTTAGGCGGGGTTAGCGACGCGCGAGGTGTCGCGGGTTGGTTGATTGCTGCTCGTCTTCGTCCGGCTTCTTTCCGCTGGGGACAACGACCATAATGATCAGTCCAGCAATAAGAAGCAGCGCGATCTGACGATTCAACGTCAGTGCGTAGACGACCTTTCCTTCCACGTTAGCCATAGTGAGCGCTGGGTCGTGAACGTCGGGTGTCGGATTTGCATCACCCTTGGTCATCAGACTTCCGTCCTCTGCATACCCAATAAAGGTATGCGTCGTCACGCGCTCACCCCCTTTCTCACGAAAGGTGATGATGTCGCGTGGCTGCAGGTCGTCAGCAGATCCGAGGAAGACAATCGTCCGCACCGGCAGCGTCGACCCCATTGAGCCAGAGTCGATGACACGGCTCGGGACGACAACGCGGATAGCAATCACGGTAATCAGCATTGCGAACAAGGCGATCAGCCGTGGGTGGTCACGGAAAAGCTTCACTCGGTCGTTCCTTTCGGTCGCGGCGGCGCGTCACAAGTAATTGCGTCGCGCGAGTGGTAGTTCGTTCCATGGACCTGGAGTTCGCGCACCGTCCACGTTCCCGTGGCGGGTATGCGATTGTTCCGGAAATCAGTCCAAGGAATGAACACTGTCTTTCCCGCATGCCCATTGGGATATGCTGCCCAATACGCAGTGCCTTCGAGCTTGTACTGCATGCCCGAAACCGAACCACCAACCACGTTCACTTCCATAACCCCCTGCTGGTCGGCAGGCAGATTAGAAGGAAACGCGATCGTTACCCCAGCGCACGTTGGCGCGGGATAGGTCCAATTCCAGTCAAACGGCTGCGGTGGCTGCGCCACTGGCACCGTGATGGTGATTGCGAGCGAACCTTCGCGCTGAGCGGTAAAATCCGCTCCGCTCGATGGGATGGTCAAAACAGCCAGGAAAAACGCCGCGACGAGTGCCGCGCCGGCCATTCCCGTCGAGATTCGACGTCGTGACATAGAACGGACTCCTTCGCAAACGAGTAGGATGAGTTGGTGCAATCGAGATGTGCATAAGGTTCGGAACAACAATGCTCAGGACCTTATGTGAATACCTATTACGATGTGAGTTGATCCGCGGAGTGGACACTCACCTACTAAGCGTAGGGAGTGTCCACTCGCGGGGTCAGCGGCGCTGGTTAGCGCTGCTTGAGGGTGACCGTGGCGTCCGCACCGAGCGTGACGTTCTGCCACTCGTTGCCGGCCGACGAAGCCAGCGAGATCTCGAGGGGGAACCCCTTGCTCTCGCCAGCCACGAGGCTGCCGAGCGAGATGCTCGCCGGCAGCTGGTCGACACGGGTCGGCTTCAGGTGACCGGGAATGGCCACCGTGAGCTCGGCGTAGTCGCCAGCCGTCAGCTGGCCACCGGTGAGGGTGGAGTTGAGCGGGTTGGCGGGCGCGAACGAGACGTCACCAGCGATGCTGCCGGTGTTCGTCGCGTAGAAGCTCTGCGTCAGCGTCTCGCCCGGCTTCAGGTTGGTGAAGTCGAGGTCGAAGGAGTCGCTGCTGCCGTTGTCGTCGCTCAGGGAGAGCGTCAGCTGGGCCGTCGAGACGTCCACCCGACCGTTGTCGGACGCGGTGAAGTCGGCGCCCGAAACGGGCTGAAGCAACAGAGCGGCCGCAACGCCGGCGATGCCGAGGGCACCGAGGGTACGAACACGCTTCTGAGTTGCAGGCTTGAGGGACACAGTGTCCCCTTTCTGTGGCAAGACGCCACGATCGAATTGTGATGTGCACCCTAGTGGGCACGCGTGTCTCTCAACAAGGCACGCGTACTATAGTAACACACTTTGTCTTTTTTGTCAACAGCAACGACCACTGCCCTCCCGTGCCGAATCAAACAGCTCATGCTACACTGTATCCATGAAGCAAACAACTATACGAATCATCACAGGCCTTATTGTCACCGTCCTCGGTGTGGGCGCGCTCCTTGGCGCCTTAAACATCATCCCATTCTGGGACTGGTTCGGTCGCTACTGGCCGCTCCTGGTTATTACCGGCGGTATCTTTGTACTCGTTGGCGACTTCCGTCGTAACTACATCTGGGGCACCGTCCTTATTGTTATCGGTGGACTACTCCTTGGTCGTAGCCTCGATCTCATCGACTTCGACTTCTCGAGCTTGATTGTGCCAATCCTGGTCATCGCCGGTGGCCTTTCAATCCTCGTGAGTAGCAAGAATCGCCCGAAGATCGACCAACAATCAAAAGACGTTGATGACATTTCAGTCATCTTTAGCGGCAGCGAAACTGCTAACCGCTCACAAAACTACAAAGGCGGCCGCGTTACCGCTATGTTCGGCGGTGCAACCCTCGACCTACGTGATGCGAAGCTAACAGAAAACGCAACCCTCGACGTGTTCGCCTTCTGTGGTGGCCTTGAGCTCAAGGTTCCCCGCGACTGGAAAGTGGTTACTAAAGCCAACGTCGTCGCCGGCGGCATCGAAAACAAAGTCCGTGGCGAGCACGACCACACCGGCCCTGTGCTTATTGTGACCGGAACCGTGTTACTTGGTGGCATTGAAGTCGCTAGTTAATAACTTGTTACATTAAAAATAGAGCTCGCGTTGTGCGGGCTCTTATTTTATTGCGAATGGTATTTATCGGAGCTTGTCTGCGTCACGAATAGCGCGACGAGCAACATATACTTGCTGAAGCGTCTTTTTGTTAATCGCCTCTGATCGCTCTTCTTGGTTTTCTTCTTCGCGATCAATATCAGGAATATACGCCACTTCCCCGCTGGCCACACCGTCACTCAGCTTTTTAAAGTCTTCGCGGAGTCGTAACGCTCGTTCGTCTTTTTGCGGTAAGCGAGTACTCAAGAAGTACTGCGACGGGTGCTCTATTTCAGAGGCCGGAAGACGATTACCAATTCCGCGACCCGATGTGAGCTTAATATTCGTGCTGTCATCACGGTACCAAATTGGGAGGTCTGCGTTACCGGTCGCTCCGTCTTTACGAGCGGCCATACCTGACATCCAGTGAGCACCAAATACCTTTGAGCCAGGAAAGGCGCGCTGGATAATAGACTGCGCAATATCAAGCGTCGCACCAGAAGCTCGTACCTCATCAACGATCATAATTACTTCATCATCGAGCTCATTCTTAGCATCAAAAGAACCGTCGTGGTCGGGATTGTACAGAGATCGTAACCCTTCAATTTGTTCTTCGGTAAGAAGGCTCGCATCATAATTTTGGGTGCTGTTAGGGTCGAGTTGGCCCTTCCATTGGTTGCGATCGATATTTAGGAACTTAAAATCAGGCTGCTGAGGAACCTCGTCACTTCCAGGTTCGGGTGCTAACGTATCCCACAAATCGCGAACAAGCCATGCAAGTGGCCGAGCTGACTTATCGAGAAAAATAACCTTGGTTGGCACTTCACGAGTGCGTTCGCCGTCGCGAGTTACCTCTACGCCGTGGGTCATTTTATGAATGAGCTTATCTGTTAATTGAACGTATTCGATTTCGAGCTCTTCAATAGATTTAAAGCTACCGTCTGTGCGGCGGTGCTCATGCAAGATTCCGTAATCCCGTGGCTCTGTCTGCGGGTGGGACTGTTCTGACTGTTCGGTCATATGCATTGTATTCATTTCATATATTTATAGCATAAACACTATAAAAAGTCAATATAGAAGAAGCCGCCTAAACTTCGTACGTTTAGACGGCTATTGAGCTGGGGTGCTCGGCTTCTCCTTGATAGTGAACAGGAACGTATCGTCCCCGTCGGCAGTGTCCTCCTTGCGGTAATCGACATACATCGAGTTGCTTCGGCGGTTGTGCTTTCTGTCCAGGAGGAAGAGTATCCTCGCCAGCTTGTTTTTGGTACTGTCGCTGGCCTCAACAAAGGCACGGTGCGACTTGGTCAGGCACAGGAGATGTACGAAATCTTCTGCACTACGACGCTGCTGATGGTAGTAATTGTTGATCAGCGCATCGGCGGTCGAGATGTTCCCTTCTTCAATGTGATTCAGGGCTTGCATGAGAACGCTGGGGTACGAGTGTGTGACCCGCATCGCTAGTTCCTATCATTTGTGTGTCTCGAGCTAAACAATAATAGCATAATTGGTATGAAAAGTCAATAGACACACCCCTCGTGTCAAGCTGGCACAAGGGGTGTGGATTTTATAAATAGTAAAGAATTGTTACTTCTTTTGAAGAGAGACGATAAGCGTTGCGCCTTCGATGACTGCTTCGATGCGGTAATCACCGTCTTGCGGCTCACGATTGCCGCTGACGCGCACGGCGAGAGTCTCGGTTTCAATGATTGAGCGGTGCTCTTCAAGTGTTCGCTTGAGCTCGGTTTCATCAGCTATGAGACTCAGTTCAATACGGTCATCAACATTCAAGCCAGCAGCTTTTCGAGCTGACTGCACGTGGCGAATGACTTCGCGAGCGAGACCTTCGCGGCGGAGTTCTGGAGTGATGGTTTTGTCGAGCAGGACAGTTTCGCCCGCTTCGGCAACGGCTGCGTTTTGCGCAACAACTTTAACATTCACCTCTTCAGCAATGATGTTCTCATAGAAGGCGTCGAGCTTCTCACCGGCGTATTCGAGTTTTGAGAGTGGCTGACGAACCTTGATTTGCACTTCGGTGTCGCTCTTAAACATGCGCTTACCAAGCCCTTGCTCGATGATTTCACGAGTTTGGGTCATGTGTCCGAGCACAAGCTCGTTGGCGTGGCCAACTTTTGGCCAGTCGGTAAGGTGGACGCTTTCGCCGTCGGTGAGCTTGCGGTAGAGCTCTTCGGCCATAAATGGAACGAAGGGCGCTAGTGCTTGGCTAAGGCGTACGAGTACGTAGTGAAGGGTCTTGTAGGCGTTCTCTTTGTCGTTGTCGTCTTCTGATTTCCAGAAACGTCGTCGTGATCGGCGAACATACCAGTTTGAAGCGTCGTCGAGGAATGGCAGGATTGGGCTGACGGCATTTGGAATGTCGTAGGCGTCCATGTGTGTTTCGATGTGCTGGATGAGTTGGTGAACGCGACTAATGATCCATTGGTCGAGTGGGTTCTCTACTTCATCGGATGGGTCGACGAGCTCGCCGTTAAATTCCCAGCCATCAACATCGGCGTACATTGTAAAGAAGTCGTACATGTTCCACACCATACTGAGCTTGCGGGCGATATCCCCTACTTCTTTATCTTGGAGCGCAAAGTCTTCGCCGTTAAGGAGTGGGCTTTGGAGCAGCAAGAAACGGAGTGAGTCGGCGCTAAACTTGTCCATAAGTTCGTTCGGGTCGGTGTAGTTGCCGTAACTCTTACTCATCTTGCGACCGTCATTTCCAGCAACGTTACCGGTGACGATGACGTTCTTGAATGAGTTTTCACCGAAGAGTGCAACGCTCATTGAGTGCATGTAATAGAACCATGCGCGAACCTGGCCAATGTATTCGACGATGAAGTCACCAGGGAAATTCGCTTCGAACTTGGCTTTGTTTTCGAACGGATAGTGGAACTGCGCAAATGGCATACTACCAGCTTCGAACCAGCTGTCCATTACCTTGTCGATACGGGTGTACGTAACGCCGTCGATATCGAAGGTAATGTCATCTACCCATGGGCGGTGGTAATCAGTGAGTTCAACGCCGCTGAGATCTTTGAGTTCTGCGTAGCTACCGACAACTTTAATGTATTCGTTGCCGTCTTTGTCGCGGGAGTTACCCTCGGCATCAACACCCTTCCATACTGGCATAGCGGTTGCCCAGAAGCGGTCGCGGGAGATGTTCCAGTCGGGTGCTTGCTCGATAGTTTTAGCGAAACGACCGTGCTTTACGTGCTCAGGGAACCATTCGATATCACCGTTTTGCTTGAGCATTTGATCGCGTTGGCTTTCGATGTCCATAAACCAGCTTGGGTGCGCGCGGTACATAAGCTTCGTGCCACAGCGGTGACAGTGCGGGTATGAGTGACGGATGTAATCGATTTTCCAAACAGTACCGCGTTCAACAAGCGTCTTAGCGATGGTTTTGTTGATCTCCCAAACGTTCGCGCCCTTCCATTCGGTCTCGGTGTACTCACCGTTTTCGTCGAGGACGTGCACAACAGGGATTTTCTCCTTACGAGCGAGCGCAAAGTCTTCTTCACCGTATGCTGGCGCGATGTGAACGATACCAGTACCGGATTCGGTGGTAACGTAGTCTGCGGCCCAGATTTTGTGAGCGTTTTCTGAGTCGTGGCCTGGGAATAGGGGTTCGTAGCTTTTGCCGATGAGTTCTTCGCCAGTAAGTTCACGAACGACTGTGTAGTCGAGCGGCTTGTGCTTCGCATCTGTCAAAACAGTTGCAACGAGGTCTTTCGCCATGACGAATGTTTCAGCTGGTGCGTCGTCGGTTGCAGCAACTTCTACTTCAACGTAGATGATTTCAGGATTCACGGCGAGCGCTGTGTTTGCAGGTAGCGTCCATGGTGTTGTTGTCCACGCGAGAAGCGTCGTACCGTCTTGCATGCGGAACTTCGTATACACACTTGGGTCAGTCACATCCTGATACGCGCCGGCGTCCATAGTCACTTCGGCCTTTGAGAGTGGTGTCGCGTCAAGCGTACAGTACATGAGTACTTTTTCGCCTTCGTAGATTTTGCCCTTTTCGTAGAGAGTTTTAAACGCCCACCAGATAGATTCCATGTATTCTTTGTCCATGGTTTTATACGCGCCCTTGAAATCGACCCAGCGGCCGATACGGTCAATGGTGCTTTCCCACAGGTTACTGGTTTGGACCATGTTTTCGCGAGTAGCGACGATGTATTTCTCGATACCGTACTCAATCACCTCTTGGCGTGAGTTAATGCCGAGCTTCTTTTCAGTGAAACGCTCAGCTGGAAGGCCGTGACAGTCCCACCCCCAAACGCGCTCAACTCGCTTACCTTGCATGGTTTGGTAGCGTGGCACGGCGTCTTTAACGATCGAACTAAGGAGTGTTCCGTGGTGTGGCACACCAGAAATAAACGGAGGGCCATCATAAAATACGTATGAGTTCTCTTTTGAGCGCATCTCAATAGACTTCTCGAAGGTTTTATTTTCCTTCCAGTAGTTGACGATGTCTTTTTCGTACTCGAGTGCTCGGCGACGTGAGCCTGATTGGAACTTTACCATGACGTTCTCCTGTTATTACGTAAGTGTTGGGCGATTTTTTTTCAAATAAAAAGCCCTCTTGGGTATCGGAACCCCGTAAGGGTGGTACCATCCGATTTCCAAAAGGGTTAACTTTCAGCACTTGGTTGCCCGCTGTAACGCCGGGAGCGCGTCGGGGTCTAGTGGGTTTTTGCGTCCTCGCAGGAGCTCAGCGTATAGGCCGTGGCCATCTGAATACAAAAACTGTTCTTCCCGAAACTCGTGGGTGATAACCACTCAAATGTTTCTACTTCTATTCTACCCCTCCAAGCCACTCGTGGCAAGTCTAGCGCTTGACCCCTGTATATACAATCGCTGCATAGAGGTGAATATCGTTACCGAGCGCATGGGCGTCATCTTTTAAGCGCAGTGCTTTTATGTGTTCAGGATAGTCGTGCGCGAGCTGGTGAACACTTGTTTTCATATGGGCGTCATTACCGAGTTCGCTGCGCGAGCCCCAAGCGACTGTTACGTAGAGGTGTGGATTGCGGGCAATAAGATTGCGCACATTTGTCATTAAGTCAAAACGGGCCATTAACACCCCAATAGCAACAGACATGGGTCGGCGTAGTGCCCCCTGGTGATGCTGCGTTTCGGCTGCCGCCCGGCGAGCTTGAAAGTACGGCTCGACCTCTGTGCGGTCGACATATTTCCCCATAGGTGCAAAGGTTGATTTAAAGTCATGAACAAGTTGCTTTACACCCCGGGGGTGCGCAACAGGGTCGATGAGCGTTACAGATGCTACCTCTTCGTTAGTAAGGTAGCCGGTTTCGATAAGCGCCTTATGAGCACCATAGGAATAGCCGACGTGATGCGCGTTCGTAACACCCTGGGCTCGTAGGTAACCAATCTCTGGGCTAACAAGGCTACGACGGTGACGAGTAAAGGCAATACCGAATAGTGTTCCCGGCCCCCTCCCCTGTTGGCGATAGTTATACGGACGGCCACTGGGGTTACCGAAGCCAATAATGCGATATGCTGGGAGCGTCGCGGCGAGTGTCGCGATATGATACACCTGATTTTGATCCAGCGGGTTAGACATTGGAAGATGAACAACAATTGTGCCCTTTGTGGCTTTTTGACGAGCAGCAATGTCTACAACGGGCACTCCCCTTCGTTTTGAGGCTTTATAAAGCGTTGGCTCTGGTATACCTAGCGCCGCAAAATATGAGGTATAGGTGTCGTAGCCAGCTTGTTGCTGCGCAACTTTGGCGACACGAGTGATAACACTATCAGAGAAAAGTCCGTACGCCTCGAGCCGGCGCTTTGTGGCTTCATACAAAGGGCTCGATGTTGAGCCGGAAGACTGCTTAGGCAAAGAGCCCTTCACCATACTTAATAAAGATTGCGGCGATAAGACCCACCACTAGCATGCCCATAAGTAGCTTATCGTAGTCTTTTTCAACAAACGAGTGCGCAGCTTTTTGAATTTTCTTCGGTAAATAAAGGTTATTTTCCCGTATGTTGTACCTCGTAATCGAGAAGAACACAAATGTTGTCGTGACGGTGACCAATAGACACCAAGGACAGAGCGCTTGAATAACAAACATGCTGACGTAAAACAGGTACAACGCGAACGCGAACCCGAGTGCATACCCTATTTGTGCAGCGAACATGAAACGTCGAGGGAACCTAATGCCGGCAAGGCCAGCAATGGCTACGGTAATAACAACCGGCTCAGCAATGAGGCCTAGGAAGCTGTTAGGAAAGCCAAAGAGTTCGGCTGACGAGTGTTTTGCGACGGTTGCACAGTTAAGAATGACGTTAACACTACAGCTTAACTCGGCGTTAGGGTTTTTAGCGAGTTCGATTGATTCAACCGACAATACAAATGAAGCCAAAAGGCTCAATGCCGCACCAACCAACATACTGGCAAAAATCCAACGATTATCGCGGATTTTTTTGTCATCGTGTTTAAAGAACGCGACGAATTGTTTAATTTTAGACATAGAAACTCACCTCACTCATAGTTGGGAGCGGCAAGCCTCTCCATAAATTTTGCATTTGACCACTGTCGGATAACGCGACGAGTGATGGATATTCAACGATACCGTAGGCTTCGCAGAAGCTAATCCCCTCGAGTGATTCGGGGTTTATTGTTTCAATATCGTGCCCGGTACGGCGCTTAAATTCGAACAGGTATTCATCAACTTGGCGCGTATAATCGCTTTGTTGTTTGTAGACCACCACGACACGCATTTCGCTACGCCGCTCGCTTTGCCTGTTTTTTGTTTCGGCGCTCTTCGAGGATTTTCACAAAGTCGTCGAGCGTCGTGAACTCTTGGTAGACACTCGCGAAACGCACGTACGCAACTTCGTTTCGGCCAGCGAGTTCGTCGAGGACCTTATCGCCAATTTGCTGTGAGCTGATTTCGCTTTCGCCGAGGTCGTAAAGGCCGACTTCAACAACATCGATCATCTCTTCTACTTCGACTTCAGAGGTAAAGAATTTACCAACAGATCGTTTAATAGCAGTTGCAAGCTTTTCGCGGTCGTAGAGTTCACGGGAACCGTTTTTCTTTACGACAGCAAGATTTGGCTTTTCGATTCGTTCGTACGTCGTAAAACGAGTGCCGTCTGGAGCTTCGCGACGACGACGGATAGTAACACCGTCGCTAACTTCGCGAGACTCAATAACGCGACTATCGCCAATAATTACCTTTGACATGGGCTTTACGCCTCCTCGTCGTTATCGGTCTTCTTGCTCTTCTTTTTACGGCGGCGAAGGAAGGCTGGCGTATCAGACTCGTCTTCTTGTTCGACGGTTTGGTTCCACATGCTGCTGGTTGTCTCTTCGTTGAAGATTGCAGCTGCTTCGGTTTGGTCGAGGCTCATGTCGATGTCTTTTACTTCAGTGTCTTCGATTGCAGCGTTCATTTGTTGAGCGATTGCAGGATCAGCTTGCTCGGTTGCAGCAGCTTCTTCTTGGAAGTATGCAGAGTCAAAACCTGTTGCGATAACAGTAATGATGAGCTCGTCTTCCATGTCTGGCTTAAGTGTCGCACCGAAGATGATGTTAGCATCTGGTGAAACTGCGCTGGTGATGATTTCAGCGGCTTCTTGGATTTCAGACATGCTCATGTCGTAGCCACCGGTAACGTTGAAGAGAACGCCACGTGCACCGTCGATTGATACTTCAATGAGTGGTGATTCGATAGCTTGTTGTGCGGCCATTGAGGCACGGTTATCACCGCTGGCGCGACCGATACCCATAAGCGCTGAGCCAGCGTTGCTCATGATTGCCTTTACGTCGGCGAAGTCGAGGTTAATGAGGCCATGTTCGGTAATAAGTTCAGAGATACCCTGAACACCCTGGCGGAGAACGTCGTCAGCAATCTTGAATGTTTCAAGAAGTGGCGTACGGCGGTCGATTGTCTGGAGAAGACGGTCGTTAGGAATGGTAATGAGTGTGTCAACGTGGCGACGGAGCTGAGTGATTGCCCAGTCGGCGTTTTGACGGCGCTTTTCACCTTCGAAGCTGAATGGCTTCGTAGCAACGCCAACAACCAAGATGCCCATTTCGCGAGCGATTTCGGCAACAACGTAGCCAGCACCTGAACCAGTACCACCACCGGCACCGATAGTGACGAAGACCATGTCAGCACCCTGGAGGGCCTGTTCGATGTCTTCACGAGACTCTTGAGCGGCTGCTTCACCCTTAGTAGGATCGGCACCAGCACCAAGACCACCAGTAGTAGTGTGTCCAAGGTGGATTTTAATATCAGCTTTACTGTTGTGGAGCGCCTGGGCGTCGGTATTCATGGCAATAAATTGCACACCGGCGAGGCCAGCCTCTTTCATACGGTTTACAGCGGAACCACCCGCACCACCAACACCAACAACTTTGATGCTGGCGAACGTCTGGATGTCACTCGGTTTTACTTCAGGCATGCCTGTATTTCTCCCCTGATATGCTTATCTGTTACGTTTTAGTATACCACGAGGTGGCAAGTGGCAATAGAGGTGTGTTTGAACAAGTTTTTAGCAGTGAGCCGAACATTCCCCCACCATCATAGACTCAGCCTGGGCCCGCTTGAAGCCGAATTATCTTGCGCACCGACCCATGACCACCCGGAGCTAGCACCATCTGCGTAATTATATTGAGTACTGCCTGGCGATAGCATAAACTCACTTACCTCGATATAATCTCCAGATTGCCACCCACTGGTCGTACTAAGACGAGTAGCGAGCTTCCATGAAGAATTAGAGCCGGTAGTAAACGTAATCCACTGCTTAACAGGAGTTCCGGCCGACGTTGTCGTAACGCCGCTTGAAGCGGTAGTGCTGCCACCAGATTCAGCCGACCCTGACTCAATCCTCACAGAGCTTGCCCGGGAGGTCACTACGCGCCACGAGGCTGTATATTGGGTACCTGGAGTAAGCGTAGGCGCGGAATTCACACCTTTAAGTTCGATGCCTTCAAAGGCCATTGCACTCGATCCGATAGTGAGCCGAGCGGCATAGCCGGTTGACGACCACTGGACAGGGTTACGCAAGACACTAGTCTCGCTATAGAATGAATTGTAACCACTTGCTGACGCTCGCACCCCAGGATTAGGCACTAGGTTGGATATTATCTCCGGGCAGGCACCTTCGCGTATCGTTGCGTCGCTCGAGGTCAGATAGTATGAAGATTGCGCATTCGTCGCCGCAAGGCAGTACTGAGCAAACGGCGCTGTCGTAACGTACTGGTATGTCGTTCCCGCCGATGCAGTCAGCCCTTTACCGTCGTTAGCTGCTGCAGCAGAGCTGGGATAGCTATTTTTTTGCGCGTTCTCAAGCTCGAGCTGAGTCGAGGCGTTTCTTAGGTCACTCTGTAGAACGGCGATTCGAGCACGCTGCTGGATGCCGCTGTACGAAACAATAGTAATAGCGGCAAGAATACCAATCACAACAATAACAATGAGTAGCTCTACGATAGTAAACCCGTGTTTATTTTTTAACATCTTAATTTGAAGCTCCCGTATAGCTTGCCGTTTGTGTAGTTACGGCTTGAACCAGCCGAGTACTTTCGATGCCTTACCCTTAAGGTCTTTGCCTGATGGCGCTTTGAACTTTGAGCTGCCTGAACGTGGCTTATCGCTAGCACTTCGCTCTGCGTCGATGAGCATAAGGCCAATCGCCGTCGCAAATTCTGATTTATCGATATCTTCTGCAACACCGCCAAACCCAGATGGCTGACCAAGGCGCGCGGCAAGACCGAGCGCTTCTTTCGCGTAATCGGTGATGTGCTTTAATTTAGCACCGCCACCTACGAGGAGTACTCCCCCTGGAAGCTTACCGGCACGGCCAGCTTTTTTAAGATGGAACTGAATGCCTTCAAAAATTTCTTCAAGACGAGCTTCAACGATTTCGTTTACCTCTTCGGTTTTGAACGAATGCGTTTCGCCTTCATGCTTAATGCTTACCTCTGGGGTTTCACTGTGGCCAAGTGCACACGCGTGCTTTACTTTCACCTGTTCAGCGACTTCTGGATCTGTTTTAAGGCCAATAGCGAGGTCGTTAGTAATGCTTGTACCACCGATAGGTACGACACCAACGTACTGGAGGTCGCCTTCTTCGTATACGGCAATGCTCGTTGTAGAGCCACCAAAGTCGATGACGGCAACACCGTTTTCAAGCTGTTGCTCGCTGAGTACCGCACGAGCTGCGGCCATTGCAGTTGGAACCACGTTATGTGGCTGTACTTGCGCAGAATCTGCGGCTTTTTCGACATTCACAAGGTACGGAGTAAGCGCTGAAACGACGTGTGCGTCAATTTCGAGGCGAGTTCCGGTCATACCAAGTGGATCTTTAATGTTATCTTGCCCATCAAGTTTATAGGCATGCGCAACAACATCGAGAATTTCACGGTTTGCTGGCACTTTACCAAGGGTAGCGACGTCTTTAATACGAGCGAGGTCATCGGGGCCAATTTCGTGATCAGCACCACCAACGGCAACCATACCGTCGGCATGAGTTGTCAGAATGTGTGCGCCATTAACACTTACCGTTGCTCCGTGGACTTGGTAGCCACTCATACGTTCAGCTTCGCCGAGCGCAGCGTCAATAGCATGCCCTGGCCCCTGAAGGTTAACCACCACTCCTTTTCGCATTCCGGTATTTGCAGCCTGGCCAATACCTACGATAGTAGGCACCCCGGTTGAACTATCAACGTGCGCAACAACTGTGCGCACTTTTGTAGTTCCAATATCTAGACCAACGGCATATGAAGACGACTCTTGCATGGGCTTAGTATACCGCTTGTGGTCGAGGTTAGACAACCCCTAAGATTTATTCAAGCCCAAGGACAATTCGATCGAGGCGATGAAAGGTACGAATCTCGGCTTCAGTTTCGGGAAGAAGTGGGTATTTAGAAAAATGCGCGTCCTGGTAGTTTGTGTCCGTGCGAGTGTATAATACCGCTGCAATCGCCTGCCCGCCCTGTCGACGGAAAGTACGAATATAATCGTCACTCGCAAGCACTCGCTCCGAAGCAGGCGTTCCATCTGGATACGCGGGTACAAGCATCCTGTGTTGTATTTCAAAAAGGTGAAACGCCGCGTGATCAGTTAAATCAAACGAGTCACGTATGTCACCAAAAAATGTATCCGAAGCCTCTTTGACCGCTTCGTCAATGGCATCCATAGAATGGAGCACATCCGGCACCCGGACCGCGTTATACGCTTCTATAAAGTCCGGCTGCTCGTGGGTCATAGTTGCGTGAGAACTTCTGCACCGTTTTCGGTAATCATGACGGTGTGCTCAAAGTGCGCCGCCAAGCTTCCGTCCCAGGTACTTATTGTCCAGCCATCAGCTTCAACGACAACCTTGTTACTGCCGAGGGTCGCCATTGGCTCGATAGCGATCGTATCGCCAACGCTAAGGAGTGGACCTCTGCCCTTTTTGCCGTAACTTGGTACGTCTGGCTTTTCGTGCATCTCGTGACCAATACCATGCCCAACGAGTTCTTCGATGTTACCAACCTTTGCCTCTTTTAAGACTTTTTCGATAGCAGCGCCAATATCACCAGTGTGGACCGGGCCTTTAATCGCGTCGATACCAGCAAAGAGACTTTGCTCGGTAGCCTGAAGGAGGTGTTTTTGTACACCGTTTGGCTTACCGCCAATGACCATCGTAAAGGCACTGTCGGTTTTCATATTATTATATGTAATAACGAGGTCGAAACTAACGATATCCCCTTCTTCAAACACATAATCAGTTGGAATGCTGTGGACGATTTGATCGTTAGTTGAAATACAAATAGCCGCCGGGAAGTTTACTTCACTGGTTTTGTAGGTAGCGATTGCACCTTGCGCCTTAATTTCAGCGTCAACCCAGGCATCAATTTCTTTTTCAGAAACACCAGGTTTTGCACGCTGCTTAACACCTTCGAAAATGTTCGCGAGGATTTTTCCACCGTCGCGCATTGCTTGAATTTCAGCTTCTGTTTTTTGCTTTTGCATTATTTTGTTAACTCCCTGTTTTCAAGTTCAGAGAAGATACGGTCGTGAACTTCGCCAACCGGGCCAACACCATCAATATGCACTACAGGAATGTGCTGATCGCTAAAGAGTCCGAGAATCGGGTACATTTCTTGGCGGTAGATTGCCAACCGTTGGTCAATAGCCTCTGGAGTATCGTCGGCACGGCCACGAATAGCAAGACGCTGCAAGAGTTCTTCTCGTGGTACTTCGAGCACGACAACCAAGCCAATATCACGGCCGTGGTCTGTTTTGCTGTTTACGAGCCATTCGGCTTGTTGAAGTTCACGTGGAAAGCCGTCGAGGATAATTTGGTCGATATCACCCGCTTTAGAAATAGCACCGGCCATAATACGAGTGATCGCATCGTGAGGGATAAGCTTACCTTCGTGCATTGTTTTCACAATCTCAGCGTCGTGGGTATCGCGCAAAATTTGCCCGGCACTCAACCAGCGCCACCCCATGCGTGCCGCTAAAATTTGTCCCTGCATACTTTTACCAGCACCCGCTGGACCGAAAAATACAATCATGTGTCTATGATACCTTTTGCTCTTTATTTTTTATAGAGATGTGTTGCGCAAAAAAGAAGCGCCGGATGGTTACAGCGCTTGTTTAACGAGTCGAGCGAGTGTCGCCCCGTCGGCTGCGTTGCCGAGTTTACCCTTAACCGCTGCCATCACCTGCCCCATTGCCTGCATACCGCTGACGCCGAGTTCGGCAATGACTTCATCAACCGTTGCTTGGATTTCTGCTTCAGATAATTGCTCTGGAAGATACGCTTGCAATACATCAGCTTCGGCTTTTTCGGCTTCAGCAAGTTCTGGACGACCAGCGTCGGTGTATTGGTTAACGCTATCAAGGCGCTTTTTTACTTCACGTGCGATAAGTTGTTCAATAGTTGCATCATCAAGGCCAGTATCGCGCTTGCCTTGGGCTACTTCTTCATTCAAAATAACGGCTTTGAGGCCGCGTAAAACTTCAGCACGAAAACGATCACCGCCCAAAAGGGCGGCTTTAAGATCGTTATCGAGTTGCGATTTGAGTGACACTACTGCCAGGCCCAATCGTTATTAGCGAACGCCGAGACGAGCTTTTGAGAGCTTGTCTGCTTTACGTTCTTTACGGATGATTGCCTTCTTACGGCGTTCAACCTTACTAATAGGCTTTGAAAAGCGCATAGCGGCCTTAGCTTCAGCTAAAACGCCACTTTGTAGCACCTTTCGGTTGAAACGACGAATGATGTTTTCGTTCGCTTCGCGTTCGTCTTTACGTGTTACTTGTACCATATGACGCTATTCTAACAGATGAAGCCGTTGTTGGCAAGGTCATGTATAATGAAACCCAATAATTCAACCGTTAGCCAAAGGAATCGTATGGTTTGCCCAAAATGTAATTCAGAAAAAATACAAATCGTTTCAACAACAAAAACCAAGGGCTTTGGTGCGGGCAAAGGACTCCTCGGATGCTGCCTTCTTGGGCCTATTGGATTCCTCTGCGGCCTCTGTGGAATGGGCAAAGGGAAAACGCAACACGACAAGATGTGCCTGAACTGTGGCAACAAGTTTTAAGTCAGCTACTTTATGGCTGTATGGCAAAAGTCTGCTCATAGGACACGCCTCGGGGTGCCATCAACTACCAGAACGATCGTTCTTTACTGGTAAGCGTAAATTCCCGCTGTGCGCGCGGTGCACGGGCATTCTGGCTGGCGGCGTCGGCACGGCACTCACGCTCCTAACTGCTGCACCTCTCACCCCACCTAGTATCCTGATTGCGACGCTTCTTCTTGCGCCTCTTATAGTAGATGGTACAACACAACTTTTCACACGGTACCAATCGACCAACCTACGCAGGTTTATCACTGGTGTGCTGTTTAGCATTGGTGGTATTTCACTTTTGATTCATCTATTTTCATAGAATTCTCCGCGTCTTTTCAGCCATGAGTGTTTTCAATTATTTTGCCGGTGCAATATACTGTATATATGAAGAAACCTATTGTACATGTGAAGGATTTCAGCCTCACAATCGGAAATAAGCAAATCGTAAAAGAGCTTGCCTTTGACGTGATGCCGGGTGAAATATTTGCTTTTCTTGGATCAAACGGTTCAGGTAAAACAAGTACCATCCGATCACTTCTTGGTATCTACCAAGCAACAACCGGCGTGCTACACGTTAACGGTACGCCACTCACTCCAGCAACCGCACGGGCTGTCGGCTACCTTCCAGAAGAACGCGGTTTATACACCCGTTCAAAAGTACTCGACACTATGATTTACTTTGGTGAGCTAAAAGGCATGACACGCGACGACGCTCGTGACTTTTCACTTAAGTTCCTTGAACGCGTCGAGCTTAGCGATAAGGCTAACCTTAAAATTAAGAAGCTTTCTGGTGGTCAGCAACAAAAAATCCAACTCGGTGTTGCTATTATGGGCGACCCTCAGTTGCTTATTCTGGACGAGCCGACTAAAGGCCTCGACCCAGTGAACCGTAAGCTACTCCTCGACATTGTCGACGAACTTCAACAAAAGGGCGTCGCGGTTATTTACATTACCCACCTCATGGAAGAAGTCGAACGCCTCGCCGATCGTCTACTTATTTTGAAAGACGGTAAAGCTCGCGCCTACGGAACCGTCGCTGCAGTAAAGAAAGAATTCGAATCAGAATCAATCGAAGATATTTTTGTACAAATCTATAAAGAAAAGAGTCACGAGGTTGCCCATGTCTAAGCTACGTTCTGTCATTCGTCACGAATACCTGACCATCGTTAAACAACCGAGTTTCTGGATTGTCATGATAGCAATCCCAGTCGCTATTGCAGTGATTGGGTTCCTCATCTTCCTTGGAAACTCATCAAGCGAAGCACGCATCAAGGAAGTAACGTCAAACCTTAAAGACGTTGCCATCATCGACCAGAGTGGGCTCATTAATGAAGACGTCGTAAAAAGCGCTGAACTTCAGCTATCCCCTGCAGCCGAGCTTGAAACCATTCGCGAACAAGTACGAACTGGTGAAAAAGAGGCACTTATTGTGTACCCAGAGTCACTTCTTAAAACGCAAAAGTACTCCGTCTACCTTAGCTCAGACGACTTCACAAAAATGGGCAGCGTCAACGGACTTGGTGATGCCATGCTGCAAACAAGCTTGTTTATCCCGCTCGGTTCAGCCGAGGTTGTCGCACTTGCGCAACAAGGCGCACAGTCTGATCTCGTTATCTATAATGAAGGTAAAGAATCAGCTGGCTTTAACGAATACATCGCTCCTGGTATCTTCGTTATCTTGTTCTACATCATCTTCGCATTCTCAGTGGGCTACATGCTTACGAGCGTGAGTGAAGAAAAAGAAAACCGCTCAATGGAAATGGTACTCACCTACGTACAGCCACGCACTTTAATTGTAGGAAAGCTACTAGCCGTCAGCCTTGTTACGTTGACACAAATCGCATTCTTCGCACTTATGGGGCTCATAGGGCTACTGGTAGCGCACCAACTTGGGAATTCGCTCGTCTTGCCGTTTGGCCTCGACCTCACCAAGATGGTACTCGACCCGCTCGTGATTTTCTTCGGTGCCGCATATCTCATTGTCGGTTTCCTTATGTACGCCGGCTTCATGACTGCAACCGCAGCAGCAGCACCGTCTACAAAAGAAGCGAACAGTTTCTCGACCGTATTCTTCCTCGGTGCATTTGTCCCGTTCTATTTTGTAACGCTGCTTGTTACCGACCCAGAAAACCCTGTCGTACAGTTCCTCACCTATTTCCCGCTTACCTCACCAGTTGTAACGCTTATTCGTAACACTGTTGGAAATATAAGTACGTTTGAATCATGGCTCGCCCTCGCGGTGATGACCGGGTTCATGTTGCTCAGCCTGTGGCTTGCAATTCGTGCGTTTAAGCTTGGTGCGCTTGAGTTCTCTCAAACGATTAAGCTATCGGCACTCTTTAAGAAATAAGCCGCACGGCTGGCGTTACAAAAGCTCGAGGTGGAGTAAGCGCCCCTCGACGCTTCGCCGGCCCTGCCACTCATTAAGCTCTGGCGCGTACCAGGCCGCGATCTTCTCACCCGGTGTGACAAAGAAGTGGTCTGGTGCGTTAAAGGCAATTAAATCAATAGAACCAGCGCTCATATCTTTGAGCGTTATTTTTATGTGCTGGCCGCTGTCGCCCATACGACGCACGTTGTAAACGGTGAGATTTTCGGTACGCAAAATTGGCTGTGGATTGCCACTACCGAACGGCTCGAGCGTATCAAGTGACGCAATAAGCGCTTCGTTCACTTCGTCGAGTGCGGCATCTGTATCGGCACGCGGTAGCAACAGCGCTGCTTGGTTTGCTAGCTTCTGCTCAGCGTAGTATTCATTAACGCGCTTGCGGAAGGCGTCGACGTTCGCAACCGGCATGGTTACTCCGGCGGCAAGCTTGTGGCCGCCACCTTTTGTAATGATGTCGTCAGCGGCACGAATTGCATCGGCGGCACTAAAATCACCGTAACTTCGCGCAGACCCCTTGGCGTCTTCACCATGCTCGGCCAATACGTACGCTGGTTTTCGGTATCGTTCGAGTAGCTTTGCAGCAACGATTCCGACAATGCCATGATTCCAATTAGGAGCACTCACGACGAGCACTGGGTCATCGAGTAACGTCTCTGCCTGGAGAATTGCTTCTTTGAAAATAACGTCCTGGTCACGACGGCGACTTTGGTTCATTTCATCAAGCTGACGAGCGAGCCTAAGCGCCTCCATGGGATCATCAGCAAGAAGCATATCAAGCGCGTATTGTGCCGTTTCAAGACGTCCAGCGGCATTCATACGCGGCCCTAGCGAGAATCCAAGGCTTCGCGCGTTAACCGTCTCGGTACGGACTTCTGCAACCGCCATCAAAGCCTTCAACCCGGCCCGACGTGTCTTCGATAACACTTTCAGCCCCCAAAACACATGTGTACGGTTTTCATCAACCAGCGACACAACATCACAGACCGTACCAAGTGCGACCAAATCGAGGAGCCATTTCTCTTGCCCTTTTTCGAGGCCATCAAGTTTTGTCTGGAGCGCTTGTACGAGTTTGAACGCAACACCAACACCCGGTAGGTCAAGGAACGGATAAATTACTCCGCTCATCTTTGAATCGCTCTTCATAACGTAGCCTTCGTACTCATCAGGATAATCTTGCAGTAACCGCTTCGGGTTAACAACACCAACAGCCGGCGGCTGCTCGGGGGCAACGTTATGATGATCAGTTACGATGACGTCAACGCCCAGCTCCTTCGCACGAATGATTTCTTTATGGCTCAAACTACCGCAGTCCACTGTGACGATAAGCTGCGCACCTGTTTCGATAATGCGCTCGACGGCATCAACCGTCAGGCCATAGCCTTCAGTGAAACGATTTGGAATAAACGCCTCCACATGCTCAAACCCAAAGCTCTTGAAGGCATCAATAAGCACCGTCGTCGCTGTTAAGCCATCGATGTCGTAGTCACCATAAATCGTAATGTGCTCTTGTTTACTGCGAGCTTCTACTAAACGGTCTACAACGACCTGCATATCTGGTAACAAAAATGGATCGTGCTTAGCGTTGTAATCGGGAGATAAAAAAGCCGCCTTCTTTTCAGGAGTAATATCCCGAGCTTTAAGAATGCGGTCAAATAAATTCATGAATACCTCGCTATTAGTCGTTAATGGCTAGCTAGTGCTTAGCCAATGTCAGATGAGGTGCGCTTTGGTCGTGCAGCGTGTTGCTGTGACTTAATAACAATACTTTGGAGTTCTTTAAAGATTGGGAACTGCTTGTTTGTCGCATAGATTTTAGTGTTACCCTGGCGTTCACTCACGAGAAACCCAACCTTTTCAAGTCGCTTTAATTCTCGTTGAATATTGCCTGGATCTTCCTTAATGAGCTTGGCGAGACCACGCACGTGGGTGCGGAAATCTGGATACTTCGCATAGACAACAACGATCTTGCGTCGTACTCGAGATGTAATGAAAACGTCTAACATGCTTCCCCTTTTAACTAATGGCCTCTCAGAACCTGTTGATAATTATTCTACACTTTTTCACCCTATTGGGTCAACGCCAATTCAGGATAATCTTGTTAATCTTATCGACGGTCTCTTCGTGAGACGGGATATCGTTCTCTGTGTAATAGTGATTTGTTTCGAAATAATTTGCCTTCACATCGAGCACGTGAAGCTCGTCCGCTACAACGTGAAGCGTGTCGACAGCGCGCTCTGACGCCACTGGCGTTGCAATGACAAGACGCTGAATACGAATCGGCTTTAGGAAGTCTATCGCCGCATCGAGAATCGTTCCGTCCGCAAATCCATCGTCTACAAGAATAATCGTGCGATCGCGCAAAAGTGCATAATCAATCAAGCCGCCGTCACCGATCAAACGGTTAATGCGCTGGAAGGCTTGGCGCTTTTGGTCTTCGAGATAGCCATGAAACTCACTTGTGTACTCGTCGATCTCACCGCTCGAGAAGTCGCTATTGAACGTAAAGTTACCATTTTGAGATACACCGCCGAAGCTCAGGCTTTCACCGGGAATCTCGATGTTTTCAACGAGCAGCATTGTTAACACACAGTGAAGCTGCGCAGCGATCTGCTCGCCAATGATAACGCCACCATCGCTCAAAGCAACAACCGCACAGTTCTCGTAGCGATACTTTTCAAACAGCTGAGCAGCTAATACTTGCCCGGCCTGGAGGCGATTCTCAAAATACATATGCTTATTCTAGCATGGGCTTGGCGGAGTAGCGGCGGGTATTTTCGAGACGGCTTCGCGCTGGGTTCAATAAGGGCCTCGGCGCCTTATTTCACTCAGACTGCAGATGTCGTCGAAAACACCCACCGCTACTCGCCCTCCCCTGCAACTGGTATACTTAGGCTATGAAGTTTTACGAGGTTGCGCCGACAAAGATTGTTCGCACTGGTGTTGGTTTTTTCACATACCATTCTGAAGACGATCTTGTAGCAGGCCAAGTCGTAACCATTCCGGTTGGTAAGCAAACCCTCAATGGTATCGTTATGCGCGAGGCGGCCAAGCCATCTTATGAGACAAAACCGGTCACATCAATTACCGAAACACGGCCGTTGCCCGCCTCGCTTATTGAGCTATCGCTATGGCTTTCCGAGTATTACCGAACGCCGCTTGCGACGGTTTTACAAACCGTATTGCCACAAGGACTCACAAAAAACCGACGCGAAAAGACCGCACCACCCCGAGAGATAACTCGTCAACGAGCACAAATTGTATTCAATGAAGACCAAGAGGCCGCGTTGAATACATTAATGGCACTGCCTTCTGGTACGGCGTTACTGCAAGGCGTTACCGGCTCAGGTAAGACCGAAGTATACAAAGAGATGACACGCCGCACAATTGCCGACGGTCGTTCGGCAATTATACTCGTTCCGGAGATTAGCCTCACGAGTCAGATCGTCGATGAGTTTACTCATGAATTCCCCCATGTTATTGTCACCCACTCCCACATGACAGAAGCCGAACGCCACCTTGCATGGAAGAAAACACTCACATCTGAAATGCCAGTTGTCGTTATTGGCCCTCGATCAGCGCTCTTCATGCCCGTACCAAACCTCGGGCTTGTTGTTGTCGACGAGGCCCATGAGCCAAGCTACAAGCAAGAACAAGCCCCTCGTTACTCCGCGCTGCGAGCAGCCAGCGTGCTCGGAAAAGCGGCGGGCGCACGCGTCATATTAGGGAGTGCAACGCCACTCATCACCGATCGATACGTCGCAGAGGCTCACAACTCACCTATTATCAAATTGCCTCGGCCGGCTCGTTCAAACGCCAAGGCTACCGTCACTACCTTAGTCGACATGAAAAAGCGTGAAAACTTCAAAAAGCATCGCTTCTTGTCAAATGCGCTTCTTGAAAGCATTGAACAAAATACTGCGTCAGGCAGACAAACACTGATATTCCATAACCGCCGCGGCAGTGCCAGTACGACGCTTTGTGAAAACTGTGGTTGGGCGGCCGAATGCCCACGCTGTTTCGTACCACTCGTTCTCC
>Ga0247816_10000325_pt1 | contig 28581 bp, 22 predicted proteins | sample UWRJL209509C1_FD_179930 | JGI IMG/M metagenome (GOLD analysis project Ga0247816, IMG submission 179930) | Plant litter microbial communities from Arlington Agricultural Research Station in Wisconsin, United States - UWRJ-L209-509C-1 | ecosystem: Environmental > Terrestrial > Plant litter >...
ATACTATGCATTCTCGCATGGGAAAGTAAGTAATTGCCAAGCTATTTATTTGAAATCCTCTTAAATAAACATTTAAGAGGATTTTTATTTATGTGTTTAGTTTATTAACTTACTTATGTTAGTTTATTTTCCTATACAGAATTCATTAAATATTTTTCCTAATAAATCATCAGATGTAAAAATTCCAGTAATATTATTCAAATAATTTTGGGATAACCTTAATTCTTCAGCTATTATATCTATCTGTAAGTTATGTTTAAAATTATTAAATGCTAAAATAATATTGCTCTTCGCTTCTTGTAAAGCATCTAAATGTCTTTTTCTAGCTAAGAAAATACTTTCGCTATTATTTTTATAACCTATAGTTTTTAAAATCAAATCTTTTAAATCATTTAGGCCATATCCATTTTTTGCACTTATAAATAAATTATTTTTATTAATCTTTGCAAGATTTAAAGAATTATACAAATCTATTTTATTAAAAACTTTTATAATTGGAATATCTTGATATTTATTATGTATAATATTTAAAATCTCTAAACTTTTATTACTATTTTCATTAATATCTTGTATATATAAAATAATATTGCTTTCTTTTATAGCTTCCCATGTTTTTTGAATACCAATTTCCTCAATAGAATCATTAGTATCTCTAAGACCTGCGGTATCTATTAGTTTAATTAATACGCCATCTATTTGTATATCACTAGTTATTTTATCTCTTGTAGTACCTGCTATTGGTGTAACTATTGCAATTTCTTTTTTAGATAGAGCGTTAATTAAACTAGATTTACCTACATTAGGTTCGCCCACTAAGCATATTAATATGCCTTTATTTAATATATAACCTTGAGTAGCTTTATTTTGTATATTTTCAATGTCTATAATGATATTATTAAATTGAGTATTAATATTTTGCATATGCGAATAATCTAAATCTTCTTCTGGAAAATCTATACTTGATTCAACTAATATCCTAAGATTAATTATTTTTTCTACTAAATTATTTATAGTTTTAGAAAACTCTCCTTGGAGTGATTGATTAGCACTTTTTACTGCATTTTGACTATTTGCATTGATTATATCTATAACTGATTCAGCTTGTATTAAATCAATTTTGCCATTTAAAAATGCTCTTTGCGTGAATTCTCCAGCATTAGCTATTCTAAGATCATATTCTTTATTAAGTTCTAAACATGTTTGCATAATCATATCCAAAACTATCATGTTTCCATGTGCTTGAATTTCTAAGATATCTTCACCTGTATATGAGTTGGGAGATTTATAGTAGATTGCAATTACTTGATCAATAATCTGTTTTTCTTTATCAAGAAATTTTAATAAATGTGCATACCTTGGAGTGAGCTTTTTAGAAAATATTTTTTGGATAATATTTTCTAAATTCTGACCAGAGATTCTGATAATTCCTACACCTCCGCTTCCATGTGGAGTCGCTATTGCAATTATTGGCTGATTATTCATTCGTTTAGATTAAGTATTTGACTTACGGCTGTTATTATAGATGCTATTTTACCTATTTCTTTAAGGTCTTGTATAGAGATTCCAGCTTTTTTAAGTAATCCATAGTGCGATTCTATACAAAAATGGCATTTTCCTACAATTGATGCAGCGAGTGTAAACATTTCAAAATGATTTTTGTCTATATTGCCATGACTTGCATATGCATTCATTCTAAGCCCAGGCGGTAAGGTTTTTAATTCTGGATCTTTAGTCATTTCTACATATGGATACCATGTATTGTTCATGGCCATTAAACTAGATGCTGTTAAAGCTGCTTCAACATAATTTTCTTCAATTAAGCCGCTGTTTCTGATTTCTTTTACTAGAAATTTATTTTTGTTAGCAAAAGCACTAGCTAAAGCACAGCCTAAAACTATATTTTTATCTAAAGTAGATTTTGCTATAACGCTATCTAAATTTAAGCGAATATCTTTAGCATAATCTGGTATTTGCTGTTTTAGTTTATTAATAAATTCCATTTTTTTATCCTAATTAAAATTTTTATTGTATATATTTTAACATTAAATCTTAATTATATATTATCCCTATATTTAATATATATTAAGGTAAGTATCCCCTTATAACAAGTAAGCTAGTGTCAAGTGCTAATATATTAATATTGATCCTATAAAAAATACATATTGTGGTTATTTTTTGTAATATTTATTAGTATGTTTTAGCTTACTTGTTATAAGGGGATACTTACCTATATTAATATTGAAAATCAATTTGAAAAGGGATTATTGCCTCTAAGTAATTTTTTTCTTGTTTATACTGTTTATTAACATTATTATATTCAGTTAAGTTTTTATGCATAATATTTGTTTGGTTAGCACGCTTAGCTAAATTAGTTAATTTTTGTTGATTATATTTTAAATTTTTTTCTTGTACTATTTTAGCATTTTGATGATATGCAATAATATCAGCATTAAAAGATGTATATCGCCTTGTATACTGCAATCCAGCTTTAGCAAAAGTTGAAATCGCAGCTTGTTTAATTAGTTCTTCAAAATTTTGTTTAAGTGTTTCTTTACTTATACAATTTTCATCTAAATCTAGATTGTCTAAATTTTCGTAAAATGCCTCAATTATAAAACCTAAGTGTTTGTCAAGACCGCATGTTCCATATAGAAATAGATCTTTTATATCTTTTTTATCTATAAGTCCTAAATCAATAAATTTTTGGTAGGGTTTTAATATTACAAAGTCTTTTTCGTTAATATCTTTTATATGATTTTTTATCCATTGAGATTTATTTGTACTATTGTTAAAGTCTTGTAAGCTGATCTGCCTAATTTTTTTAATTTTATTACTTTTAAATTTGGATATATTAAAAGCTAATTCTTTAGCTATATAATTATTTTTATCAAATTGCATTGCCGCTTGGGTTAAACTAATATTTGTACTTAATGTTTTTAAATTTACATTATCATTATAATATTTATATTTATGCTCATGGATTTGTATAATTTGGTTAGTTTTTTCTATCCATTGGATTAATTGCTTATCTGATACTTTGTATAGTTTAGCTTTATAGGCTCTATGTTTTCTTTTTAATCGAATAATATCATCAGCAAAAGTTCCAAAAGATAATAGCATAAGTATTTTTAACAATGCTTTAGTAGTAAATATTTTAGCTTTTATAGATAATGGGGTATTTAAAATTTTTGAAGTTGATTTAAAAAACTCTTGTAGATCATGATAAGTATCAAATTCTTTTTCTGCTTGAGGTAATGAATAATCTGAGTAATCTTTTTGGTATTTTATTTTCCCCTCTTCTCCCCCTGTAGTGCCTGACATATATTTGCCTGTTAAAGCTTTATTATTAGAATACATTACGCCCAAGGTAGAAAGTAGAATTGGTGTGACAGTTGCTGCTAATGGAATACCATGCACTAATGTTATAACGTTAGAAGCAAACATAGTTAAATTAGCTGCACAATTTACTGACCAGAAAAACCCATCTAAACTATAGAGTTTGATATCGTTAAAAAAATGCCGTTTTAATTTTGGATAACGCTGCATATCTAAATTAGATATATAGATTTCTTTATCTAAATCATTAGCATTATTTTCAATTTCAGTTAATTTATTTTGTATAAACTCCACACAAAAATTTTCATTTGTAGTATGTTCTAAAATATTATTAAATTTTGATTTGATATCGTTTAGAATTTGTAATGTTTTAATGCAATTTTGTTGTTGTTTTGAATTATTATGTATATCTAATGTTTTTTGATATATTTGAATAGTTCTTTGTATCACTTTACTAAACGATTTTATAGCTGCAACTAATAAGCCAGCTGCTAATAAGCCTTGTGTTGTAAATTTTAATAAAATTAAAAAAGCTGATAAAGCTGTTACCCATGACGTGGCATGTTTCTCAATTTTAAACTTTATTTTAGTTGCTTTAGTATGTTTTAAGGCAACGGCTTTATTGGCATCAAATATATGATTTTGTTTATCTAATTGTATATGCGAATTTATTATATCTTCATTGTTTTTATATTTTTTTTCTTGATGGAAAGTTTCTAGCCAAAAATTCCAGCTAGTATATAAAATTAAAGGATTAAAAATAGTAGTGGCTATTACAGAAGATAAATCCCCTGCATTATTTGCATCAAAAGAGTGAAATTGCTTTGCTCCATTAGCGCTTAAAGCTTGCGCTGCTTCATCAGTTAAACTATTAGCTGCTGAAGTTGTAGCACAACATATTCCTCCTGCTGCATTAGAATGCTGTTCTTTTGGTTTTTTTTTAACTATTTCACCTTGTTTTGCTATGTTTTGCTGCTGCCATACATAGTTATTAGCAAATTTTTGTATATTTTTAGTTAAATGATTATAGGTAAATTTATGCTTATTTGTATAAGTAAAAGGCGTGATGATTTTAGATATAGCTAAAAAGCATGCGGTAGATTTTAATATAGTCATATTGATAATAAATTAGTATATTAGTAAATTAATATATTAATTTACTAATATTATGTAAAACTTAAAAAATAATAAAATTTAGGTAAGTATCTCTTCATAGCACGTAAGCTTAAACATTTTAATAAACATGTGTTAGAAATGTCTAAATAGTTGTTTTTTATAGATTAACTGCCAAGATTTTAGCAGTTGACTGCACCTTACGTGCTATGAAGAGATACTTACCAAATTTTATATTTTTAAAGGCAAAATTTTAATTTACTAATACAGGCGGACTATGATTTTTTTGGCTAAGCCATGCTAAATATAGATTATAAATATCATTTTTATATGAATATTGTATAGGTTTATATAATATTTTTAATCGATTAACAATTAAATATAAAATACAGGCACATATTAATATAATCGATAGCAGCTGGCAAATATTACATTGATTATAAGTAGTATCTAATTTATTAATTTTTTGTTCAATACTTGCGGTAATAGCTTGTTGTAAAGAATTGGGTTTTAAGAATAAATTTTTTTTAAATTCTGGTTTTTGTTTATAAACTATACAAATAGTAGTATGAATTTTGCTATTTTGATAAATACTAGAGGTAATATGGGCTGTATGAGTAACAAATAAGTTTATAAGGGAAAATAAAATTATCCATAGCATTTTTGAAATAAATATAGGTTTCTTATTTAGCATAAACTATTGTTTTAATATGGTTATTAAAAATTAAGATATAAGTTTTGATATGTGGCTATACTAATAAAATTTAAGGCTGATGTCAAGATTGTTAGAGAATATAAATAAGTGTAGAATAGTAAATCTTATAATAATTTCTACTATATATAGTGTTATATTTTAAATATTGCATATATCTAGTTAATTCTTGCTGTTTGGGGTATATATGTCTTTTTCTTTTTCTGTGCTTCGCCGTAATGGGGACGTTACTAATTTTGATTCTTTAAAAATTAAAGTTGCTATTCAAAAAGCTTTTATTGCAAGTGAAGGGCAGTCAGCTGCTTATGCCGATCATGTGGTTGATGCAGTTGAACAATTAACTAACCAAGTTGTAGAAAGTCTAAAACGTCAATATTCAAGTAATGCCAGCATTCATATTGAAGATATTCAAGATAAGGTAGAGCAAGCCTTAATGTCTAAAAACCATCATGCTATAGCACGTTTATATATATTATATAGAGAACAAAGAGCACAGGAACGTCTTAAAACTGTAGTAAGGCAAAATCAAAGTATACGTGTTAAATATCATGGTGAATTAAAAGATTTAAATATAGAAAATTTACATAAAGTTATTGCTGATGCGGCTATTGGTTTACGCGGAATTAATCCTGAATTAATTATTAAAGATACTTTACGTAATTTATATGACGGTATTCCATTTATTCAAGTTTTAGACTGTGCTGTTTTATCTGCCCGTACTTTAATTGAAAAAAATCCTGACTATAGCTTTGCTGCTTCACGTATTTTATTGCATGCTTTACGAGAAGAAGTTTTAGGCTTAGAAGTATTTCAGCCTCAAGCTAAAAATTTTTATGCTGCACAATTTGAACATTATATTAATAAAGGGATTGAGGCTAAATTACTCAATCCTGAATTATTAAATTTTGATATACAAAAATTGGCTAGTGCGATTAAGCCTGAGCAAGATTTAAAAATCACCTATTTAGGTTTACAAACTTTATATGATAGATATTTTTTACATATAAAAAATACACGTATTGAATTACCGCAGTGGTTTTTTATGCGTGTAGCTATGGGTCTTGCATTAAAAGAAACTAATCGTGAAGAAAAAACAATTGAGTTTTATAATTTATTATCCAGCTTTGATTTCATGAGTTCAACGCCAACTTTATTTAATTCAGCGACTCTGCGTTCACAATTATCTAGTTGTTATTTAAGTACGATTGGTGATGATTTAGAAAGTATTTACGATGGATTAAAAGATAATGCACTTTTGTCTAAATTTGCAGGCGGACTTGGCAACGATTGGACAAATGTACGTGCGCTCGGTTCATGGATAAAAGGCACAAACGGCAAAAGTCAAGGGGTGATTCCGTTTTTAAAAGTAGCTAATGATACATTAGTAGCAGTTAATCAATGTTTTGCTCCCGATACATTATTATTTACGGCTAACGGTATTAAAAAAATTGCTGAAATTGATACAAAAGATTTAGTTTTAGGTATTAGCGGTAAATATAGACAAGTTTTAAAAAAACTTACTTATAATCAAACAGATAAAATGCTTGCTATAAAAGTTAAACATAGTATTAATGATATTCAAGTTACTGATGGACACCCATTTTATGCTATTAAAAATGTACCATTAGAACAGAGTAATAAACGTACTATAGAGTGGTTAAATAAAAATAAAATAAAAAGTGAGTGGATAGAAGGTAAAGATTTAGCGGTTGGCGACTATATAGCACAAGTTATTCCTAAAGAAGTTAATGTAGTGCAAGGTTTTGAGGCTGATGATGCACGTTTATATGGAATTTTATTAGGTGATGGGCATATAGCTAAACAAAATAATGAATGGGGTGTGAGCGGTAATCCGCAAAAAGATGAGCATTTAGCTTTTGTGCAGGAATATTTAAATCAACGAGGAATACATTTTTGGATTACAGGGCGTGGGGATACTTATCAGCAAATTCGTTGGGCAAATTCATATGGAGTATTACGTAATACTGGTACAGGAAGATTTGTAAGCGGGAGCGAAACAACTATGCCTTTTAGCTATGAAGATTTATATGATACTAATGGCAACAAGCGTATATCTTCTCGTTTTATGCATTTACCGCCTGAACAAACTTTAGCCTTAATTCAGGGATTATTAGAAACAGACGGCGGAATTTCACGCGGTAAAGAAATTTATTTTACTAATACTTCACAAAATTTAATAGAAGGATTACGTTATCAATGCTTACGTTTAGGTATACCAACCTCTGGGCAGTACCGTGAGCGTAAACAAAATCATCAAGGAATGCGTAGCGATGGTTCTATAATTAAATTTAATAATACAACTTGTGCTTATGATTTGAGAATTCCAGCGGTAGAAAAAATAGCTAAACTAGTTAAGTGTATACCTATTAAAAAGCAAAATTGGTTAAATTATAATGGTTTTATCTTTAGCAGAATTAGAAAAATTAGCCAAATCAAAGCTAAACCTTTTGTCTTTGATTTGATTGTAGACGGCGATGAATCATATATGACTGCTGCAGGTTTAGCACATAATGGCGGAAAACGCTTGGGAAGCGGTTGTGCTTATCTTGAAACTTGGCATTTAGATATTGAGGGATTTTTAGAACTGCGTAAAAATACTGGAGATGAACGCCGTCGCTGCCATGATATGAATACAGCCAACTGGATTCCTGATTTATTCATGAAGCGTGTTATAAATAAGCAGGATTGGACGTTATTTAGTCCAAGTGATGTACCTGATTTACATGACTTATACGGCAAAGCCTTTGAGACTAAATATGAAGAATATGAAAAATTAGCCCAAAATGGTGAGATTAGCTTATTTAAAACAGTGCCTGCCATTGATTTATGGCGTAAAATGCTAACCATGTTATTTGAAACGGGACATCCATGGATAACTTTTAAAGACCCATGCAATATCAGAAGCCCCCAGCAGCATGCAGGTATTGTACATAGTAGTAATTTATGTACTGAAATTACCTTAAATACTAGTGATGATGAAATTGCCGTATGTAATTTAGGCTCAGTAAATTTGGTTAATCATTTACATCAAAAAATAGACGGCACTTGGGGTTTAGACTTAGAAAAATTACAAAAAACAATTACAACAGCTATTCGTATGCTGGATAATGTAATTGATATTAATTTTTACCCAGTAAAAAAGGCTGAAAACTCAAATATGCGTCATCGTCCAATTGGTATGGGTATGATGGGTTTTCAAGATTGTCTGCATAAAATGAGTATTCCATATGCCAGTGAAAAAGCGGTAGCTTTTGCTGATAATAGTACTGAGGCAATTTGTTATTACGCTTATTTAGCCAGCAGCAAATTAGCCGCTGAGCGTGGAACATATAGTACATATGAGGGAAGTTTGTGGAGTAGGGGTATTATGCCGCAAGATACCATAGATATGGTAAGACAAGAACGTGGCGGTTTTGTAGAAGTTGATATGAGTTCAACGCTGGATTGGGATGCATTACGCCAGCATATCAAACAAAACGGTATGCGTAATAGTAATTGTATTGCTATTGCTCCAACAGCTACGATTAGTAATATTATTGGGGTTAGTGCTTCGATTGAACCAACTTATCAAAATTTATATGTTAAATCAAATTTATCAGGTGAATTTACTATAATTAATAATTATTTAGCGAAAGATTTACAAGCTTTAGGTTTGTGGGATGAAGTGATGATTGCTGATTTAAAATATTTTGATGGGTCAATGAGCAGTATTAGACGTATTCCGCAATATATTAAAGATATTTATGCAACGGCCTTTGAAGTCGATGCTGTTTGGTTAGTTGAATGTGCATCGCGTCGGCAAAAATGGATTGACCAAGCCCAGTCATTAAATATTTACGTTAAAGGCATTAACGGCAAAAAACTAGATGAAATTTATAAACTTGGCTGGACAAAATGCCTTAAAACTTTTTACTATTTGCGTACAATGGGTGCAACGCATGCGGAAAAATCAACTATGCATACCAGTAATTTAAATGCTGTTTCAAGCGGTAATGAAGAAGTACAAGAGCAAGCATGTTATTTAAGACCTGGAGATAAGGGGTTTGAAGAATGTGAGAGTTGTCAGTAAGGGTAAATTAGATAGTTTTTTTAAACCCCATTTAAGCAAAAAACAAGGAGTAGATTTAACTTAACCAAACTATAAAAAATACTCAAGAGATTTATAATCGATTATACTAATTAATTAAGGTTAGTATAATCATTAAAGATTTACAATAACAATTTTCAGTAATTTAATAAATTAGGAGGTTAAAATGCAGGCACCTTACGCTATTCAAGCGACAGCAAAGTTTGATGCAACTTATTTTGAGGCTTTTAATACGCCCGAAGAAGCTAAACAGTCAACTCTTATTGCAGACTTAGTTAAAAGCGAAGAGCTTGAATATGCTAAAAAAATATTAACCTATTCAATAAATGAAATTCCACAAGAACATAAACTATTATTAGAAGATGCAAAGATATTTAATCAATGTAAATTGTTTAATTTAGCTGAATGTAATCTACCAAAAATGAAACAACAACTTTGTGACAATGGATTTACTTTTATAAAAATGGATGAACAGGCAAGAGAAAAATTAAATAATGCTGCTAGGACATCGCATAATATTTTAAATGATAATGAACCGAATGCTTCTTATATTGATAAAACAGATCAACAATATATACAAGTATTAGAACAGTACGCAATTTCAGAGAATACAAAAGAATTAGTAACTGCGATTGTAAAAAAAGTACAGTCAAGTTATTCCTCAGAAGTAAAACAAGCTATTTCGTCTTATTTTCAAAACAATACTGTAGCAACCAATGAACATATTGATCATTCTTGGGCTTTAATTATGTCTGCAAATTTATCTAAAGGTACTAGTCCAACAGTTATTTATACTAAAGATAAGCACATGGTTGAAGTTCCTGACGGCTATGCAGTGTTATTTACTGGCGGAAGTAAAAAACATTCAAGTACAGAATCGCATGCAGTTATTGATAAGCTATATGAGGGAAAAGGCTTATTACATAGAGGTGGAGAAGATCTATTGGGAGTAAGGACTAATCTTACTCAGCGTTTCTATTTATAAATAAGCTTATATTAAAAATTAAGTCTAAAGTAATATACTTTACTTTAGACTAATAAATAAATGATGAAACAGAGAAAAAATTACATCATAATATTTATTTTAAATTTTCCTTAAAATTTATTTTCATAATTTTTTTATGTTATTATCATATCCTAATTTAACCACAGCTGGGTATAAATTAAAAATTAGTTACGAATAAAATTAGGATAAATGTATTGATTTATGTTTTGAATTTGTAAATTTAATATAAGAAATAATAATTAAAAAATCACCATTTTTAATGGAGAATTTAATATGATAGATAAAATAAAAATGTTTCCATTACCAAATTCTAATGTAAATTTTGGAGTTGCAGTTAATAACTCTGAAATTGTAGAATATGACGAATGCAGCAATAAAAATATACATACATGCGAAAATAGTAACAATTATATTACTAATTTTCATAAACGTGTTCGTTTAACTTCTTTTCAATATAAACATCCAAATATTAATTACGTTCAAGATATAGATGCTCCATTGGGTTTATATTTATGTATTAATTCTGTTGAACAACTTTGTTATGAATTAAATAATTTTATGCTAAATAATAATTTTGAAATACCAGAACTTTTTTTAAAAAATTATGTGACAGAGAATAATTTACAATATAATAGACTTAGTAATTATGGTGTGCATTGATTCTTCGGAATCTTTCATCATTTTTATAAAATTAGACAATATTTTTAAATTTTGCATTTTCAGGTTATTTAGGTCATCTGCATGTCATTTCGCTACTTCATTTAAAGCACCGGCTGTAAGTTTAAATTTTAAATACTGATATAGAGGATATTTTCAAGGTATTGAACAAGGAATAATTTAAACATAATGCACAATTAATATAAATGTCAATAAACTTTAGCAATTTTATTTCATAATTTGTACTTCATATCATAAACATCTATAAATTAAGTTAATCTTACATAAGGTTAAACTATGAAACAAATTTCTTATACTCAAGTTTTAAATTCCTATAGACAAAGCAAAGATTATTTATCACAACAAATAGTTAAAGCTTTAAATTTTGACTATAAACCGTCTTTACACAAACAAAATGACTATTTAGCTTTTATCCCTGTATATCGTAATAAGCATGAAGAGGCACAAATTAATTTGGCATTTACTCAATTACTTAAACCTATTAATTTATATTTAGATGATATAGAATCTGTATTAATTCAAGATGCAGAATATTTTCCATTAGCTAATAGTTTAATCTGTCAAACAGAACAGTTTACTAAAATTAATCGAGATGATAAGCAATATCAATATGAAGTACAGATTCTTACGCATTGCCCAACTACTTATTTACATGCTGATGAAACATATTTTACTACGCTGCTGCCGCTTAAAAATACACCTTGTATATTAAAAGATTCTGCACAGCGTATTAAAGATTATAAATCTAGAAATATTAATACGCTTTCAGATATAAATGATGAATTAGATTTATTGAATTTAGAAGATGTAGAAAAACAACATATGAAATTAGGTGATGCTGTAATTTTTAAAAGCGGTAAAAAATTAACTAATATGTTAGAAATAGATGAAAATGCAGTTTTGCATGCATCTCCTTTATGTGATAATACTTTAGATATAGAAAACAGTAGAAAAGTATTATCAATTATAATAGTAGATAAAAAAATTGAAGATGCATATGATTTATTAAACTAATAAATTAAATTGATTGTTATTTTTTTAAGTTAATATAATATTTTTTAATTTTACTTGCAAAAAATAATATAAAAATATAAAATATATTCTTATAAACTAAATTGTAATTAAATTAATATGCATATTTCTTCTTATAGTGATACTTATAATTTTTATAGGGGAAAAGCTGATGACAGCTCTAAACAGATTATTAACGCTTTAAACTTTGACTATGAAAAAAAACCATTAAACGGTAGTTATAATCTATCTACAACGACTGTATATAAGCTTAATGAAGAAGAGAATATTAATTTAGCCTTAACATCTTTAATCGGGCATAGAAAAACAGACTTAGCTACACAAGGTAAGCATGATTATATTACTTTAGTAAAAGATACAGAAAATTTTCCTTTGGTGAATTCTTTGATTAAACAAATGGAAGAATTTACAGGGATTTCTAGAAATCATCCGGATTATGAATATGAAACGCAAATAATCTTAAATAGTCCCGCAACTAATTTTCATGTAGATAGTACATATTATACTGCTTTGTTGTCGTCAAAATCATCAACTTTATTATTAAATTCTATATTTTCTAAAGGCTGTTTTAAGGGAATGAAAGAGGAAAAATTAGTTACTATTAGCCAAGTTAATATTAAACTAGATAGTTTAAAACCTTTGATATCTCCATATGCAAAGTCTCTTAAAAGGGGCAGGGCTGTGTTTTTTAAGGGCGGGAAAATTATGAAAGATAAACAAAAAAAATCTTTGAAAAACCCGCAAAAATTAAAAAAATGTGATAAGAATGCTATTGTTCATGCTTCTCCCGCTGGTAAAGATGAACCAAAGATAGAAAATTGTAGAAAAGTCTTAGCGGTTGCGTTAGTTGATAGGACTATCTAGCTATATTAGATTTTAAAATTTAATGGTAAAATTATACCATTAAATTTAAGGAATAATATGTATACTTTATCTAATCAATCTTTAGCAAATTTACCCAATAATATACAAAAGCCCAATTATGATCGTAAAAAATTAACTGAAAATATTATTCATATTGGTGTAGGCGGTTTTCATCGCTCGCATCAAGCCTTATATATTCATGATTTAATGCAAATGGGTGAAACTAATTGGGCAATTTTTGGGGTTGGAATTATGCCTCAAGATGAGTTAATGTTTAAAGCATTAAATCAGCAGGATATATTATATACATTAGTTGAACAATCCAGCCATAAGGGCACTGCAGCAGTTAATAATGCTAAAATTATTGGCTCTATAACTAGCTATGTTTGGGGTTATAAGCATCCAGAATTAGTATTTGAAAAAATGCACGACACAGAAATTAAATTAGTTACATTAACAGCTACAGAAGCGGGATATTATTTAGATGAAACTACAGGAACAATAAATTTATTAGATAAAAATATACAACATGATTTAAAAAATCCCAATAATCCGCATACTATTTTTGGCTACCTTGCCAAAGGTTTAGAAATCCGCTTTAACAATAATATACAGCCCTTTACAGTATTATCTTGTGATAATATTCAGCACAATGGTCAAGTTCTACGTGCAGCTTTAATTGATTATTGCAAAGAGTATAATGTAGAACTTGCACTATGGATTGCACAAAATGTAGCTTTTCCATGTTGTATGGTAGATAGAATTACACCTGCAACTACTAATCAAGAACGGGAAATGGTACAAAAAGACTTTAATATTCTTGACGCATATCCTGTAGCAGCTGAAACTTTTAGGCAATGGATTATTGAAGATAATTTTTGTAATGATAGACCGCCGTTAGAAAAAGTTGGGGTGAATTTTACAGATAATGTTTCTCCTTATGAGGCAATGAAAATTGGTCTCTTAAATGGAAGTCATTCTTGTATGGGATATTTAGGTCATTTAGTTGGTTATGAATATATCTATCAAGTGGCGCAGGCTAATGAATTTATACCATATATTCGCTTATTTATGGATAAAGAAGTTACGCCGTTATTACAACCTGTTCCAAATATTAATTTTGAAGATTATAAACAAAGTTTAATGCAGCGTTTTTCGAATGATAAAATTAAAGATCAAGTTCTTAGAATCTGTATGGACGGTTCTGGGAAAATACCAAAATATATTTTACCAACTATCCGCAGTCAATTAGAAAAACAAGGCAGTATTCGTTATTCAAGCTTAGTGATTGCTTCTTGGATAAGATTTTTACAAGGTATAGATGAAAAAGGTAATCCAATACCAATTCAAGATCCGCAAGGCGAAAGATTACATACGGCTGCTAAAGCATGCGGTAAAAATCCGCAAGAATTTTTAGCATTAAGTGATATTTTCGGTGATTTAGGAAAAAATCCTATCTTTATTAAAGAAATAGAATTTTTATTAGGCATGTTATATGATAAAGGTGCTAAAGCTACTATTGAGTTTTGTACTCAAAGTTCTTAATTTTATTTAAGATAAATCAGCCTTGAGTATAGATTTTAATTTAGGTAAATATCCCCTGATAACACGTAAGACAAAACATACTAATTAAATAAGGTATATAACGATTAAAATAAATACTTTTAGGCTATTAGGCAAAATTAAACTCCTAATAATATTTTACGTGTTATCAGGGGAATGGATACTTACCTAAATTAAAATCATATATTCAAAATCTAACTTTATCAATTATAAATCTAAACAAGTTTGATTTTTAATAAATTCTTCAATTTCATTAATCTGCGGTAAAGCCGTCATAGCTCCAGCCCTTGTACAAGTAATAGCACCAATTGCATTAGCTCTTGTAATAATGCGGGTTAATTCTGATAAATCAAGTTGTTCTAGTTTTTTTCTACGGTCTGCTGAATTTTTAACATGTTCTAAAATGCCGGATAATACGCCGGAATTAAAGCCGTCTCCAGCCCCTGTAGCCTCTACTAATTTAATATCAAAGCCTTCAATAACTTTACTCCCCATAATGGTAGTTATATATGCTCCTCGAGCATCAAGAGTGATAATTAATAAACAAATATTATATTCTTGTCTAAGTCTATCAGCATTAATTAAATCTTTAGAACCCGTTAAAAATAATAATTCGTCTTCATTAATTTTAACAATATCACCCCAGTGTAATGTATTTAATATAGTTTGTTTACATTTTTCAGGACTCTCCCAAAGAGGCAGTCTAATATTTGGATCATATGAAATTAACATATTATTTTCTTTAGCTAACTCAACTGCTTTTTTAGTAGTTTCACTTGCGGGGCTGGCTATTAGAGAAATTGAGCCAAAATGCAGTATACTAGCTTGATAAAAGTGATCAATGCATAAATCTTCAATAGATAATTTAGTATCAGCGCAGGCTATTCTTGAAAATTCAGCTAATTTTCTATCGCCATTTAATGTAGTAACTACATAAGCCATACGTGTTTTAGCACTAGCATCAGAGATTGTAGCTGTTGTATCAATATGATGGCTATTTAAAATATTTAACAGCCATTTACCAAAACCATCATCAGACACACGGCCAATAAAGGCTACATTTATATTTTGTCTTGCCAGACCAATTGCAGTATTGGCAGGAGCACCGCCTGCAGCCTTAGTAAAATGTTCTGCTTCATCTAATTCTAAACCTTTAGTTGAGCATATCCAGTCTACTAATATTTCCCCTAAACACAACACGTCAATCATACTTTATCCTAAATACATTTTGTAATATTCTATCAATATTTTTGAAATTGTCTATATAGATAACCCTATTTTATTTATAAAATTAACTCTATATAATAAATAAAGGGAATACTTACCTAAATAAAAAATATATTTGAGTGCTTTTTTAAATCTAAAATTTAGACAAATTATTTAAAAAGCGTATAATATATAGTTATTAAAAATAATAATTCTTAAGAGAATAATACATATGAGTACATCGTTTAATCCTATTATTGAATTTTTTCACCTTAAAAATGGTTCATTAAGTGTATTATTTGATCCATCCGGCTCATCTCCAGAAAGAGAAGCACAGATTATTGAAATTCCAAACAGTGCTGAACAATATAAAAATGATGAGTACCCGCCATGTATGTCTATACAAGCTAAAAATTTTAGTGAAAGTATTTTAGGCAAGAAAAAAATTTTTATATGTGAAATATATTTAGTAAAAGATAATTCAAGAGAATATTTAATTGGGCATTATCAAGAAATTATAGAGAGCCGAACACATGGTTTTTTTAAACGTTATAATACTTTTACTAAAACACTTATTGATTTTGAAAAACAAATTAAACAAAAATTAGCCAATGAATTTAGTTATGCTTGGCAAAATTATATTTTAAGAAACAATAACACGATTACTACAGATTTGAATAAATCAAGTTTTATTAACCGTAAAAGACATACAGACAGTGATAAAAAATTTAATAATTTATTATTGGCTTGTATTTTAGTGCCTTTATTTATTCTTATTTTATCTTGGGCATTTGTATCAAAAAGACAAGAAAATGATCCTGTAAAACAAGCTGTATTAGAAGCAATGAAAACTAATCCACAGCTAGTACAAAGTCAAGTAGAAACTACAAAGCAGACTTTAAAAGATATGGGACTAGACCCTGGCAAGTATGGTGATGTAGGCTGCCTTGTCAGTCCGCAGTAAACTTATATTTAGGTAAGCGTATCCCCCTCATAGCACGTAGTGCAGTCAACTGCTAAAATCTTGGCAGTTAATCTATAAAAAACACCTATTTAGACATTTTTAACACATGTTTATTAAAATGTTTAAGCTTACGTACTATGAGGGGATACTTGCCTATATTTATTATTTATAGAAATAATTATATAAATTATCTTTCTATTTGTAACGTAAAACGCTTAAATCACTATGTTTTATATCTGGATTTTTACCTAAAATTAAATCACATAAAAGTTTTCCGCTCCCGGCTGCCATAGTCCAGCCTAATGTGCCATGACCTGTACTAAGCCATAAGTTTTCTATGTCGCTAGCTCCTATAATTGGAGTACCGTCTGGAGTAGTAGGGCGTAGTCCTGTCCAGCCGCCTTTGCTTTCGCTATATGCTTTAGGAAATAAGTCTTTTAAAATGAAATTCAATGTATCTACTTTACTAGAATCTAGTTTTGTATTATATCCTGTAATATGTGCCATTCCTCCTACACGAATACGTTTATTTAAACGAGTAATGGCAACTTTATATGTTTCATCTAAAATAGTTGATTGAACCGCCATACTTGCATCACTAATATCAGCAGTTATTGAGTAACCTTTAACTGGATAGACAGGAATATCAACTAAGCTTTTTAATAAATCTCTAGAGTAACTTCCTAATGCAACAACTACATTATCTGCTAGGAATTCTTGATTATTACTGGCTACTCCATAAGCTTGCTTTTTACCATTTTGATATTTGATTAAGATTTTATCAATAGAAGTGTTAAATATAAATTTAACTCCAAGCTGTTTAGCTTTGTGGGCTAATTGTTTAGTAAATAAAAAGCAGTCTCCTGTCTCATCATGAGGTAAATGTAAAGCACCTACAATTTTATGTGCAACTGCTTCTAGTGCAGGTTCAACATTTTTAATATCATTAGAGGTTAAAACTTTATGCTCAACTTGGGTTTGCTTTAATACAGGTACATCTTTTTTCAAGACACTATCTAGCTGTTTTTGTGTTCTAAAAATTTGTAAAGTTCCTAACGCATTATCATCATAATGTAAATCTAAATCATGCCTTAATTCTATCAGACAGTTTTTACTATAATTAGCTAAACGCACCATTCTTTCTTTATTAACACTATATCGCCTCTTTTGGCAATTTTTTAAAAACTCTATAATCCATAGCAGTTGATAAAAGCTTCCGTCAGGTTTTACTGCTAAAGGTGCATGATTTTGAGTCAGCCATTTTATAGCTTTTAATGGCACACCAGGTGCTGCCCATGGTGAGGCATAACCTGGCGAGATTTGACCAGCGTTAGCAAAACTTGTTTCTAAACCAACGTCTTGCTGTCTATCAATAACTGTAACTTCTTGTCCATTTTTAGCTAAATAATAGGCAAGGGTAGTACCTATAACCCCTGCACCTAATATAATTATGCTCATTGTTTACTCCGTCTTTTTATTTTCAATTTTATTTATAGTCAATTATTACCATATCGCCACAGGCTTGAATAATACTATTTATATTATTTAAGTTAGTATTGGATTCAGTTTGACTGGCTGATAATGCATTTTTAGCAGTTTTTGTAATATTATTACTATTATTACTTTGACTTACTGGTAAGGTAGTAAACTGCAAACCAATTAAACCATTAGCTCCCATACGCTGTCCTTCTTCTATAACCCCTTGCATAGCATTATTTAATTGGCTGGTATAGTCTTTACCTTGAAATTCAAATAATCTGCAGTAATAACCTAAATTTTTATCTATTTTACCTTTAAGAGTATTATTTAGAGTACTAATCATAAAAGAATTTTGTTGTTTAGGTTGTTTTTTAAACTTGCTGCAGCCAGATAATGATAATATTAGGATTAGATATATACTTAGCTTTTTATTAAAGTGCAAAGAGTTTATAGAAGGCATATTTTAATTCCTAGTGTTTTAAAGTACAATATTAAGGTTATAGCATATAATGCCTTATTAAAACAATCATATACTAATGAAAACATCACAAAATTATCAGAATCACGATTTAAATCTATTTGAAATTATGAGACCTTATTTATCTAATTTAGATAATACTATTAGTCAAAATCTAAGTACTCAAGTGCCATTTATTGATAGTGTAGTTAATTATATAATTAGTGCGGGTGGCAAGCGTTTAAGACCAATTGTTCTTATTTGTTTAGCCCTAGCCTTAGATAAAAATTCTAATCAAAAAAATATTTATATATTAGCTGCGGTTATTGAATTTATTCATACAGCAACTTTGTTACATGATGATGTAGTTGATGAATCAAATTTAAGACGTACTAAACCTACTGTAAATGCAGTTTTTGGCAATGCCCCAGCAGTTTTAGTGGGGGATTTTTTATATTCACGGGCGTTTGAGATGATGGTAAGTGTTAATAATTTGACTATAATGCAAGTCCTTGCTAAAACTACTAATATAATTGCACAAGGCGAAGTATTACAGCTTATTAATATTGGTAATATAGATATTAATTTAACTACTTATTTAGAAGTAATTTATTATAAAACTGCTAAATTATTTGAAGCTAGCAGCGAAATTGCTGCTATTTTATGTAATAAACTAGATTTTCGTGCACAAGCTCGTGATTACGGCAGATATTTAGGCTGTGCCTTTCAATTAATTGATGATTATTTAGACTACGGCGGTAACACACAGACTATGGGTAAAGAAATTGGTGATGATTTACGTCAAGGTAAAATTACTATGCCGATTATTTATTTATTAGAACAAGGCAGTATTGAACAAAAGCAGTTTTTAATTCAAGAAATTGAAAATATAAAACAAGGTAATTTAGTTAATATTCCTAAAGTTATTGAGCTAATAAAAAATAGTAATGCTTTGGAATATACAAAGCAGCAAGCTATTTTAGAAAGCCAAAAAGCAAAACAAGCTATTGAAGATTTAGATGATAATATTTATAAGCAGTGTTTATATAAAATTTGTGATATGGCAATTGAAAGATTATTTTAATTAAGGTAAGTATCCCCTCATAACAAGTAAGCTAAAACATACTAATAAATAGTACAAAAAATAACCAAAATATGTATTTTTTATAGGATCAATATTAATATTTTAGCACCTGACACTAGCTTACTTGTTATGAGGGGATACTTACCTTAATTATTAATCCTCAAAATAGCCTGAATCTCTTCTTTGTTGTTGATTATTTCTATTATTGTTATTATTAGAAGTAATATTACTATAGCCTAAAGTTTGTGTACGGTCAGCCATTCTCTGTATATTTGAATCTGAAAGGTTATTAGAGTTAAAATATAAATTATATTGAAGTGAATCAGATGGTGCAGACTGCATTTTGGCAAGGCTAAAAAGTGGTAGTACGTTATTAGATTCTTGAGTTAACTTATTAAAAGCTTTTCTAACATCTTTATTTGTTTGACTAAATGGATTGAATGATTGAATTAGTTGGTTTAAATTTGTTTTCATTTTATATTTTCTTTAATTAAATACTTATAAATCTATTATAAAATAAAAAATTATAAAAAATATTGGTAATTATACTACGGCTTAATTTAAGATATACTTTTTCTATCGACTAAAGCCCTAGCAATCGTATTAATATCCACATATTCAAGCTCGCTGCCTGCAGGCACGCCTCTAGCTAGACGGGAAACATGAATGCCTTTTTTACGTAGAATATCCGCAATATAGTAAGCTGTTGTTTCGCCTTCGGTAGTAAAACTAGTTGCTAAAATCACTTCTTTAACCTCAATTTCCATAGCTCTATACAACATTTTTTCAAATGCAATATCTTTTGGGCCTATTCCATCCAGCGGAGATAGTTTACCCATTAAAATAAAATAGTATCCATTATAACTTTGGGTTTGCTCCAGCATATGCAAATCAATCGGCATTTCTACAATACATAAGCGACTAGCATCACGCTTATTATTTGAACAGATATGACAAAGTTCTTTATCACAAAAATTATTGCATTTTTGGCAGTTATGTATATTATCTAGAGTATTTAATAAAGTATTGGCTAATTGTTTGGCTTTATCTTTATTATGATGTAACAAGTTATAAGCCATTCTAGTAGCTGAACGCGGACCTACACCAGGTAAAATTCTAAGGGCATTAATTAACTGTTCAACTAAGCTTAATTCATTCATAAAATATAGTCTTTTTGCATAAGTATAACAACAATTATGCAAAATTACTAATTGAGTTTAATAATAATTTTGGTAAGTATCCCTTTATAGCATATAAGATATTGTAGAAGTTAAAATTTGCGTTTAGGATAAATAAAATATCTTTTTTTAACTATATGAGATTCTTTATTAGTATGTTTTGTCTTACATGCTATAAAGGGATACTTACCAAATTTTTTTAATTATTATTATTAGATATATTATAAAGTATGTTAACAGCATTAAAGGTATCATGGTGATCTTTACATAACGGTTTTTTAGATATATCAGATTGTTGTAAATTATTCTCTTCTGGTTCTTTAAATATAGGACTAATCTTATCATCAGTAAAATTACATTCAAAGCAAAAATTTGAATGTAATTCATCATGATGTTTTTTGGCATTACTCAGCTTTATAAACATATATGTACCAAAATCATTAGTACATTTGTAACATTCAATAATAGGCCTTGTTTGTGTTTTTAGCTTCCTTTTAAATTTTATAAAGCGGGGTTCATCTGGACAAGCTAAATAATTATAATCCTTACTCTTTGAGTCAAAAAAATCTTGATAACTTCTATCATTATGCATAAAAGAAACAAATTTTGTATTTTCACATTTTAATTCTTGACAAGTATATTGAGGAAAAGCTTTATGTAAAATTTTTCTATCAGTATAAAGCGATTCATATTTTACATCCTTTAAATTAAAAGTTATTAATCTATGATTAGCTTGCTCGAGAGGCTTTACACGAAGGCTATTAATATTGATGTTATGTAAAAAATAATTATTAGGTAGGGGGGTTATATTAGGCATTTTATGTTTATTTGTTGTTAAAATAAAAGTATAACCTATATTAATGTATAATATTAAAAAAATTTATCGGTTTTATACTCATGAATACTATACAGCGTTTACTCTTAGTCGATGGTTCTAGTTATCTATACCGTGCTTTTCATGCAATGCCTGAATTAAAAAATAGTCAAGGTTTTTATACAGGTGCATTGTATGGATTGACATCTATGCTTAGAAAATTAAAACAAGCTTTTCCTTCGACTTATTGTGCTTGTGTATTCGATGCTAAGGGTAAAACTTTTAGGCATGATATGTATCCATTATATAAGGCTAATCGAAGTGCAATGCCGGAAAATTTAGTGGCTCAATTGGATTATGTTGATGAATTAGTTAATGCACTGGGCTGGCTGATTATAAAAATTCCTAGAATTGAAGCTGATGATGTTATTGGTACATTAGCTAATTATGCTAAAGATCATATGCCGGTTTTAATAGCCACAGGTGATAAAGATATGGCTCAATTAGTACAAACTAATGTACATTTAATTGATACTATGAAAAATACTTATATGGATATTGAAGGTGTAAAAGGTAAATTTGAATTACTGCCACAGCAAATTATTGATTATTTAACTTTAATGGGCGATACCTCAGATAATATTCCAGGTATTGCTAAAGTAGGTCCAAAAACTGCAGTTAAATGGCTAAAAGAATATGAAACCTTAGATAATATTATCCAAAACGCTGATAAGATTAAAGGTGTAGTTGGGGAAAACTTAAGAAAAAGTTTGGATTGGATTCCAATGGGCAGAAAATTAGTAACAATTAATATTAACTGTATACAAGAGTTAGACCATAATTTACCTAATTGGCAAAGCTGGCGTGCATTTGGACAAAAACATGAAAACCAAGAAATTTTAGAAAATTTATTTAATAAATTTGAATTTAAAGGCTTTTTAAAAGATATTCAAAACACAACTGCTAATGCTATTGTTGAAATTGAACCAGAAATTACTATTGATGTAAAAAATTATTCAACTATAACCAGCTTAGAACAGTTAAGTAAGTGGATAGAGCTAATCAAAACTTCCCAAATCGTAAGTTTAGATACAGAAACTACTTCACTTAATCCATTAAAAGCGGAATTAGTTGGTATTTCAATGGCAATTAGACTTAATGATAAGGAAAATTCAGCGGTTTATATTCCAATTCATCCTAATCAGCAAGGTTTAGGACAAGCAGCTCTAGATATGCTTAAGGCATGGCTAGAAGACAAAAACTATAAAAAAGTTGGACAAAATATAAAGTATGATTTACATATTTTTAGGCAGGCGGGTATAGAAGTTTTAGGTTTTGATGAAGATACAATGCTGGCTTCTTATGTTTTAGCTTCGCATAATAGCCATAATTTAGATGATTTAGCACGCCGTTATTTAAAATATCAGACTACCAGTTATGAATCAATTTGCGGAAAAGGTGCTAAACAAATTACCTTTGATCAAGTAGATTTAGCCACAGCAACACATTACGCTGCTGAAGACGCAGATATTACTTTACATTTACATAATGTTTTACAAGCAAAACTAAAATTAGATGAAAAATTATATAAAGTATATAAAGATATAGAATGCCCAATTAGTCATGTATTATTAGATATGGAAACTAGCGGAATTTTACTCGACGTTAAAGAATTAAACCAGCAAAGCCAAAATTTGCATGAACAGTTAATGCAGATTGAGCAAAAAGCTTTTATTTTAGCGGGTAAAGAATTTAATTTAAGTTCACCTAAACAATTAGCTGAGATATTATTTAATGAATTAAATTTGCCAGTGGTTAAAAAAACCTCCGGCGGAATTCCTTCAACAGATGAGGAGGTTTTAACTAAATTATCCTACGAGTATCCATTACCAAAATTATTACTCGAGCATCGGACATTAGCTAAATTAAAGACTACTTATACCGATAAATTGCCGTTAATGATAAATCCTAAAACTAATCGCATACATACTAGTTTTGCTCAAGCAATTGCAATAACAGGCAGGCTTAGTTCTAATGAGCCGAATTTGCAAAATATTCCTATTAAAACTCCTCTAGGGCGTAAAATTAGGCAAGCTTTTATTGCTAAAGAAAATTGTTGTTTATTATCAGCGGATTATTCACAAATTGAACTACGGATAATGGCGCATTTATCTAAAGATAGCGGTTTACTTAAAGCGTTTAATAATAACGAAGATGTGCATATTGCTACAGCGCGCGAGATTTTTGATATTAATGAGATTAATTCTGAGCAAAGACGTTATGCAAAAATTATTAATTTTGGTTTAATTTATGGTATGAGTGCATTTGGAGTCGCTAATAGTTTAGGCATACAAACTAAAGCGGCACAAAAATATATTGATACTTATTTTACGCGTTACGCTGGTGTTGCTAATTATATGCAAAATATAAAATTAACTGCCCATGAACAAGATTATGTAGAAACGATTTTAGGGCGTAGATTATATTTAGCAGATATTAATAATCCAAACTATTTAAAACGCCAAGCCGCAGAACGTGCAGCGGTTAATGCACCGATGCAGGGCAGTGCAGCTGATATTATAAAATTAGCTATGATTAATATTCATAACTTTTTAAACACTAATAATTTACACACTAAAATGCTTTTACAAGTGCATGATGAGTTAATTTTAGAAGTGCCGTATAACGAATTAGAGACTATACAAAATAATTTACCAAACTTAATGCAGAGCGTTGTAGAATTAGAAGTGCCGTTAATTGTTAATATTGGTATGGGCGATAGTTGGGAACAGGCACATTAATTATGTATGCTTAATATAAAAACAAATAAATGAATAATATAGATAAAAATTTAGGTAATTATCCCCTTATAACAAGCAAGCTAAAACATACTAATAAATAGTATAAAAAATAACCAAATATATATTCTTTATATGAGTAATATTAATATTTTAGCACCTGACAATACTTACTTGTTATAAGGGGATAATTACCTAAATTTATAATGAAGTTTATACATATTTTAGACAAAGATAAATTATATGGTTATGAAGATTAATGCCATGTACAACTAAATATAGGTAAGAAAATAAACTTTTAGTACTGTCATTCCCGCACAGGCGGGAATGACGCTTATTTTTCACTATATTCTTAGGTGTACATGGCGTAAGATTATGAATTACCTAATGAGGAAATTAAAAGCTATAATTTGATAGCTTAATTAATAAATATTAATCTGTTATAATTATGCTAGTTTAATCTACAAGGTATTTTATGTCTGCTAATAATATCAGCCAAATTAATTTTGAGAAAAAAAACATTAACCCTAATATTTCAAATACGTATAAAATTACTCCAAGTGAAATTTTAGCTTTATTTGAATTATCATTTGCTGATTTATTATTTAAAGCCCAACAAATACATAGAACGCATTTTAATGCTAATGAAGTCCAACGTTCAACTTTATTATCTATAAAAACAGGCGGATGCCCTGAAAATTGTAGTTACTGTCCGCAATCTGCTCATTATGATACAGATGTTAAAGCAACTAAAATGATGGAAGTTGATGCAGTTATACAAGCCGCAATAAAAGCTAAAGAAGCTGGAGCTACAAGATTTTGTATGGGAGCTGCCTTTAGATCACCCAAAGACAGCGATATTGAAAAAGTAAATTTAATGATCAAGGGCGTTAAAGATTTAGGTTTAGAAACTTGTGCAACTTTAGGTTTATTAAAAGAAAATCAAGCACAAAGTTTAAAACAGGCTGGTTTAGATTATTATAACCACAATCTTGATACTTCACCGGATTATTACGGCGAAATCATTAGCACACGTCAATTTGAAGATAGACTAAGCACTTTAAATCATGTTAGAACTGCAGGTATGAAAGTATGTTGCGGCGGGATTATCGGTATGGGCGAATCGCGTGAGCAGCGTGCAGATTTAATTGCAACTTTAGCTTCTCTTGATCCGCAGCCTGAATCTGTACCAATTAATGCATTAGTTCAAGTTGAGGGAACTCCCTTATATGGTCAAGAATTACTAGATGATTTTGAGTTTATCCGCACAATTGCTTGTGCTAGAATTGCTATGCCCTTAAGCCGTGTTAGATTATCAGCTGGACGTCAAAGTATGAGTGAAAGCACGCAGGCATTATGCTTTTTAGCTGGTGCTAATTCAATATTTTATGGTGAAAAACTATTAACTACAGAAAATCCGCAAACTTTAAAAGATGAACAATTATTTAAAAAATTAGGGATAACCAATGTTTAATTTTTTAAATCTTAGTGTATAATAAAAAAATAAACGTATAGAATATATAGTTTTATTTTATAATAAAATAATATAAATTATATAATGGAACTAAAAATATTTAATTAACACTAAGAGTAATTAAATTTAGCAAATTATAGAGGATAAAACATTTTATGGCTCAAACACGTATAAACGATTTTTTTCGTTCAGCTCCTTCTCCAGTTAATAAAATAAAAGGCGGAAAGCCTAGTAGTGCATCAAGCAGATTAAATAGAAATAAAACTGCGAATTTATCTAGCGGACAATCTTATAATGAAGCAGCTAATAGTCTTCTTGATGATGAGCGTAGTAGTGCCTCAAGAGCTGAGGGCAGTAATAGAAGTTATCATGAACATGTAAATAGTAATAATCCTTACAGACATATAACAGACTTTGCACCTCAAAATGATAATAGTAATAATCATAGACCAATTAGTATATTAGGGGCAAATAATAGCAGGAGAAATAGTACTGCCAGTAATATGGAGGGTATTCCTACTCAAACACCTCAAACTGGTTTTAATGCTTTTAATCCTATAGGTATAGGTAGAGGTAGAGATACTTTTTCAAATATGCGGAATTTTCTAAGACAGGCGCCGCGTCCAATGGTGGGCGGTAATGATAATATGGATAATGATTATTATGATGGAGTAAATGATGATGAGAATTATCATAGAAACAATGGAGGAGGCAATATTCCGCCTCAAGAGCATATCCCTAACATGATTCCTCAATTACCTGCTGAACAAGCAGCCAAAATAGATCAAGAAAATGCACATTCGATTCAAGGTATGCTTGACCATGTAATTAATAATGGAGAATTTAGTAATGATGCTGCGATTTTAGATCATTTACAAGCTTTATTAAAACCAGATGGAAAATTACAGTTACATCAATTAAGATCTAATCAGCCTATAAATGGCTTTGATGGTAAAAAATGGGCTGAATTTACAGATCACGATAAGGAACAATTGAAATCGGATTTAAAAGCTCAGCAGATGCCGGCAAATGAATTTATTAAACAAGAAAATATTAAAAGTATACATGATAGTACAGCAAAAAGTATAATAGATGAAAGAATTTCATCTTTATTACAATTTGCACAAACTGCAATGCGACTTATAGGTCAATTCCATCGCGTGATTGATAACGGTATATAATAATATATGTGGTATGAGTGGCAAAATTCTAATTTAGGTAAAGGTTGGACAAATTTTGTTACTCATTTTATTGCTCAAATTTCTCCCCAATGTTATGGCCAAAACTTATTAATTTTTGGTTTTGACTATAATATTAATTCTATAAGTATAAAAAATAAATTTTATATACATTCAAGTAAAATATCTAAAAAAACCAATATATTATCTAATCCTAATCAATTACCCTTTAGAAATAACAGCATTGACTGTATAATTTGTATTCATTATTTAGATATGTTAGATAAAGCACAAATTAAACCTTATTTAGATGAAGTGCATAGAGTTTTGGTTCCATATGGTAAATTTATAACCATTAATTTTAATCCTTATGGAATATGGTATTTATATCATAAATTTTTCAAGAATTTTTTACCGCTGGATAAAAAGCACACAGGCATTTCTTATATTGATTTACAAAATTATTTAGAGCATGGGTTTAGTTTAAAACAAGCTAATTTTGCTCTTTATCAATTAGCTTTTCAAGATAAAAAATATTCCAAGTTCTATGATAAATTAAATAAAATGGGTAATAGATGGTGGCCGAATTTATCTAATGTCTACGCTATGATGTTTAGCAAAGAGGTTATTGGTATGCATGCTATAACTATAGAACAAGAAAAAGCTGATAATAACTATATTATAGATATATTACCAGCTACTAATAAGAATATTAAAAAGAATAATATTAATTAATATTAGTTAAAAAAATCTTTTAGTTTATCTAGAAAGGTCTTAGTTTCTGGGCTATGAATATTTTTTTCATCGCTTGATAAACTATCCTCAAATTGCCTTAAAATAATTTTTTGTTCTTCATTTAAGCGAATGGGAGTTTCAACACTAATATGTACATATAAATCGCCCTCAACACTACTTCTTAAGCCTTTAATTCCTTTATTACGTAGTTTAAATACTTTACTATTCTGCGTGCCTTCTGGTACTGTAAATACTACACTGCCCTTTAAAGTAGGTACTTCAATATCTCCGCCGAGTGCTGCTTTAGTAAATGGAATAGGTATTTGGCAATGTAAGTCATTATTATCCCGTTCAAATACGCTATGCTTTTTAATATGGATTTCAATAAATAAATCCCCGCTGCGGCCGCCATTATTTCCAGGCTCGCCATTACCGCTTGAGCGAATGCGCATACCGTCATCAATACCAGAAGGAATACTGATTTCAATAGTTTTATTCTTTTTAAGTTTTCCTTGTCCATGACAAGTTAAACATGGTTCTGGTATATGCTTGCCTGTACCTTGGCAATATGGGCAAGTTTGCTGCATCATAAAAAAGCCTTGCCTTACATTTAACATGCCGCTGCCTTGGCAATGTTTGCAGGTCTCAACTTTAGTACCTTTTTTAGCTCCTATCCCTTTGCAGTCTGAGCAGTCATCCCAGCTTGGAATAGTAATTTGCATATCATGACCAAAAGCTGCTTGTTCTAGGGTTATTTCAACTGCGTAAGCTAAATCATTGCCTCTAGTATGAGTTTCTCTTG
>Ga0247816_10000326_pt1 | contig 28569 bp, 33 predicted proteins | sample UWRJL209509C1_FD_179930 | JGI IMG/M metagenome (GOLD analysis project Ga0247816, IMG submission 179930) | Plant litter microbial communities from Arlington Agricultural Research Station in Wisconsin, United States - UWRJ-L209-509C-1 | ecosystem: Environmental > Terrestrial > Plant litter >...
TTCATCACCAGCATCGCCTCTTTGGACGCCACTTCAATGACAATGCCACCCTCAGCGTGGATGGTCTCCCACTCAACGGCGCGGCCCAGGGTTGGGATGGCGTCGGCCCTGGTGACCTCGAAGTTCAGCCACTTCGCATCCCACCCATGCTTGTAGGCGACCCTCTCGGCAGCTGCGGCGACGGACTCCTCCGAGCCGGGACTAATGTGCAGGACATCTAGGTCCTGCGTCGTCCCCCGGTCGAAGTAGCGAAGAGCGAGCGCCGCACCGCCCACGAGCCGGATGCCCGCAACCTCGCCCGCATCGCGAAGCTCGGCGACGAGATCACGCAGACCGGTGATGATTGCTGCTCGATCGAGCGCAGTACCGGTCATCACACGCTCGCGAAGGTATCTGCCCAAGCGAGCACGCCGCGTTCGGCGAACTCGTCCGGCACATCGTCACGCTCGGGCGCCGGGTCAGCCGGGTCCACCCGGAAAACCACAGGCACGGTCAGTGTGCGATCCAGGTTATTGACCCATCCCGGCAGCGGGATGCTCTCCTGATTGAGCCTCCAGGCCACGAGAGCGGCGATCGCCGCATCCCACACACGGTCCCCAGTGCGTTCCGGCTCTGTCAGGCCAAGGATTCCTCGGACGAGTCCATGTTCGGCGGTGAGGTTGTCATTCAACTGCAGGAGCGCCCGGAGGGCTCGGTCTGTGTCATTAGTGCGGAGATGTTCACGAATCGCCTCTGCCGAGCTGGCAGCGTCGTCGCGCCGGGTTGGAGCGGCGTACAGGCGGTGTCCCGTACCAGCGAGTAGCCGGTCAACCGTGCTGTAGGCCGCGTCTCTTCCCCGCTCATGATGGGAGACGCTGGCCTGATCGATGCCGGTCAACTCTGCAAGTCTCGCCTGAGTGATCCGCCGGCTCCGGCGGGCGGCCCTAACCAGGGTGGATGACGCTGCCATGATGGTCACCCTCCCTCCCAATATGACTCCTGAACCATATTCTACGCTCAGATATCCACAAATGGGTGGCGAATGTACTGGCGGCAGCTATCAGTTCGCAGCAGGTGATCCGCCTGATGCACCGAACAACACACACAGAACACTCACCCCACAGCGCCAACTGCCACCGCCGAGAGCGACACCAGCAATCGAAGTTGATTGTGGTGCGTTTCTGGTCACGCAGACTCCCGGAATACCGGGCATCGCGGGCGGGCCAAACCAATGTGCTTCGCTACGCGGGCAATGCAATCCCAGATGAGCAAAGCTCTAGTGGAGACTCGAACCAAGAACCTCCCTGCTCACCAGGCTGACAACCCAAGGATGCGCGATTGCTGATGTCGCTGGGCTTCAGCTCCTGCGTTCCGTCGATGAGGGCGGGTTGCCCTTGGATGTAGTCGTCGGCGGCGTTGGGCAGAACTGAGATCGACACTTCGGGACCGTTGGTGGCACGTCCGACGAGTCCGTATCGACAGTCCGTCTGACCAGCCTCGTGCATTGCTTCCATTGACATAGCCACGCTGACGATTCCCGGATGAGTGGGACTACTGCCGGTGAATGGAGGTAACTCGGCGACCTCGTCAATGGGCAGCCCCAGGATCCCAGCCGCCCCTGAAATTGGCGCCACTATCGAGCAGTCCAACGGCGCGATATTTTCGGCTTTCCCAGCTTCGACTGGAGGCGACAATGTCGTCTTAATAGCAGATTGACTCGGCATGGTGGAGCACGCGGTTAGCAGGGTGAGCAGCAACGCTGCACTGGTGAGTCGACTCGCAGCGAGACGCGACTTGTGTGCTGGCCGTACTCGGCCCCCGTCGTTCGCGGAACTCTTTGGGTCGAAGAGCGCGCGATTGTTTGACTCCGGCCTAGACGCCCTATTTATGCTCATGAGCGACCCCGCCTGCCGTTTTCTGCACGCGACTCGCCGGCGACGGATTGAGGCCTGCCGCAGTCGTGTTGATCGGCGGTTCGATTCCGACGCGCGAGGTTTCGTCCCGGGCGCACACGGGGACCACGGCACGTTGGCTTTCATGGTGCTGAAAATAGTGGCTCTGGTTAAGCGCCAGATAAGTGCATAGAGCTTGTTGCACACCCTGCCGGCCCACGCGACCCACTTCACGCTGGCTATCACTGGTGTTCGGAGGTCACTCCTAATTTCTGAGCTAAATACTTGTGGCCTGGGCAGGCCCCTTCATCAGCTCGTTGGCTTCGGTCGGACAAAGCCGCTTACCTGACGCATATGAAGCCACGTTACTTTGCCAGTGGGTGATCTCAGCGGCGATGGTTGCACACCCTGCGTGAGGCGGACACCCGACGGGGTTCGAGGGTCCGGAGGATCACGGGGGCGAGGAATCTGACCGCCCCGACCGGGGCCGCGGCCGCGGCGGCCATCATCCGTGCTTCAAATCAAAAAGGGTCCGCTAGCGTTCTGCGGTTTCGCGGTCCGAAACGGCCCATGTCGCTGTCAAATATTTCGGCCAATGCGTCGACTGGAAAATCGGGGGATACAAATAAGCGCACAAACTGGCCAATCCATCAGGGCTCTCACCGTTGCTTCGATGCTGCTGATCCTGATTCCGGTCACCAGCTGTGCAGCCAACCGGAGCCATGAGCGGGGCAATACGCCGCCTACTGCGGGCGCACCGGCCGGCGACTGCACGTTTGCTGGTGAGATCGAGCCCTCCGGACACGCAATCACAACCATGGTCTCCGTGAAACTCACAAATACAGGCCCGAAGGCATGCGAAGTCTCCGGATACCCAGACGTTGCCCTTGCCGATTCAAACAGCCAAGTGGTCGGAGACCCAGCGTCGGAGCGCCCCACCATACCGGCCGAGAAGTTCACAGTTGAGAAAGACGATGCCGCCTACGTCACGCTCAGAGTCGCAGGTCGAAACCATATCCGGCCTGCCCGCTTCTTGGCGCCTAAACGCTGAGCATTCGACTCCTCAGGCCAACGAAGACATTCTTGTTGGCGTGGCGGACCTCGCAATCTGCGACCGCGCCACTTCAGGATGGCTCGTCTACAACATGACCCCCTCAGGAGACGTCACCTTCGAGTGATGCGCACTTGTCTCGCACCAAGCTGGCTCAGCGACTCGCCCAAGGATGGGACGCAAACACTTGTCGTCTACGCGGCATCCAGCGGGCACTGATGGAACATCTGCACCTGCTCGCTCAGCTGGAGACCGACGCGTCACCGGAGAGTCCGGCTTTAACGGCGCATGGCCAGAAACAAAAAGGTCCCCGGGGGACGGAAAGCGGCGAACCCCTGCTGCGCAGTCCACCCAGGTCGAGCACAAAACAAACAGGTGAACCCCCCTGTTTTGGGCGTTGCAGGTCCGAATTCGCAGGTCTTACCTTCGCAATAACGAACCATTTGGTTCGGATTGGAACTCAAGAAGGAGATTTCATGTTCAAGACTGGGAAATACCCCGCTGCAGGCGACCTGATGGTCGAGCTGTCTGCGCAAGAGATCGACAGGTCCGCGGCGAAAACAGCCGGCGGTCTGTACACCGTGCCGGGAACAAGCACGGTGGGCCTGTTCTGTACCTTCTCGTGGGAGTGTTCGCTTACCCACACCCTCTGCGGCTAACGAGATGGGGTTGGAGCACGGTGTGCCATGTGCTCCAACTACCCCACCTTTCTGCGCAGAACGCTCAGGGTAGGTATTGTCCACACGGCTGATTGGCTCGAAAAAGGCAAATGAAGATTTCAGATGCACGTACCCTGTTCCCAGAGGCTCACTCCGACGACGAGTTGATCGCCCTTCTTCGCAGCGTGTCGAATATTGACCTTGCTGATGTGCAGGAATCTCCGGATCGTTTAGACGAGTACGCGGATATACCCAGGGCTACGCATTCCGCTGACACTCACGCGACCAAGGACCTAAGCGCCTTCTCACGGGCCCTTTGCCGCCCAAGTCGGATGCAGCTCGGCGAAATGTTAGATAAGAACATATTGACGAAGGGTAACTTAGCGCTGAAGGCGAGCTTGGAAGTATCCCTGGTCGAGGTCGCGCAGGACATTGTCACTCGGACCCTTGTGGCGACCATGGCGTCGCTGTCTGATCGTGGATACCTGCAAGGTGAGACACCTACCGCTCGGTTCGCAGACTTCTGCGAAGTGTCCTCCACCGCCGCATTCGTCGAGAAAACCCTCGATATTTTTCCTGAACTGCGGCGCCAGGTGGATGTGGCCGTCTCCGGATACGTACGAAACGCAGAGCTCATGCTTGAGCGCACACTGCGAGCGGTGAGGGACGGCAGCCTCGACTGGACATCGTTAGGTCCGACCCCGTTCCTCTCCGCGGTTTCCGGGGCCGCCGGGGACGCACACGCGGGCGGTCAGGCTGTCGCTGTACTAACTTTTTCGAACGGACACAAAGTTGTCTACAAGCCACGGCCAATGGACACCGAGGCGGCGTACTACGACTTGCTGGCCTGGTTCAACTCCAACGCGGGAACTGAATTTTCGATACTAAAGGTGGTTGCGCGGGAATCTTACGGGTGGCAAGAATTCGCGGACTCCGTGCGCACACCCGATTCTGACGCCTATTACAGGCATAGCGGCGAGTTGCTCGCGGTACTCCATTTGCTGCGTGCAACCGATATGCACTATGAGAATGTACTTAACCACCTTGGGTTTCCAGCCGTCGTTGACGCAGAAACCTTGTTCTCCGTCAATGAGCGAGTCGGTGGGGACACTGGCGGGACCCCCTCGCACCTAGCGCTGGCGGACTCCGTGCATTCGACCGGATTTCTCCCGTCACGAATCTTCTCTGGCAGCGATTTTTCGCAGTCAATCGATGTGGGATTCCTTGGGTATCGGCCAGGTCAAGAAGCGATCACGGGGTCCCATGTGGTCAAGAATCTAGGCACGGACCAGGCGTACATCGAAATGGTGGTGGGTACTGTTGACGCAGAGACTGTACTGCCACCGGATCGTGTGTCCTCCGGCAACATCGACAACCTCTGCGGAGGTTTCGGTTCTCTGTACGACTGGGTCAGCGCCCATTCGACCGAAGTCGGCGCTGAAATTACGAGGCTATTCACGTCGGTGCCAGTGAGGATCGTCGTCGAGAACACCCGTAAGTACTACCAGTTGCTGCGGCTGATCACACACCCCGTGTTTCAGGAATCCGCACTTCTGACGAAGGTCGTGCTCCACCGGTGCGGCCTGGGACGAGACGAGCACGTCACAACTGCGGTCGTTCGTGCGGAGATCGACGCGCTACTGGCTCGAGACATTCCCTACTTCACCTTGCGCACCGACAGCACCTGGATATATGGCCCAGATGCAACACGGCTGTCAAACGTCCTAATACGAACTCCGCTCCAGCGCGTCCTGTCAGGCATCGAATCTATGTCAGGTATATCGAGAGACCTCAACCTGAACATTATCCATGCCGACTTCATCGACAAGATGAGCCCCGACGATGACCGCCCGCAGGTGGCTACAGAGCCCAAGGTCCGCCCTACCAGCGGGACACGGCGACACATCACGACCGACGCAGCCAAGAGCATCGCAACTGAGATAGCGGACAGTTTTTGCCGGTTCGCCCAACACGATGCATCTGGCCAGTCGGCGACTGGATGGATTGGTGCCACGATCTACGATGCAACGAGGCCGAATCCTTGGACCACGAGCGAGTTGGGTGACGATCTATATGGGGGAAGGCCTGGCGTGGCACTTTTCCTTGCTGCAGCAGGAAAGTACCTTGATTGTCGGGAATATATTGAACTCGCTGAAAGCTATTTGCTCCCAGCTTCAGAATTGCTCCTAAGCAACCCCGACACCCGCCGGGCCCGCATGGACGGCGGGGTTGCAAGCGGCTACGCAGGTCTCGCGTACACGCTAGTCCAGGGAGGCGCCTTGCTGGCCGATTCCGGGTGGATCGACCGCGGGCTGTCCCTCTGGGCCTCAATTGGTGACGATCTCCCTCTGCTGTCCGACGGTGATTTCCTCATGGGCTCGGCCGGTATCCTGACCGCCTCCATAGGAATGCTGCCGAACTTTGATCCGACTAACGACGTCGTCAAGAACGTGCTCCGGCCTACTGCGGACAAAGCGTTCGATCATTTGATGGCCTTCGCTTCCCGAGCGACGATTGGGTTCGAACGAGAGCCGTACAGCGGATTTGCCCACGGCACTAGTGGGCTCATTGCTGCCCTTGCGGCGTATTCATCAATTTCGCCGAGAGCAATTGGCCCGCTTGACGAAGCTCGAATGATGCACGCACGCTTCTACCGCGAGTCAGAAGGATACTGGGCGGTTGGGCAAGATAATGGTAACCGTCCCGCGCACGGCTGGTGTCACGGAACCCCCGGAATACTTCTCGGCCAGAGTCTCGAGATGGGATCATCGGGCAAGGTGAAAGAGCTCGATGCCCTGGTCGCAACCGTCAAAAATGAGGCCTTCAACCTGAATTACTCAATGTGCCACGGCGACCTGGGGAACTTGCTCATATTGCAAGAGGTCGCGGCCAGGCACGGTTTGCCAAAACTACGCAGTTGGGTGTCGCGTGCGTCTTGGTCGCTGACAACCTCTATGTCCAGGAGACTCAAGACTCACAGGGGGAAGAGCTTCTGCAGCGATTCCCTTCTTGTTGGCAGAAGCGGGATCGGATACTCCGCTATTCAGCTTTCGGGCGAACTCGAGTTGCCTTCGGTCCTCAGATTCGGATCGGCGATGGGGGTGGCCGGTTGAACAGCCACCGGTTTGCGAACTCACGCAACCCGCGCCTCACTCTTCAACTCAATCAGACTGAATGCGGTCTTTGCTGCTGTGCCATGTTGCTGGGAACGCTTAATCGCCGCACCTCCATATCTGACCTGCGACAACGATTCGCGGTGGGACGCGACGGCATGAATATCTCCGACATCTCCAATGTGCTCCGACATGAGGGGGCCGCGCCGCACGTCTACAGAACGGATGCACGTGGTGTGGCGATGCTGGGCCGGCCGGCAGCGGTCTATTGGAACGAGAACCACTATGTCGTCGTCGCCGCCTTTGGCAGACGGGTGCTGATTCTGGACCCCGGTGCAGGGCGAAGCAGGATTACATATGACGAGTTCGAGGAGAGGTTTAGCGGCGTCGCTGTCACGATCGACGGCGGTCACGACATACGCACCAGTCAGCTACCCTCACCACTCGGGATCTTGATGGGTCATGCTCGTCAAAGCTGGGGCTTGCTTGTCACCGCACTCTTGCTGTCGGCTCTTACAGCGATTGTAACGTTGGCGATCCCTGGCGTCCTGGACCGCGTATTCACACTGTTGGATGCAGATGCCGGAGCCTCAGCTGTACTCCTCCTCCTTGGGCTCGGGTTGGCGTATGCGCTGATCCTGATGGTTCGCTCCCTCGTCGGACTTTTCGCCTCGGTCGCTGTAGGGAAAACAATGGCCGAGGCTGTTTTCGACCGTCTCCTACGACTTCCATACACTTACTTCGCGTCCCGTGGAGTTGGCGACCTTCTATATAGCCTCGAAGCGGTGCAACAGCTCCGAACACTGATTACGACTGACTTCATCGTTGTGCTTGTCGGAGTCGTACTAGTTGCAAGCCTCCTCATTTGGCTGGGCGCTTTGTCTCTGCCGGCGCTTCTCGTCGCAGCGGCCTTGATCATTGTGTTGCTGGCGTCGGTGTTGGTCTCGAATCGCAGCGCCCAGGATGCCTCCCTCGAGGAAGTACGCCAAAGAGCCGCCCTCCAGACAATTCAGGTCTCGGCTCTTGCCGGACTGGAATCGATCAAGACCAATGCCTTGGAATCTGCGTATTCCGAGTCATGGCGAGCGGTAAATGGGAGGGTCCAGCATCAGTTCGTCAGGCTCCAACGAATCCGATCCGCGTTTACTTCGATGACCGCAGGGATTCAACTCATCGGACCGATCATTATTCTCGTCGCCACTTCTGAAACCGCAGGGACCACATTGAGCGCAGCGGCAATCGTCTCTGTTCAAGCACTGAGCGGATTTCTCTTGGGCCAGGTCTCCCTGATCGCAAACTCGTCCACACAGGTTGCCCAGGGGCTAGCTCTCGTCGAGCGTGTGGCCGATGTGCTGCTCCACGAACCGGACACCACCTTTTCCGGGAGCAAGAACTCCTTACCCGAGACGTCCATCGAGGTCCGCGGGGTCTCCTTCTCATACGCGACCTTCGCCGCTCCTGTCCTCAAGAGTGTTTCGCTCACGATTCCGGCCCATTCCAAGGTCGCTATTGTCGGCGCCTCAGGTTGCGGGAAAAGCACTCTAGCCAAGCTCATCGTTGGATTGCACAAGCCTGATTCGGGTGAGCTGTTCGTAGGTGGCTTATGCCTGGCGGAATACTCACGCGAGGGCTTCTACTCAAACGTTGCATACGTTCCCCAAAGCATTGTGCTCGAACACGGATCTGTGCGCGACAACATTGCCTGGGGCGCCGGCCAGCTGCCGGACGCAGCGATTGTCGCCGCAGCAAAGCGAGTCGGCCTGCATGACGAAATATTCTCCCTGCCGTTGGGGTACGAGACCCCGGTTGCACAGTTGGGACAGAACTTTTCGGGAGGACAGCTGCAACGAATCGCGCTAGCGAGAGCAGCACTCAAACCCGCATCCATAGTCGTTCTAGACGAAGCCACCAGCGCGCTCGACGCGCATTCTGAAGCCAGAGTCTCACGATACTTTGACGAAATTCGGGCGACCAGAGTTGTTGTCGCCCACCGACTTTCTACCATAGTCAACGCCGACCTCATCTATGTGATGGATCGGGGCGAAATTGCCGAGTACGGGACGCATGAGACTCTCATGCGACAAGAACGCGGCCTTTATCGCCAGCTTTACGCCCACTCAGTGGATGAGGAACGAGATCAAAGCCTGGACGAAATTCCACCTACAGAATTGCTCGTGGCGAGGTCACTAGCGGGAGGCGAAGCAGATGATTGAAGTGCGCAGGGCTACAAAAGCGTTTGGGAAACGAATCGCGGTGGACGACCTGTCGTTTTCGGTGGAGCCCGGCCATGTGACCGGTTTTCTCGGGCCGAACGGGGCCGGGAAGTCCACGACGATGAGGATGATTCTCGGGCTGACAGCCCCGACTTCTGGCACTATCCGTATTCATGGTCGCCCGCCGGGCGACTTCACCTGGCCCCTTCGCACCATCGGCGGTCTGATGGACGCTTCGTGGTTGCACCCGAACCGATCAGCCCGATCGCATCTGCGTTGGATGGCCGCGTACAACCAACTACCCGATTCGCGGGTGTCGGCGGCGCTCGAGCTGACAGGGCTAGCGTCCGTCGCAGACACCCGGGCCGGGAAATTCTCGCTAGGGATGAAGCAGAGACTCGGGCTGGCAGGTGCTCTGCTCGGGGATCCCAGTGTGCTGGTTCTCGACGAGCCACTGAACGGGCTCGACCCTGAAGGGATCGGATGGATGAAAGGGTTACTCCGGTCTCTAGCCGATGATGGCAAGACTGTGCTTCTTTCCAGCCACCTACTCGCAGAGATCTCCAGCACGTGTGACGATCTTGTCGTGATCGGTCGCGGTCGGCTCGTCGCAGCTTCGTCTGTTAGTGACTTCATCGCCGGGAGTGGGGTCACGCGTGTTCGAGTTCGCGCGGACAACTTGGGTTGTCTTATGCATGCGCTTCGGACGAGCAATGTCACCGTTGTGGAGTCCGTTGATCCTCAGGGGCGACCAGTACTCAAAGCCGAGGGGGCCGATTCGGATGCTATCGGGCGCATTGCCGCCGCCGCAGGCGCGATTGTCCTTGAGCTCGCCACCGAAACCGTGACGTTGGAGGATGCCTTTATGGACTCTACGCACGACAAAGTGGAGTTCGGCAGGACTGCCCGCAAAGTCACCCGGCCGGAGGGGACCGAATGATTTCCTCGATTCATGGAGAGTGGATCAAACTCACCACGGTCAGATCCCCAGCATGGAGCCTGCTCAGTGTTGCTGTTGTCACAGTTCTACTTGCGTGGGCCATCGGACGTGGCCAGGCCCCCGGCGCCCCGCCGCTCACACCGTATTCTGCGGCGACGGGCCTACTCGGCTATGGAATCGTGATTCTCATGGTCATGGCCTCGCTCCAGTGCACGAGCGAATACCAGTCGGGGACCATGGCGACCACTTTTCAGATTCATGGTGGCCGGGTGTCAGCAATCGGAGCCAAAGCCGTGGTCATCTGTGGCGTTTCCGCCATCACCGGAGGCGTGCTGGCGTGCGTAGCGGTACTCGTCGCCAGGGCCGTGGCACCCGCCGGTGGGACTGAACTTCCTCTGATCTCGTCCGGCGCCTTCCGGTTGTATTACGGCGTCCCCGTGTTTGCGATCGCCGCAACATTGATGGCGATCGGTGTAGCCAACATCGTCCGCCGCACCGCGGGCGCCGTGGCAGTGGTCATCATCTGGCCGCTGTTGATCGAGGGGCTCACGACCTTGATCCCGAACGTCGGAAACCAGATCGCGACGTTCCTACCTTTTTCGAACGCCCAGTATTTCCTCGGTTCAGAGCAGGGACTCGACTTCGGATACAGCCCGTTCGGCGGACTTGCCGTATTGGCGTTGTGGACAACTCTTATCTACGGGTTGGGCCTATGGTCGGTCCGCGCCCGCGACGCTTGATCTCGCCAAACAACCGAATCGGGAGACTCGACGTCCGAAGCTGTGGTCGCGGACTCCCCCTGCCGAAAAAGGCGCCCCTCGTTTTTGAACGCAGAATCTACTTGCGTCCGCCCATACTGGGCCGTGGGCGCCAGGCAAGAATCAGCTTGCAGTGGCTTCCTTTCCTTGCGCACGAGAAGTGCATTCGTCCCGCCATGGGCTTAGTCAGGTTGGCGGCTCAGATGGCGCGGTGAGGACAGGCCGCAGGCGATGGTCCCAACGAGCCCGCACGGCCCGACTCCACCCCGTCAGGGCGTTTGGCGGTGGACAGCATCTATCTCGCCGGAGCGGGCTACCAGGAAAGAGGGATACTGACGTTGAATCTCGGATTGCTCACACTCGACCGGCGGCTGGGCATATTCCCTCAGGGTGCCCTGAAAACGCTACCCATTTAGAGGCACAAAACGGGTCATTCATCTCGTTTGGCCCCCACCGCATCTGCTCCTCGCATACATTTAGTGAATAAAACAAGACACTCGGTATTTTCGATGGCGCATACGTTGCGTCGCTCACCACCTGCTCGCTTCACCGAGATTTCACTGACAAGGACGAGAGAACATGACAGCACACCACCCCACTCTCATGTCGAGCGAAATGACTAGTGACATCGACACAGGCGGCTACTTTGAACGAGGGTCAGCTGACCCCACATCTCCGGCGGAGCAGGAAGCAAGTGTCGAGGTCGACGGCTTCGCACCGCATCTCGGTCCATCATCGGATCGATACTTTGGCTCCGGATATCGCAAGGTTGAACACGGCCTCCATACCCTGAGGTTCGATACTGAATGCGGAGACGAGGTCACCTTGACGGGTACTGGATCTGCTCAATATCCAGCCCGCTGGTCGGCCGGCGCCGACGGAACGCCGCGGCAACCACACCTGAGCACAATCGACGCAGTGGTCTTGTCGATCCGCGTCGCCGAGGTGTACTTACGCCACGTGGACCATCTCTCAAATGGAGATATTGCCTTCGCTTGGCTCTCAGCCATTGACATAAAGGCTGGCCCCGCTCCGTTTAGCGAGCTCGACAGCATACCCGTGCGCTGTGCCCGCACTGCTCGTGACGTCCTGGCGGACGGTGTGGTGTCGCACTTCAAAACACGTATCGGGAGTATGTCTGTGTCACTCAGTGTCCGTCACGCGCTCCCACCTCGCTTTCATACCCGCATCGATACTTTCGGGAGTGGCTTGCCGGAGATTTCGCCACCCGCTACCGGTGCGCTAACCGCGCACTATCGAAACACAACGCATCGGTCCTGGCTCAGTTTCGACAGCGACAGACGCGATATCTTGCATTCTCGTCACCAGATCCACCCCTCCGCTGCGAAGTGTGACGGTTTAGCGGGTGCGTATTGGCCTAACGCTACCGTCATCGACTGTCTCGTTCTTGCATCGCAAATGGCCCAAGTACTCATCTTTTCAGCTCCCGGCGCCAGCCGGAAAACCACCTCGAACTTGTGGATGAGGCGCGCTAGGTTCTCGTCCGACCAGCCTCCTGCTGGCCTCAGCGCTACGTCCATGCTGCGCGTCGTGAAGTCGCGAGCATTCAACCGTGGAAGTGCCGGCACGCTTATGAGCGTGGACGTCGAATGCCCAGACATGTTCGGCATAGCAGCCTTGGCTTCACTCGCTTATGAGGTTTCTGAACCGGGAGGAGCGGAACATTCTGTCCCGATTGGAACGAGTGCTCCCAGCAATGAATAGAGATCCCCTGTTGCTCTCCGTGCAGCGCAACGTTGGGCCGACAACGAGGGGTGATCATCGAGTCCTCCTCATTGGTGCGAGCGGTTTTATTGGCTCTGCGATTGCACGCGATTTGGCGGCAGCAGGCCACCCAACGACTCACCTAATACGCGGGAGCCGTCCCCCATCGAGGCTGCAGGCCAGCGTTCGAGGCGATCTAACTGACTTACCCTCCCTAGTCAGAGCCTGCTCGCGGCACGACATCGTCATCAACGCTGCTAGCTTCGTGGGACCGAACCCTCGGCGACAGTTTGAAGTGAACGAACTGGGTGCCACGAACCTCGCCACGGCGTCGGAGTTGACCGGAGTATCGAAACTTGTCTACGTCAGCAGCACAAGCGTCTACGGAGGCAGGGTGCCAAACGGGGCCAGGGAACAGTATTCAGGCGTGGTCCCGCGTTCCACACTCAGCACCAGTCGGTTGAGGGCCGAGCAGGCGACACTGGGCGCCGGCGGCGTCGTTCTGCGTCCCCACCTGGTCTACGGGCCAGGAGATCGATTCTTCCTGGGCCCGCTAATCAATGCCATGCAAGCGCTGGGCGGTTGGATAGAGGAAGGAAAAGCTCGGATATCCACGATCTCGAGTGAGTCGCTGGCCCGTGTCACCATCGATGTAGCGACAGCGTCCGCTTCGGCAGATCAAGGTCGGATATTCCATGCAGCGCACCCTCAAACCACGACGGTGTCTCAGCTAGTCAACAGGGCCATGTCCCCTTCGGGATTGGTGGCGCCAGACCGGAGCTTCAGCGTCGAACACGCGCTGAAGGTTCTCACTGCATCGGGAGCAACCGAGAGCCAGCTGAGGATGATTGCAGTGGACAACTGGGTTGACTCCGGCCTCATATGGCAAAAGGTCAAATGCGCGCCTGGGCCCACCATTCAAATATCGCCAGCCAGCGCCGCCTGGTACCGACGATTCCTTGTTTCCGACTCCTCCGAGACAACTTGAGTCGTCGAAGAACAAAAGTTCAAACCCGAGATATCCCCAAACAGTACGGGGATCCCTGTATTCTCAACTGGGGCGATCATGGAGACGAATGGCGAAGCAAGCTCGAGCACATGCAACACGTGAACTGATCGTGCTAGCCGCGGGCGTTGTTTTCGCGGAGAAGGCTTACGCGCAGGCAACGCTTGGAGATGTGCTTCGTGAAGCCGGCGTAACTCAAGGCGCCCTGTACTTCCACTTCGAGTCCAAAAAAGCACTAGCTCTTGAGGTTATCGAGCGTCAGCACCATCTCTTCATCGAAACTGGAAACGACCTTCTGGGCAAAAAGATTCAGGGCCTGTCGGCAATGATCATTCTCTCCCGGGACCTGGCGATGCAGATAACCACGAACCCTCTCGTGCGGGCCGGCCTGCGCCTAAGTACTGAATCTGCTGATCTCTTTGCGGAGAGCGCACGTCGGCCATATGAAGACTGGATTGACACTTGCGAGGCTCTCATTAAACGTGCTGTCGCTGAGGGTGACGTCAGTTCCGCCCACGAACCAGCACGACTCGCTGCGTACGTTATAGCTTCGTTCACCGGCGTGCAGTCGCTCTCTCAGGCGCGCACGAAATGGGTGGACATTTTTGACAGGCTCGAAGAAATGTGGCACTTCCTTCTTGCGGGCATATCCCCCGCCGATGGCGGATCCAACGTCCCCGACATCTCGTTGCTCCTCAGGCGCTAAAACTTCTCCGGCGCTGGAAATACGAAACTGAGATGCCCGGCTGCCTCACTTACGTCCCAGCCAACACGATCATTGCCGAACGATAGTGATGAGCCCTCCTAGTTGCTCTTACGGTTCACCGCGGGGCCGCACATCGCTTTGATGTGTGACCTTGAGTCGGCTGCAGCAGGAAGAAGCCGCGCCTAAGGGATCCCAACATTCGACATCGACAATGGCGAACGGGTGATGGTGGCAAAACGGCATCACCTCGCTGCCCTCCACGCCCCGGGCCGCAGGTGTTCGGTGATGCATGGGCTGTTTCGGAAGCCAAATCGTGAGCGTAGATAGCTGCAGAATGGTCGCCATTGGTTACAGCTGAGTTGCGAGCCTCGAGCTTGCTGACCCTCTGCCCGTAGGCCGCCGGAATCCGATGGCATGCCAGCCGAAAAAAAAGAGCGCGCACGCGTTGTTTTCACGTAGGCTGGCAGGACGGTGGCGACACCTCGCATTCGACGCACGTTTAGGGGAAATCCATAATCATGGAACTTCGCACAAGGCCCACTCGATCTGCGGCCATCTGCGTGGCAAGCGCGTTGAGCCTGCTAACCCTGATCGCGGCTCCCACGGGCGCGTGGGCGAGCGACACCAGTTCTGCCAACGCTTCGCCCTATGTGATCGCGGAGTCACTCGCCAACATCGAGACTGCCAACCCGTCGTTGCTTCGCGAGCCCGTCGGCAACAGCGGGACCGGGACAAGCCTCTTGCTGAGCGGTAACGTCACAGTTCCGACAACGCTGTCAGATGGGGTCACGGTGGCCAGTGATATCGGCGGGTTCCATGTGGACCTGCCAAATGCGTCCACTGCGGGAGCCGCCCAAACTCTGGACAACGGAACCGTGGTCTACCCCGGAGGTTCAAGCGCCAACTCGGTCGCCGTGATTGACGGCGGCGTGCAAGTGCTCACGACGATCACTCGCGCCGACGCTCCGGTCGACTACGCATACGATGTGTCACTTGAGGCTAGCCAGAAGCTTGAGCTTGCGGACGCCGGACCCGCGGTCGTGAATGGAGACGGGAGCCTCGCCGTCGTGGTGGGCGAGGCATGGGCCAAGAACGCAAACGGCGTAGATGTTCCGACGAGCTACACCGTGGCTGCCTCCACGATGATCCAAACTGTGGACCACACGTCCATGGCGAACGTCGCGTACCCCGTGGTCGCCGATCCGATTTGGCTGGCGCCGTTCGTAGTGAAGTGCCTGGTCGGACTTGGCGCGACCGGTCCGCAAATCGCTCAGATCGGCCTGTCCGGCACCCCACGGTCCGTCCTCGCTGCCTTAGGCAGGGCCGGTGTCGCCTGTGTCTTTGGAAAGTAAAAGGGAGTCGAAAAATGATCAAGCATAGGTCCGTCTCCACGCTTCAAGCGAAGCTGGAGTCGGTTGATGCCGCCATCGCGTCGCATCCGATCTCTTCAGAAAATGTGCAGAGTGCGCACGCCATTATTGAGGCGATAGGGAAAGACAACAAGGAGCTCGTGGAGCGAACTCGCGGAACACGGCCTGCCAGGACTCGACGAACTTGGGAGACTGCAGCTGCGAGGGACCGTGAGCTGGTTGAAGCTCCGAAACGAGCGGTACAGGGTCGTGAAGAAGATCGAGAAGCTCACGAAGAAGAGCAAGCCTGGTCAACACGCACTCGCAAGTCTTGTCGCGCGTGTTAGCCCTGTGGCCTACTCATTCACCAACTTCAGGGGATATCGGTTGTCTTCATCATCTTCCGGGCCCCATGCACCAAAAGGCAGGTGAGAGTCGCACTCGTTGTTTGCCGGATGCTGTACTTCCCTAGGAGACCCGACAGTGCCCGAGGATCCCTAAGCTCCCGCGGGCGAGGAGCCTGATCGCCCCGACAGGGGTGGCGGGCGGCCATCATCCGTGCTCCAAGTCGAAAATGGGAGGGCCTGCTAGCAATCCGTGGTTTCGCAGTCAAAGGGGGCCCATGCTGCTGCCGAATATTTCGACCAATGCTGTCGACTGGATGTTTGGAGGATACAAATGAGCGCACGAACCGGCCAATCCATGGGGGCTCTCGCTGTTGCTTCGGTGCTGATTGTCCTAGTGTCGGTCACCGGCTGCGCGACCGACCGGGGCGACGAGAGCGGCAATGCGCCGCCCACTGCGAGCGCATCGGCCGGCGACTGCACGTTTGCTGGTGAGATCGTGCGATCCAGACACCCGATCACCACGATGGTCTCCGTGAAGCTCACAAATACAGGCCCGACGGCATGCGTAGTCTCCGGATATCCAGACGTTGCCCTAGTCGATTCCAACGACCAAGTGATCGAAGACTCACCTTCGGAGCGCCCTGCCATACCGGCAGTAGCGTTCAGGGTTGAGAAGGACGATGCCGCCTACGTCACGCTCAGAGTTGCCGGACAAAATCTTTATCCAGCTTGCCCTCTTCTCGGCGCCGAATCTCTGCGCATTCGACTCCCTGAAGCCAACGAGGACATCATTCTTGGCGTGGCGGACCTCGCAATCTGCGACCGCGCTACGGCAGGATGGCTCGTCTACAACATGGCTCCTACAGGAGACAACGCTGTCGAGTGATGCGCACTTGTCCGAGCGCCGAGCTAGCTGAGGGACTCGCCCAAAGGCGCGACACAAACACCTGATTGGAAAAGGCCCTCGCGGCCTCGTGGGCTCGGTGACTGCGCCACTTCACTCGCAAGAGGCCCAACGAGAAATAGATCTGGGGCATATCGGTCGACCTTGACGCCGCGCGTCACGCTGTCGAAGGAACAGCATGAGGCACAACGGGCATCATTCGGCATTTGTTAGCGGCCATGACAAACTGCCCATAGGCGGCCACGGAACTGCCCACTGACGGCCAGTAGAACTGCCCGCTGGTGGCCATGAGATCTGCCCACTTCTATTTCTGAACCCCCGCCCGGTTACACGGCGGGAGCCCCTTCCTGGGTTTTGATGACGGTGTCTAGTCGCATCAAAGTCGCCCAGGAAGAGGCCCTGAATGAAGTTTGACGGAGAAATCATGGAAATACTCGCTGCTTACGATCTGACTGGGTCGTTGCGCGCCACAGCCGAGCTCACCGGCTGCTCGCACCATACTGTTGCCCGGCACGTCGCGGCCCGGGACGCCGGCCGGCCGATCGCGGAACCCGCGTTCCGGGGCCGAGTCACGGACCCGTTTATGCCCAAGATCGAGGAATGGGTCGAGAAGTCCCAGGGCAAGATCCGTGCCGACAAGGCTCACGAGAAGCTCCGCGCTTTGGGCTATGACGGGTCGGAGCGATCGACCCGGAGGGCGGTCGCGCAGGTCCGCGCCGCGTTCCGTCTGGGCCAGGTGCGAGTGCACCGGCCGTGGATCACGGAGCCGGGGATGTGGTTGCAATACGACTTCGGCGACGGCCCCGTCATCGACGGCAAGAAGACCGTGTTGTTCGTCGCCTGGCTGGCCTGGGCGCGGTTCCGCATCGTGATCGCGCTGCGCGACCGGACGGCGCCGAGCGTGTTCGCGGCGCTGGATCGCTCCTTCCGGATTCTCGGCGGAGCACCGACCTACGTCCTCACAGACAACGAGAAGACCGTCACCGTCTCGCACGTTGCGGGCGTTCCGGTGCGGAACCCGCAGACGGTCGAGTTCGCCCGGCACTACGGCGTGACCGTGTTGACTTGCCAGCCCGCGGATCCGGCCTCCAAGGGTGGGGTGGAGTCGTCGGTGAAGCTCGCCAAGGCTGACATCGTGCCCAAAGACACCAACCTTCGGGCCGAATACGCCTCGTTCGCTGAGGTGGAAGCGGCCTGCGAGGCGTTCATGATCGAGGTCAACAACCGCGAGCACCGCGCCACCAAGCGCAAGCCCGCGGTGATGCTCGAGGAGGAACGACCCCGGCTGCACCGGGTCCCCGACACCGCGCACACCGTCGCGCTGGGCCTGACCCGCATGGTTCCGGAGAACACGCCGATGGTCACGTTTGAGACCGGCCAGTACTCCGTCCCGGCGCACTTGCTCGGCGCGCGGGTGTTCGTCCGCAGCCACGGCGTTGGGGCCGACGAGCAGGTCGTCATCGTCCACGTCGGCAGCGACGGACCCGTCGAAGTCGCCCGGCACCACCGCGCCCGCCCCGGCAGCCCCCGCATCGACGACGCCCACTTCCCGGGCCACAAGGAGAAGATCCCGGGCGACTACACGATCACCCCGCGCAGCACCGCCGAGACCGAGTTCCTGGCCATCGGCGCCGGCGCGCACGCCTGGTTGCTCGAGGCCGCTGCGGTCGGCACCGCGCGGATGAACGTGAAGATGGCCGAGGCGGTGGCGCTGGCCAAGATCAGTGGCACGGCCCGAGTCGACGAGGCCCTCGGCCAGGCTGCCACCTATGGTCGTTTCGCGACCGGCGACCTCGCCTCCCTGCTCAGCGCCGGAGGCGTTCGACCGCCGGCCCGGTCGGCGACGGAGACCAGTTCGCTAGCACAGGGCACCGCCGGGTGGGCAGCCATCGGACAGGCCACCGAGGACGAGTTGGAGCAGAGCGCATGAGCGTCACACAGACCGCCGCACCCGCGCTGCCAGCGGACTTAGAGGCGTTGATGCGGCAGCTGAAGATGCCCTACGCCCGCGCCCTGGCCCCGGAGCTCATCGCGACCGCCCGGGCGCAACGATGGGAACCCGCCGAGATCATCAAGGCCCTGTTCGTCGAGGAAGTCACCGGCCGGTCCCGGTCGATGCTCGCGACCCGGCGCCGCGCGGCAGGGTTCCCGACGGGGAAGACGTTCGATACCTGGGACGAGACGGTCTCCTCGATCCCAGTGCCCACCCAGCAGGCCTTGCGGACGTTGGAATGGATAGGCCGGAAGGAGAACGTCGTCGTTTGCGGCCCGTCAGGGACCGGGAAGACGTTCTTCCTCGAGGCCCTCGGCCAGCAAGTCGTCGAGGCCGGCATGCGGGTCGCGTGGTTCCGCCTCGAAGACCTCGGTGCCCTCGTCCGCGCACACCGCGCCGACGACTCCGTCGGCCGGGTCGTCGCCCGGATCCTGCGCTCCGATTTGATCGTGATCGACGACATCGGCCTTCTCGAAGTGGGCGCTGACGCGGCCGAGGGTCTCTATCGACTCGTCGATGCCGCTTACGAGAAACGGTCCATCGCGATCTCGTCGAACCTGCACCCCGCGGGGTTCGACGAGCTCATGCCCAAGACCCTCGCGACGGCGACCGTTGACCGGCTCCTGCACCACGCCCACGTCTGCCAAACCTCGGGCGACTCGATCCGCCTCACCCAGGCCCTCGCCGGGAAGGGCGTCACGAAGATGAGTTAGACCACCAACGACCGCGAATGGCCAACGCCACCAACACCCAGGTGGGCAGATCTGTTGGCCATGAGTGGGCAGTTTCCATGGCCACCAGCGGGCAATTCTGCTGGCCGCCTACGGGCAGTTCCTAATGGCCATTGACAGGCATTAGGCGTCACGCCCCGAGGCCGCACGAATGGTGTTCCACGAAACGAACGGGTATGAGTGGAGCAAGCGTGCCTCTCACCTCTTCGTCTGCTCCTGCGGCGAAGACAATAGTGGTGACGCTGCCGTAGTGCTTTGAGAGCTGCAACGGTCGATCGACAATCAAGCTGTGGGGAACATCTGGGTCACCTTGGGCGTCGTTGAAGTTCGAGCCATAGAGCAGGGAACGGATGTGGCCTGGCGGGGCTAGCTGGCCGCCCAAGAAGAAATGCCACACAGAAGGAAGTTCCAGGGCACCGTCTGCCACAACGAAAGAAGGTGGGGCGACATGCACCCCACCTTCCTTCTTGTGGCGAATCAGTTGGCGCTTAACTCATCCCCCGAGCCTAAGCTCCGGAGCGTGCTTTCTCCGTCGATTGTTTGTACGACGCTCGAAGATAGCCCGGGCGAAGAATACTCATCCAGATCAACTCCCAATAGGAGTAGAACTCCCTGAGCCCCAGTTGCTTCCAAAGCGCCGCACCGTAGAGGCAAGCACCGATGATCACGCCAAGAGTGAAAACCGACCCAAGGTCGATGTAGTTAGCATCCGACTGGGCAAGTGCCACAGCAACAAAAGCCGCAACTACCGTTGAACTAACCAGCGGAACGATCTGGGCACGAGGAATCCAGGAATGAGCCATCAGGACTCCTACGCACAGTCCCACAATGCCAACAAATACTGTATTCATCATTCCCTCTCGCATCCGCGCACTTGACTAAACCGCATCCGTCGACCCTATCGGCACTCCGGAGACACCCAACGCATCGCGAGGGGAGCCGGCGCCGCCGCGTAGAAGACACAACCACCCGCGTCTCGAGCTTGCTGAGCCTGGATGCGCCAGTACGAGGCAAATCCCTTGCATACCGTCCTAACTGCCGAGGGAAGCACGCTGCAGAATCCTCCCAGACTCTGGCCGGCCGCATCGCGCGTTTCGGACTTGCTGAGCCCTGCGCCGTATGCTGCGTTGTACCACTGCCAGGTCGGGTCAGCCACGATGGGGTAGACCGTTGCTTCAGTCGGAGATACGACCTGCGTAAGCTCGCTGCCGCGCAATTCGTAGTGAGTGTCGACCTCGGCTCCGTTAGCGTCACGTGCCCAGGCTTTGCCTACGCTATAGGCCTGGAAGTCGCCTGCCTCCGTGAATCCAACTGCCCAAATCGATCCATCTGCGGCTTCAGCAACCTGAAATCCGTCTTCCAGCCCGTAGCTGAACTCGTGTGGGCTCGACGGGGCATTGATGATGGTCTGAATGCGCACCGCACCACTATCGAGCGCCTGCACCGCCACGTCTACGGCTTCATCGCCGATGCCCCCATAGACGACTGTGCCATCGGAGGAAATTGCCGACTCACCGACTGTGACCTCTGACGGCAGACGGACGCCGAGACTCGCCCCATCCTCACCCGGAATCGTGACCGAATCCGCGGGATTCGTCGATAAAGCCCCGGCAGTTGTGCTCGGGATCACGGCACCCTGCAGGGGCGCGACCTTCGCAACCAGGTCAGCAATAGCATTCTCGTCAACGTCAGAAACGGTGATGCCGCTGCTGTTTGGCAGCGCAACCATCGGCGCGGCGACGGCTGGCGAACCCACGAGGCAAATACCTGCTACGAGCGCTAGGGCGGTTGTTGCCCCTGCGTACGTGAGACTTGCTCTCTTCACTTTTCCCCCAAAACGGGACGAAGAATGCCGCCCCAGTGCATATTCGCAGCGATTCAAACTGCTAACGACAGCGACGCTAACAGCAAACAGGCACAACATACAAACCTGTATGTTTGTTTAGTGGTCCGGAACTTCCCACGGACAGCTGAAGGCAGCGACTCACCCCGCAGCTTGACGCTCATTTCTGAGGAGCGCCCAGCGATGAGCGGCATTTTCTCGAACGAGTCAAGGAGCATACGTGCAGCAGTCCCAGCGCAACGGTGACAACAGCAACGAAAACAACAACCAGCAAATCCAAGCGAGCGGTGACGTTGGTGCCCCGTACGCTGCCTCTGGCGGCGTGAGTTTCACCGGTGACAATCACGGCATCGTTGTCACGTCTTTTGCGACCAAGGAAGAACCGCAACACACCTTCAACATCCCAAAGAAAACGAGGATACCGACCCCGGCGTCCCTCATCGGAACAGTGTCCGGGCTAACCACTCTTCTCGGGTTTGTCACCGGAGGATTCTCGGTAAAACAGCTCGTCGACATCGCGACGGCCGGCACTGACAACACCCTGATGGGCAGCCCGCCCTCGGTCCACTGGTGGCTACTGGGCTCGCTCCTCACCGTGGCGGTTGGAGTATTCGGATTGACGTATTTTCGGTTCCTCAGTCGGAACGTGCTACGACTGCCAAAATGGTGGGTTCTCCGCGCGTGGGCGGGAATCAAGGAAGAAGGTGGCCGGACCTACCCATACTCACTTCGACTCGCGATGCGTTGCCCCCAGTGCACAGACACGAATCTGCGCTTCCAGCAGGTGCCTGCGAAGTGGGTTGATTTCTATGACAGTAAGGGAGCACACAAGAAGCGAACGGTCACCGATTGGGAGTCCATGGCGGTCTGTCACAGGGATAAGAACCACTCCCTTCGCGTTAACATCTCTGGAAACGACTTCGACGAAGCGGTATCCCGATGAGCGCCTGATAGGCGGCGGCCTGCCTGGGCTATTTGCGCCGGCGATGCGAAAAACTGTCCCACGCGGGCGCAGCTGACGAAACCGACCATTAACAGGATCGAGAACGGTCCCTTCTTGTTGCGCACTAGCTCCCTAGTGCTGGCGCCGCTCAGCTCAAAGAACGCCGATCGGGGCGGGCGCCGATCCACAGCACTCATGTCAGCCCACCCATGTGCCGTCCTGCGGTTCAGTGATGGGGCTCATCTCCAGCGAGCTCGGTATAGACGTCTTCGAGCGTGCGGAGCTGCACGTGGAAATCCTGCGCGCGCAACGCTTGGTCGAGAGTGAGTTTGCGAACGACACCATCGGGATCATCAGTGCGGACCAGCACGCGGGCACCCGCCCCGGTGGGACGCATGCCAGTTTCGTGAGTGCCCAGATGCTGTCGGAGCGTGCCGATCTCCGTGGGTTCGGTCATGACGAAGGAGACGGTCGCCCCGCCGGAGCGCATTCGCATGAGGTCGTCCGGCGTGCCCACGGCAAGCATCCGGCGGGCACTGCTTCGGTTTGTCGCTATATGCGGTACCGCGTTATTCGGGCTTGTTAGTGCTCGTCGGTACCGACGGTGCGCTCCTCGTTTCATACGCGGATATTCTAGCTGCGCCGCACGGCAATCGAGTTGGCAATGGCCCACACGATGCACAAGATGACGACCTGTGCGGCGGCCAGGTCGACTATCTGGTTGAAAATTAGGGCCAGCACAAACTCAAGGAAGGAGAGGATCAAGGCGGCGGCGCCGACTGCGGCAAAACCCTGCTTGGCGAGGAGGCGGTCTCGTTCGTCGCGGTACTCGATGGCGTTCAGTCGGGTGATGTCCCGAGAGGACGGGCGCCGCGCGTAAAGCGCAGCACCGACGCCTGCAACACCGCCGGCGACGCAGACAAACGAGGCGAACCAGTTGTGCGCTAGCGCGGTCGCGATCGCTCCCGCGAGGAGCGTGCCGGCCAAGGCGATATTGACGGTCGAGAGGGGCAATCGCTTAGTGGTCTTCAACGTGGAACACTTCCTCAACGGTGGACTCGAAGTAACGGGCTAGACGAACAGCAAGACTGAGCGACGGATCATAACGCCCTGTCTCGATGGCGTTGATGGTCTGGCGAGAAACCCCCAACGCCTCACCAAGGGCGGCCTGGGAGAGACCCGCGGCTTGACGCCTTGCTCTAACCTGGGATTCCATATGACAAGCCTGCTTTACCATTCGTCTCGTGTCAAGCGGGCTTGTCATAAGTCCGCATTTCAGGGTCTCCTGACTCGATCCTGTCGAAGTGGGAGTGCCTTGCGGACGCCATCGCCAGGCTGACATTCCAGTAAGGAAAATCAGCACTACACTTTCCCGTATGGAAAACCAAGAGCGCGCTTGGCGCCAGCAAGCACACGATGCACTGAGAGCACTAAACGACGTTCGGGAAGCGAACGTTGCGAGTCTGCAGCGCCCGCGTCGCTACTGGATAATGGTGGGCCTTTTTCTCGCCGTGTACGCCTTGATTCCCCTGACCAGCAGCTGGCCTGCGGTTGTCACGTTTCTCCTGGTGCCCGCGATGCTCGTCGTCATCGTTGTCTTTGCCGCTTGGAAACAGCCCACCGCGGTCCGGAACATCAAATTGACTGGGACTATGTGGCTGCCGCTTCTGGGGTTCGCCGTTCTCGCCGGTACACTGGGCGGCCTGAATACAGCGCTCTATAACGAGCATGGCTGGTGGTGGCTCCCGCCTCTGGTTGCCGCGCTACTCTTCATCGTGGCTACCGTCGGGGGTCCGCTGATCGATAGGTGCTGGGCTCGGACGGTCAGCGCTCGTGTCAAGTGAACGAGACACCGAGGTAGAAACGGGCCTCGATCCGACTATCCATCCCCTCCCCCGCTTACGCATTTGCGCGCTCCTGCAGCCAGTGGTGAAGGAAGAATTCGCTGTCCTTCGGGACCAATTAGAAGTGAGCGACTCTGCGCTGAGCAAGCAAATCGCCGCTCTGACTTCTGCTGGGTACGTCGAGCAACTGCACGCGACCCGCGCCGGTCGGCGCCGCGTCTGGCTGCGCCTCACCCCGGCAGGACGAGCAGCATTCTCGCGTCACGTCGCCGCCCTGCGCGCTATCGCCCACCCATGAACTGCTCGAGCACCTCGCGGACCCAGCCAGAGGTCAGCGGCCGTAAACCCTGGACTCATCAACACCAAGCTCACACGGATCCGCGCTGCAGCTGCGTGCCCATCGCTAGAACGTTGAACGACCTGGGTGCCAGCCGCACCGGTTTCGACATGATGCTTCAGGTGGGCGGTTCGCGGGTGATTTCCGCAGCGTTGCAGTTGGTTCTCTAGGCCGCGCAGAGATGCGCGGCATCGTTCCTGTGAACGACATCCCCACGGAGAGGTACCCGGCGGATTCCAGAGCCGCCACCTGCTTGCTCGGAGCTGAATTTGTCACCTCGACCGTGTCCCGCATCTGCTTGAACGCGAGGGCGCCGTCTCGTCTCTCTGCCTTCAGGCAAATATCAGCTACCGCACCCGTCGACGCCCTCGCAGTTCATGTCCCAGGATCACAGCATGGACCCTGTCGCGCAGGTGCAACTTGGAAAAGATGCGATTGACGTGGGTCTTCACCGTGGCTGGCGAGAGGTGGAGCGTGTCGCAGATCTCGCTGTTCGAGAGTCCAGACACGATGCAGGCGAAAACGTCGAGCTCGCGCGGACTGAGGTGATCCAGCGGGTCGGCTTTCTCTGCGACTCCCCGGTGGTCATGCAGCGTTCCGCCGGAGGCGTAGTGGTCTATTAGCTGCTTGGTGATTCTGGGCCCGACCACGGCCTCGCCTGCATGGACCGTCCTTACGGCCTCCCGTAGCCGGTCGGTCGGGGTGCTCTTGAGTAGGAAGGCGCTGGCGCCAGCGGCGAGGCCGCCGAACGCGTATTCGTCGATGTCGAAGGTGGTGAGCACGAGCACCCGCGTGGTTGGGTGCACGGTGGTGATGATCCTGGTTGCTTCGATGCCGCCCATTCCGGGCATCCGCACGTCCATGAGCACGACGTCGGGTTTAAGGTCCCGGGCGCGGCGGATTGCTTCCTCCCCGGTGGCTGCCTTGCCGACGACTTCGATGTCGTCGGTAGAGTCCAGGGTCAGCGCGTTACCCATCAGAACGAGCTCCTGGTCGTCTACCAAGAGAACCCTGATTTTCTGTGTACCGGTCGCGGTCATGTATATGCTGCCTCGTCGACCACCAGGGTTGCCCTCGTCGTCCAGCCCCCGCCCGGGCGCGGGCCTGCTGTGCTCATTCCGCCGTACGCCGCGCTGCGCGCTGCGATACCCCGCAGCCCCCGACCACTGCCCTGGCTCGGGGCTTGGCCCGCGTGGGGGTCGGTGCGCCCGTCGTCGGTGACCTGCACCGTAACAGTGCTGCCTTTGACGTCAATGCTGACCTCCACTCGGGTGGATCCTGTGGCATAGCGCAGCACGTTGGTGAGCGACTCTTGGACGATCCTGTACACCGTCGTCGACAGCGCGGGATTCTCGGGCATCGCTTTGCCGGAGCGGGTGAGCGTGACGGGCATGCCCGTGTTGCGGAAGACTTCGACGACCTCCTCCAGACTCGGGACGTTGTGTCCCGAGCGGTGCAGGCTCTCATCCAGCACCACGTCTTCCTCGCGGAGCACCTGCAGGACGATGTTCATATCGGCCAGCGCGCTCCGTCCGACATCGCCCAGTTTGCTCAGCGCCAGGGCTGACCGCACGGGATGCTTCTGCCAGCCGTTCGATGCCCCGTCGGCGAGGGCGATCATCGTCGAGAGCGAGTGAGCGACGATGTCGTGCATTTCCGCGGCGATCCGTTGCCGCTCCACGACCCGCGCCGTGGTGAGCCGTTGGTTCACCAGTTCCGTGAGAGCCTCTCGGCGCTGCGTCGCACCGCGGGCGGCGATACCCAGAGCCAGAGCGAGCAGCGCCAAGGGGTCGAGCACCGACGGCGCATGGGTCGCTCCCGTCGCCACAAACAGCAGTAGAGCCCCCGCGGCGGGCAAACCCACGACGACCGCGTAGCCCAGCAGCGCGGTCCCCATGGGCCCTAAGGAGGCCAGCGTGTAGAGCGCGACGGCTGCGGGCAGCCCCAGCAGCACGACCGGACTCGGCAGGAGCATGCCCGCCGAGCTCACCAGCACCAGTGCGACGAGGATCGCCCGCGGGTACCGCCGCCGCCACAGCAGCAGCCCACCCGAAAGGATCACCAGGACCAGGCCCGGCCAGAGTGACTGCGCACCTGGGAGCACGAGCACAAGCGTTTGGACCAACAGACACACGAAGGCGACGAACCCATCGACCATCCTCGGATGAGCGGTCAACCAGCGCAGCAGCCTCGTGCCGAGCACGCGGTCGACCTCCGCGGCATCCACTACCGGCGGCGCTGCACGAACAGTCATAGCCCTGCGACCTCCATCCCGAGCTGTGCTCTCATTCTCCCGCGTGCCCGCTCGCGACCGCGTTCACGCGTCGCGGCGTTTGAGCATGATCGCCGCGACAACGAACAGCACCAGCGCCCATGTGAGCAAAACGGCGTAGCCGGTCCACGGACCCATCGGGTCCGTGCCGGCGGGCGCGAGGAGCAGAGATCCTGCCTGGATCGGGAAGAAGCGTGTGATCTCTGTGCCGTACTCGGAGAACATCTGCGGGATCGCGGGCACTATCTGGAGGAATACGATCGTCGCCAGCACCGCGGCGACAACGTTGCGGATGATGGTGCCAAGGGCGATACCGATGATGCTGATCGCGGCCAGGTACATGCCGGAACCGAGGACCAACCGGACCAGGTCGGGCGTTTGTAACACGTAACTGTACCCACCTACGGCAAGGATGGCCGGCGCGACGGCGAACCCGATGGCGGAGCTGACCGCGCCAATGACGAAGGAGATCCCGGCGATGATTGCGGCTTTCGCAACCAGCACCGACGTCCGGCGCGGAACCGACAGCAGCGTTGTGCTGATTTGGCCCGAGCGGTACTCGTTCGTGATCATCAGCACCGCGAGCACGGCGAGGACGATGCCGACGTAGCCGGTCTTATCCACGACCATCTCGGGATACGCGTTGTAGTCCGCCTGGGGTGAGCCGCGGTCGCGGAAGACGTAGGCCCAGGGCATAGCAACCCCATTGGCCAGCAAGAGAAGGAGCGTGAATCCGGCGAGGACGTGGTTCGAGGCCAGCCCACGGAATTTGATCCATTCGGAGCCGATCGTGCCTCCCAGGCTGACATTGCGTACCGAGAAGCGGCGCACAACGGGCACTGGGACGGTGTCGGTGGTGGTGCTCATAAGGATGGTCCTTTCATGGAAGAAGCGAGATCAGGCCGAGATGTACTCGACGGAGTCGCGGGTGAGTTGGTTGTAGGCCTCTTCAAGGGTCTGCCGCAGGGGCGTCAACTCGGTCAGCAGCACCCCTGCTTCGTGGGCGGCACGGGCGATCTGCTCGGCGGTCAGGCCTTTCACTTCCAACAGGCCCAGCTCGCTCGAGGCAATAGCCACGCCAGTGGCCGCGATCCGGCGAGTGAGAGTGTGTGCGTCAGCCGTGCGCACGCGGACGCGGCTGCCACCCTGCTCGGTGAGTGAGTTGATGGGAGAGTCCGCAATGATCTCGCCGCGGCCGATGATGATCACATGGTCTGCGATGAGCGCGAGCTCACTCAGTAGGTGCGAGGAGAGGAAGACTGTTCTTCCCTCGGCCGCTAGCCGCACCAGCAGCTCACGGACCCAGGTCACCCCTTCGGGGTCTAAGCCGTTGACCGGCTCGTCGAGGATGAGCGTTCCCGGGTCACCCAGCAGCGCCGCGGCGATGCCCAGGCGCTGACCCATACCGAGAGAGAACCCGCCGACCTTCTTCCGGGCCACCGCGCTGAGACCCGTCGCCTCGAGAACTTCGTCGACTCGTGAGCGTGGTATCCGATGTGTTGCCGCGATCGAAGCCAGGTAGTTCAGCGCTGTGCGGGACCTGTGCGCTGCCTTCGCGTCGAGCAAAGCACCCACCTCGCGCAGCGGCGCCGCGAACGCTCGATATTCAGTCCCGTCGATGAGCGCGCGGCCGGACGTGGGGCGGTCCAGACCTACGATCGATCGCATCGTGGTGGACTTACCTGCCCCGTTTGGTCCCAGGAATCCCGTGACCTTGCCCGGCTGGACCGTGAAGCTCACGTTCCGCACCGCGTGCTTGTCCCCATACGTCTTGGTCAGACCCTCAACTTCGATTGTCATGGCGTCGGCTCCTTCTCATAGCTATTGCCTCGTGGTCTCGACGCTACGGACGGGCGTGTGCGGATGGATGCCAACCAGGGGTTGAACTGGTGCTCTTACAGTGCGCGATCCGGCTGCGCCAACACTCTCCGCAAGACGGGGGTGGTCCCCACGACGCCGAGCTG
>Ga0247816_10000327_pt1 | contig 28562 bp, 26 predicted proteins | sample UWRJL209509C1_FD_179930 | JGI IMG/M metagenome (GOLD analysis project Ga0247816, IMG submission 179930) | Plant litter microbial communities from Arlington Agricultural Research Station in Wisconsin, United States - UWRJ-L209-509C-1 | ecosystem: Environmental > Terrestrial > Plant litter >...
CGGGGATGGGGTAATCTCCTATGATACGCAGGACATGGTGGTCATAGGAAACCCTAATCCGAAATTTACATGGGGATGGAACTGGAATATTGGTTATAAACGGTTCGACCTAAGTATGTTGCTTAACGGATCATCAGGCGGACAACTCTATAGGGCGGTAGATATGAATCTGGCCAATATTGATGGGGTTTTTAATGTGCTGACTTCAGTGCAGGACCGCTGGCGATCGGAACAAAATCCCGGTGCCGGTAAATGGCCGGGTTCCAATACGTATTACTTTACCCGGGAAGCAAACTCTGTTTATGTTTACAGTGGCAACTACATGTGGGTTAAGAACCTCACTTTAGGTTACACAATTCCGAAAATAAAGAATGCATTTGACGCCAGGATATTTATCAGCGTTGATAATGCGTTCCTGTTTACCAAATACCCGGGAAATAATCCTGAGGTGAACGCGGCCAGGACTAACAATGGAAACGATGTCATCAGTCCCGGAAGAGATGGTGAATCCTATCCAGTCCCACGGACCATATCAATTGGTACAAGATTCAATTTTTAATTCAGAACCCTACACAATGAAAAAGATTTATAAAATATCATTCTTATTAGGTTTCCTGGCACTTTCTTCTGCCTGTAAAAAATCGTTCCTGGATCTTTCTGATCCAACAAAAAAGAATGCTGAAAAATTTTACCAGACTGAAGACCAGGTTCAACAGGCCGTTAACGGTGCTTACAGTTCATTACAGGACCATGTTAACAGTCAGTATATTTTTGCGGAAATGTCATCTGATAATACAACAATACAACTGGATCCCTCAGATCGTGGTCAGACGGACCGTGCAGAAGCATTTGAGTTCTGGAATGTGACGGCAACGAATGTCAATATTGCCGATATGTACAATCAATCGTACAATGCACTTTACAATATCAATTTCGCACTTTCGAGGATTGATGGTGTCGCTGGAATGAGCGATGCGAAAAAAGCGCAATATAAGGGTGAACTTCAGTTTATAAGGGCTTATTACTATTTTAACCTGGTCCGTTATTTTGGTCCGGTTGTTTTGATCACCCAGCCGCTTGCCAGTTCATCTGATGCGTTTGCTACTGCGCGGAGTCAGGAAGATGCCGTTTATGCCCAGATTGTTACCGATCTTACAGCTGCCGCAGCAAATCTTCCTTTGAAAACAGCATATGCTGCAGCCGATGTGGGCAGGGCATCAAAAGGAGCAGCACTTGGCTTGCTGGGTAAAGTTTACCTGACTATAAAAGATTATGCTAAAGCAGAAGCTGCATTAAAGCAGATTTTGCCGCTTGGTTACACACTGCTCAATAATTATGCAGATGTATTTGCCACTACCAACAAGAATAATAAAGAATCGTTATTTGAGGTGCAATACCAGGGCGGTAATAATCTTGGCGAATGGAGCAGTTTTCTTTATTCATTTGCACCAAGGAATTCTGAAGGTGCAATAACAGGATTCCCGACAAGCCGTCCGCAAGGCTGGAATATCCCCACTAAAAATATCATCAGCGAGTTTGAACTGGGCGACCAGCGTAAAGCCGTAGCACTGAAAGAAGGTTATACGAATGCTGCGGGTATATTTGTACCCATACCCTTCGTCAATAAGTACAATCATACGCATACGATAGAAGGCAGAACAGATGATAACTGGCCGGTACTTAGGTATTCAGATGTATTGCTGATGCTTGCAGAAGCAGTCAATGAGCAGCGGGGGCCGGGCGAGGCTTACCAGTATATAGACCTGGTTAGGGTGAGAGCGGGGCTTCCTGGCCTGTCAGGATTAGGCCAGGAAAGTTTCCGCACAGCGATAAGGCACGAGCGTCGTGTAGAACTTGCATTTGAAAACGACCGATGGTTTGATTTGAAACGGGCTTTTACAAATGCTCAAATGGTTACCTTGTTAAATACCCACGGTCAGGCAGAAAAGGCGTCGCCCACAGTGAGCAGGGGAGGTGTGCCCTTTACCGGAAATGATTATAGATTTGATGGTTACGAAGCTTTATACCCAATTCCCGACAGGCAATTGTTTTTGGACAAGAATCTTACGCAGAACCCCGGATACTGATGGCCCAAGCTTATAAAATTATTCAAGATGCTCGCATCAAAAGTTAATGATGGTATGTATATAAAACGAACGAAATAATATAAAAAATGATCGATAGTAAATTAACAATTGGTGTATTCGGAATAGGGTTAAATGTTTATTGGGAACAATTCGACGGTTTAAAGGCCAGTATGGAAAACAATCTGGAAATATTGTGTTTAAAGTTTTCTGATAAACCTGTGCAGGTTGTTAATGCCGGCATTGTAGATAATGTTGATGGCGCCTTTGCAGCAGGTAAAAAATTCAGGCAGGAAGATGTGGATATCGTTTTTTTATATGTGGGAACCTATGCCTTGTCTTCAACTGTATTGCCTGTCGTGCAAAAACTGAATGTACCGGTTGTGGTACTTAACCTTTCGCCGGAGGCTAGTATTAACTATGAAACCTTTAATAGTTTGAACAACCGTACGGAAATGACCGGAACCTGGTTAAAATACTGTTCGGCATGTCCGGTACCTGAAATAGCCAATGTGTTTAAACGAACCGGGATTAACTTTTATCAGATTACCGGTATGCTGGAAAATGATGAAGAAAGCAATCAGGAGATTCTGGAATGGGTGGAAGCTGCCAACGTTGCACATATCATGCAAAATAACAGAATGGGTTGCATGGGGAACTACTACTCTGGCATGTTGGATATTTATACAGATCTGACGCTGCAGATAAAGTATTTTGGGGGGCACTTTGAGCATCTTGAAGTGGAGGAATTATCAGCATTACGAAAAGAGGTTAGTCTGGACGAGGCCTATATGCGCATAAGCGACTTTCGTGAACAATTCGACATACAGGAAGACTGCGCAGAAGGAGAACTTTTAAGGGCCGCCAGGACATCTGTAGCAATGGATAAGCTTATTGCAAAATATAAGCTGGGTTCTTTTGCCTATTACCATAAAGGAACAGGAAGCGCTGATAATGAGGATACGATGAGTTCGATTATTTTAGGGAATTCATTGCTGACAGCTAGGGGGGTGCCCGTAGCAGGAGAGTTTGAAATCAAGAATGCCCAGGCGATGAAAATCATAGATTGTTTTGGTGCAGGAGGATCATTTACAGAATATTATGCGATGGATTATACCGATGATGTGGTATTAATGGGGCATGATGGTCCTGGCCATATTGCCATCGCTGAAGGCCGTACCAAGGTTAAACCGTTGCAGGTTTATCATGGTAAGGTGGGACGGGGCCTTTCAGTTGAAATGGCGGTAAAAAGTGGTCCCATAACCTGCCTCTCTATTGTGGAAAAGGGAAATGGCGAATTAATGATGCTGGTTGCTGAAGGGCAATCGGAAAGCGGACCTATTCTTGAAATTGGAAATACCAACAGCCGCTACAGATTTCCTCTTGGCGCCCGTAAGTTTGTTGGCGAATGGAACAGCCATGGCCCGGCACATCATTGTGCTGTAGGATTAGGCCACATCAGTAGCAAACTGAATAAATTAGCCAGGATATTGGGTATGGAAATGATCAAAGTATGTTAGTAGACAAGTATTTAGAAAATAATCAATGGTGAAAGCATATACGTTTAAGTTTTTATTATCCGGTCTTCTAGCTGTTTTCAGTATAACAACAGCCAACGCGCAGTTAAAAACAATTAAGGCTAACTTCTTGCATCCGCCTGATCAGTACAAGCCAGGTGTATACTGGTACTTCATGGACGGTAACATGTCTGCCCAAACCATAACCAAAGATCTGGAGTCTATGAAGAAGGCAGGCATCGGCAACCTGATATTTTTGGAGGTGAATGTTGGGGTACCCAGCGGGCCGGTTGAATTTCTGAGTGATGAATGGACAAACCTATTTGTACATGCTGAAAATGAAGCACGTAGACTCGGGATTGAAATCACCTTAGGCATTGGACCTGGATGGACGGGCAGCGGCGGTCCCTGGGTTAGGGCAAGCCAATCAATGCAGCATCTGGTGTCCAGCAGTGTAGAGGTCATCGCAGGTGACAAAAGAAAAATTGTATTGCCTATACCGGCACCCAAGAAACCATTTTTTGGTGAAGGTGGCCTTTCTCCTGAAGTCAAGGCAGAATGGCAAACGTACTACAAAGATGTAGCGGTTTTAGCTTATCCTATGCCTATTAAGGATACGTTGATAGCAGATTACGAAGAAAAAGCGCTGTACTACCGTGCGCCTTACAGTTCTGGAGTTGTTAAACCTTATCTACCATCGCCTACAAATATTAGTACAAGAAAGAACGCGATCAGTAAAAACAAGATCATCGATATAACCGACAAAATGAACTCAGACGGCACCCTAAACTGGTCTCCTCCCTCAGGTAAGTGGACGGTTATGCGCTTTGTAAGTCGCAATAACGGAGCCATTACCCGTCCTGCGCCCTTGCCAGGCTTAGGCCTTGAGATAGATAAGTTTGATACCCTCGCGTTAAATTATCATTTAGATAAATACGTAGGGAAACTGATAAACAAGATCGGTAAAAGGAATAAAAATGAGCCAAGTGGTTTAAAACGCCTTCATATTGATAGCTGGGAAATGGGCGCACAAAACTGGACAGAGCTTTTCCGTACTGAATTTATAAAGAGGAGAGGATACGATCCGCTAAAATACTATCCGGTTTATGCTGGAAAGGTTGTTGGAAGCCCAGAAGAAAGCGAACGTTTTTTATGGGATTTGAGGCAAACCGCTCAGGAATTAATATTGGTTAATCATGCACAGCAGGTAAAATCATATGCGAGGCGCAACAACTTGTCGCTTTCCATCGAGCCGTATGACATGAACCCTACAGCTGATCTTGAACTTGGCTCGGTAGCTGATGTGCCAATGGCAGAATTCTGGAGTAAAGGATATGGTTTTAATTCCACATACAGTGTGATTGAAGCTACATCTATAGGACATGTGAATGGAAAGTCACTGATACCTGCAGAGGCGTTTACCGCTCAGGATAATGAAGGTTGGAAACAACACCCTGCCTCTATGAAGAACCAGGGCGACTGGGCATTTGCGGCAGGTATCAACAGGTTTGTTTACCATACCTTTCAAAATCAATTCCTCGTGGACTCACTAAAACCAGGTGCAACTATGGGGCCATATGGGGTGCATTGGGATCGCAGCCAAACCTGGTGGACGATGGTTAGTGGCTATCATGATTACGTTACCCGCAACCAGTTTATTTTGCAGCAAGGGCGCACGGTGGCAGATGTTCTTTATGTTACGCCGGAAGGTTCACCCCACGTTTTTGTACCACCATCGTCTGCTTTGGTTGGTGATACCATTGGCGACAGAAAGGGATATAACTTTGATGGTTGTTCACCTGGACAGCTAATGAAAGCCACAGTAAAAAATCATAAGATTGTGTTTGCGGGCGGAGCAAGTTATCAATTGCTGGTACTGCCCGTCTACCAATCGATGACACCACAATTGTTAGTAAAGATAGGCGAACTGGTGAAGATGGGTGCCACTATTGTTGGAAACCCGCCATTACGTTCACCGAGCCTGGCAGGGTATCCCGCTTGCGACAATCAAATAATTCTATTGGGCAAAAGGATATGGGGTAGTACTGTAATTCCCAATGGCATAACGCAGCGCAGCTATGGGAAGGGTACGGTAATATGGGGTAAACCGATCAGCGATAATCCTGATAAGCTATATCCTAACTATAATCTTACCGCAGCCATGCTAAAATCGAAAGGTCTGGCAGAAGACTTCAAGGCTAATGGCGAATTACGATATACCCACCTTACGGGCCCTGATTGGGATATCTACTTTGTGTCCAACAAAAGGGATAAACCAGTAAGTACCGTAGCGCAATTTCGTACAACTATGGGCTCGCCTGAATTATGGAATGCGGTAACCGGCGAGATGATTAAGATATCAAGTTTTAAAAAGCACAATGGCACTATAGCTTTAAGCATGCATTTAGAAGCATACGAGAGCGCCTTGGTTGCATTTGCAAAGGAAAATACATGGACTTCTACAGGAGCTCACAAAAATTTTAAAGACACTACTTTACAGACGCTTAGCGGACCTTGGGACGTCCACTTCGACCCGAAATGGGGAGGCCCTGCAAATGCTCAGTTTACTGAATTAATGGATTGGAGTAAGAACGAAATTGAGGGAATCAGGTACTATTCGGGTAAGGCAGTATACCACAAAACTTTTGATATGCCTGAGATACCTGCCGGCTTGTTATTTCTTGAGCTCGGCAACGTAAAGAATATGGCACGTGTGATTTTGAATGGCAAGGACTTAGGTATTGTATGGACTGCTCCATGGCACCTGGACATATCTGCAGCTGTAAAAGTAAAAAACAATGATCTTAAAATAGAGGTCATCAATTTATGGCCAAACCGATTGATTGGTGATGAGAAAAAGCCTTATGATGGAATTGTTGACGGGAAATGGCCAGAGTGGCTCCTTAAAGGGCAGCCCCGTACCAGCGGTAGGTTTACGTTTACAACTACATCTCAGTATACTGAACAATCGCCCTTGTTACCATCTGGTTTGATAGGGCCCGTAACAATCAGGCAAGTCCTGAAAACTATTCAATAGCTCTACTTTTACGCTTATCATCGCATATTGGCAACAATTCTGAAATAACCGTGAGTCTGCAACTAGCAGTAGACTCACGGCAATTAAATTAGATACGGTCGGCGATATATCCTGCTACTTCGGCCAATCTGTTACTAAAACCCCACTCATTATCATACCAACTGGCTATTGATAAAAGGTCGCCTTGCTTTGCAGTCAGGGGCAAGTCAATCAAGGCAGAGTGCGCGTCACCAACAATCCTTGCAGATGTCCACTCTTCTTCCAAAACATCCATTACACCGGCCAGATCACCCGATGCACCCGCTTTACGAAACGCATCGTTCACTTCTTCAGCCGTGCAGGGACGAGTGGTGATCAGATTTAATTCAGCAATACTCCCAGTCCTTGTTGGCACGCGGTAAGCCTTACCAGTAACTTTCAGATCGCTCCAGATAAACTGCAGTGCCTTCGCCGCCCCGGAAGAGGAGGGAATGATATTTTCAGCAGCGGCCCAGGAATCCCTGCGATCAGGCATGGGCTGATCGGTAAGCGTTTGCGAATTTGTGTAAGAGTGAATAGTAGAAAATAGTCCATATTCGATTCCGAATGCTTCCCTTATCACTTTAATTGGTGCTGCAAGAGCATTAGTTGTACAGCTTCCCATACTGATAATTTTATGCTTGTCCTTATCAAACGTATCCAGGTTGATTCCCTTTAAAAGTACCGCATCGCAATCGTTCAGCGTTTTGCTTGGTGCACTCACAAGCACATATTTGGCCCCATTGTCTAAATGAACCTGGGCACCTTCACGCTTAGTGGACCTTCCTGAACAATCTACCACCAGTTCTACACCAAGCGCTCCCCAATCAGGGATTGCTTGAGAAGAATTATGATAGCTGATACTATTGCCATCAAATATAAACTCAGAGCCTTCCCCAGAAACTGTTCTGTTCCAGTATCCGTAATTTGTGTCTACTGCAAATAGTGCAGCTAAAGTTTTAATATCCTTAACATCAGCAATAGCCGTGGGAACGAATATTGATTTTTCTAAAGCAATTCTTGCGAACTGACGTCCAATGCGGCCAAAACCGTAAATCCCTATTTTCTTCATATTCTAATTATAAGTTACTTGCTAAAATTTTATGTCCAGAGTCAATGAATATTCTGTCCTGAATTTTTATTGACTTTCCTTACCAATTAGCAATGACTGTTCCGTCTTTTATCTTGCATTATATCAGGGTTTTATGATTTTTACGGAGCTTTAATGATCGCGTTATTTCGCTATTCAGCGATTGTAAGTGCATGGAATTAGCAGCGAATTTTTAATTGAGTAATAGCAAAACCATTAATGGTCTAACAAGGTTACCAGTTTAAAAATAATAGAAGATAAATTTGTCTTCTATTATTTTGTTCATATATTTGTTGCACGAAGACCGGCGCGCGGCTTGTAATAATTAAACAAAAGACAAAAAGGTATTAATATATTTATTATGACATCAGAACAAAATGCGATTATTACCGCGACTGTACCTGTATTAAAAGAAAACGGTGTTTTGTTAACCAAACATTTTTATAGCCGCATGTTTACCCATCATCCTGAACTGAGAAATTTGTTCAATATGGGGAACCAGCAAACAGGTAAACAGCAAACTGCATTAGCAATGGCAGTGCTGGCTTATGCAGAAAATATTGCTAATCCTTCGGTATTACTTCCTGTAGTGGACCGGATCGGACATAAACATGTGAGCCTGGATATCCGCCCCGAGCAATATCAGATTGTGGGCCATCACCTAATCGCATCCATTGGAGAAGTATTGGGTGATGCTGCAACGCCAGCCATTCTTGATGCCTGGACCGTGGCATACAATCAACTGGCTGCTTTAATGAGTGGACATGAAGCTGGCCTTTATAATAAACAGGTGGCTGAGCAGGGATGGACCGGATGGCGCAATTTTACAGTAATGCATCGTGAGGATGAATCCTCAGAGATCACGTCATTTTATCTTTATCCCGCCGACGGTGGGAAAGTTGCGAAACACCTGCCCGGACAATTCATCAGCCTAAGAATTTTTTTACCTCAATTAGACCTGAATCAGATCCGTCAGTACAGTCTGTCAAGCAAGCCTGACGACACCTATTACAGGATTTCAGTAAAACGGGAAATTGGAACGGCGTTAAACACAGATGGCATGATTAGTAACCGTCTTCACGACCACATCAAGGTTGGTGATACTGTAGAACTTACGCCGCCAGCGGGTAATTTTACACTTCTGGAAAAAATAGACGGCCCGGTAACTTTTCTTAGTGGCGGTGTTGGACAAACTCCATTAATTAGTATGTTATCAGATCTGTTAGAAAATGGTACTAACCATCCGGTGACCTGGCTGCATGGCTGCCGTGGAGAAGCAGTCCATGCTTTCAAAGATCAGATCGATCAATTTGAAGAGCAACATGAAAATTTCATTCAGCAGGTATTTTATAGCGAAGCAACTTCGGCTCATGTGGATGCGGGGATCTTGCAAGGTCATCTTGATATTGCTCAGATTGAACAATTTGAACCCGATCCAGAAGGTCATTATTATATTTGCGGACCGACCGTTTTTATAACCAAGCAGTACAACGACCTGGTAGAGGCGGGTATCAAAAGGACTAACATTCATTTTGAAGAATTCGGTCCTCAGACGTTGGCGCTGAATTAAAATGCTTGATCGGATACGAGAGGAGGGGGTAATCAACTCATGATTACCTTCCTTTTCTTGATTTCGCGATGTTGTATTGTTAATGTTTCAAGCGGCTAATTTCTGTTATAAATATGCTCATTTCCCTCTCGTTCATCGATGCAAACCCTATTCTTAACGAATTGCGCGTGGCCCCGGGCGAATCATACCTGCTACCGTCATTCAGGTAAATGCCACGGACACCAAGTTTCCTTGACAATTCACTAAGCTGATACGGGGCGTTAAATGTGGTCCACACCGCCATACCTCCGAGGGGCTTATTAAACTTTACCGTTTCGCCTATTTCTTTCGTCATCAGATCGCAAAACAGGTCCCGCCTGGATTTGTAAAGCTTAACCGATCTTGTGATATGCCTTTGCATTTCTCCGCTGCTGTATAAACTTGCCACCGCTTCTTCCATTACAATATCTCCACGAATCTCCATCATTTTCTTGAATTGGATCAGCTGCCATATAAATTCTATGCCGCCAACTATGTATCCCATTTTTATAGAAGGCGCAAGCGTTTTAGTAATGGAGCCGATATACACTACGTAACCTTTATGATCAGCGCTGGCCAATGGTAAGATCGGGCAATTATCATAGTGAAAGTCATAGTCATAATCATCCTCGATAACTGGAAGCTGGTACATCTGGATGATGTGCAGTAGCTTCATGCGCCTTTCAGCACTTAAGGTTACCGTTGTTGGATGATGGTGATGCGGAATGATGTATAAAAGGTCAGGTTTCTTTGTTTTGCATATTCTTTCTACCTCATCTATATCCATACCGTTTTCGTCAACTTTTACTTTTATCAAGACTGCACCTGCCTGGGTAAAAACTTCGTTGGCCAAATTGTAATTGAGGTGTCCAACAATGACGACGCTTCCAGGTTTGATGATCATTCGTGCTACCATATATATCGCAACCTGCGCCCCACGTGTAACCACAACTTGTTCCTTATCCGCATTAATACCTCTTGTTTGGGATAAAAACGTTGCTAATTCGGTTCTTAGATTAACCGAACCAGCTGCTGAGCTATTTAAAAGAAAATTATCAATGTATTTTTTGCTGAACAATGATTTGTACTTACTCAGCAAAATCGATAAGGGCGCAACCCTTGAATCAGGATATCCATCATTGATAACGATATCGTATGATCGCTGATCGGCTTCTGCTGGTGCTTCCGGTGTAAGCTTGTGATAAAAATCTGGTTTCACCGCCTTGTTATTCGAGGCTTCGCTCTCTTTTTTGAATGACCGTGGTTTAATAACAGGCAACTGTCCCGATACAAAAATTCCCTTCCTCGGTAACACTTCGATCCAATCCTGTATCCTTAACTCCTCGTAGGCGGCAACAACCGTTGTCCGGTTAAGTGCCATCATTTCTGCAAGCATCCTGCTGGACGGCAGGCCATAACCAGGCTTGATGGTTCCGTCAATGATCAGTTTAACGATGCCATTGGCAACCTGCTGATAAACAGGCGTAGATGACGCTTTATCAATGGAAATCAATGATTGGAATGGAATTGTCTGGACTGGCATGATTCGAAAATCTGGATGATTAAGGCAGTCCAGAGTTGACGTAATTTTACAAAAAAAAAAGAAGATATGAAAGTTTTACATATTGATAGTAGTGTCCGGGGCGATTGGTCAGTTTCTAAAGAACTATCCGCGCTTTTTATTGCAGAATTAAAGAAAGCGGATACAGATATGGAGGTTGATTATTTGGACCTGGCCCAAAATATTCCCGCGCATCCAACTGCATTAATGATAAGGGCAAATTATACTCCCGCTGCCGATCGGACCCCGGAAATGACTGCTGAACTTCAGGAATCTGAACACCTTGTTGATAGGATGCTTGCAGCGGATACCATTGTAATAGGTATGCCAATGTATAATTTTTCAGTGCCTTCAATTTTCAAGGCATTCATTGATAACATTGTACGAATTGACCGCACTTTCAAAATGAGCGTTCAGGGCATCGAAGGGCTGTTGGTAAACAAAAAAGTGTTCGTTATTAATACACGCGGCGTTGACTTTAACAATGATCATATGAAAGATATGGATCAGTTGAAACCGTATTTGAAAGCTATATTCGCTTTCATTGGGCTGACCGACCTGACTTTTATCGATGTATCTCCGGTCCAGTTTTCAAAAGTTGAGGACCGTGAAAATGCTATCAAAAGAGGTAAGGAAGAAATTGTACACAGCGCAGAGCGTCTAAAATCTATTGTATCATGATCACCGTAAAATCAGCCCATACTAGTGCGGACATTCAATACTGCTCAAGAGCATTGTTGACATTCCGTCCAATGTTGCAGCCGGAAACTCTCAAGGAACAAAGCGAAAGAATGATAAAGGAGGGCTTCAAGCTGCTTTATATTCCAGATGATGAAAAAAATGAAGCCGCTGCAATTTTAGGATACAGAGATTACGAAATGTATAGAACAGGAAGAATTATTTACATTGATGATCTTTTTACCTTTCCTGAATACCGGGGCAGGGGGTATGCAGGCGCCCTGTTGGATTACGTCGATCAAATTGCGGCTAACGAGGGCGTTGCCTCGGTGCATCTGGATAGCGGATACCAACTTCACCCGGCACACCGTTTATACTTAAACAAAGGCTTTGTATTACCGTGTCACCATTTCGCCAAAACAATCATTTAAATCAGGCATACTACTAAGTCTGTTTCAATAATTTTAAATAATCAGTTCAACATAGATAATCAGCATATGAAAATCGTAATTATCGGCGGTACCGGCCTCATCGGTACAAAAGTAGCAGCACACCTAAACGAACAAGGACATACAGTAGTTGCTGCTTCACCATCAACCGGAGTAAACGCGTTCACAGGTGAAGGACTTAAGGAAGCGTTTGAAGGCACGGACATCGTTATAGATCTTTCCAACTCCCCGTCATTTGAGGATGGACCGGTAATGGAATTCTTTGAAAAATCAGGACGTAATCTCATTGCGGCAGAATTAGAAGCTGGCGTTAAACATCATTTGGCCCTGTCAATCGTTGGCGTTGACCGTATGCTGGATTTGGGTTATATGCGTGCAAAAAAAGTGCAGGAAGATCTGATTAGGGATTCAGGTATACCGTTTACCATCATCCGCAGTACACAATTTATTGAATTTATACCGGCGCTTGCGGGTGCTGCGACCCAAGGTAATGAAGTTCATGGCTCACACGTCGAATTTCAGCCAATTGCCGCGGATGACGTAGCTGAATTGGTAACTAAATTTACTCTGCTTACTGCTGATAATCTTACCCCCGAAATCGCAGGCCCTGAGCGCCGTGCATTAAGCGATTTTTTTGTCGAATATCTTGACGCAAAAGATCCTGAAAAGAGTGTTGTTCCTAACCAACGTGACGAATATTTCGGTGGTAACGTACCGCATGACGGTTTGGTGCCGCAAGGCGCAGCCACATTAGGAAAAATTGATCTTAAAAAGTGGCTGTTACAGAACGTTAAGTAGCGATCTGCAGGCCCAATTTTTAAATAACCGTGCGTCGGCAGCCAACACTAGACTCACGGTTATTTAAATCAAATACGGCTGGCAATATATCCCGCAACCTCAGCGGGTCTTTGATTAAATCACCATACGTTATCATAACAACTTGCTCTTGAAAGAGGTCCCCTTGTTTTACTGTCAGTGGCAAATCAATCAAAGAAGAGTGGGCATCTCTAACAATCCTTGCAGATGTCCACTCATCTTCCAAAGCATCCATTATACCGGCCAGATCACCTGCAGCACTCGCTTTATGAAAAGCATCGCTAAGTTTTTCTGCGGTGAAGTGAAGGGGGGGCGACCCTTTATCCTGTGCATTTTAGTTATCTACGCATGGATATGGTGATAATCATAAATTGTAACTAATATTATATAGTTGTTGCTAAGTTATTTAAATTGCAAGTCAATTACGCTTGCTGCGGTTTCAGCCTTATGATTTTTAGTTGATGGAATTATGTTTTTTGCGCTCCATATTAAAATCTATACTTGCATTGGGCTCTTTCTAACGCGGCAACAACCCTGTTGAAAAAGGATGTGGTAATAACTGAATTAGCAAGAGTATATTATGCGGCGCTCAACTATTTTATTATTTTTTGTTATTCAGTTTAATTTTTCAGGGCGTGCTTCTGTACAACCACGGGCGGACTCGCTTACCCTTATGCTAAGGGCTAAGCTGGAGGATTTTGACCGACAAAGACAACTTACGAAACTAATATTTAATCGTTTTTTGCTTTCTTCTGCGTATGACCAGCAGCAGTCAAATTTAAGCGATTCCTTAACAAAGTACGACACTGCGGGGAGCAAAGCGCTAGAACTCTTACCTTGCATTTTTATCTTGAGGAGGAATTTCAACTTCGAAGCAGCTGAAAAGAAGCTTGTTGATGCAATTGGAGTTGCTCAAAGCCAAAAGGAAAGGTATCTACTCTATTATTTTTACATTAATTTAGCTTATGTTCAAGCTGATCAGAATAATGCGGTAGCTGCAATACACAATTATAGGCAGGCGAGAAAAACAGCTAATGAATTATCTGATTTCGAACTTGTAATTTCAACTGATATTGGAATCTCAGATATTTTTACAACTATTGGGCTTTACCAACAAGCATTACTTTTCCTAAATAGCTCTCAAAAACTGCTAGACCTTCCAAAGAATAGCAGAAGTCCTTCCCGAGCAACTATTTACCTTAATAAAGCAGAAATATTTTTTAGGACCGGTGAGCTCGATTCCTTAGCCCACTATCAAAAATTGTACAGAAAGTATGGTGCAAAGAGTTATGATAGGGTGAGAAATCTAAAAAGATTAGATTATTATAGACTTATCCTGTCACACCAGCATAGAAAAGCAATTGTGTTGATTAGAGAATTATTAATAACAGGTAATTTGTACTATAAAAATGTTGACCGATGGTTTCTTGCCCAAAGTCTTTACGCAGTAAAGAATCCGGACAGTGCCGCAATCGAAGCCGGGCAAATACTTAGAGATGATAAAAATGGACCTTCACCAATACGGTTGAATGCCTATAAACTAATCGGCAACGTCGCGGAAGATAAAAATCAGCATATTCTAGCGGAACGTTATTTTAAGTTAGCCCTGGCAGAATCAGAAGGGTTCACGGTTAAGATGAGAAGTGTAGATCAACTGTCCACAGAACTTCGGCAGGATCGATTAGATGCAGCATTTCAGGCTCAATATCTGCTGTATAACAGAGAGCGTATCGTGTTATTTGCCTCTATTGCCGTAGCAACCTTAATTATTCTGATTATTTATCTATTTTACCGCAACGTTAAACAAAAAAATAGCTACCAGAAATTGCTCCATGAAACACGTTCTCAGGAACTGGCATTCATTAATTCCCATCAGGTAAGGAAGCCATTGGCCAATATATTGGGCATTTGCAGGTTGCTCATAGACAATAAAAATACAGTTGAAGAAAACAATATTTATTACAAGCTGCTGGATCAGCAGGTCAAAGAAATGGATCAGAAACTGAGCGAGGTGGAAATTAAACTCCGTGAACATAATTAGAACATCGCCTACCGGAAGCACACCATTACAGCACACTGGTAAATATTAAATAGCCCGGAGATCAAAAACGAGGAAATTCAGATTTATGGTCAATACATAAAAAGATCAGCAGTAGGTATGGATGAAAGCCTAAAACTTGTTGAAGACAAATTTGGGGAGTAATTTCAGACCAAACTAATGTGAATCTAAGAAAGTTACTTTGCCGTCTTTAAGGTCATAAATACCGCCAACGATCCTGATCTTCCCCTCATCGGCCATTTCTTTTAAAACCGGACTCTTCCTTTTAATATTTTCTATAACTGCCAGGACATTCTGTTCGGTAACATGATCAACATACGCTGTATTTTTTGAATTTTTTTCACCTGTAAAACTATCCGACCGATCTATCGCAGGCTGGATGTTCTGTAGCATTGCAGTAATATTACCCAGTTTAAATTTGTCAATTGCTGCTTTTACCGCACCGCAAGAGTGATGACCCAGTACCAGAATCAGTTTAGCTCCGGAAACTTTGCAACCATATTCCATGCTGCCTAACATATCGACGTTGGCAAAATTACCGGCCACTCGGGCGATAAACAAGTCGCCGATGCCTTTGTCAAATATGTCTTCGACCGGCACTCTGCTATCGAGACAGGAAAGTACCACGGCTTTAGGATATTGCCCCTGAACCGCCTTTCTAACCATAACAGTGTGATTACGCAAGGTCAGATCATTTTTAACAAATCGCACATTCCCTGATTTCAGACTGTCTAGAACCTGCTGCGGGGTTAAGACGGCCTGCTCAGCAGATGTAAGTACCCGCTCGCGAAGGGCTTTTTCAGGAACTATCAGTTCTTCTCCATCTATATCCTCTACGGTGTTTTCCTCGTAGGAATAAAATAAAGCCGCGCATCCCCATGTTAGGGCAAAAACGAGCAAATAAGTTAAGATCTTTCGAATCATAGCAATTTTCTATATCACCTAACAATACAACTATAGCATCAAGTCAAATAAGGGATTAACTACTAGTCGGTGCTTGAAAGTTAGCTATATAAATGCTAATTCTATAATTTACTATCAGTGATTGTAAGAATCTATTTGAGGAAATTGTAATGGCCGAATGACTACAGCTTCAACCTGGCAGTGTCGGGGTCAGGTGTGATTATTTATTCATTCAATAAAAGGTGCAAGGATTTAATCTTTCCGTTTTCAACTATCGCAACATCACTGCCAGTCGCTACTGGAGGTTGAGTGGGAATACCAAGTTGCCACGTAATATGCTGTACCTGATGATTGATTCTAGAGAGGGCAGTGAGCTCAAAAGCGAATTCTGGGGGCCATGTGCTTTGTAGTTTGCTTATTAAATCGTTAATCTCGTCATATCCGGTTATTGCGGGGCCGTCATTTGATTCGTAGAACACGATATCTGCAGCATAAATATCATGCATTGCTATTAGTCTTTGGCTTGCATCCCTGTCATTCCAAATAATAAGGAGGCTATCTTCTAGAAGTTTTGGTGTAGTTTCCATATTGAATTTTATACTTAAAGATACTATAATGGTCAGCAAGAGTTGTTGACTTAAGTCAACAAATGTTATCGATAAAAGGCGATAGAAATGCTGAATGCAAGACTTCAAGATTTAACAACAAGCTTTAAAACCTCAGAATGGCCTGCTCTGAAGTTATTTTACTGAATGCAGAATTGACTCCAGGAAGATATTATTAGATAAAATCAGTAGAGACTGAAACTCTGTCTCAGTTTTCCATTTCCTGTTGCAATTGATCGATTTTGCCTTTTGCCCTGAGGAAGGAGTCACTGCCAAGGAAAAGATTTACAGCAGGGCGGTCACTATTCACCAGAGAAATGCATCAGCAACTTTATCGGGATCACCCAGTTGAGCCCCGTCCATGTTATTCATCTTTTCGTGGTATTCGCTTAAAAAAGCATAGTCTGCAAGAAGGTTTTTATTGTAGGATAAGGAATCTGACTTATCAAAGTTAGTCTTGAACCAACCCGGCAGTACGTTCGTTACCTGGATACCAAGCGGGTGTAAATCATTTGCGAGCGCCTCGGTCAGGCCACTCACTGCAAATTTAGCAAAACGTTAAATTGACTTATGTCCTTTTTAAATTTGATGCAAAGGTCATTGAACTTTTGTTTATAAAATGCTTCCAGTGATTCACTAGTAAGCCCATGCTAAATTTGCAAAAACCAAACTATTTATTCAAATAATATTTACCCTTTCCATCTTTTGGTTTAGTCTGCTAATGATGATGATTTTTTAAACAATGGTTCTAATAGATCCCTGTTACTTTCACCCCATCTGGCGCTTGCCTCGATAGCTGTAATCAGTGACTCGCCCAAAGCAGTTAGTTTATATTCCACTTTGCCAGGCTTTTGATCAAAAACGGTTTTACTGATGATACCATGAGCCATAAGCTGCCCGAGTTGTGCATCCAGCAAACGCCGTGATGCTTTCGGAATATGCCGTTGTAATTCGCCAGGTCTGCAAATCCCCTTATGTATACACCATATTAAATTAATCTTCCATTTTCCTGAAATCACTTCCAAAAACAAGTGAAATCCGCACTCAATTTCTACGGCGAGTTTTTTCTCATACATAAAGGCAATATTAAGTCATCCGATTGTCTAATCCGATACGGCTAAATTTAGCCATACTTGATTGCTTTTACAAATACCGGGAAGTTTGCTTGATGAAACATAAATTATTTGGAACCCAAACTGGTCTTCCGGCCAGTGAATTGATCCTTGGCGCAGCAAGTTTCGGTGCACGTCGCGGTTATGGTGCGGCGGTGGATGATATCCCGAAAATACTATCAACATATACTGACGCGGGCGGTAATTTTATAGACATTGCCGACCAATATCAGCTGGGACAGGCTGAAGAGATTGTTGGGCAGTTTATTAAGTCTATGCGGCAGGATTTTATCATTTGCACAAAATATACACGCAGCAGTGAAGCGGATCCATCACCTACAAAGTTCGGGAATCACAGGAAGGCGATGCGGGATGCCGTGGATGCCAGTTTGAAACGACTGGATACAGAGTATATAGATATTTATATGCCCCATTTTGATGATGGCAATACACCTCTTGAAGAAATCGCCAGAGGCCTTGAGGATTTGGTACAGTCCGGTAAGATATTATATGCCGGACTTGCAAACTTTCCGGCCTGGAAAGCTGCTGCAATTGCAAAATGCATACCGCTTGCGGCGCTTCAGATCGAATACAATTTAGCCCAGCGAACCGCAGATAGAGAGCTGATGGGTATGGCGAAACATTTTGGTTTAGGGCTGATGTTTTACTCTCCCTTAGCCGGGGGCTTACTAACTGGCAAATACCGGCACGGGGCTACAGGGAGATTAACCCTGCAGAACGGCAGTAAATATCATGAGGATAGTCTGACTACCGCAATTATAGACGCATTAGAAAGTATCGCTGAGGTACATAATGCGACGCCCGGTCAAATTGCGCTGGCATGGACCCTATCAAAAAACGGCTTTCCTATCATAGGCGCCAGAAACGTAGAGCACCTTACGGATGGCTTGAAATCTCTCGATATTGCATTGTCAGATGACGAGGTAGATCAACTCGACAAGCTGAGCGATGTGATATTGGGTTATCCATATGAGATTCTCAAATCTGTACAGCGAGCGTATTAATCGTCTTTGGCTTCAATATAACATCATTCTTTGTTGCCAGCATTCATATTATTAAACTTTTTCGGTGATGGAGTGTTCGAACACCTATCTAACTATAAAAAACATAATCTATGAAAGCAGCAGTATTTCACAAACCTGGAGACATCAGCTACACCACCGTAGCTGATCCCAGGATCGAACTGGCAACAGACATTATTTTAAAAGTAACTTCTACAGCGATTTGTGGGTCCGACCTGCACATTTTAAGTGGGGCTGTTCCTCAAACCACTGATATGGTGATGGGACATGAATTTATGGGGATTGTGGAGGAAGTTGGTGCAGAGGTTAAAAACCTCAAAAAAGGTGATCGGGTAATTGTGCCATTTCCTATCGCTTGCGGATCCTGTTTTTTCTGCAACCATGGAGCTTCGCCCAGTTGTGAAAATTCTAACTATAAACACTATGGACCTAACGGCGACATGCTGGACCAGAAGGGCGCGGCATTGTTTGGCTACACTGATCTTTATGGTGGGTATTCAGGTGGGCAGGCAGAATACGTTCGCGTTCCCTATGCCGATGTGAGCCCAAGGATTATTCCGGATAATATTACTGATGAGCAAGCCTTATTCCTGACCGATATTTTCCCTACCGGCTGGTCGGGCGTAGATTGGGCTCAAATGAAAGGCGGTGAAGTGGTAGCCATATTTGGTTCAGGTCCTGTAGGGCTGATGGCGCAAAAAGCAGCCTGGCTACATGGGGCAAGCAGGGTTATTGCTATTGACCCGCTGGATTACCGGCTGGAAAAAGCAAAGGCAGTCAATAAGGTTGACATCCTAAACCCGCATAAAGTTGATGTTGTAGAAGCGATTCGAGAGATGACAGGTGGCAGGGGTGCCGATGTGTGCATTGATGCAGTAGGTTTTGAGCCAGAGCGTAACTTGCTGGACAAATTAAAGGCGACCATTAATTTCGAAAAGGGGAGTATCAAAGTGCTGGAACTTTGCTTTGAAGCCGTACGTCGCAGCGGAACAGTTTCCATATTGGGTGTATATGGAAGTCCTTATGATAATTGTCCATTGTACAGAATCTTCGATAAGGGACTGACCATCAAACAGGGGCAGGCACCGGTGTTAAACTATATTGATACACTCATCCAGCTGGTAAAGGATGAAAAAGTGATACTGGATGATATCATCACACATACCTTACCGCTTAGTGAAGTTGCCCACGGGTACAAGATCTTCGACGAAAAGAAAGACGACTGCGTCAAAGTAGTTTTAAAACCTTAAACGATTAACTTAAATCATCTGCTATGGAAAATACGAATAAATACGCCTTAATCACTGGTGCAACCAGTGGCATAGGTTACGAACTTGCTAAGCTTTTTGCCCAGGATGGTTACAATCTGGTGATTGTTGCCCGTAATCAGGCTGAACTTGATGCTAAGGCAACGGAGTTGGAAAAGGATGGTATACGTGTGATTACTTTTGCCAAAGATCTTTTTGATCCTGAAGAGGCATTTGGCTTATACGCAGATTTGCAGGCGCAGAATGTACATATCGATGTATTGGTTAACAACGCCGGTCAGGGAGTATACGGAGAGTTTGAAGATACAGACATCGATCGTGAACTGGATATCATTCACTTGAATATATCTTCTTTGGTTGTGCTGACGAAACTCTTCCTTAAAGACATGATTGCACGGAACTCTGGCAAGATCCTAAACACGGCCTCTATTGCCAGCAAGACTCCAGGCCCATGGCAGGCAGTTTATCATGGCACAAAAGCATTTGTGCTGTCATTTACCGAGGCGATCAGAGAAGAACTTCGGGATACAAACATCACAGTCACCGCACTAATGCCGGGAGCCACTGACACCGACTTCTTCACTAAGGCGGATATGTTAGACAGTAAAGCGGTGCAGGATAAAGATGCACTTTCTGATCCGGCAGATGTAGCCAGAGATGGTTACGATGCCCTGATGGCTGGAAAAGATAAGGTCATTTCCGGTCTTAAAAACAAAGTTCAGGTAGGCATGGGTAGTCTTACGCCAGATAGCCTTGTCGCCCATCAGGTATATGAACAGCAAAAACCAAAAGATCAATAGAATAAAGCCTTCGGATTTCCGAAGGCTTTATTACAAACAAATATTGATGAAATAATAATTCGCTATGGTGTTCGCTTTCTTGGTTTCTGTTTTGATGCATTTGCAGCGCTCTTTTTATCAACTGATTTCGTTTTTGATCTAACTGCTTTTGGCTCAGGCTTTTTTAATTCCACACCTGCCTTCTTTTTTGCATGTGTTTTCTTTTTCCTTGCATTCTTGATCCGGTATTCCAACAGGTACAGCCTGGTCTGCCATTTCTCCAGAATAGCATCCACATTTTTTGGAAGCCCACTTGGTTCGAGCAGTCCAAGTACTTCAGCGAGTTCACGTGTGCTGTCAGCTTTTTCTTTGTTTTCATTCAGCCATTCCTGGTGCTTGGATTGTGCCGCGGCTTGATATTCATTGATAGCGGTTTCGATCAGTTTCACCTCTTCTTCCTTGGAGCTGCCTTTGCGGTAGAGTATCATCTGCCTGTTCCATGCATGCGAATTGGACGGGTCGGTGGTTACGGATTTTCCATATAGCTTCAGTGCTGCTTCAATATCTCCCGACTTCTCCAGGGCTAGTGCTGAATTGAACTGCTGTTTAGCCTGTATGTTTTTCTTTCTTACCATATGCTGAGGGTTGAACAAATGGCCAGCGCTATTGTTTGTGCATCATTGGTAGGATACAATGCACTCACTTCTGAAGATCGTGATGTGCTATACCTACTCTTTAAAGTATACCACCGGGATCATTATTTGATAAGCTCTTTAAAAGACATTACGGGATAATACTTAGGCAGTTGCTTTGAATATCCCGCAATTTGGTGATATAATACTTAGAAAATTAACGCTTACTTTGAAGAATAATAACGCATATTTTCTCTTACTAAGCCACATTTTTTTAATCATCATATGAAAACCATTACGCTACAATTATTTGCATTAGTTATTTTTTACATTTTTGCACCATATAATTCGCATGGTAAAGGAATTTTTGAATCTAAAAATCAATTGCTCCATCCATTGGATACAAGTCACGTTAAGACCGGGGGTACGCAAATGATTGCCATTCGCATAGCGAAAGGAACATTCAAGGTCTGGACCAAACGCATTGGTAATAACCCAAAAATGAAACTTTTGCTACTAGCAGGTGGCCCAGGACTAAGCCATGAGTATCTTGAATGTTTTGAAAGTTTTATTCCTAAAGAGGGGGTGGAATTGATCTACTATGATATTTTAGGATCTGGTTACTCTGACAATCCAAAAGACACAACTCTTTGGGATTTACCACGATATGTTGAAGAATTGGAGATTGTCAGAAAGGAACTTAAACTAGACTCCAGCAATTTATATCTTTTTGGCCATTCTTGGGGAGGTATTTTGGGAATTGAATACGCGCTCAAGTATCAGAAAAATATCAAAGGGCTAATCGTATCTAATATGATGGCTAGTGCGAAACTATACGCAGAATATGCAACCAATGTATTGTCGACAGATTTTGAGCCAAAAGCATTGGCACGTGTCCGCGAAATAGAAGCAAAGAAAGACTTTGAAAATCCAGAATATATGAATTTGCTAATCCCTAATTTTTATGTTAAGCACATTTGCAGAATATCTCCCGACCAATGGCCAAATCCGCTTAACAGGGCAATTGCTTCAGAAAATAGTTCTTTGTATGTAACAATGCAGGGGCCGAGTGAATTTGGGATAAGTGGTAAGTTAGTCAACTGGGACAGAACTGCAGATCTTAAAAGGATAACTATTCCCACCTTAGTTATCGGGGCAAAATATGATACTATGGATCCTAAACATATGAAATGGATGGCAGGTCAAATGAGTAGGGGCGAATTTCTTTACTGTGCAAATGGTAGTCATTTAAGCATGTATGATGACCAGGAAGCATATATGAGCGGACTTGTAAAGTTTCTGCATAAAGTAGATACAAAATAGCGGTACTGAAGTATTACAATTTAATCCACCTCCCTAGATAAATTTGATAGGTAGCTAAACTGCCAGGGGCTATAAATAACGTAGTTGTGAGAATGAGCACAACTACATTATTTTCTTAACGCGCTCTATGTTCAATTAATCTATAAGTACTCATCATCGGCATTTGACGCGCTCATTCGTCATTATGTATAAATACCGGAATTTTATTTCGTTCCATAATGCTTTGAAAATCCATCTTGCCGCTCTCGTCGAAAAGGTCGTCAATTGTATTATAAACAAGCTTGAATTGCCCGTCTCTTTCATATAGGAGGATACGGAACCCCAAGGGCACAGCGTATTCTACTTTGTTGCTGTTTGCAAGAAAAACCATGTCCGATATCTGCTCATTGCCATAATCCTCTTCTTCCCAAGCCACAAAATGAAGGCGAAAGAAATTCTCAAGCGTCTGGAAGTCTTCATAATAGCTGGTGACCATCAGGCATCTACGGCGCGGAATTGAAATGACGAGCCGGTCAGTATTCAGCGCCCGGCAAGCTTCGGCAAGAAATATGGGAGATAGTACTTTTTCAGCAGAATGATCTTCGCCAGAGGCGGTAAAAACCCGGTTGCCCAGCGAAGCAGCCAACACAATCTCGTAAGGATAAGCGTCAATATTTTTCTGACAGTTTTTAAAATTTTCTGCTACTCCGGGAAGCAGCAGGTCGGACTCAGTCATATAAACAAAACTATTGCCTGCATCCTGTGCAAAGATAATCGCAAGCTCGGGCTTTTCGCCAATGTTCAAAAATGATTGCGACCTTACAAGATCAATTCCTTTCCAATCGGCGCGCTTGATCATAGGAAAAACCGGCACTTTCGATTTATCAATTTCCTCGAAAGCTGGTTCAGCCACCTCTTTCTTAAATAGTCTATCAAAAAATCCCATAAATGATATCTGTGTTAATCTTTAAATATAAAACTTGACTTTAAATATTGTTTGAAATTGTTTCAGTGTTAAAAATGAGTTGTTGAGTGCAACTGCCATAATAGTAACTACAGCAACTGTCCGGAATGACTTTACCTGCCAGAGCCGTGATGAGCTCCAACGATTTTTTTATTCTTTTCAACGATTGAAATCCCGGTTTCGCTGATTAGTGATTGGGCTGAGCTGGTCAGAGTGGTAAATTCACATCATTAAACAAAAAGAAACTTAAATTAAAATATGATGGAAATTCAACAAACCCCTGAAAACGCATTATCTCACTCAACAGTAACAGCGATTATCAATGCACCATTCGAAAAAATAAACATTGCCGACTGGCTTTTAAATTTGCCTGACGCAGAATATCAGCGTTGCTCAACACAGCATATCGGTGCGGGGATCAGCAGTACCTTTGATGGACAACCAGTATCCTTAAATGTGGAGACTATCGGAGATGCCCTTATGGTTCAGCATTATGTAGCAGACGTTGCACGTCCTGATTATTGCCGGATGCTATCGATATCTGATTCTATTACAAAAAGCGGACGTACCAAAGTTCAGGTTTTATGGGAGCTTAAGGCTAGTAAGATCGACGACAATACTTCCCTTTACACTAATGAGATCCACGCAACCGCTACTCCTGAGATGTTCGAATACATCAAAGAGCACGGCGTTAACTTAAAGGATGCCGCTGCTGCAAGACAGGCCGCATCTGATGCGCACAACCACGAAGAGACACCAAACTTTGCAAAGAGCATTGAAAACAAAGCATTGACCGGTAAATACAACCAGTCTTTTTAATTCAAACCTTTCATTCACTAAGCGCGTACCCATCGCGCTTATTTTTTTCAATAATATGGAAACTAGCCTATTTAATCAACTAATTGGTTCCTGGACACTTATAGATCTTATTGAAGTGCCTGTAGATGGCGGTGAGATTACACGTCCGATGGGCGAGGGGGCGAAGGGTTTGATCATTTACAACCCAGATGGCTTCATGTCAGCACAGATTATGAACCCGGACAGAAAAAACTTTGCGGAGGAACATTATACAGGTGCTACGCCCGAGGAGTATACGCAGGAAGGTTCAACTTATCTTGCCTATTCCGGGCCATTTCACGTTGATGAGGAAAAGAAAACCTTAATGCATAGCATGTATGTTTCCCTTTTCCCGAATTGGACGGGCCAGACACAAAGCCGAATTGTCTACTTCAGGGAAGGACTTTTGCACCTGGAAAGTGGAACACCGTTCATCTCCAACGGAGTAAAAGTAACCCATAAACTCACCTGGAAAAGAGTAGGACAAACGTTCCCGGTTCCAAGAACATCATAAGTAAACTCAATTAACGATTTTGACAAATAAAACTACGTAAATCGACGAAATAAAGTCAGTGCAATAATGTTTTATTAATGTATAAATTGCTGAATAGTAGTATTTTGTACTTTTGGTGTTGTTTTTGAATTCGTGCTATGCAAAACGAATTCCCAAAGCGCTATGCCAAAAAACGGACAACAAATCAGATGTTTGATAGTCGATGACAACTTTATTGCACGGGAAAGCTTACTGGCACTTGCCAGTCACATTGATGATCTGACAATCGTAAAAGATTGCGAAGACGCTTTTCTGGCGTATAATTATCTGCAGACCAATGACGTAGATCTAATTTTTCTGGATATTGAGATGCCAGGAATGACAGGTATCGAGCTTACCAGGAACTTATCAGGAAGAAAGAACCTGATTATTTTTACCACCTCGAAGAAAGATTATGCTACCGAGGCATTCGACCTCAACGTGGCGGATTATCTTGTCAAGCCATTTTCATCACAGCGGTTCCTCCAGGCGATAGATAAGGCCCGGGAAATTCTTTACAGCAAGACCGTAGAAGTGGAGCTTGAAAATGGCGAATTTATCTTCGTCCGGGACAGCAACATTGTCCGCCGCCTTAGAATTGATGATATCCTGTACGCTGAGGCTATGGGCGACTATGTTAAGTTTTACACCTGCGACAAGCTCTTTGCCATTCATACCAGACTGAAGTCTGTAGAGGAAAGGCTGCCTAAATCCAAATTTATCAGGATCCATAGGTCATATATAATTTCCATCCAGCATATAGATACCCTTCAGGAAGGTGGCATGGTGATCAAAGGAAACTTCCTGCCGATTGCCGATAGCTACCGCAAACCACTGCATCGATTGATGAACATTATCTAAAAAGAAGATAAATCCGCTTTATAACTTATCGCTCTCTATGAAAAAAAACAAGTCCCTGACGCCCGACAACAGTTTCTATTACATTATTTTTTCGGCCTTCCTGGTTGGCACGGCCTTGCTTATTTTTGTCCAATATACCTCATCGAGAAACATGAATACGCTTATTGATGGGAATAAGGAACTTTTGAATGAGCTCAGAACAAGCAACCATTTAAGGGAAATAGACAGGGACATTTTAGGCGTGGAGAGTAGGATCAGGGCGGCTATCGCTACAGATGACACTACCCACCTTGAAGGGGTGGAAAGCAAGATCGAGGCCGTAAACCGGTATCTGGATTCCCTGGATGACGGGAGCGAGGGGCCAGCTGTGAAACAGTACCTGGGGCGATTGAACTTTCTAGCACAGCAAAAGGTCAATACCACAAACCATCTGCTTGACCTTCACCGCAGGACGGGGCGAATGAATGACACTACATCTATCGGCAATCCCCAGGCAAGGATCACCTCAGATGAAATTACCAATACTACCCACAAAATATATAACAGCAGGCAGCACAGAATGCAGGCCCTGATGAGGAAAATAAATGAGAGTGGAACAAAGGCTAAAGCATATGGAAATGCCCTGATTGCGCTTTTGTTACTCAGCGGAAGCGCTTTATGCTGGTTCATCACGCGTCAATTCTGGAACAAGACATTGCTCATTAACCAACTTGATGAGTCAGAAAGAAAATCGAGAGAAGCACTGGGAATTAAGGAAAACTTCCTGGCGAACATGAGCCATGAAATAAGAACTCCGCTCAATTCAATTCTGGGTTTCACCACGCTTCTGCAAAGGCAGGATGTGGATTGCCAATCGCAGCACTTTATCACCTCAATACAGCAGGCCGGGGAAAACCTTTTGGCAATTATCAATGATATTCTGGATATCTCAAAGATCGAAGCTGGTATGATGCGGATCGTGAACAAGCCATTCAGTCTCCGTGGCCTGCTCCATTCTGTTGAGGTTCTTTTTTCTGAGCGGGTAAGATCAAAGAATCTCGGCTACATTACTGAAATCGCTGATAACATACCAGATACCTTGATTGGCGATGCAACCAGACTAACGCAGATTATGGTCAATCTCCTGGGCAATGCGCTAAAGTTCAGCGAAAACGGTTCTCTTAAAATTGCGGTTTCAATCGCTTCCAGCAGCAATAATTCAATAAGGCTTAGATTTAAGGTTTCTGATCAGGGTATAGGTATAAAATCCGAAAAATTGGAAAGGATCTTTGACCGTTTTAACCAGGCGGACGATTCCATTACCAGAAATTATGGGGGCACAGGTCTCGGACTTTCAATTGTCAAAGATCTGCTTGATATACAGAAAGGCACAATAGAGGTCGACAGCCAGGTGGGCGAGGGAACCAGTTTTACCTTTGAAATCCCATATCTTATCTCTGATGAGTCCATTACGGGAGAGGCTGTACGCTATAAAGTGATTGAACCAGAATGGGCGGGGAAATCAATACATATTCTGGTAGTGGACGATAATGTGATGAACCAGAATTTGATGGCAAATGTTTTGGGATATTGGGGCTTTTCCTTTTCAATTGCCTGCAATGGCAGAGAGGCTATCGAACAGGTTAAGAGCGCATATTTCGACCTCATTTTGATGGATATCCAGATGCCTGAGATGGATGGTTATTCTGCAACGGTCTATATTAGAACAGAATTAAATTTTGATATTCCTATCATTGCCATGACTGCCCATGCCATGTCTGGCGAACGCGAAAAGTGTATCTCTCTGGGAATGAACGATTACATTTCTAAGCCGGTAAATGAGCAGGAACTTTTGGACCTCATTGAAAAGGTAACCGTTGCACATCCACCGACAGCGCATTCTGAACCCTCTTTTGTGTATCTCCAGCTGGATTACATGAAAGATATGGGCAAGGGCAATGTGGCCTATGAGAAAAAAGTTACAGACTATTTTATCAAACGTATACCCGAGGACATTTGTTCGCTCCGCATGGCCTGTAACAGTGAAAGCTTTGAAAAGCTAAAAGAGATTGCGCATAGCCTTCGCACAACGCTGGCTATAATGGGGCTGCTCGAGAGAACGGTTGATCTCCTAGACGAACTAGAGTTTCCCAAAGAAAGAAGGAGAAATCAAGAGCAGTTAATCTCAGCACTTGAAATGACCTGTATGGCTGCGGTGAAAGAGGCCGAAATGTATTTGAAAGAGCTAAACTTTGAACAAGATAACTTCATCTCCACACCTAGGAAAATGATGTAGATCCAATATCCTCTGGTTTTCGCAAATTGTTACGAAGAGTAAAAATTGTTAATCTATATTAACCAATTTCGTTAATCTGGTTTGCCCTTATTTCCTAATCCTGTTCAAGTAATAATGTACTTGAACACGTGATATTTGTATTGCCTTTACGAACATTACAAACTTAAATTTTATACAGATGGCAAATTTATCGAGAACCCAAATATTCATTATGGCAGCCACGGCTGGGGTATGTGTGGCCAATGTTTATTACAGCCAGCCAATTTTAAATGCTATAGCGCTGAAATTCCATGTTAGTACAGAAAAGGCTGGGCTCACATCGGTTTTATCACAAATTGGCTACGGCATAGGGTTATTTTTTCTTACACCGATAGGGGATATGATTGAGCGGAAAAGACTGGTACTGTATCTGCAGATAGGGTTAATTGTTGCGCTTTTGCTGGTGGCCTGGTCTCATAATATGGGTATGCTTTACCTGGGAAGCTTACTTCTCGGTGTATTTTCTGTTGTTGCCCAGGTGATCCTGCCAATGGCTGCTAGCCTGGTCAAAGA
>Ga0247816_10000328_pt1 | contig 28422 bp, 30 predicted proteins | sample UWRJL209509C1_FD_179930 | JGI IMG/M metagenome (GOLD analysis project Ga0247816, IMG submission 179930) | Plant litter microbial communities from Arlington Agricultural Research Station in Wisconsin, United States - UWRJ-L209-509C-1 | ecosystem: Environmental > Terrestrial > Plant litter >...
GCGAGGTGCCGAGTGGTGGGGCAAGAGCGTTTTGCTTACTTTTGCGCTCTATCAAAAGTGAGCCGCCGTAAGGGCGGAACCAACAGAAGCCCTGACCGCAGCAACGGATATGTACCCCACCCAAAAAGAATTTTGATCAGCCTGCAAGAGTTGTGTAGATACCTATGCTCCTGATTGCAAGCCGGGACGCGCCAGGTAAAACACCTCATAGCCACTGCCCGCATGGCCGACGTCCAGCGCCTTGGCCGACAAGGTAATCCGTACCAGCTTCCACGCCTGCACATCCAACGCCACGAACACCGCAAAGGTGTCGCTGCTGTCGGCGATCTGCTGATTGCGCCGTTTTTCCCCGGCCAGCACATGGGCCCGGTCCGCTCCCGGTTCAAGCAGCCACTCCTCTCGATACAGACTCAACGCGTTTTGCGCCGGCCCCCGCTGCACGTCCAACGGCAGCCAGGATTCAATGTGCGGCTGGCCAAAACTGTCGAGGACTTTTTGAAAGCGCTCGCCCAGTAAAAAGTCGGCGGCCTGCAACGGGTCCGACCACAGATACACCGAGGAATACAGGTTGCCCAGCCCCGGCCCCTGCCCGCGTTCCCGGGCGATAAACGCCTTGAACAGCAAACCTTCGGCGTGATCCCACAACGGCCCCAATTGCGCGGCGCGCTGGCGAATGACCCCCATGTCGTAATCGGCTGGCAAGCGATGTGAATACTGTTTGGCAAACATCATGGCGCTCCTGTTCAAGATGAGTGGCCAGCTTGCGCAGCCGCCATGATTTCAGCAAGATATCAACCGATATATGTGTGATAAGGATTTGAAATGACCGACACACTCAAACCGCTGGATATCGACACCGTGCAGGCCTTCGTACTGGTGGCTGATTTCGCCAGTTTCACCCGCGCGGCCCAGGCGCTGGATACCTCTCAGGCGGCTATCAGCCTCAAGCTCAAGCGCCTGGAAGAACGGCTTGGTTACCGCCTGCTCGAACGCACACCACGGCATGTGCGGTTGTCGCCGCAGGGCGAGCAATTCATCGTTGCCGCCCGCGCGCTGCTCAATGCCCACGAACGGGCGCTGGGTGACATGGGCAACAGCGCACCACGCCGGCTGGTGATCGGCATCAGCGACCACGTCGCCGGGCCTGACCTGCCGCAGTGGCTCAGCCGGCTGGCGGCGTATGATCCGCTGGTGATTCTTGAAGTGCGAATTGCCTCGTCCCGAGACCTGGTGGCGGCGTTTGATCGCAACGAACTGGACGCCGTGATCGTGCGCAACGAGGGCGACCGCCAGGACGGCGAGGTGTTGGTGGTCGAGCGTTTTGGCTGGTTCGCCGCACCTACCTGGCAACACACGCCCGGCACGCCATTGCGCATGGCAACCATGGCCGCGCCCTGCGGTGTTCGGCACCTCGCGGTGCGGGCACTGGATGAGGCGCAAGTGGACTGGATCGAAGTGTTTGTTGGCGGTGGTGTTATGGCGGTGGGTGCGGCAGTCAGCGCCGGATTGGGGGTGGCGGCGCTGGCACGCCGAGTGGCGCCAGCCGGGGCGGTTGACGTCAGCGAACAGTTCGGTTTGCCGGCGTTGCCGGTCAGTGAAATCGTGCTGTACAGCCGGATCAGTGACGGTCGCTCGAAGGAGACGCTACGGGCATTGAGCGCGACATTCAGAGGCGTACTGGAGCGCTGATCATCAAGGGAAACCTGAACGCTTCAACCCCCATTACCGCGCCCCCAAGCAGAGAATTTTCCTACTCAAGTTGACGAACGGTCTTGCGAATGTTCAGATGCCGGCCTGTTTCAGGTGCCTCATGCCGCCGTGCATGGGGTGAAACGGGAAACCGGTGCCGCTCTTTTTGAGCCAGTCCGGTGCTGCCCCCGCAACGGTATACGAGTGACTCCTTCGATACACCACTGTGGCCAAACCGCCATGGGAAGGTGAAGGGATCCAGCCTCGTGAGCCCGGAGACCGGCCTGGAATTTCTGTTTGGCAAAATCCTGCGGTGGGCGGGCATGGGCCGGTATTGGCGTGTGCTCGGTGCCTTCTCGTGCGTGCTTTTCGCGAAAGAAATTTTTCGAGAAGACTATGATCCGACGTGCCTGTACTCCTCTTTTGGGTTGCCTGTTCAGCCCGCTCCTGTTGGCCGATGACACCGCCCTGGTGCTCAAGCAGCAGATCATTCGCGCACCTTCGGTGGAGTCCACCACCGTCGCCGACATGGCTCAATACGGCAGCAAGGTCGAAATCGTCACCCGCGAACAAATCGAACGCGCCGGCCCGAGTGCCGATGTCACACGCGTGATGCAGATGTTCATTCCCGGCCTCTATATCGCCCCCAAGAATGGCCCGTTCGACTACGGCACTTACTCGCTGTTGGGCGGGCGCAACGATGACACGCTGATCCTGCTGGACGGTGTACGCTTGAATAATCGCCTGTATGGCGGGCTGTACCTCGACACCTTGCCGGCCAACGCGATTGAGCGCATCGAAGTGCTCAAGGGCGGCCAGAGCTTGCTGTTCGGCACACAGGCAGTCTCGGGCGTGATCAATATCGTCACCCGCAGCCCGCAGACACGCGTGGCGTCGGGTGAGGTCAACCTGGGGCTGGATACCTTCGGCGGCACCACGGGCGATGCGCGGGTCGAGCAGATTTTCGACAACGGTTTTGGCAACCTGGGCTTGCTGGCGTATGTCAGCCGCAACGTGTCGGACGGCTATCAGCCGTTTCGTAACAGCGACATGAAAAACGTCACCGACAAGAAACGCTCCTACGAAGTGACCACCTTCGGCGGCAAGGCGATCCAGTCGTTTGGCGATGATGCACGCCTGGAGTTGTTCTATCAGTACGCCGACGCCAACCTCGATTTCGCCCGCCCCGTCGACAACCACAAGACCACCAACGACCGCGTCCAGCAGATCGCCACCGCGACCTTTGAACAAACCGTCAACGAGCGCCTGAGCTACTTCGTGAAGGCCCATATCAACGACTGGGACACACGCTACACGCGTGTCAATAACGTCCCGGGCGGCGGTACACGCGTCATCAACCATAACGATTATTGGGGTTTCACAGACTGGGGCGTGCAAACCGAAGGCAAGGCCGAGTTGCCCGGTGGGCATATCCTGGTATTTGGCTCTGACAACCAGTGGTTCAAGGGCCAGGACGATGTGCTGATCATCGACGACAACAAGGCCCAGGCCCACGCGCTGTACACCCAGTTGCGCCCGCAAATCGACGCCCTGCCCGACTGGCACCCGAGCATCGGTATTCGCCACGAGGCCATGAGCGGCGGGGACAGCGCCACGGTTGGCATGCTCACCTCGCTGTATGACCTCAACGATAACTGGTCGCTGCGTGGCCAATACGGCACCGCCTACAAACTGCCGAACGCCGAGCAACTGTTCGTCAACGAGCCGGGCGATGAATTGGGCAACCGCAACCTGAAACCGGAAAAAAGCCGCAACGCCGAGCTGGGCGTCGACTACAAGGGTCGCCTGCTGGAGCGCGATTTCAGTGCCAGCGTGACCCTGTTCAAACGCAAGATCACCGACCTGATTACCCTCGACGATATCCAGTGGGTCAACGGCCAGGGGCAAATCCAGATGCGCGGTTTCGAGGCCAATGCCACGTTGGCACTTAACCCGCAGTGGAGCTTGCAGGCTGACATGACGCGCAACCTCACCGAGTCCCGGGCGGGCGTGACCATCAACGATATTCCGAGCTTCTTCGCCCGCTCGCGCCTGGGTTATGAGTCGGTGGACCGCATGTGGGGGGCAGGCAGCGCGATCCGTTATGTGCGCGATGTAATCAGCTCGAGAAAAGTCCAATACGGTCACTACTCAGTGGTAGACGCCGATGCTTATCGTTACCTTGACCACGGCCACCAGCACCGTGTGAGCCTGTTGGTGGAGAACCTGTTCGACCGCGACTACGTCACCAGCCGTGCCAGCAACGTCGACAACCTCGGCCGCCCGTTCACTTCAGAGGTGCGTTATACGTATCGCTTTTGATGAATAAGCCCGTGGAGACTCACCCGGACTGGTCGCACGTCCCCGCGCATGCGCGACACGTGTTCCTCTGCACCGGCCCGCGCTGCACCCAGCGCGGGGCGTTGCAGCTGTGGAAACACCTGCGCCGCCTGCTGCTGGAGCACCAGCGCATTGAAACCCCTGGCGGCGTGTTGCTGACGCGCACGCATTGCCAGTTCCCGTGCAATTTGGGGCCGGTGGTGACGGTGTATCCGGACACCTGCTGGTACGGCATACGCACCCAGGCGCACGTGCAACGTTTGGTGGATGCGCACCTGGTGGGCGGTGAAGTTGTCGACGACCTGCTGATCAAGGAGCGCTCATGAGAAGCCTGTGCTTAGCGCTGGGCGCCCTGCTCTGCAGCGCGCCGGTGCTGGCCGACAACTTCCGCAATTGCGGCCAGACCTGGACGGTCAACGAGTCGCCGCCTGCGCGCATCGTCGCCCTCAACCAGCACGCCGCCGACATGCTGTTGGCGCTGGATGTGGGCCCGACGCTGGTGGGCGTGGCCTACCTGGATGACAACGGTGCAGCCCACCAGCACGGTGAATATTTCGGCGTGCCGGTGATCGCGCCCAAATACCCGGCCAGCGAAGTCCTGTACGCGCAGAAACCCGACCTGGTGGTCGGTGGTTTCGCCACCGCGTTCGGCACCGGCGTCACCTCCCGCACCGGGCTGGCGCGCAACGGTGTGGGGTCGTACTTGCTGGAATCGGCCTGCGACGGGCACTCGCTGGATTACTTCGGGCACATCCGCAATGACCTGTTCACCCTCGGCGCCCTGGTGCACAGGCAACACATGGCTCGCGAGCTGAGCGACGCCATGGACGCCGACCTGGCCAAGGCCCAGGCACTGATCGGCAGCGGCAAACCACTGTCGGTGTTCTACCTCGACAGCGAGGTCAACGGCCTGGACAGCGAGGGCCGGCGCGGTTTTGTCAGCACGCTGCTGGCCGCCGCCGGGGCACGCAATCTCTTGGTGGACGTCAATCAATACCGGGTGACCGTCAGCAACGAAACCTTGCTGATGAGCGACCCGGACGTGATTCTGCTGGCTGACGCCGTATGGTCACCCGCCAGCCGCAAGCGCCAGTTGCTGACCAGCGACCCGGTACTGTCACGCCTGCGGGCGGTTCGGGAAAACCGCATGATCGATATTCCGTTTACCCAACTGGTGCCCACGGTGCGCAGCGGCCAAGTGGCTCTGGGGCTGGCGCAGCAATTCAAGGACATGCAGGCGAAATAGGCGTTCCCGGCCACTCATGACTTTTGGTAAAGAGTCCTTTTCGGATTCGACGGTTTTTCTGAAGGAACGACGGGCAGATACTCGACTCCATTGTTGCATCACTCTTCACATCACTTCAGGAGTCACCCATGTCTATTCCCGCATTCGGCCTCGGTACCTTTCGCCTCCAGGGCCAGGTGGTCATCGATTCCGTCAGCACCGGCCTGGAACTGGGCTACCGCGTCATCGACACCGCACAGATCTACGAGAACGAAGCCGACGTCGGCCAAGCCATTGCAGCCAGCGGCATCCCGCGGGACGAACTGTTTATCACCAGCAAAATCTGGGTCGCCAACTTCGCCGAAGGCCTGTTGATTCCCAGCCTCAAGGAAAGCCTGCGCAAGATCAAGACAGACTACCTGGACCTGACCCTGATCCACTGGCCATCGCCGGAAAACCAGGTGCCGGTAGCTGAGTTCATGAACCAATTGCTGGAAGCCAAACGCCTGGGCCTGACCCGCCAGATCGGCGTCTCCAACTTCACCGTCGACTTGATGAAGCAGGCCATTGCCGTGGTAGGCGCCGAAAACATCGCCACCAACCAGATCGAACTGCACCCGTACCTGCAAAACCGCACGGTGGTGGATTTCGCCAAGTCCCAGGGAATCCAGATCACGTCCTACATGACCCTGGCCTATGGCGAAGTGCTGAAAGACCCGGTGATCCAGCAAATCGCCGAGCGTCATCAAGCGACGCCGGCGCAAGTGACCCTGGCCTGGGCCATGCAATCGGGCTACGCGGTTATTCCGTCTTCAACCAAGCGGGCCAACCTTGAAAGCAACCTCAAGGCGCTGGACCTGACCTTGAGCATTGCAGACATGGCGCAGATCGAAGGCCTGGAGCGCGGCCATCGCCTGACCAGCCCGAAAGGCATTGCGCCCCAGTGGGATTGAGTCAGCGAAAACAGGGTTAAGCAACAGGGTTGCGGGACAACTCCCGCAGCCATGGCAGCACCCGCAAGCCCGCGTCGGCTAACGGCGGGTCGATGATGTCCATGAAATGCTCCAGGTTGACGCTGCCTGGCGTGCCGGGCAGCCGCACCAGCACTGTCGGCGTCGGCGCAGCGGGCGAACCCAGGTCCTGATGATCGTAGACCAGCACATACCGAATCTGCGGATGTTGTTCCTGGAACATCTGCGCTCCGGCAGCACTTTCCGCCAATCCTGCGTTGATGATCAACACATCGAATGGCTCTGCGGGGATGTCCGTAAGAATCAGCACTTCCTCGAAGGTTTGCACCGGGACGATCCGGTAGTAGCCCAACTGGTTGAGCATTTTTTCGATATACAGCCGTTGCAGGTGCTGTTCATCGGCGATCAGGATAGTCAGTGCTTTGTTTGGCATGGCGAACCCCGGAGCAAGGAGCGCTCGTGAAAGAAAGAGCGGCCTATTTTCCAGACATATCCTGAAGACTAAATAAGGCTTGTTCCCTGTTGACGTAGGAGTTGTCCCAAATTCCCAGCGCGGCGCTATCGACTGTCAAATCTAATCGCAATATACAAACAAGAAATGGTGCAGCTCATCCAAAGCGTCTCGCATTCCCACTACCGCAGAGGCCAACCCATCGCGGTCTCGCCGCTCGCAAACACCTTCCAAAACCTCGCAAGCCACCACCAATATGTGCGCCTTGACCATCCGTGCCCCGCCCTTCACACGATGGGCCAAGTCGTGCAACCCGGCAAAATCAACCTGCTGGTGCAACGGCGCCAAGCCTGCAAGGTCCGCATCAAGGCTGTCGAGCAATGGCGCCAACAACTCTTTGATGGCCTCAGTGTCCCCCCCGGTCAATTTCACCAAATAGCTCAAATCAATGCCCGAAATCACCTCGGCATCGTTGCTCGGCACGACCGATGGGTTAGCTGTGCGTGACGCCAGTGCCGCGTTCAGGTCCTCGAGGCCAGTAGGTTTGAACAGGCAACCATCCATGCCAGCCTGCCGACAGCGCTCGGCTTCCTCCGGCTGGGCGTTGGCCGTGAAGCCCAACAGCAGACAAGGCGTCAGGCCTCGCTCGCGCTCCAGCGTACGGATGTCGCGTGCCAACTCATAACCATCCTTGAACGGCATATTGCAATCGGTAATCACCCCGTCAAACTGCCCGGCCAACCATCGTTCAAGGCCTTGAACGCCGTCCTCGGCCGTGGAGATTCGATGCCCCAAAAAGCTCAGTTGCCGAGCCAGCAGCAGGCGGTTGGCGGGGTAGTCATCCACAACAAGAATACTCAACGCTTGTGCAGGCCGCGTCTCCAGCGCTGGCGGTTTAACCGGTGCAGGTACGCAAGTGGCCACCGCCAGCGCAAGGGTCACGTCCACGCGTGTGCCCTGCCCCTCGATACTGCTCAGCTGTAGCTGGCCCCCCATCATTTCGCACAGGCTGCGGCTGATCACCAGGCCCAGGCCAGAGCCGCTGCGCGCCGATTGCCCGGTGTTACTGCCCTGGATAAACGGGTTGAACAGACGCCGTTGATCTTCGGCGCTGATCCCGACCCCGCTGTCTTCCACCCACAGCCTGAGGTTCAGGTAACCGTTGGCAACCGATGACGATCCATGGGCACCAAGCCGCGCCTGGCCTGTGCTGGTGAACTTGATGGCATTGCTCAGCAGATTGGAAACCACCTGTTTGAAGCGCAGCGGGTCGACCATCACGTACCGGTCAATCAAAGGGTCCAGCTCTACGACCAATGCCAGGCCTTTTGCCCGCGCCAGACCTTCAAAAACCCGCGCCACGGATTCCAGCAATTCGTGCAGGTTCGACGGTTCCAGGGTCAAGGACAAATGGCCGGACTCGATACGCGCGATGTCGAGAATATCGCCGATCAATTCCAGCATCCCGCGTGATGCAACAGAGGCCACCTCCAGGGCATCACGATCGGCCAGGCCCTGTTCGGCGTTTTTCAGCGCCAGTTCGATCATGCCGAGCACAGCATTCATCGGCGTGCGGATTTCATGGCTCATGGTCGCCAGGAACGTGGTCTTGGCGCGGTTGGCGGCGTCTGCATCCTCCTTGGCTACTTGCAGTTGACCGAGCAGCAATTGACGCTCGCTGACATCTACCCAGCCGGCGATCATGCCAACCACCTTCTCGTCACCGTCGCGGTAGGGCAACATCCAGTGATAGATCGTCAGGCTCGCACCGCCTGGAACGTTGAGCACCCGGTCATTTATTTGCGGTTCGCCCCTTTCCATCAGCCTCAGATAGTCCTTATGAAAGGACATGGCCTGCGCCAGGTTACCGGTGTCAGTCTCAACGACGGTCTTGCCGATGACGTTCTCAAGTTTGAAGCCAAACACGTCCAGGTAAGCACTGTTACAGGCCATCAGCCGACCCTTGCGATCACGGACGTAAATCGGATGTGGCGTACCGTCGATCAGCACGGTCATAAATCGCATCTGATCACTCAGCGCGCGCTCGGCCTGGGCCCGCTTGCGAATCAGGCTGCGCAGGTAGATGGCCCAGGCAAGCGTGATCAGTAACAACAATGCTGCCAGGCCGAAGCCCTGGATAATCGCGTTGCGATGGCGCAGCCAGTAGCTGTTTTCGACAACCACTTCACTGCCCCAGTGGTTGGTCAATTCGTCCATTTCCTGGGGGGTGATGCTAAGCAGCGCTTTGTCGAGAATCGAGTACAACTCCAACTGGCTGCGGTTGACGCCAAAAGCGACACGCGCAGGTTCCGAACCCACCGTGCTGGTCACCCGCAAGCGGTCGCGGTACTCACGGGTAATCATGTAGCGCGCGCTGATAAGCGTACTGATGGTGGCGTCGGCATCGCCGCTGGCCACCATCGCCATACCCTGTTCGGGGTTGGTAACGTCCACAAACGTGATCCCGGGAAAATCACGATCAATGCCTTCGCGCAAGCTGTTGCCGCCGAGTACCGCCAGACGCTTTCCAGGCATGTCTTCCAGGGTGAGCGGGCTACCGGCGTCATTGCGACTGACCAACACAAAAGGATTGGTGAGGTAAGGCCGTGTCAGACGGACTTTGTCAGCGCGCTCGGCGCTGGGGGTAATCGCCGCAATCATGTCGGCGTTGCCGGTGCTGACCTGATCAATTTGACGGGGAAACGAACTGCCGGTTACCCAATCGAACTTCAAGCCGGTACGCAAACTGATGCGCGCCAGCACCTCAGCACTTAACCCTTCAAATTCGCCTTGGTTATTGAGAAATGAAACGGGCAAAAACTTGTCCAGCACCGCCACCCTGATCCGTGGGTTTTTCTCCAGCCAACGCTGTTCACTGGCGCTGAAATGCAGTGGGGCGGCCCCCAGAAACCCGAGATTTCCGGCACTCCAGCGGCGCAGAATATCCATCTGTTCATTGGCAGGAATTATCGTCAATACCTGATTGAAGATATTCAGCAGGCGGGTATTGGCCGCGTCGAACGCGAAGGCAAAGGGACTGGCCTCCATCGTCGAAAAATCGACCATTCGCACATTGTTAAGGTGGTTTTTGTTAATCAGATAATTAGTACTGATCGCATCGCCCAGGTACACATCCGCCTGACCGAATGCCACCGATCCAATTGCCTCGAAAGTAGACCTGAAAAGTTCCAATCGGGCGCCCGGATAGAACGCTTGCACGGCATCGGGCGGCATGTAGTGATTGAGCATTGCCAGGCGTTTGCCTGTCAGATCGACGCTCAAGGCCTGGCTGTCGCCGGCGCGGGTTACCAGGATTGGCTGATCGTTGGCGTAGGAGCGCGATAGGGCCAGCTGCGGGTCGGCCGCTTCGTAACCGTTGGCCGAGCCGAGAAAGTCCACCTCACCCCGCTTGAGTGCTGCGATGAGGTCATCGCGATTTTCATAGCGATGAACCTGCACCGCTATATTCAGCGCCTGACCAATCAAGGCTGCGTAGTCTGCTGTGATGCCCTCCAATTCGTCGCTGTTGTTGGTCAGGTCGAACGGCGAATAATCGGGGGCGGAAACCCCCATCACCAACGTGCGCCGTTCACGCAACCAGCGCCAATCGGCCTCCTCCAGGACCACAGGTGGGCCCTCAAAGCTGGAGTGTCCCAGCAGGCGCAGGGCATGTGGCGCGCCAAACGTCAGCGCGCAGAAAAGCAAGCCCATCAGCACGCTCGCGGTGAGCACAAACGCACGGGCAATGGTCATTTCAGATCAGGTGATTGCGTTGGGCGAACTTGGACAAGTGCACAACCGATGACATCCGCAGCTTCTCCTTCAAACGGGTTTTATAAGTGCTGATGGTCTTGTGGCTGAGCAGCATGTCCTCGGCAATTTCCTTGTTGCCCAGGCCCAGGGCAAGTTTCTGCAACACGGTCAACTCCCGGTCAGAAAGCTCTTCCACCAGATCCTGTTCAGTGGATTGCAAATCGTCCCGGCGTACCGAGCTGGTAGGCAAGCTGGGGAAACAGCTGTAGTTGGACATCACCGCCTTGATTGCTTTTTGCAGCTCATCGAGCTCGCCGGTCTTGGCGACAAAACCCATAGCACCGGCACGCATGCAGCGAGTGGAAAAAAACACCGCGAGGTACGAAGTCAGCACAAGGATTTTGCAGGGCAGGCCCAATGCCTTGATCCGGCTTATCACCTCCAAGCCACCCAACTTCGGCATTGCCAGGTCCAGGATGATCAAATCCGGTCGTTCCTCCCTGGCAATTTGCATGGCATCGGCGCCATTGCCTGCTTCGAAAATCTTGTCGAAACCTTCCTGTCTTAATAGGTACCTGACGGTTGCACGGATAAATGGATGATCGTCGACTATTAACGCTTTGCTCATAAAGCACCCCTGGAGGATCAGTACGCTTACACATCACATGGGACCTATCTACCTGTGAGAAATACCAGTTCCGACAAGCGGCACTGTGCATTCCCATTACGATAGCGAGGCAGACCTGATCCCTCCAATTGACTACACGATGACGACTTAAAGCAGCACCTTCATTCCTGGCTAGGCGCAAGCGCGCAACCTTAACAATGGAATGACGTATCAGCTGAAGGGATATTCCCGGCATGACGTAGGACTTTTCCTCACGTGAGCATAGTAAAGACTGCGCTCACAGGGGATCGGATACCGCGTAATGAAGGCAGGTTTACTCGGTGGTACTCGGGCTCCAGAACGCCTGCACCACGAGGGTCGAGGTAGAGATGCGTGCCACCAGGGCATCCAACTCATCGCCGTCTACAGAAGTCACCGCCAGGGTGGCCTCGATTTCCACCTCATCGCTACCGAACGCGCGCACGTCGACATCACTGGCCGGGTAGTTGCAACGCGCCAGTTCTGACTCCAGCAGAGCCAATACGGCTTTTTGCTGGGTGCGTCGTGCAATCACGTAGAGGATGTTGGTGACCTCTGCCGAGACCACGTCCAACGGCTGGCGGTTGATGTTATTGACGATGGGCCGCAGCAAGGTGTTGGCAGCCAGTACAAACAAGGTACCCAGCAGTGCTTCAAGGATCAGATCGGCACCTGCGCAAGCACCGACCGCTGCCGAGGCCCACAGGGTGGCCGCCGTATTCAGGCCGCGCACGTTGCCCTCTTCGCGCATGATCACCCCGGCACCGAGAAAACCGATACCCGACACCACGTAAGCAACGACCCGCACCGCACCTTCGGCACCGCCCAGGCGGTTGGCCATGTCGACGAAAATCGCCGCCCCCACCGCCACCAGTACATTGGTGCGTAGCCCTGCCGTGCGCTGGCGGTACTGGCGCTCGAAGCCGATCAGCCCGCCGAGAATAAACGCGGCGCTGAGGCTGACCAAGGTATCAACGAGCGAGTTGAGATTGATGTTGTTGATTGCTTGCATAAAAGCCTCTCCATGACGGCATCAGCCGGTTGATTGGCGCTGATTAATGTGGGAGCCGGGCTCCCACAGGGTTTTGTGTTGTCGCAGGAAACCTTCGGGCAGGTACGAGCGTCCTGCTGCCGTGGCCGGATCACGGGCACCACAGGAAAGGCCCGCCTGCCATAAACGACAAGCGCGCCCGTAGTACCGCGATGCAAGGCATCACGTACTGTTCAGCGTCGATGAGAGGGAATTCGGGACCACAGCCAGGACTGGCCGCTGCCGGGATGCCGCTTCTCGCTTTGGGCGAGACAACGGCATCGGAAAATGCGCGTTATCTTGCCAAGTATGTGCCGGGTTTCAAGACCGGCCGACTACTGTCACTCGAACAAGTACCCACTGAGGGTCTCCGCTATTGATAAAAACGCGCGAAGCTTACGCCGCGATTCAAGCGGAGTAAACCGTAGGAAAGTTTCCATATTGTGAATAGGACAATTCTTCAGGGAAGGTTCAGTCATCCCGAGTCAGCACTTCCAGCAACTCAATCTCAAAACGCAGATCGCTATTGGGTTTGATATGCGCCCCCATCGACCGCTCGCCATAGGCCAGGTGCGCCGGCACAAATAACGTACGAACGCCGCCGACTTTCATGCCCATCAGGCCTTGATCCCAACCCTTGATCACGCGCCCGGTGCCGATCACGCATTGAAACGGCTTGCCACGTTCCCAGGAGGAATCGAACACCGTGCCGTCTTCCAGCGTTCCGGTGTATTGCGTGGTGATCAGGGCGCCCTTGACCACGGTTTTGCCGTCGCCGAGGCGCACATCGGTGATGTGTAGTTCGTCGCTCATCGTGTTCTCTCCTTATCCAACGTCACAGCCAATGCCAGAACCGGCTCCAGAAACCGCGCCCCAGATCGTTCTTGCAGCCCGCATATTGAGCCGCATACATCTGCGAACGCGCCTGAACCTTGGCGGCCACCGGCATCAGCCAGGCTTTGCTGGCGTAGGTTTGCTGGCGATAACCGCCCCAACCTTCGTGGTAGTTCAGGTATTGGCCATAGGCGTCGTATTTGTACACGCCATTGACGGTGTAGGTCTTGTCCATGTACCAGCCGACAAAGTCGATGGCGTCGTCAAAGTCCTGGCGACTGGCCCCACTGCGCCCGGTGCTTTTGCGGTAGTCGTTCCACACCTCATCCTTGGCCTGGGCGTAACCGGATGCGGTGGAGACGCGGCCCCAGGGGATGATCCACAACAGGTATTTGCGCGGCGTCTTGGCGTCCTGCCGAAAACCCGACTCCTGGTACATGATTGCGAACGGCACCTGAATCGGCACGCCCCAACGCTTTTGGGTGACTTTGGCTGCGTCGTACCAGTCATCCTTTTCACGGAAGATGCCGCAGATATCGTTGGGCGTGCGTGGCGGCGAAGTGCTGCACGCTGCAAGCAGGGCGGTGAGTAACAAGAGCCCTGCGGTTTTTCCTCGGTTCAAAAGCTCACCGTCTCATCGTGCGGATAAAAGGCCGGCAGTTTACGCGTTCACGGGAGGTGATGCCGAGATGACAGGTTCGATTTCCAATACACAACGGCTCAGGAGACGACAAAATCGGTGACATTTCCCTTTCCTTTGCAGGACGCTTCCTAGAAAATCCTGACCCCTTGCGCCGCTCAAATCACATGGCTAGTCTCCAGCCGTCACTGCCAATTCAGTGACTCGGGTTTGGTAGACCACGATGTGATTAGGCGCTAAGCGCCCCCTTCCGTAAGGCGCTTTTTTTCGGCCCTGCGTTATGGTGGCCGTGCGTAGGGCACCTTCGGGTGCACCGGGTCCTAATCACCGGTCTACCAACCTTCGTACGGTCACCACCCTAAAAGTCGTTTGGTAGCGATGGTGGTGGCTCTCTAACGTCGATTAGGAGTTCAACCCATGAGCAAGCTTGTCCCAGATCCGCCCTTCACCCATTCCGACACTTCATTAGACCAATCTCAAAAAGACGCCGCCTACAAGCGTGCACTGGATCACTACCTCCACCCCGCCTCACCGCAAGCCAAGCAAGAACCAACGCTCTTCACGATTGACCCCGACACCAGCTTCGAAAGCGCCCTGGCCCATGCCAGCAGCGTGCTGCACTGCGCCTCAGTCACGGCGCAACAGGCAGGCGAGCAACTGGACGGCACCTCGCGGACACTAGTGCTTTCAGTACTGCACCTGGTGGAAATGGCACGAGTGATGGTGGACCGGTCGCTGGATTCTTTACAGCCACGATGATGTTGGATCGTTCCCACGCTTCGTGGGAACGATATCCACTGGCCTCTACAGGAACCAACCTACAACTCAAACGGAAGCGCCCGACTTACCCGATGCCATCAGTTCACCTCTTATTAAAAACAACCACCCCGGTTAAATAAAAATAAGAGGTCACCCCCGCAATGAGCCAACCAACCAGCCCCGTTCGTATAGCTGTCGTGCAGTTCGATCCCCAGGTAGGCATGCAGAACCGCGAGCGCAACCTGCGCCATAGTCTGGACCTGGCCACGGAGGCAGTGAACGGCGGAGCCAATCTGATCGTGCTGCCCGAGCTTTCAAACAGCGGTTATTTCTTTAACAGCCGCCAGGATGCATTCGATCACGCAGAGGCAGTTCCCGAGGGCCTGAGCGTGCAGGCATGGGCCGATTTTGCCAGCAAGCATCAGGTGTACCTGGTAGCCGGCCTGAGCGAAATTACGGGTATGCAGCTGTTCAATACCGCCGTGCTGCTTGGGCCGGACGGTTTTATCGGCAAGTACCGCAAAGCCCATCTGTGGAATCTTGAGAAGCTGTGGTTTACCCCAGGCGATATGGGATTTCCGGTATTTGAAACGCCCATCGGACGTATTGGCCTGTTGATCTGCTGGGATATCTGGTTTCCCGAGGTGCCACGCATTCTCAGCCAACAAGGCGCCGATATCATTTGCAGCCTGAATAACTGGGTCTGGACCCCGCCTCCGTTGTTCGACGACGCCGGAAAGTGCATGGCGTCGTACCTCACCATGACGGCAGCTCACGTCAATAACGTGTTTATCGCCGCCGCCAGCCGTATCGGCGAGGAGCGCGACGCACGTTATCTCGGATGTTCGCTGATTGCCGGAACCAACGGCTGGCCCATCGGCGCGGTAGCTTCAGCGAATCGGCAGGAGATTCTGTTTGCCGACGTCGACCTTACCAGCGCCCGCAGTGCGCCGATCTGGAACAGTCTCAACGACTTGCAGCGCGACCGGCGAACCGACCTTTACGATCAGGTGCTCGGGTATACCCAACACCCTGCCCTCCCGCGCTGACCGGAGGGTGAACCATGGAAAATCTGCTCGATAAACCTCGGGCCAGTCGGTCGCGATCTGATAACGCCGTGATTGTTCTGGGACTTGCCTGCACCCTGTTAATCCTCTGGATTGCGCTCAATTACCCATGGCCGGGCTACGCCGATATGGTGGCGGGATTTGCGCACCCCGGGGCGTGGTTACGCTGGGTGCTGGGAGACATCAGCGAGGTCGCCTTCTACAAGCATGAACTGGCTTCACTGGGTCTGCTGGGCGGCGCCTATTTGGCCTGGTGGGCCAATCGAAACGCCAAGGCCTGGCAAGGCTTCGCGATTTCGTACGGCAGTGGGCTGTGGCCTTGGCTGGTAACCAGCTCGTTACTCGGCCTGCTGCTGAGTAATTTGCTGTGGGGCTGGACCGTCACAGCCGATACCTGGCAACCGACGTTTGCAGCGTTTGTTTCATTACCGGCAGCGATGGTGCTGATGTTTGGCGCAGGCTGGAAGGTCACGCTTAATGGTGCGGTGCTGGGGGCAGTATTGGTCACGCCGATGTGCCTGTTGATCGTCAACTTTGTTTGCGTGCCGCTGGAGTTACCGGTGGTGATCGGCAATGTGTTGGGAATGGCAGCGGGCAGCATCGTCGCGTTTGTACTGTGTCGTTTATGCCCGGCCCTGGTGCGATCTGACTATGTTGCTGCAGCCAAACCAGCACCCGCCAAGCCGCCGACTTACGGTTTTGTGTGGAGCCTGCGCAGGGTATTGGCGGACTTCTCGGAAGCACCATTCTTCGGCAATGAATGGGCGAGCCTTGGACTATTGGCTGGGGTGTTGCTGGCCTATGCCTTGAACCCCGTCAGCCCTGCATACGGTTCGGGGTTGGTGTTGCATTTGATCGGTGCGCAAGCGCTGACCTCAGCAATCGGCGTAGTGATTTGGCGACGTGAGTGGATCAAGCGTGGCTGGTATCCCACGTATGTTCCGTTGGTATCGGTGGTGCCTGCAGCGGTGCTGACGTATGGCGGGAGTTGGACAGTGATGGGGTCGAGTGCTCTGTTAGGTGCACTGATAGCGCCACCGCTGGCGTGTGTAATTGCGGGGCGGGTGCCGGCGCATTTTCATCCGTATATCGGCAATGTGATTTCGATGGCATTGAGTACGTTAATAGTGCTGCCGGTAGTCGGCTGGTTGGCCGCATAACCTGTGGGAGCGGGCTTTCTCGCAGGCAAGCCAGCTCCTACACTAATCTCCGTAGCCCTGAAAACAGGCTTCACTCACCCTGTGAGTTCGCGCTTCAATGCCTCACGATCAATCGACTTCTGCCACCCGCAAATCGCCAGGCAGGCCACGCAGTTACCCAGCACGTTGGTCAGCGACCGACACTTCATCAAGCGCTCGACACCCAGCAACAACCCCACGCCTTCCAGCGGCACAAGCTGCAAAATGTTCAACGTCGCAATCAACGTAAACAGTGCGGAACCGGCCACGCTGGTCGACCCCAACGAGGTAAACAGACAGATCAGCAACACCGCCAGCAACTCCGGCAAGGCAAGCTCCACGCCGGCCAGTTGCGCCAGGAACATGATCGCCGTGGTCAGGTAAATATTGGTGCCGGACAAGTTGAAGGTATAACCAGTGGTCAATATCAGGCGCACTAATTGGCGATCACAACCCAACGCCTCAAGTTTACTGATCATGCCTGGAAGTGCCGCGACCGACGAGCCGGTAAAAGTCACCAACAGCAACTCTTGCCTTAAGTAAATGATCAGACGCAACAAGCTAACTCCGACTAAGCGGGTCAACATTGCGAAGACCACAATGACAAATAGCGCACACGCCAGATAAATAACAACAATAAACTTCAACAAGGGCATGACTGAACCCAGGCCATACTTTCCGACGACAAAGGCCATCGCACCAAATGCCGCCAGTGGTGCAAACTTCAAGATAGCCCGCAGCAGCCGAAACAACACTTGGATAGCCGCTTCCAGCCATCCCAGGCAACGGTTGCTAAAAGCACCGCCACGCCCGAGCAACAGTCCGCAAACCACTGCCAAAAACATCACCTGCAACACCAGGCTTTGACTGAAAGCCGCGTATATGCTGGATGACAGCGTCATGAACGAGAACTCGTGGAAGACTTTGTCCGGCACTGGCGGCGCCGATGCGGAGGTAAAAACCGCCGAGTGATCCAGCTCGAAGAGCAGCCCCGTTGCCATTCCCAGCATCAGCGCCGCCACAGACATCAGCTGAAAATACAGCACGATCCTGCGCACTACACGCCGATGTTTTTCCTCACGACTAATCCCCGCAACACCCGTACAAACCAATACAAACAATAAAAACGGCATCAACAGGCCCACGGTCCTGAGGAAGAGATCGCTGAGCACCTTCATATCAATCGCCACGCCCGGATAGACCAACCCAAGGATCATGCCAACTACAATGGCAATAAAAATAGGCAGGGTCGCGTTCTTGACAGGCGGGGTCGGCATCAGCACTCCAGTGTGTTTTTATTTATTGTTATTGTCGTGACGCGCCACTTTCGGCATATTGGTCACCCTGAAAACCTATTCAGGCGCCGAATAATAAAGTCTTGTCACAGGATATACCACCATGGAACTTCGCCATTTACGTTATTTCATCATGGTGGCTGAAGAGCGACATTTCACCCGTGCCGCCGCTCGCCTGAACATGCAGCAACCGCCCCTCAGCCAACAGATCCGCGCGCTGGAACAAGAGCTGGGTTTCGACCTGTTCAAGCGCCATCCCAAGGGCGTCGACCTGACCGCTGGCGGCCTGGTGTTTCTCGACGAAGCACGGATCATTCTGGCTCGCGTGGAACACGGCTCGCTCAAGGCTTCCCGCGCCGCCCAGGGTATCGAGGGCACCCTGGTCATCGCCTTCACCAGCTCCGCCGCGGCTCACCCGCTGATCCCCCGGATCATCCGCGCCTACCGCGAGCAATACCCGGGGGTGGAGCTTTCAATCAAGGAAGGCAGCGCGCGGGAAGTCACCGAAGATGCCACTGAAAAACGCATCGACCTGGGCATCCTTCGCGCACCGGTCAGCGGCCACCAAAGCCTCACTTTCCACCGCCTGCTCAACGAAGCAATGCTGCTCGCGCTGCCCTCTGGCCATCCACTGCTCAAAGGCGCAAATCCGACAGTTTCCCTGGGCGATTTGAAAGACGAACGCTTCATCCTCGTGCGTCGACCCGGCGCGCCGGGCATGTACGCCAACCTGGTCAAGGCCTGCCAGAACGCAGGCTTTGAGCCAAAAATCGCTTTCGAAGTGGAGCGCATGCTGACCAATGTGAGCCTGGTAGCCGCGGGTGAAGGCATCTCGGTAGTGCCGGCGTCCATGCGCGATGTGCATCGGGAAAGCGTGGTGTATTGCCGGATTCGCGACGCGCGGCCGAGGTTGTTGGCACCGATTACGTTAGTGCGGCGCACGTTCAACCCGTCAACGCCATTGCAGAATTTTATCGGCTTGGCGCGGGAGTTGGCCGGGGTGTATCGCAAGGAATAAGGCTGGCCGCCCGCATCACAAACACTCTTGCGCCACCTGTTCAAACTTCGACGGTTTGAAGGTCGATGCCAACGGCTTGCGCTCGTACAAAAACACCTTGCCGCCGCCCTGGGACTTGTAGGCTTCCAGCACATTGTCGGCGGCGATTTTGCTGCTTACGACGATCCTGGCGTGTCGCGAATTCTGCGTCACCGTGGAGGTCATGCCGTTTTTCTCAAATTTCGGCACCACACACTGCATGTAGGCCTCAGGGGCTTTGCTGGTCTGCAAGGTTAAGGTCGGCGCATTGGGCGCGGAAGTACAACCGGCCAGAATCAGGGAAGCAAAGGCCATGGCCGGTAAAAATGAAAGACGCATAGAAATTCCTGAAAATAAAAACAAAGTTCGTTTTAACCCGCCGTTACCAATGCCTTGAGCGAGGCATCGAACTGTCTCAGCGCATTAAGTTGCACGTCACGCTGCTGATCGATCTGAGCAGCAATCTGGGGCGCTGTTTTGTCGTGCACCCACACCGATGGCACCTGTTGCTCAACCGAGCCTTCGGCCATGGCGATGTATTGCAGGTTGGCATCGTAGAACCGCGCGATAAAACGCGCCTCCACTTGGTCGTTGCGCTGTGTCAGCAACTGGTTGTGGGTGTCGAGCATCACCACTACATCGGCGTGAGCCTGCACCAGCGCATCCAGGTTTTCGTAGACAGTCACCGACACAAACTCACCCTGCAACGAGTTCATCAACCAGTCGATCGCCAGTTCCGGATCGGAGCTGTTGACGAACGCCTGGCGAATCCGCCCATCGAGCGCATCCTTGGCGCCGTTGACGGCCATGGCGTGGTAGCGTTCAAGGTAGTGAAGGTTGTCGAGGGTGTTTTCGGTAAAGAGCACACCCACAGACTGCGTGTGCTGCAACGAAGTAACACCGGCAGTTATCGGCAGCAGGTGGCAGGACTTGCCCTCATCTGCAAAAGCAGGCGCCGTGGCAACCACACTGCCCAGCATCAGGGCCATCAGTACAAGCTGGGCAAAAGTCCTCATCGCGCAGTTCCTTGAGCGGCGTCTTCGATAAGGCAATTGTCCACTTTTCCTGAAAAAACAGAACTTGCAATGCGTGATGGTGACTATTATCTGAAGCAATAGTGTCCCCCCACAAAACTATAAGGACCGCCCCATGAAGCCCCACCAGAGAATCTTCGACCGAATCCTTGAAGCCGTGCTGCCGGAGTTTCGCGAGCGGGTCACCGACTATTTGGCCGAGTATGAAAGCGTGCTGAAGGACCCGACCTCCAGCGCCGAGCAGGTCTACGCCAGCGCCCTTCAGCTTCGCGGCTACCTGCGTGGCCTGAACACCACGCGGGTGCTGGGCATGGCTGATTGGGAAGAACTGGACCGCCGGGTTGAACAGATCGCTACAGCCCAGGGCGTTGCAGGTTGACCCACTCCTGAACCGATGGCCGTTGCCATTGGCGCTGTGCGTATTCCACCAATCCCGTCGGTACGCTGTCACCGTTGAGAATCAAGCGATTGAGCATCACCGCCAGGTCCACATCGACAATCGACCATTCGCCAAACAGGTAGTCGCGACCACCCGCCAATAACGCTTGGGCCGCGCCGATCAATTTGTGCGCGGCGGCCTCCCCGGCTGGCGACAAGGGAGCCGCCTTGACCCCATAAAACACCACCAGTGTCGAACGCTCCTGCCGAATCGGCATCAGGTCGCTGCGCAGCCACGCCTGGACTTGTCGCGCCCTCGCCCGCTGCCGGGGTTCTGCCGGATACACTGCCGTTTGCGCGAACACGTCTTCCAGGTACTCGGTAATCGCCGAGGACTCCGACAACGAAAAGTCCCCCTGCATCAATGTCGGTACGCGTTGGGTCAGGGACAACCTGGCAAAGTCCTCGGAACGGTTCTCGGCGGCATCCAGGTCCAGGGTGAGCAATTCAAATTCAAGGTCCTTTTCACGAAGCGCCACGAAGGCCGACATCGCGTACGGGCTGGTGAATTGGGCGTCAACGTACAGACGCAGCGGACGGTTATTCATGGGGGTTCTCCTGGGTTGGAAGGCCACACTACGAGATAGCGCCGCGCAAATGAAATGCAGGGTTTTCATGGGGGCATTCCTTCGGGGAATAACTCAACATTGCTCATCACGGCCGCCTTGGCCATAACCCCCAAAATTTCATCATCCCTCCAGACAAAATCTATAAAATTTCCCGGATATGTCTGAATGTTTCATGACCGAAAGCCCGCGCCACCGCACAAAGGTATTGTTGATGATCCTACGCCTTGCCCATATTTTCAGTGACTCCAACACCCAGGTTCGCGCCAAGTTGTTTGGCATCTATGGCGTGCTGATCGGGATTAACGTCGTGGCCTGGACCTGGGCGCTGGTGGCCTTCCATGATCATCCGGTGTTGCTGGGCACCGCGTTACTGGCCTACGGTTTCGGGCTGCGCCATGCCGTGGATGCCGACCATATCGCTGCCATCGATAACGCCACCCGCAAGCTGATGCAGGAGAAAAAGCGGCCGGTCGCGGTCGGGTTCTTTTTCTCCCTCGGGCACTCTTCGGTGGTGGTACTGGCCTCGGTTGCCGTCGCGTTTGCAGCGGCTGCGATGCAGGATCGTTTTGAAGGGTTCAAGGCCATCGGCGGTGTGATCGGTACGTCGGTCTCGGCATCGTTCCTGCTGCTCATTGCCTTGATGAACCTGGTCATCCTGCATTCGATCTACAAGGCCTGGCGCCATGTGCGCCGGGGTGGCGCGTATGTCGATGATGACTTCGACCTGTTGCTGGCGGACCGGGGTTTGCTGGCGCGGATTTTCCGCCCATTGTTTCGCCTGATTACCCGCAGTTGGCACCTGTACCCGCTGGGGTTTTTATTCGGCCTGGGTTTTGACACGGCCACCGAGATAGGCCTGTTGGGCATTTCCGCGACCCAGGCGTCCCAAGGCTTGTCGCCATGGGCAATCATGGTGTTCCCGCTGCTGTTCAGCGCCGGCATGTCCCTGGTCGACACCCTCGACGGGCACCTGATGCTGGGCGCTTATGGCTGGGCGTACATGAAGCCGATCCGCAAGATCTACTACAACATGACCATCACCCTGGTGTCGGTCGTCGTGGCGGTCGTGATCGGCAGCATCGAAGCCCTCGGACTGATTGGCGACAAGCTTGCGCTTGAGGGCTCGTTCTGGGGATTTATCGGCGCGCTCAACGACAGCTTCGGGATGCTGGGCTACATCATCATCGCGATCTTCGTCGCCAGTTGGGCGATATCAGCTTTGCTGTATCGCCTCAAAGGCTTTGACCGGATTGAAGTCAGCGCGAGACTGTAGGAGCGAGCTTGCTCGCGAAAAACGTCAACGATGACGTGGGCATTCTGAATGCACGCGGCGCCCTCGGGTTTTTCGCGAGCAAGCTCGCTCCTACAGAAAAGCAAAGCAAAAAAAGCCGGCCGCAACACCCCGGCCGGCGTTTCAGATCAAGCCAATTCAGCCCGCAGTTGGCGCGCCGCAGTCACCATGTGCACCAGCGCCGCTTCGGTCTCCGGCCAGCCGCGGGTTTTCAGGCCGCAATCCGGGTTGACCCACAGACGCTCGGCAGGAATACGCTTGGCTGCCTTGCGCAACAGGTTGGCCATTTCCGAAGCATCCGGTACCCGAGGCGAGTGGATGTCGTAGACGCCCGGCCCGATGTCGTTCGGGTAAGCAAAGGCTTCGAACGCGTCCAGCAGCTCCATGTCCGAACGCGAGGTTTCGATGGTGATCACGTCGGCATCCATCGCCGCGATGGACTCGATCACATCGTTGAACTCGCTGTAGCACATGTGCGTGTGGATCTGGGTTTCGTCACGCACCCCGGAGGCGCACAGGCGGAACACTTCGGTGGCCCAGCTGAGGTATTCCTGCCACTGCGCCTGGCGCAACGGCAAGCCTTCGCGGAAGGCCGCTTCGTCGATCTGCACGATCTTGATCCCGGCCGCTTCCAGGTCCACGACTTCATCACGAATCGCCAGGGCCAACTGGCGTGCCTGCACTTCGCGGGTCACGTCTTCGCGAGGGAACGACCACATCAGCATGGTCACCGGGCCGGTCAGCATGCCCTTCATCACCTTGTCGGTCAGGCCCTGGGCGTAGCGGATCCACTCCACGGTCATGGCTTTCGGGCGACTCAGGTCACCGAAAATCACCGCCGGTTTCACACAGCGCGAACCGTAGCTCTGCACCCAACCGAAGCGGGTGAATGCGTAGCCATCGAGTTGCTCGGCGAAGTATTCGACCATGTCGTTACGTTCGGCTTCACCGTGTACCAGCACGTCCAGCCCGAGGTTTTCCTGCACCTCGACCGCGTGACGAATCTCGCTGTGCATGGCCTCGACGTATTCGGCTTCGCTCAACTTGCCGGCCTTGTACGACTGGCGAGCCAAGCGGATCGAGGCGGTTTGCGGGAACGAACCGATGGTGGTGGTCGGGAACAACGGCAGGTTCAAACCCGCACGTTGCTTTTCGATACGCGTGGCAAACAGCGAATCACGCTGGCTGTCTTTGGCGGTGATCGCCGCGACCCGGGCTTGCACGGCAGGCTTGTGGATACGTGGCGATGCGGCACGGGCAGCCTGCACGGCGCGGCTTTCGGCCAGCGCGGCAACCACGTTGGCAGCTTGCGGCTGGTTGACCGCCTGCGCCAGCACCGCGACTTCGTCGCATTTCTGTACGGCGAAGGCCAGCCAGCTTTTCAATTCAGCGTCCAGCTTGTCTTCGCGGCCCAGGTCCACCGGGCTATGAAGCAACGAGCAGGAAGGCGCGACCCACAGGCGCTCACCCAAACGCTCATGAGCGTGCTGCAAGGTGGCCAGGGCTTTTTCCAGGTCGCAGCGCCAGACGTTACGGCCATTGACCACACCCAGGGACAACACTTTGTAGCCCGGCAGGCGGTCGAGGATGGTCGGGTATTGATCGGGAGCGCGCACCAGGTCGATGTGCAGGCCGTCCACCGGCAAATTCGCCGCCAGGCCGAGGTTCTCTTCCAGGCCGCCGAAGTAGGTGGCCACCAGTTTTTTCAGCGGGTCGCGCTGGATCAGGTTGTAGGCACGCTCAAATGCGTTTTTCCATTCCAGCGGCAGGTCGAGTACCAGGATCGGCTCGTCGATCTGCACCCACTCCACGCCCAAATCAGCCAGGCGCTGGAAGATTTGGCCGTACAACGGCAGCAGGCGGTCCAGCAGGTCGAGCTTGTCGAAATCGCCACCCTTGGCCTTGCCCAGCCACAGGTAAGTGAGTGGGCCGATGACGACTGGCTTGACGTTGTGGCCCAGATCACGGGCTTCTTTGACTTCTTCGAACAGCTGATCCCAACCCAATTGGAACTGCTGGTCGGCGCTGAATTCAGGCACCAGGTAGTGATAGTTGGTGTCGAACCACTTGGTCATTTCCTGGGCGTGGGCACCACCGCAGCAGCTGTCGCTGACGCCACGCGCCATGCCGAACAGGGTTTGCAAGGTCGCTTTGCCATCGGCCGGGCGGAAACGTTCAGGGATGACACCGAACATCAGCGAGTGCGTCAGTACCTGGTCGTACCAGGCGAAATCGCCGGCGGGCAGCAGTTCGATACCGGCTTTCTTTTGCAAGTCCCAGTGGGTCTTGCGCAGCTCACGGCCAACGGCGCGCAGGCCGGCTTCGTCGAGTTCGCCCTTCCAAAACGCTTCCTGCGCTTTTTTCAGTTCACGGTCGCGACCAATGCGCGGAAATCCAAGGGAATGGGCAACTGCCATGACAAAAAACTCCAATGTGTTGGTATGGGAGCCATTGTCAGGACTGAGGGGTAGTGAGACAAACTCATTTTATTCCAGACGAACACAAGTTCTACTCATGTTAAAACACCGCACCAGCGCAGCGGCGAAAGACCAAAGGTCTTCTTGAAGTGGCGGGACATATGGCTCTGGTCAAAAAAGCCGGCTTCCACCGCGGCATCGGCCAGCGAGCGCCCTGCCCTGGCCAATTGCTTGACCCGGTCCAGGCGGCGCAGGGTCAAGTAGCGGTGCGGGCTGGTGCCGAAGAACCGCCGAAAATCGTGGGACAGGTTCCAGCGGTCGCGGCTGCTGCACGCGGCGAGGTCGTCCAGGGTGATCGGCCGGTCCAGATTGTCATCAATAAATTCGCGCGCGCGCGTCGCTGCCGTGAAATCTCCGGTCTTGCCGGCGGGCGGCGTGCCCCCCAGCGCTGCCAGGGTGGTGACGAATACGTAGAGAGCGTCATCCTCGGCCATCGGCTCCAGCACCTGGGCATCCAACAGGGCGTCAGCCGCCGCCGCCAAACGCACATCCCCTACCAACCCGGCCTTGAAAAATGGCAACGGCTTGCCCGGCAGAATCTGCTGGACCAGGGCCGGCGGCACGTAAACCCCACGGTAGCGAAAACCCGTGTCGGTGCCCGCGCGACCATCGTGGGACTCATCGGGATGCACGATCATAATCTCACCGGGCAAGCACAGCTTCGACTCGCCCCGGTAGTTGAAACGGTGCACGCCGGCCACGGTGCGGCCAATGGCATAGGTGTCATGCCGATGCGGGTCGAACGCATGAGCGCCAAAAAACGCCTCGAAGCGTTCGAGCCTCGACGATGGCTGCGCATGTTCGAACCAGTCGCCTGGGGTATGAATGTGTTGCATGTTGGAGCACCGGTGAAAGAGTTAAAGCGTCACATAGAAGCCATGAAACATGTAATAGGCACACACCGCCAGCGCCAGCCCCATCAAACGGTTGAACAGGGTGAAATAGGCCTCGCCAATTCGCTGCCCGAGCACCGCCCCCAACAGTGCATACAGCCACGGCGCGCCACCGGCGGCAATCGCCAACAGCACCGAGACCATGGCGATCGAGCCACCCGCGATCTGCGCCGCTGGAAACATGACGCTGGTGATCGGCAGCACCGCCATGATGCCCTTGGGGTTGGCCAACTGGATCAACAGGCCGTTCCAGAAGGTCAGGGTTTTCTGGCTTAACGGCGCCTCACCGGGTGAGGGTACAACCGTTCGCGCAGTAAACACCTGATACGCCAGATACACCGTGTACACGCCGCCGACCAACGAAATGTAGGGCAACGCCGCCTGGGAAATAATCGCCTCGCCGGTATAACCGAAGAGAACGAACAGCACCAGCATCGCGCAGCCGACCCCGACGAAAAACCCCATGGAACGACGATACTTGCCCGTCAGCCCGGCATTCAGGCCCATGAGGTTCACCGGGCCGGGGCTGTACATCACACTGATTGCGTAGAGAAAAATGTCCATGAGAACCTTGAAGTAGACGAGTGGCGGCAAGTCTACTCAGGCCATCCTGGCCCTGGCTTGTACGTTTGTGGTCGATCTACACGCGGCTGCTACCCGGTGTTTTGCTTATCACTGAAATAGCCCGCTGCATCTGTTTCAGCGCTTGGGCCCTGCCCATACTTTTGCTTCCCGAACACCCAAGGAAGCCCTCTCATGGAACCGCGCCAAACACCACCGCTCACCACCCTGCTCGCTCACTTCGCTGCCTTGGGGTGCGCCTTCCTGGGCATCGCCAGCCTGGCGCTGCTGCTGGCCTGGATCGGACGCCAGATGTTCTAGCTCAACGACCTGGAATATCCGCGCTCAACGCACGAATCAGCGCTTGTGCCTGAGCGTCGCGTTGCGCGGTATACAACACCACTTCACGGCTGGGCAGTGCAGGCAGATCAAAACGTTGTCCGACGTCGACGCAGCCACAGGCTCAGGTCCGCGCCCACGATGTGATGACTGAGGCCGACGCGCAGCGTGCGCTTGTGCTGGCCAAAACAGCTCATCGCGTCCTGGTAGTTGTCCAGCAGGCGACGGGCGCTGGCGACGAATACCTGGCCGTGCTCCGATAAGGTCACCCGTCGCGGCGTGCGTTCGAGCAGCTTGCGGCCCAGGCTTTCTTCCAGGCGTTTGATCTTCAGGCTGATCGCTGCCTGAGTGCCGCCCATCACATCGGCGGCACGGGTGAAACTCTTGAGTTCGGCAACCAGGACAAACGCCTGGATGGCGTCTATATCAGGCATTTTCATGGAGGGCTGAGGCGTTGTGGTCGGTGGATGCGACGTTAACACGGCGGTCTACCGACCAAAAAGCATGAGGGTCAAACTGAGCTCCTCCCTGATCACCTGCAACAGTTACCTGCTGCAACTGCGCCATCAGGTTGATGAGTGCACCAGGCCAACTACGCACACCCTGGACAACCCGTAAGGACGCAAAAAAACCAGAATAATTTAGGCCGCGCAGGCGTCTATTCAAGGCTGGCGATATGTCTCGGGGCTGTTACCGACAAATTTTCTACATCCGCCACTTCATGATTTGCGCTGCTCGTACGTCTTATTAGTTAAGAGCACCATCATTTTCCTGATCAGGCTCTGATAAGGAGTTTTTTGCATGTACAACTCGCAACTGCCCACGGACGGACATTCATCAACCCACGATGCCGCTTTTGGCACCACCCCCCAGGCATTCGGCAAGGCACCCGAGCATGGTAACCAGCGGATCCGGCATTTACTCAAGTGTTTTGGGCTGCGCACCAGCCTGATCCGGCTGAAAGTGATTGACGCGCTGCTGACCGCCGCCGACAACCAGCGCACCCTCGGGGTGCGGGGCGTGCACAGCCATTTGCTGGAGCTGGGCATCCCGCTGTCGTTTCTCAGCGTGCGCGAAGTGCTCAAGCGGCTATGCAGCGAGGGCGTAATCACCCTCAATGCCGACAAGAGCTACAGCCTGCATGAGCAGGCTGCCAAGGCCCTGGAAGGTCGCGCCTGACTCAGGGTCAAAATCAGGAGTCAGAGGTTAGGCTTGACCTTGCGGCGCATTACGCCGTTGATCACCACCACGGTCACGGCAACGGCAATGGCGATGTACTGGAACGTTTTTTCGCTGATGGTTCCGGCATTCTGCAGGTAGGACAGGCCAAACATCGTCCCCAGGACCACCAGGGAAATCAGAATCGAGTATTTCAAACGTTGCTTTTGGGTCATGACGGGTTCCTGAAGCTGAAAAATTGTATCCACTGTGTATCAACGGCCACACCAAGTGCATACCCACTGCCGGGGATGGACCTGTGTCGGCGGGGTCTCATGTTACAGGCGATGAAAAATTTTGGCTTGTCCGTCGCCTGATTGAACTTGTGAGAACCCTAGAGGATTTTGAAATGCTCCGTCGAATCACACTGCTGATTCCTTTGCTGATCATGCTGAGCATGAGTGGCTGCATCATTTTCCCCCACGGCGGTGGTGGCTGGCATGACCATCGCTATTCTGACGGTGGACCGGGGTATTACCACCGCTGATTGCCTGGCACAGGCGACAAACCCGATATCACTTCGGGTTTGTCGGTTAGGTTAATAGGCGGGTTAGTTCGGGTACATATCCGTTGTTTTGGTTATCGCGTTGATTGGTTCCGCCCTTACGGCGGCTCACTTTTGATAGAGCGCAAAAGTAAGCAAAACGCTCTTGCCCCACCACTCGGCACCTCGCCTGGGCTCGGTGTG
>Ga0247816_10000329_pt1 | contig 28392 bp, 26 predicted proteins | sample UWRJL209509C1_FD_179930 | JGI IMG/M metagenome (GOLD analysis project Ga0247816, IMG submission 179930) | Plant litter microbial communities from Arlington Agricultural Research Station in Wisconsin, United States - UWRJ-L209-509C-1 | ecosystem: Environmental > Terrestrial > Plant litter >...
CAGCCGTCCGCCGCTCGTCAGCAAGTAATAAATTACTCCTGTTACCGCTCGACTTGCATGTGTTAGGCGCGCCGCCAGCATTCATCCTGAGCCAGGATCAAACTCTCCATAAAAATGTTCTGTTTTCAAACATCTAGACTCTACATAAATTAATTGACGATGATATGTTATTACCTAAGTAATAACAAAAATTTGCACTACTAAATTGTCAAAGTTCTTTTGCCTTTATTGTTCAACTCCACGTTGATTGCGACTTTATTGGTCGCTCAGACTCAAGTTATTGTACGCGACTTATTTAGATGAGTCAAGGGTTAATCGGCGGTATTTTTTGTTATTTTTACCTAAGCAAAAATTAGACAAAGAATACCAAGCTAACGAACAATCCAATGACACAGCCGATAATCGCCCCAGCAGCCACTTCTAAAGGGGTGTGACCCTTTGCAACACGGGGTAACGGCACCTTGCTATCTTGCTCTAATATAAGGGCAGTAATTGCTAACCCCTGCTCACCAGATGAGCGGCGAACCATTAATGCATCGTACATAACGACTGCAGAGAAGGCTAACGCAAGGCCAAACATTGCCGAGTTAATCCCCTCGCTTACACCAACCGTCACAAGGAGCGCGACGACTGTTGCACTATGTGCGCTTGGCATGCTCCCCGACATGTATAACTGTCGGAGAGATGCGATGCGGCGGGTTTTAATACTTGCGACGACATACTTGAGGAATTGGGCGACGATCCATCCGAGCCCAGCGGCGATGATGTACGGTGACACCCACTCACCCATTAGGCTGTTTTCGCCTCTACAGCAGGTGCGTCGGTCTCTTCTTCCTCTTCAGGAGGTGCAGCAGGAACGAATCCGTATGAAGAGACACGGTCACCATCAGCGGTGCGCATAATGCGAACACCTTGGGTTGTGCGACCAATCACTGGAATGTCTTTCAAGCCAACACGGATTGCCTGACCCTTATCAGAGATAAGGAGGATCTCGGCGGTATCTTCTTCAAGTGAGCGAACCGCAACAATTGGACCAGTTTTGGCAGTCACGATTGCTGCCTTGATACCAACGCCACCACGTTTGTGTGATGGGAAGTGTGACGCCTTTGTCACTTTTCCGTAGCCGTTTTCACTAATAACAAGGAGGTTTCCTTCGTTATCAGACACAATGTCCATACCGACAACGCTGTCGTTTGGTCGGAGACGAACTCCGCGAACTCCGCGAGCTGATCGACCCATTGGACGAGCATCTGTCTCCGTGAATCGAATCGCCTGGCCAGCTGATGTTGAGATAATAACATCGTTCTCACCTGTCGTCTTCTTGATCCAACGAAGCTCATCACCTTCATCGAGCTTAATAGCAATCAAGCCATTGGTTCGAATATTTGCGTAGTCCTTAAATGGCGTCTTCTTCACAGTTCCCTTAACGGTCGTCATGAACAGGTAGCCATCGTCACCTGAGTCTTTTGCGTGCTTAATAATAGAAGTAATCTTCTCTTCTGGTTGCAATGCAAGAAGGTTTACCGCAGCAACACCCTTGGCTGCGAGGCTCGCAGCGGGGACTTCGTACGCCTTAAGACGGAATACACGACCCTTATTTGTAAAGAATAGGAGCCAGTCGTGCGTGCTTGCCGGAACGAGCTGGTCGATAACATCCTCTTCCTTGGTTGTCATGCCACGCTTTCCCTTGCCACCACGGTGCTGACGTCGGTATTCAGTCACGAGTGTTCGCTTGATGTAGTTCTCTGTTGTAAGAAGGACTACACTCTCCTCTTCAGGAATAAGCTCTTCGTCACTGAATTTACCGAGTTCGTGGTTTACCATTTCAGAACGACGTGGGTCACCATACTTGTCTTTCATTTCAAGAAGCTCAGTCTTAATGATTGCCAAGATTTCTTTTTCGTCGGCAAGGATCTCTTCGAAACGCTTAATCGCCTTCAAGAGTTCGTTCAATTCGTCTTCAATTGCTTGGCGTTCAAGGCCAACGAGGCGGCGAAGTTGCATCGCAAGGATTGCCTGCGCCTGAATAACACTAAGGCTAAATTTCTCGATCAAGCCCTTCTGAGCGATATCGCTGGTCTTGCTTCCGCGAATGATACGAATCACTTCGTCGATATTGTCGAGGGCAATCTTGTAGCCTTCAAGAATGTGCGCACGTTCTTTTGCCTTACGGAGTTCGAACTCAGTACGACGACGGACAACAATTTGTCGGTGCTTAATGAACTCTTGGAGCATTTCTTGGAGCCCAAGGATCTTTGGCTGGATGCCATCGATAAGCGCAAGCATGTTGTAATTAAAGCTACTCTGCAATGCAGTCAGTTTGTAAAGTTGATTGAGTACCTTCTTTGGGTAGCCGTCTTTCTTTACTTCAATAACAATACGGACCTTACCACGTGAGCTTTCGTCACGGAGGTCACTAATGCTAATCTTCTTATCTTTGTAGAGTTCAGCAATCTTTTCAACGAGTGTTGCTTTATTTACACCATAAGGAACTTCGGTCACAACAATTTGGTGGCGGCCCTTCTTTGTTTCTTCAATGGTTGCAACGGCACGCATCACAACACTTCCGCGCCCTGTTTGATACGCCTGCTTCATTGGCGCTCCACCGTAAACAACTGCACCTGTTGGGAAGTCTGGTCCCTTGACGTGCTTCAAAAGGTCTTCAAGCGTCGCCTCTTCGTTATCGATCAGTTCGATTGACGCGTCGACAAGCTCGCCAAGGTTGTGCGGTGGAATGTTTGTCGCCATACCAACAGCAATACCAATTTGCCCATTCAAGAGCAAGTTTGGAAGTTTCGCTGGAAGCACGGTTGGCTCTTGCTCAGAACCATCGTAGTTATCGCGGAAATCAACTGTTTGCTTTTCAATATCGGCCAACATTTCGTCAGCGATACGTTGCATACGAGCCTCGGTGTAACGACTCGCCGCTGCTGGGTCGCCGTCCATTGAACCGAAGTTACCCTGCCCTTGGACAAGTGGGTACCGAAGTGACCATGGCTGCGCAAGACGAACCATCGCATCGTAAATGGATGAGTCACCGTGCGGGTGGTACTTACCCATCACGTCACCGATAATACGTGCGCTCTTTACGAACTTCGCGTTACTTCGGTTACCGTTGACGTTCATTGAGTGCAAGATACGACGGTGAACAGGCTTCAAACCGTCACGGACGTCAGGAAGTGCACGGTCGATAATCACGCTCATTGAGTATCGGAAGAAACTGTCTTCCATGACATTTTCAAGTGTTAAGCGCTCGACACCCTTTACTTCAGTCGGCAGTACTTCGCCTTCTTCTGCTGGGACATTTTCGTTCAGTAGTGTTTCGTCATCATTCATAGTGTATTCCCCTAGATATCCAAATCATCAATGTTGGCATTTTTCGCTCGTGACTGGATAAACGTCTTTCGAAGTGAAACTTCGTCGCCCATGAGCTTCGTAAAGATTGCGTCAGATCGTTCAGCATCTTCAATATGAACTTGGCTGAGTACGCGATTCTCTGGATTCATTGTTGTGTCCCAGAGTTGATCGGCATCCATTTCACCAAGACCCTTGAAGCGTGAAATTGTCACACCAGCTTGTTTTACAAGGTCAGCGTCACCGTCGACAGTCGTCCCGCGCTCTTCTTTGGCTGCAACAAGGCTCTGCAATGCACTTTCGAGTGCTTCTTCGTTGTAGACATATTGCTTCTTCTGGCCCCTGTTAATGCTGTAAAGCGGTGGTCGCGCAAGGTAGACATAGCCACCTTCAATGACTTCTCGCATGTAACGGAATAGGAATGTCAAAAGCAGCGTTGAAATGTGGCTACCATCGACGTCGGCATCGGTCATGATGATAATCTTGTGGTAACGAAGACCACTGACATCGAATGAGTCACCGATTCCGACACCAAAAGCCTGGATCATCGCAACGATTTCTTTGTTGGCGAACATCTTATCAAGACGCGCACGTTCGGTGTTGAGCACCTTACCGCGGAGTGGCAAGATCGCCTGTGTCTTGCTATCACGACCCTCTTTTGCAGAACCGGCCGCAGAGTCTCCCTCTACAATGTAGATTTCACTCTCTGAAGGGTTTTTGCTTGAACAATCGTACAGCTTACCAGGAAGCCCCATGCCATCGAGTGCACCCTTACGAATGACGTTATCGCGCGCAGCACGAGCCGCTTTGCGAGCACGGGCAGCAAGCAGCGCCTTGCCGACGATCTTCTTGGCGATGTTTGGGTTTTCTTCGAGGTGGTATGAGAAGTACTCGTTCATCACTTGTTCGACGTAACGACGAACTTCAGGGTTACCGAGCTTATTCTTTGTCTGACCTTCGAACTGAGGGTCGGGCATCTTTACGAGGATAATCGCAGTCAACCCTTCACGGATATCTTCACCAGTTAGGTTCTCTTCTTTTTCTTTCAAAAGGTTATTTTTGCGTGCGTATTCGTTAATCACGCGAGTCATCGCTGCGCGGAACCCAATAAGGTGTGTTCCGCCGTCTGGGGTGAGGACGTTGTTTGCGAATGGCTTTACGAGTTCAGTAAACGTTTCGTTGTACTGGACAGCGATTTCAACCATTGTGTCTTCGACAAGCTTTTCAACGTAGAAAACTTCGTCAGTCACGACTTCTTTACCGATGTTAAGGTGCTTTACATAGCTTTGGATACCACCTTCAAAGTAGAAGGCAGCACGTTCGTTTGTTCGCTCGTCGGCAACGCCAACGTAGATACCCTTTGTGAGGTATGCCTGGTGACGAAGGTAGTCAACAACCCACTTGTAGTCAAAGGTGACTGTTTCTTTGAAAATGGTTGGGTCTGGGTAGAACGTGACAGTTGTTCCGTTCTTGCGGTCCGTTGGACCAACCTTCTTGAAAGGAACTTTTGTGCCACCGCGTTCAAATTCAATACGGTAGAGCTGCCCTTTTTGGACAACTTCGGCAATCATGAGTGTTGAAAGCGCGTTTACCACACTTGAACCAACACCGTGAAGCCCAGATGATACCTTATAGCCACCGCCACCGAACTTACCACCGGCGTGAAGCACGGTGAGCACTGTTTCAAGTGTACTTAAGCCCGTCTTTGGATGCTTGTCGACAGGAATACCACGACCATCGTCGCTAATCGTAATTCCACCATCGGCAAGAATCCGAACATCAACGCGCGTCGCATAGCCTGCGATTGCTTCGTCGATTGAGTTATCGGCAATTTCTTTAATTAGGTGATGAACACCGTCGAAGCCTGTGCTTCCGATGTACATACCCGGTCGCTTACGGACGGGCTCGAGGCCCTCCAGCACTTGAATCTGTGAACCATCATATGAGTTGTCTGTTTTTTGCACCACTGTAAACCCTGTCTTTCCCCTCACTATCGGCCATTCGGTCGTTTTATCTTCCACCATTATAGCGAATAAATTTTGTTCTCTCAAGTTACTTGCGTTGAACATATTTCTTATGCTAATCTTGACTACAAGAGGATTACCTTAAAACAAAAAAATATGTTTCGTAAAATAGTATCACAACTCTCATTTAGTCCTGCCATTGTTGGGCAGCTCGGTTTCTATGCAAAACGTCTCCGTAAAGAGCAAGTCACTCGCCGCCTCGGCCTTGTTTTCGTGGCACTCGCCCTTATTGTGCAAAGTCTTGTAGTATTTCAACCACCAGAATCAGCAAACGCGTCGAACCCTTCCGATTTCATCCCTGGTGGGCTCGGCGTTGGACAAAGCGCCGATTACGGCAAGTTCATCTCGGCCTACGATTCAAACACCTGGAACATAAAAGACATTATGCGATCGGTTGGCATCACCCGAGACGAAATCGTTGCAGCAAAATATGGCACATGGCGTACTCCGGGCGCAATTAGCTGGGGTCGTGAACCACGAACCGGCGAAGTTGGTAGTATCCGTATTACAAACGAAGGCGGGACCGACATCGGCGCTATTCACGGTCGCCCAATGACCTATATTAACGGCGATACTGACATTATTGGCTTTATTGGCTATTCAAAGCACGTCGGCTGGTTTGCAATCATGAACGATTGCGGCAATTTAGTGACGAAAAACATTCCCCCACCAGTAAAACCACCGGTTACTCCGCCTACACCAGAGAAACCTGCGAAGCTTGAACTATCAAAAACAGGGAAAAACGTTTCTCAAGGTAACGTCAACGCCACAACCGTTGCCGCAAAAGAAAATGATCGCATTACCTTTACGGTCACGGTCAAGAACACTGGCGGCCGTGAGGGCAAAGCATCATTCCTCGACCACCTTGGTGACGTGCTTGAATACTCAACGCTCACCGACAAAGGTGGCGGTACGTTCAATACCGACAAGAAGACATTATCATGGCCAGAGATTGCTATTCCAGCCGGTGGACAAGAATCTCGCACCTACGCCGTCACGATGCTCTCTAGCATCCCTGCGACACCAAAAGGCCAAAGCGACCCATCTTCATACGACTGTGTCATGGAAAACGTGTTTGGTAATGGGCTTCGTATCCCCGTTGTTTGTGCACCACCGAAGGTAGTTGAAAGCATCGTCACTGAACTTCCAAAGACTGGCCCCGCTGAAAATATGATTTTCGCCGGTGTGACACTTGCCGTCGTCGCCTTCTTCTACCTCCGATCAAAACAATTGAATAAAGAAGTGCGGCTCATCCGTCGTGACCTTAACTCAGGAACATTATAATTATGAGTACCCCCGAAACATTTAATAATTCAGCTGAAAACCTTGAGACACCAAAAGTCTCTGCTGAACAGTATGAAAACATTGAAAAGAACCTCGAAGACAAAGCCGAACGAGGTGTTGAGAGCGCCGAAAAGCGCGAAGCCTCTGCTCGTACAGAAGCGCTCAAACAGGCTGTCAGTGTTGAAAGCGGCAGTGCTGAAAAGAAGCGTAAAACCAACGAAGGACCGTCCCCTGCGAAGCGTCGCGGTGGCGTGACAAAGAAAGAGCGTGACGCCAGCTTCACGAAGCGAATGAGCCACGTTCAGGCTGAAATGTCAGCGCCAGAACGCGCCTTTAGCAAATTTATTCACAGCAAACCAGTCGAGAAAACTAGTGCCGTCGTCGGATCAACCGTCGCTCGGCCAAACGCCATCCTCGCCGGCGCAATCGTCGCCTTCTTGGCTGTATTAGCCGTCTATCTCCTCGCCCGCCACCTCGGCTACGTCCTCTCAGGATTCGAGACTATTGCTGCATTTATTGTTGGCTGGGTGCTTGGGTTACTTTATGACTTTTTTAGGGTGATGATTACTGGGAAGAAGTAATACTTCTTACAGACAATCTCTTGCCTCGTTCACAAATCACTGCTCTCTGCAAACGGCTTCACGCAAGGTTCGATAAGGGCCTCAGCGCCTTATCTCACTTTGGCTGCAGATGTTTACAGAGAGCAACAATTTATCAACGAGCAAACTCTTCTCTGAGATTAGATATGAATATTACCTTATAGCGATTTGGTGGGGCTTTAAAGACATCTGCAGCCAAAGAAAAAGCCGGAACGAAGTCCGACTTTTTTCCTTGAGCGAAGCCGTCTGCGAAGGCCTAGCGAATCGTTATAAGGGACAGTTGTTATCTAAACTTAACAGTAACTTCATCATGCACCCCATCCCCATTTGGGTTGGCGCGAATATGTAGCTTCTCTGGGGCGGTTGGCTGTGGCGCAGCTGGCTCAGGGGTTACGGGCTGGCTCGCAGACTTTTGAGGCGCAGGGCTAACCGGCTTAGCGCTCGGCGTGCGATCAATCTTAAAGCCTTCTTTTTGTGGCTTTGCTGGCTGTTGAGGAGTTTGCGTTGGCTGTGGTTGCGGCGAACTCGAACCAAATGACTGTGGTGCTACCTTTGATGGCGTTGGATCAAGCGCTGCGGTTGGCCCGAATGCAGCATTCGGAGCTGGTGCTGGCTGAGCTTTTGGAGCAGCTGGAGTCTGCTGCTGTGTTGTCATGATTTCCTGGCGCTTTGTCAGCCAATCATCAAGGAATGATGGCTTCGCAGGAGCCGCTGCTTGGCCTGGCGGCGTTTGTGATGGCAAAGAGGCTGAAGAGCCGAGTGTTGGCGCTCCTGAGGCTCGCTGAGCGCCTTGTGGGCCTCCTTGTTGGAATGCAGCCATCCGTTGTTGCTGAGCGGCCTTAAGAGCCTCCATCTTTTCTTTCTTAATCGCATCGCCCACACCAATTCGCTTGTAGAAATCGCGTTCAACTTCAGCGCGTGGGTGGCCGTATTTTGTTGCCGATAGATTCTTGAGTGCATCAAGGAGCTGCGGGTTATGCTGACCCATTGGCGGGACAAGTGACATGCTGAATGCAGATGAGGGAACATTATTAATCATCACTGAAGCGATTGTCTGGAAGTTAGGCAATCGGGTCAGGTCTTCGGCGTCAAAGGTTGGCGCAAACTTCTTCTGAAGGATTTCGGCGTCAGTAATACCAATACGACCACTAATGACGGTACCGATATTACCAAGGATCGCTTCGCGAATCTGATCGGTTAGCTGCGTCATGAACTGGTTCGCAAGTACAAGGCTGAGGCGATATTTTCGAGCCTCAGAGAGGATCGTTGCGAATGAATCAGTGGCAAAGTTTTGGAACTCGTCAACGTAGAGACTAAAGTCCTGGCGTTCGCTTTCAGGAATATCAGCACGACCCATGGCCGCCGCCTGGAACTTCATCACGAAGATCATACCAAGAAGCTTTGAGTTCAACTCCCCTGTTTTACCCTTCGAGAGGTTCACCAGAAGAATCTTCTTGTTGTCCATGATCTCACGAAGGTCGAAGCCACTCTTTGTCTGCCCAATAATGTTTCGCATCATATCATTCGTTAAGAAGGCGCCGAACTTACTGGCAAACCACCCGAGCATTTCACCCTTCGATGACTCGCTCGTCTGTGCCATTTCTTTATTCCAGAAATCGAGTACCGTTTGTGAGGTCAGGTGTTTAATCTTCTCATCAGCAAAGGCCTGGTCGATGAATACTTGCTGTACATCCAAGAATGATGAACCCGCCGGATCGGCCATCACGGTCAATGCTGCATTACGAAACCATGATTCAAAGCGCGGCCCAATGATACCGGTGTGACCTGGGTCGTAAAGGCTATAGAGCATGGCAATCGTCTCTTGAATAATAAAGTCACGCTGGTCTTGATTGTCGAATTCAAACAAGTTCAAGCCAATCGGCATCTCCATGTCGCCTGGGCTAAAGTAGATCACGTCTTCAATACGTTCTTGCGGCACCATACCAAGCAATTCTTCTGCTGAGTCGCCGTGCGGGTCGATAAAGGCAAAGCCTCGCCCGTCCATCATATCTTGGTAGGCAAGGTTCTCAAGAAGCTTCGATTTACCCGTACCGGTCTGTCCAATAATGTAACTGTGGCGGCGGCGGTCGTTATCAGCCAAGCGAATCTGCTTCTTAACGCCGCGGAACTCGTTGAATCCAAGTAAGAAGCCTTGGTCCATCAGTTGGGTTGGCCCGTCGACTTGCTTTGCGGCCTGGCGCTGCACTTGTGATGTCGGAATCGCGTGTTGATTCGGCAAATGGAAGATCGACGCCAACTCAACGGTATTCAAGATATTCTGATTCACCTCTTGTGGGAAGAATCGGAATATATATGCCGTCACAAACTCTTCGATATTCTTTGAGACCGTAAACTTGAAGCCGTTATGGCTGGTTGAATCGAAAAGCGAAAATGACGCAACGACATTATTCATGAGCGATTGCGCCTTTGCGGCAGTCGGAGATGAGGCAACCACACGAATCAATACTTCGTACCCTGGGTAGCGAGTTTTGTTCTCGATTGCTTCAACCGTACTTTGTTCAATAGAACTGAGTTGCTTATCTTCGGCCTTTACCTCTTTAAGTTCAGGTGGTTTCCAGAGGGCTTCAACGAGCCCGGTCATCATCTTGCTTCCGCCACCAGACGGCATACCTTTATTCTTGCGAATATTTGCCGCAACGTCTTGTGCTGTTTTAAACCAACCAGTTTGTGCTGGGCGAATGAGAATCTGTACCCCAACACCATCTTCACGGGTGGCACTTGAAAGCGCATTCAATAATGCTCGGGCTGCGTCGCGCTGCGAATCTTGGTAGGTTGCGATTGGATATGCGTATTCTTTCTTTAATGTGAACTCGCCACCAATCGTGCCGCTCATGCGACCAGCTGGGTTAAAGATATTGCGCTCGCTTACTTCTTCAAGTCGAGCCGCAGGGTATGCCGCGGCAACTGCTTGCTGAATCATATCAACCAAAGCGATTGGAACAATGACGTAATAATGAACAAGCCCTTCGTGTGCGACGACTTCAAATGAGACGTGCCGCTGGCCGTATACTTTCGACTTAAAGCCTTTCGTCGCCGTGCTGGCGATAATGTTATACATGACCTGCGCCTGTGAAAGCACTTCTTCCGTCACATCGCGCTCGTCGCGCCCACCAGAGTCGGTGTCATCGCTAATTGGTGGGATGTGAATGTACATCGGTACCATCTTCAAGCCACGTTCGTAGTTCTTTGATTCACGAAGGGTTCGGCGATATTGTGAGTATGCGTAATAGCCCACGCCAGCAACGAGCGCTACAATCACCAATGTCACGATAATAAATCCGACCATACTCCCCTTTACCTCAGCCCCTATTGACTTGCGCCAATTACTTTATTGTACCGCTTAAATAGGTAATCTTTCTGTAATTGGTTAACGCGAAGTGTGCGAGCGTGAGGATCATCTTTTGTTTGTGCAATAATTTCGCGGGCTTTGTCGACCCACTCTTTTTCAATAAGGTCTTCGTCGGCTGCCACGAGCGGACTATCGCTCACTGGTGTTGCAGGGTCAGGAACAACTGGCGCAATCGGTGTTGCCATCGGAACGCCGTTACTTATAGCATCAGCAACCGCTGCGCTTGCTTCAGCAGCTTGCTCTCGGCGCTCGGCGCCTCGCTCGATGCCCGTTTCGACGGAAGGTAATACCGGAATTCGTTCACCAGAACCAGCTGGTGGTACTGGTTGCTGTTCGGGGCCTCCTAATTGTTGTGAATTTTCCGGTTGCATATCTGTGATTATAGCATAACGGGTATGTGAAAACGCAGTGAATTATGCAATTCGACGGCTAATATACAAGCAAGCAATCACTTCAAAGGTGAGGACAAGCAAAAGCTCTTGAATCCCGATTGAACGGACGGACTGAAGTCCCATCAACATGACCGGTGCGAGCGCAAGTGCCGTGGCGTAATAATATGCCCGACGAAATGATAATGCCTGAATTGGCTTGCGCAGCGTCATGCTCGTCGTGACCAATCGAAGAAGATGGTTGGCACCATACAAAAAAAAGCTTATCGCACCGAGGAAGGTAAGATAAGCTGTAACGAAAATTGCGAGAAGTCCAAACGGACCAGCGTCTGCCGGTGTCGTAAGCGTGAGTAATGCGATCAATAGGCAGAGACCTACGAACGAAATGATAAGTATAATTTGCTGTAACATCCCTGTTACTATATACGAAGCATAAAAACTTTGAAATATGGAGTTCAGGCAATACGCCTTAATGTCTAGGTATCAGCAAACGCCGCTGTGTAAATAAAAGGGCGTGTGAACCAGTAGACGACGTACTGCCGTGAACTTTCTGACCGCTCCGGGAAAACCCGGGGCATCCGTCTGCTCATGCCTACGTTCCACGATGCGCCAAGTAGTTACTCGATTTCAAAGAAACAGGGTTTAACTTGGCACACCGGTACTTGTAAGGCAAACGCCTTGGGCGGAGCATTGGTGACTACCAACAGAAACAACTTTTGTGCGCTAAAAGCGCGATAGGTGCGTTACTTCGAAAAGCAATATTTGTTTGTTTTTGTTTCGTGATATGTCACCAACTTTTCCGTCAAAGTTTGGTCAGGTGCATAAGGTCTAATTGTTAAAGTGTGTGGTGGCTTTTTCGTTTTTGTGTTTGTAAAAGCTTGTTTGTAGAATAGCATGAGCATCATGTTTGGTCAATACTCTTCCCCTACTTTATCGTTGTGAATCGCACTATTCCGTTTCACAACGGCAACTATTAAGGTGTTAATTGAAGTTTGTTGCTTTTATAACAATGTTGTAATTAAATATAAAGTATTTTGCTTAAAGTCGAGATATTAGCCGCTCGACCCCAAATTCACCCCGCCGCGCTGCCGTCAGCGTACAACTAATTGCGGCTAACCGGTGCTCCCTATGCGGTGTCTTCCTGGATAGCTACGCCCGACGCAGCCGAGCCTATTAGTGCCTGAAGATCTAGCTGCCCCATCGTACCTGGAGCCTTGAAAGTAATGCTCCGGCGCAGCCGCACTGCCGTTGGGCTCGCCATTGAGATGCCGCGGACTTCTCCAACATACGCAGTGCTTGCTGCCAACGCCCGGTCGCCCGTCACAGCTCCCTGCCCAACCGTTTCACGCAGCGCGATAGAATACCTAAAGACCTGGTTCAGCATCACACTCAGCGCGATGTCGGAAATAATGCCCTGCGGATTCATCGCCGAATTACTACCCGTCGACATACAATAAATGAACATAATTCGACTTATACCTGCTAATGACAATAAAGCAGTAAGGAGTTTCTAACTGTGAAGGCCAGCTGGCGTTTCATGCGTTATATGTAGCACGATAACCATATACAGGATACACGGTACCAGTCTAGTGTTCAGTGTTCGGCTTGTTGCATACATATAGTGGGTCACGAACGTGGTATTTTTTACCCGAATAATCTTTTGTAAAGTTATTGACACAAGCGCTTTTAAGACATATTATAGGGGTAGTTCCTGAGTAAAAAAGTTATACAACTACTCGCAGGGACCAAAAACAAAAAATTACGAAAAAACTCCACAAAAACAACCGTTCCTCGCAGGCGGTTGTTTTATTTTGCCCCTAAAACACAGATAAGGATACAAAAAAACCACCCATTTCGGGGTGGTTTCTATAATATCGTGGTGGAGCTGCCGGGTACTGCCCCCGGGTCCAAAAGGTAACTAATTATTCGTCTACAAGCTTATTCTCATACACCGGTTTAGAACTCTCTCATCTCAATATGAGACAAACAGAATGAAATCGTTCCGCTGAAAAGTGTCTCATCACGCGGCAGCTGCCCCCAGTGACGATAAGTAACATGGTATATAACACCGTTCTCCCTATGTTACCTTAGGAAAATCGATGGCCCTCGTAATTAAACGCGAGCTGTCGCAAGAGGTGCAACAGCGAAGGCTTGAGCAAAGTGCTCAAGACCATCAGTTACAGCACTCTTTGCTTTAGCAAATGTGTTTGCAATTAAAATAAACACCTTACGGATGTAAATCGACTTGCTGAATAATCTGTTAAGGTCCTCTTGTCGAAGCTGTGTCAGCCCCACGGTATCTGTTATTATACCAAAAAAGTTCATAAAAAGCTACTGGTTGACCCCTTAGGATAGAACTCATGGTCGCAATTGTTTCATCTATCATTCTCTCTGGTGCTCATGGCGCGCTTATTGAGATTGAAGTTGACGCAAAAGCCGGGCTTCCAGGGGTACACATCGTCGGCATGAGCAGTAAAGCCATCGACGAAGCCCGCGAACGAGTCCGAAGTGCGATCACTAATTCCCTTCTCACCTTCCCTACAAAGAAGCTCACTATCAATCTTGCGCCGGCCGAACTCCCTAAAGACGGCGCGCAGCTTGACGTTTCGATTGCCCTCGCTATCTTAATTGGGTCAGAGCAACTTCGCTCAACAGAGGTAGCTGGTGCACTATGTGTCGGTGAATTGGCGCTCGACGGTCGACTCAGGCCGATCAAAGGAGCGCTCGTCATCGCCGAGGCTGCGCAAAAAGCGGGGTATACGCGACTTTTCCTCCCTGCAGAGAACGCCAAGCAAGCTGCACTCGTCGAAAATATTGCCGTATACGGTGTTTCTACCCTGAAAGATCTCTACCTTATCCTTAAGGGGGTGATCATACCCGATCAGGCCACTCCTCCGCCCCTAAAAGCCCCTCCTCGCTCAACAAAGCAACTCAGCAGTATCATCGGCCAAGCAGCTGCTAAGCGGGCGCTTGTCATTGCAGCGAGTGGTCGTCACAATATCCTCCTCTATGGGCCACCTGGGGTCGGTAAAACATTACTCGGGCATGCACTCAAAGAGATTCTCCCGCCCCTTTCACGGAGTGAAATAATAGAGGTCACGAAGCTCCATAGTCTCACTCGCTCCGATGCCGATATATCACTCACTCCCCCTTTCAGAGCGCCCCATCACCACACGACGACCACCGCACTTATCGGGGGTGGCAGCGTTCCTCGCCCAGGTGAAATTAGCCTCGCTCATCGTGGAGTACTATTCCTCGATGAAATACTTGAATACCCCAGAGCGTCACTCGAAGCACTTCGCCAGCCACTTGAAGATAAAACAATTAGCCTGACCCGCGCGTATGGGCGCATTCAATACCCGGCAAACTTTTTATTAATCGCCACAGCCAACCCATGCCCGTGCGGTTTCTATGGCGACGAACGTCATGAATGCCGCTGCAGCGCCACGCAAATTCTGCAATACCAGAAAAAACTATCTGGGCCACTGATTGATCGTATCGATATGGTCATTTCACTGTCTCGGCCAGATGAATTTATCGTTTCATCTTCAACAACGTTGCAAGAAAAGCAACAATTAACAGTTCTCGACGAAATGAATGTGGCAAGAAAAGCACAAGCATTTCGATATAATCGTAGCGATGAATACAACGGAAATCACTCAAATGAACACTCTTTTTTGACTCATACCCTCACGCCAGAGGCTCGCCAGCTTGTTGATTCGGCAACTAAACAGCTCGATATTTCGTTACGCGGACATCAAAAAATCGTAGCTGTCGCACGCACGATTGCTGATCTTTCTGGGTCGAAAAATATCCTTCCAGCACACATCGCCGAGGCTCTACAATTCCGCTTAAAGCCATTCTCGTAATGTCACCCTTGTATTCCCCTGTTAATTTTGATAAAATAATCGCTGAGTAACTGCTCAAAAACATGTACTCATCAACAACGTAGATACCGCAAAGGAGCGCATATCAACCAATCAACACGAATCAACACACAAATCAGAGCTTCTGAATTGCGTGTTATCGGACAAGACGGAGAACAACTTGGTGTCATGAGTCGTGCAGACGCTCTCAAGGCAGCCGAGGAAGCTGGTCTTGACCTGGTTGAGATCTCTCCCAACGCGGCACCGCCGGTAGCTAAAATCGTCGACTGGGGTAAATACCAGTACCAAAAGATGAAAGAAGCGCAAAAAAACCGACGCAGTAACAAAGCGAACGAACTGAAGCAGATGCGATTTGGTTTGAAGATTGGGTCAGGTGACCTAAACATCAAGCTTCGCAAAGTCAAAGAGTTCCTCGCCGAGGGTCACAAAGTACGAATTCAAGTTTTCTTCCGCGGTCGCGAGATGGCACACCGAGAACTTGGCTACGAAATGATGACTCGCATCTCTGGTCTACTTGAAGAAGAAGCTGTATTTGAGCATCAGCCAGTAATGGCCGGACGCAATTTAAGCGTTGTCATAAGGAGTAAATAATGCCAAAGCTAAAGACCCACAAGGGTACCGCAAAGCGAATCAAGGTCACCAGTACAGGTAAATTGACTCGCCGACGTGCCTTCGGCGCTCACCTTCTTTCAAAGAAGAGCAAGAGCCGTAAGCGCGCAATCAACCGAACTGCTATCGTCACCGGTGGCACAGCCCGAAATATTAAACGTGCACTAGGAATCTAATATGCGAGTAAAACGAAGTGTTACGGCACGAAACCGTCACAAAAAGATTTTAAAACAAGCTAAGGGTATGCAACACAACCGCACCCGTAGTTACCGCCTTGCTAAGCAAGCAGTAACTCGTGCGCTTGAATACGCATACCGCGACCGACGTAACCGCAAGCGTGATCTCCGTGGTCTCTGGATCACTCGTATCAACGCTGCAGTTCGCCTTGAAGGTACCACATACGGTAAATTCATCGCTGGTCTTAAGTCTGCAAAGATCGAACTCGACCGCAAGGTCCTTGCTGAACTCGCTGTAAGCGAACCAGCAGCATTCAAGGCAATCGTTTCTAGCGCTAAATAATAGCACCGGTACGACTCCTTAAAAAATAACCCCATCTCGGGGTTATTTTTGTTGTATACGACTATTTGGATACAAAAAGCCCCTCTTTACGAGGGGTACTTTGTTGACAGCCAGCCTATAAGCCGGGTTTTGTCGTGGACGACCATCTATCTAGTCTTGCCATTGCTGACACGATCAAGCGGGTATCGACCAACGGGCGGAACACCCTTTATGTTGATCTCCTTGCAGCGGCCAGGGTTTACCTTCTCCATATGTCACCATATGACGCTGTGGGCTCTTACCCCACTCATTTCACCCTTACCTCCCCTACCGAAGTAGTGAAGGCGGTTTTGTTTCTGTGGCACTTTCCCTAGGGTTTCCCCCGGTTGCCGTTAACAACTGCCCTATCCTATGCTGCCCGGACTTTCCTCTTACCCGAAGGCAAGCGGTCGTCCAGCTGACTGCCTATTGTTTAGTATACCGAATCTATTCAGTTTTCTCTAGGGCATGCGCATCAAGCGTCTTGTTTACCATCCCATCGGCAAGCTGATTGAATTGTCGTAGTACATGCGTAAAGGTAACGCGATCACACTGCGCAATAAGTGCGCGGATTCGCTCATGAATTGGCCAGAGTTCACGATTCTTAATTTTATAATGGCCTTTCATTTGATTCACCACAAGCATGCTATCAACACGAAAATCGATGCGTTTAAAGCCAAGCTCGATCGCCTTTTCAAGCCCTAACCGCACGCCGTGATACTCGGCCTGGTTGTTCGTCGTCACGCCCAAATACTCGCCGCCTTCGGCAATCGCTTTTTGTTCGGAGTCGAAGATGACAAAGCCTGCCGCAGAGGGCCCAGGATTACCACGAGAGCCGCCGTCAGAGAAAATGGTTATGCTTCCAGGAGCGCCAGATGATGTATTTTTAGCACCGTTCTCTTCTAATTTTTCTGCGGTGGTATCTGTTATTTGTTCTTGTTCAATAATCCCCAGCAACAATTGGGTCAAATCAGTCAACGAAGAGTGTTGCATTTGTGACATCGACTGCCATTTGTACTTACTATAGTTTCCGCTCAACTTAATTGGGTGTTGCATCGGTGCGAGTGTGACTCGATACGTGATGACGCCGTACTGAATTTCACGGTCATCATGGTCGATATAGGTCACTGCGTCGAAGAGTTGCGCCGATTGAATATGAAGCCCGGCGTCGTCGTGAAGATAGCGACGAAGCGCATCTTCGGGCTGCTCGTTATACCCCAGCTTACCGCCCGGAAGTTCATATTGATCAAGAATTGTTTGCCGACCAGTTGAGCGTTTCAATAAGAGGAATTTGCCATCTTGGTTGATGATTGCGCGAACTGAGAGCCGTTGTTTCATATGCATTCATTCTATCACGCTCATGGTAACGAAAGAAGCCTCCGCACGGTGCGAAAGCTTCAAGATAATGACAATACGTAATGTCCAGAGGATGGCCAGGACGCTGATGATATTCCCCCGCGTATGTGCAAGGTGGATGACCGCAAAATATCTCCACGGAGACACATTATATAGGTCTTCCTCATCTATGATATCGGAAAATCATGTACGCCCTGGTTGCCCTTCTGGACACTCTTATTATACCATTCTGAAGCTTAAGAAATGCGGAAAATATTGCTAAATATTTCCAAAAAGAAGCCGATTACCGTCGACATAAATTGGCCGATTGCTGGGCTCGCTAGTAGCACAATCGCAAACAAGAAGAAGATGCCATACTGCTCGATAAAGCGCATCCCAGTACGAACAAACTCGGGGGCAAGTGCATAGATGACACGTGAACCATCGAGTGGAGGGAAAGGGATCATATTAAAGACGAAGAACCCAAGGTTAACGGTCACGAAGGTCATTAAGACTTGCGCGCCGATCCCTTCCATTGGCGCACCGGCAATAGCCCAGGCACCAAAGAAGACGAATGCAATAAGGAGGTTTGTGAGCGGGCCGGCAACTGCCACGAGCGCAGCGCCCCAGTCGCCGCCCCGCACGCGATCAGGCATGAATGGCACAGGTTTCGCTCCACCAAAGATAGGGGCGCCAATCAGTGCGAGCCCGAGTGGTAGAATAATCGTCAAGAACGGATCGATATGCTTAATAGGATTGAGCGTGAGTCGCCCCTGGCGCTTTGCCGTGTCGTCGCCGAGCCAGAAGCTCGTAAAGGCGTGCATCGCCTCGTGCAGTGTCATAGAGAGAAGAATTACCCCTAGGACAATCGCGATGTGAAGAATATCAATAGTCATTCCCCCATTATAGCTTATGATAGATATATGAAACCACAGCTTTGCATCATTCATGGCGGAAATCCGTTCGACACCCAGGCAGACTACCTCGCAGCGCTCGCCGAGCAGACCGTTGCGTACGATCGCCTTCTCTACACACCAGACTGGAAATCATGGCTCGGGGCTGAGCTCTCTGACACTCATGACGTGCTACTCCCTTCTATGCCAAACAAGCAAAACGCCCAGTACGAGGAATGGGCAACCTACTTTTCGAAAATCCTCCCATTCTTGCGCCCCGATGCAATTCTTGTCGGGCACTCACTCGGCAGCATCTTCTTAGCAAAATACCTCTCCGAACACCTTCCCGAGAAACCTTTTAAAAAGCTCATCTTGGTTGCGGCACCCTATAATCATGCCTCGAGTGAAAGCCTTGCCGCCTTTAGCCTTACTGATGTCTCAGCTCTCTCGCAGGCCGCCGAATCGATTCACCTCTTTTACAGCACCGACGACCCTGTCGTTCCCTTTGAAGAAATGTGGTCATTCCAAAAAGATCTTCCGAATGCCATCGCACACGTTTTTGACGATCGACAGCACTTCAATACGCTTCCACCCTTTACAGAGCTTTACGAAGAGATTGTAAATTCATAGCTTTTATGCTATAATATATAGGTACACACCGCATGTACGTTCTTTTTTAGAGAGTAGGAATTGTATTGCCAGAACAAACGATTACCGTCCCCTTTAAGGGCGGCAAACTGACGCTGACACAACAAGAAGCAGCGCAACTCCAGCAAGACATTGAGACCGCCCGAAGCAAGAAGCCTGGGCCGCAGGAAGCACTAACCCCTCCGTCGCTTACCAAAGACGGATACCTCACCCATACTGCATTCTGCGAGTTTTTTAAGCAGATCCACGTCAGCGAAGCAGTTCGCGGGCGCGTGCCGAGAATCTTCGGGAAACTCGCTACCGGCGCCAGAAGCCGCGTCGTGAGCCTCGAGGTGAGGTGCCAAGATTGCAGAAAGAAGGTAGGTGAACCCTGCACCGCAGAACCGCCTGTAAGACACGACTTGCATTTCGAGAAGCTCGAGATCAATGCGCAGTCACTGGCACGGCTCAGCCCAGACGAGATCAGATCGATCAGCGGCGTCGGACACGTGTTTCAGCGCGACATCACGATGCTGCAAAACACTCTCAAGAAGAACGAGGCGTAACACCCTCAGCCGACTATGGAAACGTAGTCGGCCTTCACCTCTGTTCTTGAAGCTTTCAAGAGTTGAGGCGATGAACTACCAGTTCTTTTCGTTCCCCTGGTTACTTCGCTTAAACTTGCGCTTGTGCTTTGGCTTCCAGCCCTTTTGACGCTTTTCTTCAGGACGAACCAGTCGACGCTTCCCAAGATGCACGATAAAATCATCACCAAAGTAGGTTTCGAGGCGCGCGAGTGCGGTCACCTTCTCTTTGTCGGAAGACGAAAGCTGGTCAAGTGAAACAATACCATTTGCCCGGGCGCGGATCTCTTGCTCAATGCGATTCGGCGCAACATAGGGCACGCGTTTGTGGAATCGGTCTAATTGACGACGCTGCTTTTCAAGTTGATCATAGACCCACTTGGCATATTCTTGTGCAAATAATTTTTGATTCTCAACAGTATTTTCAAGTCGAGGCGTACTCGCGCCTTCTAATACTCGCTTCCCAAAACGGACTTGCTGACGGTCAACAATCGTTCCGATTCGTGGATCATAGAGCGTTCGACCGCGCTTGTTTGTAAACAGCTGTGGTGAAAATTCCAACAATATATCAGTATTAACGGCCGTTGCGCCGGTCACCAAGTGCAATGTTTCAAGCCCGCCGCTGCGCAACGGAACCTGAAGGTCAAATGGCGTCCCCGTAATGAGTGTTGGGTTTCTGACAACGGTGCTACTCGACAATTCTCTCTGTTGGCCAGTGAAAACATGCTCGACTGTGCCGTTGTCATCGATGGCGCTCCATAGCTGATCAATCTCTCCGGCAGTGATACTTCGGAGCAACGGCTCCTCTTCTTCGAGCAAGATTGATGTTAAAGGCACATCGTTTAGTGCAAGGTCATGGTGCAATCGCTCGATCACTTCTTCGGCCTTTGTGACGTTCTTTGCAATAATCCCCTTGTCTTCATACTCATCAGGAAGAATGTTCGGGAGTGCAAGATACACGTCATACTGCGCCAATAAATCGGACTTCGTTTGCCGCGTAAATTTACGCCAGCCAGTGAATTTAGTACCACCTTTCACAATACCGCCAACTTCTTGAATCGCAATAATTGCAGCGAGCTTCGATTGTACTTCTTTTGAGTACTTGAGCGCTTCAACGAGCATTCGGCCGTAGTTCGACTCAACCGGGAAACGTTCCATTTGTCGGCCAATTGATGTCACCTCGCCTGAAGTTGTTAGTGCACCAAGTGCAACAAGCGTCTTCTTTGCCCGTTGGATCGCTCGCTTACTCGGGTCATGGTAGAAATCGAGGGTTTCGATGTCGATACCGACGTTTGCAAGCCGCAGCGTCAAGCGGTCGATGTGCTTTCGCATAATTTCAGGGATGGCGTACGGTGGACGGTCATCAAAGTTGGCACACGGCATCACGTCATACTGCGCGAGTACATATTCACCCGGCTTTGTTCGCCCGGCGCGACCGGCACGCTGCAAGCAGTCTGCCTGAGAGATCTGCGCGATAAAGAGCCCTTCTACCCCGTTACGGACCTCGCTCTGACGCTCAAGTCCACTATCGATCACCATATCAATGTCATCAATCGTCACACTGGTCTGTGCGATGTTTGTTGCGAGGATAATTTTTCCAAAGCGATAGCTCTCAAAAGCTTTTTGTTGCTCGTCGGCATCGAGTTGACTATGAAGTGGGATAATTGGCACGCCAGCAGCAGTCGCCTTCTTTTCAAGGGCCTCAGTAACTGCCTGGATTTCAGATTTACCAGGGAGGAAGACGAGAATATTGCGACCACGCTGCTCGATTTGTGCAAAGATCTCTGTTAATACGTCTTTGCCGCGACGCTTCGTCACTTCAAAGTGGCGTCCAGGGACGTCAATAATTGCCTCAGTACCGAAGTAACTCGCCAACGATTCAGTTTCGATCGTTGCGCTCATAATCACAACCTTGAAGTTGATATCTTCTTCGCAGCGCTTCTTCGCCCACGCGACCAAGACTTCCATATTCTCGTTCCATTCGTGCACCTCGTCGAGAATCAACACTTGGCGATCAGTAATACCGGCACCAGTAATTTCACGGACAAGCTGCAAGCCGTCAGTACAGTAAAGGATCTTCGTATTACCACCATCATCACGTTCGTGGGCTGTGCGGTAGCCAATCACTTCACTCGCATCTTCAGTATCACGAAGTGACCATTCTTCACGGACACGCTTAGCGAGGTTACGCGCTGCCAAGATACGAGGCTGCGTCACAATCACGCGACTATACCCATGTTCAGCAAGGTACTGAGGCACCTGAGTACTCTTCCCCGCCCCTGTTTCAGCAGTGATAATCGTTACTTGATTACGATCAACCGCATCGACGATTGCATCGTGGTAATTGCGCACTGGAAGGTCATTGAATGTGTTTATGTTCTGTGTCATTACGACTATTGTACCACCTTCTTGCAGCCCCTTGACGTCGGAGGTGAAAAAAGGTACAATTGTTGCTAGTGTCCTGTTAAAGGAAGAAGGAAAATAATTATGGTTGCACGATGTGAACTCACCGGTAAAGGAAAGCAATTTGGCAAAAACGTCAGCTTCTCTTTGCGTCGCACAAATCGCGTGTTCAAGCCTAACCTTCAGAAGAAAACTTTTGAAGTCGATGGCCAAAAGGTAACGATGGTACTGAGTACTCAAGCTATCCGCACGTTGAAGAAAAAGGGCATTCTCGCCTAAGCGATGATCCGAATAAAAGACCGCTCCATAAGGGGCGGTTTTTTGTTGGCTTCGCTATTCCCTGCCAGCGTTACTACATTCACATGCGGGCTTCGCTCCGGGCTTACATAAGGGTCGCCTCGACGCCTTATGACGCTCGGGCTGCAGAGGCATGTGAACAGCAGCATCGCCACCAGGGAGTTCAAAGCAAAAAAATAGCTCCTGATGTGAGAGGATATTTTAATCGTTTTGGATAGAAAGGGAAAGTCCCGCCACTGGGTTGTGGCGGGACGGGATGCTTTTTGAAGAAGCAAAGAAACTTCGTTACCTAGGCGTTGATGTAGTTGGGCGAGATGCGGTTGGTGATCTCATCCATCCACCTCTTGTCAGACACGAGGTAGCGGATGATTGCCGCGCCGATAAGGGCGCTCGCAAGGAGCCCGAGACCGGACACTGCAATTCCCACGGGAATTGCAATTGCGTCGCTGATGTCGAACGTAACCGCCAGCGACCACGTTGCAACGAACGAGACCGCTGAGAGCAGCACCGAGATGATCGCGAAGATCATGAGGTTGATGCTCGACAGCTTGCGCTTCTTCACATAGGCAATCGCCATGAGAATCACCGGCAGACCGTAAACCAGTCCGACCGAGAGTACTGCGACGACGATTGACACCATGCTGCTGAAAAAGTGCTCAAACGAGAACATTACTTCTCCTTAGGTAGGATAGACAGACGATCTGACTATGGCAACATTATACCAGTTTACGTGCATAATGTCAATGCTTATCAACGCCGCAAGAGAAGAACCTGCAATTGTTCATTACAGGTTCTTGCTAAAGCTGGTGGATCAGTGCTCTTGGTTTCATATGCATCTGCAGCCCGAGTGAGATAGGGCGGCGACCCTTATCGAACCCGGCAGCGAAGCCGCATATGAAAGTAAGGGCGGCGATACGGCAGTTAAATTAAGAACGAATCAAATGAACAACCGTCAAACCTTCAGGTAACGCTCCTGCTGATTTCAACTTGTACTTTGCTGTTTCTTCAATTGGGGCGCCGAGGCCTTTGGTGAATTCTTCAAGTGGAAGCTGCGGCACTTCATACTTTACGTCCCTATCTTCGTAGTGAATCGGGATCACGACACGAGGTGTCATTTGACGAGTCAAGACAACGGCAGCGGTTGGGTCAAGCGTGTAGCCGTTTCCACCAACGGGAAGCACGAGAATGTCGACGACACCGATTGCTTCGAGCTGGTCTTCGTTGAGCTTTTCATAAATATTACCAAGCACAGCGATACGGGTTTCGCCTATTTCAATGCGGTAGATGGTAGAGATCTTTGGGTCAGCTTCAGTGTCGAGGTGACGCTGCGCTGCAATCCCGCTGATGTCAAAGTCGGCCACGCCGTATTCGCCTGGTCCTTCGATTGAGATCTTTGTTTCGCCACCAACAACGAATCGTGCTTCAGTTGCGAGTTCGATCAACCCAACAACTTTTTGGTCTTTTAGTCCTACTACTGAAGTTTTCGGATCAGTAACAATCGTCCCCTTCTTTGTGGTAATTGTGATACTGTTTCCGCCATTATACTGAATTTCAAACATACTTACTCCTTACTGTCCGATCCTAAAACGTTATCTATATCTACTGCAACACTGTGCTTGCCGTTCAGAATTTCGGTAATAAACTTATCGCGCACACTGAGGCGATAATAGAATTCATCATACGGAAGCACTGTGTAGTTTAACTCGCGGCCTTCAAGCTTTTCAATAGCCTGGAGCGCTTTCTTTACCTTCGCCGCTGAAACGGTTCCGACGAGCAACAGGTCAACCTGGCTGTGTGAGCCTGGGACGAGTACGCCCGATGCAACGGCAAGGCGAAGTGACGGAATCGACTGCAAGGCAGCGACGTGTTGCACGTTCAAGCCAGTTGCTTGGTCTTTGATTGGCTGCACGGCTGCGATTGGCTCGCCGGCGAAGATTGCTCGGAGGGCTGAATAAAATTCGTACCGTTGATTTACTTGGTAGTACAGCTTGTTATCTGCGTTGTCGCTTGTAATAACGCCCACTTCAAGCATGTTTGCGAGTTCACGGCGAACGGAATTAATTTGCTCATCAATTAAGCGAGTAATCTCACGAACATAAAAAGATTGTCCAGGGTGATTCAGGAATAGATGCAGCAATTTTACGCGCGTTTTTGAACCAAATAGTGAATCAATCATCCCCGTCTCCCCTGAACTTTTATATATCTTTATGATACCACGAGAGCACCCCTTGTACTAGGTGAGGTGTCGAATTATGTGTTCACGCGCTTCATCAAGCGGCAACCAGGTGATGTATGGGTTGCGCTTTAGCCAAGTAAGTTGCCGTTTAGCAAGTTGCCAGTCGGACGTGATAAATGCTTGTTTCAGTTGCTCCATTGTTAGCTCGCCGTCAACATATCGACGAACGAGTCGATAGATATTTCCAGTCATCGCTTCACTTTCCCAGCCATACTTTTTGCCCAACATTATTGCCTCGTCGACCATTCCATTCACAAATAATTGTTCGGAGCGTTGCTCGATTCGTCGTCGCAATTCATCACGTTCTGTTGCAATTCCTACAATGACTGTATTGGGGATTGGGGCCGATAACCTCTTTGTGTTAATGCTTTTCTGTTCAATCGCTCGAATCACATAGCGACGATTTTGCTGATTTTCTGGCAACAAAATGTTGTTGTTAGCACAATAGTCATGGAGTTGTACAAGCGACAATAGTTCAAGAGATTTTCGTAGTTCGGGCTCGGCAGCACCAAATGAGTAGTCGAAAACTACCCCATCAACATACAGCCCGGTGCCCCCTACCATGAACGGTACATTGCCACGCGCGCGTATCTCAGCGACCTTTTCATTTGTGTACTTTTGAAAGTCAGCCGCCGAAAATGACTCGCCGGGTTCGACTAAATCGAGCCCCCAATGCGGCACGCGTGCTTGGTCTTCAGCAGAGGGCTTGGCAGTACCAATATCCATACCTTTATAGATGGTCCGAGAGTCTGAACAAATAATTTCGCCGGAAAAACGCTCTGCGATCTCTAATGAGAGCGCTGATTTTCCACTCGCTGTCGGACCGACAACAACGATAAATGGCGCTTCTGAAGGGTTACTCATGGTCGCCATCGCTTTTCTTTGAAATCATCAACAATAAAGTCAGTACAAGTAATACCCTCTGCCGCCAAGTGTTCCTGCTGGGCTTCTCGCCCACCATGATAGCCGCTCGCCAACCCACCAAAGCGATTCACCAAGCGATGCCACGGCAATTCAATATCACCATAATGCGCCATCCCACCAACCACACGGGCTGCGTATGGATGCCCCGCAAGTGCCGCGAGATCGCCATACGTCGTGACGCTTCCTGCAGGAACCTTTGCCATAATCGCTTCGACATCTTTACGAAATTGACTATCGACGGGCATCGATATACTCCAAAACTGCCGGCCAATCATTACATCGTGTTACGTGCGGCTCGCTCTTTTCGTTCCAGCCATAAAACCCAAACACGACCGCATCAATGCCATAATCAATTGCGTTCTGACAATTACTCAAGTTGTCGTCGATCAACAACTCGACACCAAGCTCAACACACAACTCGCCCTTCGATTTTTCCTTTGCGTTCGCAAGCGGGTTCTTTGAGAAGTACAGCGGAATCTCCCCACCTAAGTTCTCGTCGAGCCATTGTTGCGTTGCTGCTTTTTGCGCAGGAGGGCGAGAAGTTATCAACACGATATCGTGATGCTTACTTAGCTCTTTAATTGCGAACGCAGCGCCCGCAACGAGTGGCGTATCAATTAAGCCAGCGATAAGGTCTTCCATAAATACATCAAAATTAATCGTGTCAGGAATACCATGCGACGCCCAAATTCGATTGTAGTATGACCAGTAATCTTCATCGACGTGATAATGATGCGGCTGCAAATCAACACCTGCCTTCTGATTCGCCCAGAGCCGCGTGGCTTCAAGCGAATCAGCGACGACGTCGTCGATATCAACTGCAATCTTCATACGTCGAGTAGCCATACTAAAGACTCTTTAAGTAGTCGCCCAGCTCGCCGAGTGACACTTTCTGCTCACCCTGCTGTGTTCGGACGCTGACTTCGCGTGCGTCTTTATCTTGCTGTCCAACAATAAGCTGTACTGGAATCTTCTCTTTGGTTGCTTCGCGGATCTTCTTACCAAGTGATTCATTACGATCATCAACACTAAAGCGGAGTTCGTTAAACTTCACCGGCTCCATTAGCACAGTGCCATTAAGTACTTCTGAGATCTCGGCAACGTAATCGAGGACTGTGTCGTTGATAGTCAGAATACGCACTTGTTCTGGTGCAGCCCACAGTGGGAACCAACCGCCAGTGTGCTCAATGAAGACGCTCAAGAACCGTTCGATCGAACCGAGGAGCGCACAGTGAATCATAATTGGTTGCTGCGCAGAGCCGTCTTGATCAGTGTAGCTCAGCTCGAAACGCTGTGGCTGAACGAAATCGAGCTGCACAGTTGCAACCTGGTGTTCGCGGCCGATGGCATCAGTTGCCATGAAATCGATCTTTGGTCCGTAGAATGCCGCTTCACCTTCTTGCTCGAAGAAATCGAGGCCGAGTGTCTCAACCGCGGCCTTGAGCTGTGCTTGTGCGGATTCCCATAATGCTGGGTCGCCCAAGTAGCCGTCAGATTCGTCGCGATATGAAAGCCGTACACGAAGTGTCATGCCAATCTTCTCGTAGAGTTCACGAGCAGACGCGAGCAAGTTGTGAATTTCTTCTTCAATTTGGTCAGGTCGTGCGAACACGTGGCTGTCATCTTGTGTTAATGAACGAACACGGTTAAGGCCCCCGAGTTCGCCCGTCTTCTCGTCACGGTAGTCAGTTGTTGTTTCAAGGAAGCGCACCGGCATATCTTTATAGCTTCGTGGTGATGAAGCGTAAATCTGTGTGTGGTGCGGGCAGTTCATCGGCTTGAGTGCAAAGCTGTCATTTGTCTCTTGGCTCGTGACAAGGAAAAGCTCATCGCCAAACTTTGCCCAGTGCCCTGATGCTTCGTAGAGATCTTTCTTTGTAATATGCGGTGTCCAGACTTTTTGGAAGCCGAAGCGCTGGCGAAGCTGGTTCGAGTACTGACTCATAATGTCGCGAAGGATTGTGCCGCGCGGCGTAAAGAGTGGCAAGCCAGCTCCCACGAGTGGTGAAATAGTATAGAGATCAAGCTCTTTGCCGAGCTTACGGTGATCGCGTTGCTTGGCGAGCTCAAGTCGCTCTAAGTAAGCATCAAGTTCTTCCTTAGTCGGGAAGGCAACTCCATAGAGGCGTTGCATTTGAGGATTCCCCTCTTTACCACGCCAATAAGCCCCAGCAACTCGCTGCAATTTAAATGCACCGACTTCTTTGGTGTTCGCAACGTGAGGACCGCGACAGAGATCAACGAATTCACCGTTCTTGTAGAATGAGACCGTTTCAACCGCAGCGTCACCATTTGTTGCCAGGCCAAGTTCGCTGACATCGAGGTCTTTTGCGATGGTGGTGCCTGAACGCTTTAAGTCGTTAAGGAGTTCTTCTTTGTATGGCTGTCCGTTTTCGCGCGCCCATTCAATCGCCTGATCAATCGGCATATCAAAGTGTTCGAATTCCTGACCAGCGTTTACGATACTGCGCATCTCTTTTTCGATGCGTTTGAAGTCTGATTCAGAGATACTTAGTTCGCCGAGATCGATGTCGTAATAAAACCCATTGTCGACTACAGGGCCAACACCAAACTTTGCCTCTGGCCAGAGTCGCTTAACTGCGCTGGCTGTAATGTGTGCCAAGCTGTGGCGCATTGCGTGTAGTGATTCGTTTTGATCGCTCATGATGTTCTCCTCTGCCTTGGGCATTTTATATACTCGCTTCGCTCATTAATTCTTCGTCACTCGGGAGAGATAAGCGAGCTTCTCTCTCCTCTCGGTTCCTCGAATTATAAAAAGAAACATGCAATGTCAGGTTTAACGCATTAAATCCTTCAATTGCATGTCTCGGGTCTACTATTGCAGACGGTTCCACCGGACTTTTACTTGTGAACTCCGTTATCGCACAGAGAGCAGCCACGGAACTCGACAGCTAGTGAGGCTGTGTCGTCATTCACTGGTATTATACCACGTTCGCCTCAAGTATTGCCTTGCCACCCCTATTCTGATACCATAAATAGGCTTTATCGCGACGTTTGTTGCGGAAAACGACAAGGGCCC
>Ga0247816_10000331_pt1 | contig 28275 bp, 20 predicted proteins | sample UWRJL209509C1_FD_179930 | JGI IMG/M metagenome (GOLD analysis project Ga0247816, IMG submission 179930) | Plant litter microbial communities from Arlington Agricultural Research Station in Wisconsin, United States - UWRJ-L209-509C-1 | ecosystem: Environmental > Terrestrial > Plant litter >...
GTGGCCGTCATTGGTGTTCCAGAATATCGGTGATGCCTTTTTGGTTGCCGCTGGGTTTGTGCAAAGCCTGGTAAAACTTATTCTTTGGCGGCCTGACGTCGTATTCACTAAGGGCGGCTACGTTTGTTTGCCGGTTGGTATGGCGGCTCGACTTTTGCGGATCCCTTTGGTGATTCACGATTCTGATGCTCATCCTGGCCTGACGAATCGCGTACTTTCTCGCTGGGCTGACGCAATCGGTACTGGCGCACCACTTGAATATTACGCCTACCCGAAAGATCGCTCGGCCTACGTCGGTATCCCAATTAAAGATCAATTTCGACCCTTTACGACCACTGAACAAATTGCGGCGAAAGAGGAGTGGGGGATCGCGGCGACTCGACCGCTTGTCGTTGTGACGGGTGGGGGACTTGGTGCCCAACGATTAAACGATGTCATTATAGCCTCGCTTGAAGAAATTCAAAAACATGCGGCCGTTGTTTTGGTCGCTGGAGCAGGGCAGTACGATTCATTGCGAATTCTATTTCCTGAAGACACTGCCGATTTCCAGCTGTATCCGTTTATTAACAATATGGATCGATTACTTGGTGCGGCTGATGTTGTCGTGGCACGAGCCGGAGCGACAACAATCCTTGAACTCGCCGCCCTTGAAAAGCCAACCATTCTTGTGCCAAATGGCAAGCTGACCGGTGGTCACCAGCTAAAGAACGCCGCAGTCTATGCTGATGCAAGAGCAGCGATTATCCTCGACGAGAACGATCTTGAACACGATAAAGATCTTATTGTTCGCTCAATCAGAGAGCTTATCGATAATCCTAAAACCGCCAAAGCTATGGCCTTACGATTCGCTACCTTTGCCCGCCCAAACGCAGCAAAAGATATGGCTGCGATGATTCTGGCTGCTCGCCGCAAGTAGTACGGTATAATAAGCATAATCATGAAGCTATTTCGCCACCACGGTTCATCTCGGTCAGCACCACCACGTCGTCGTGGGGATATTGAAGTGGTGCACGAAGAGCCGAAAACAGGTACGCAGTTTCGCCGTAATCAAACACTCGGGCAACCTCAACGAGCAAAGCAGGAAGAGTCATCTCGTGGTCGTGCGCATCAATTAACCTCTCAGCGCCGCAAAATGAGCATGGCGCTCCTCGTTGTTACGATTGCTGTCACAGTAATGATCGTTCTCTTGACGCAGATGATTGCGCGCGTCACGGTCTCGCAATCTTCTGAGCAACTTTCGACCGCTTTCGATGGTGCGCCGTATGAAAAGCGTATCAACGAGTTTATGGCGAAAAACCCGGCAAGTCGCCTTCGATTTGCCCTTCAAGAAGACGCATTGAGCCAGTTCGTAGCCGCCTCGCTTCCAGAGGTGCAATCACTGAAATTACGCAGTATGACCGATATTGTTAACGGGCAATTTACCATTACCTTCCGCAAGCCGGTCGCCAGCTGGTCTATCGATGGCACGCAGTACTTTGTTGATAGCAATGGTGTTGTTTTCGGTAAGAATTATTACGGTACACCCCCGGTGGCGATTATCGACGAAGGGGGAGTGCGACCTGAAAATGGGGAGTCTATTGCTAGCGGTCGTTTCTTGAGTTTTGTCGGAACGGTTATTTCGTTAGTAGAGGAGGGGGGTTATGAGGTAGTAGAGGCCATCGTGCCAATCGACACAACTCGCCAGCTTGATATTAAGATAAAAGATCTTGGCCCGCGAATTCGGCTTTCAATTGACAGGGGAGCAGGGGGGCAGGTAGTAGACATGAAGGCCGCCTTGAAGCACCTGTCTTCAAAAGGTATCGGGGCGCAGTACGTTGATGTGCGCGTGGCGGGTAGAGCGGTCTATCGATAGGGCGGTACGCTCTCCTCTCCTATTTTCAATTTACGATGTTCTATTTTTGTTCTAGTGTTCTTTTTTGTGCAAAAAACATATTTCTATACATAAAAGTCAAATTGTCAAAAACAGGGGAGAAGCAGAGGGGAGCAAGGTCGTAAAACATTTGTGAGAAAATGCAAATGGGCTGGTGTCAAATGTGGATAACTCGGTAACACCATGACAATAATGACAACACTCGCGTAATGACGAGTATGGGTATATAGGGAGCTATAGTATGTGTAGCAAAGTATATAACCGAGTGCTAACTATGGAGTATGACAATAATGTTGAGTACTACTCCCCGATAGTGCTTATAGTAAAGGCATGAGTATTCATCTTATATATCTAATGTACATGTCGTAAAAGAAACATTGTGCGACGTTAAGTCTATGTTCCGAGTATGAACGAGTGTGAGTCTTTTATACTCTCCTGCAGCTTCGTATTACTCATACCTACTCCCTTTTGTGTACTTACATTGCCCTGCTTGGGTCTGACGATGGCTTTGGCTAGATAATTGCGTTTATGCGTATACATGCTCAGTTTTTGTACTTATTTGAGGCATATATGAATGTTCTAGCTATGTTCTATTTTTAGAACACCAAGAATCACGTGAGATGAGCATCTTGATTATAGGGGTGGAACAGGGGTGACTCCTCTCCCCTACTTTTGCTAAAGTAAACTATTTGTGATATAATAAAAATAGTATTGCGCCATATCTGAAAAGAAGTGGCGCGATGTACATTTCACCCCACAACAAAGAAGGAGGTGGCACTGTTGCCACGTTATCAACCGCGCAACCAGACGCCCACGCACCGTGTTGACCACATCAACGGGCGCTGGAGTGCCGAACTTGCGCTGCCGGAGTCTATTCAGAAAGGGCTTGAGAGCCCCGATGACGAGACTCGTCGGACTGCTGGTGATTTCATCGCCGTGCAGTTTCGCAAGGCCTGCGAGAGGCAATACCCTGGCCCCGGCCAGTTCAACTTGAAGCTCATCAGCTTCGGATCGCTGGAGTTGAGCCCGCTTGTTCCCGATCAAGTATTCGCGGGAGCACAGGCTGGCGCTACGGTCGACTAACCCCTCTTTACTAAGGTGAAATACGCCGCGTCCATTCAGTTGGGCGCGGCGATTTTCATTTTTCTATTGAAAAACCCCGGCCAAGAGAACTCGGGGTTTCTCAATTGGTCGGGGTTAAGTGGTGAAGGCGGCAATCTCGTTTGCGACATCAGCACCATTGAGGTAGAGCTGGCGTTCAGCTTGGAGCGCGGCAAGATCTTGTTCGATCTTTCGCTGCGCCCTATCGACGATGGCGTACTCGGGGCTGTATTTGGCAATGCAACCAAGCTGGGTGAGGAGGTGTTGACCTCTTGCTGCCATCTCGATGAACCGTGTGTTGAACTCAGCCAACTGTTGATGGATGTCATCAGGAGTGAAGGTTAAGCCAGCAAAGGCCCATCCTCTTATTGATGACTCGGCATCTTCTGTATTGTTATCCATGCGTTCCTCTCTTAAGAAAAGTCCCATTGCAGAAGGTCTGCAAAGAGTTGGTCTCGCGTGTGTGGATTGACGATTTTCGCAAGCAGGTTGTCTCGCTCTTGATCGACTTGATCCTTAAGCAACACAAATTGCATACGTAACTTCAAGAGACGTTCGCGTTGAGTTGCGCCGAGGTCGCTAGCTCTGATCATCTCGTCGATATCTTCGATTGTGAGAATGCAGGTGTCGCTGTGTACCTCAAGGTAGCGAAGCGTTTTGTCGATGGCTTCGGCAACGTTCTTCGGTTTTTCGAGGAATTGCTCATAGGGCTCTTGGTGGTGAAAGTGCGCGTTACTATGATCCATGGTTCTCCCTACTGTCGGGGTGGGCGGATAACGTGTTTGAAATTATAGCATATTTAGGGTTGTTTGCAAAAAAATAACACCCGCTGGTGAGTTCGGGTGTTATGAGGCTCCTGGTGGCGTGTCTGAGGTGGGTGTTTTTCGTTTGCGGGTTCGCTTCCGCTTTTTCTTTACGGGTGCATTAGGGTCGATCTCAGCTGCCTGAGCACCACTTCCGAATGCTTCAGCGACACCGGCAACGTGTAATACCTCGCCTGCGAGCTTGGCGCCGTTGTCGACGGGCCATTGTTTTGCTTGTGCCTGTGAGACTGGCTGTGGACGACTCGCCTGCTGCTGTTGGTTTTGGACGTGCATTGCTGCGTTAATTTCTTCTTGAACGTCACTTCGTTGACGACTGTACAGACGACGCGTGTTCTCGATAATGCGACCACTGTTATCAATCTGTTCTGGAGGAAGTTCGAGCGTGCGGGCGCTAAAGGCAGGCGCTTTTTCTCCGTTAATGACCATGTTCATGACGAAGTTTCGGTTGTGCATTTGGAGTAAGTCCCCTGCTTCGAACTGTGGTTCAAACTGCTTTGAAAGGATTGGTGCGTCGTCTGCAGAAACACGGAATGAAATCATGGTTCCGACGTTACCAAAGACGGCATCGCGCACGGTGTCAGTCATCTGTGAAATGTACTGGTTAGCAACGGTTAGGTTGAGGGCGTATTTACGAGCCTCAGAGAGGATGGTTGCGAATGAATCGGTGGCGAAGTTCTGGAATTCGTCCACGTAGAGGTAAAACGGACGACGATCGGCAATGTTAGGAATATCAGAACGGCTCATGGCAGCAAGCTGGATTTTTGTGACGAGGAAGGCGCCAAGGATCGCAGCGTTGTCTTCACCAATCAGACCCTTTGAAAGGTTGACGATAAGAATCTTGCCTTCGTCCATGATCTTACGAATATTAAAGGTCGACGTTGGCTGACCGATAATGTTACGGATCGTTGGGTTGGCGGTAAAGGCACCGACCTTGTTGAGTACCGGAGCGATCGCCTCTGCCTGGAACTTGTCATTCCAGCTCGCAAACTCAACGTTCCAGAACTGGAGGACGACGGTGTCAGTACAGTATTCGAGGGTTTCTTTACGGAATTTTTTGTCAGTCAACATGCGGGTGATATCGAGCATAGTCGTGGTTGGACGGTCGAGCAATGCAAGGATGGTGTAACGAAGGATGTACTCCAAACGAGGGCCCCAGCTATCGCCGAACATACGTTTCAAAACGCCAATTACTTCTGAGCTAATGTTAGTCTTTTGTTCTGGATTAGTGACCTCGAGTGGGTTGAACCCAAGTGGATATGCAGTGTCGGCTGGGTTGAAGTAGACAACGTCGTCCATACGACTACCCGGGATGAAACGCATATTGTTAACCGCGAAGTCGCCGTGTGGGTCAATAATTGCGTACCCTTGGTTATGGAAGATGTCACTGAGGGCGAAGAGCTCAAGAAGTCCTGACTTACCTGCTCCGGTCTGTCCAATAATATACACGTGACGAGAACGGTCACTGCGGAGCATACCGAATTGGTGGTTGATGCCGCGGAAGTTAGTCAGGCCGAATGAGCTGATATTTTCGTCAACGGCAGTATTGCCAGTGATAATAGGGAGCTTCGCTGGCGGCTCGGCGGTTTTAGAAGATGCCCACACGATGTTCGGCGTTTCGACATTGGTGTGAGGCAAGTGATACACACTGGCCACCTCTTCAATATTAAGGATGAATCCGTTTGCGCCGAAGAGTCGCTGGCGATATGGCGCGAGATCTTCTTTTTTAAAGCTACTATTGCTGACCTTAAATCCATTCAAGTTTGTACTATTGTACTGCTTGAATGTTCCGACAATCGCCTGCATTTTTTGACGAGCACTGACCGTGTCCTCACCAAGGTACACAAGGCGAATCTTTACCTGATAGCCAAGCTTTGTCGCCTTTTTCTCTGCCTCAGAAATACGCGTCTTGTCACGTTCAGAAAGTTCTTTGACCGTTGCGCCGTCTTTGCCTGCTTCGGGCGGTTTCCAGAGTGCTTCAAAAAGCCCACCAAGCCACGCCGCACCATTTCCAGCGATGAAAGACTTCTTGCCATTGCGAACGCCACTCACCCACTTCTCGGTGCTCTTGTGCCATTCATCAGCAACAGGGCGAACGATGATCTGCACCCAAATTTCCTCACCAGTGCTTTCGAGCTTGGCGAGGGTTCCAGTAATACCAGCGAGCGGATCAACTTCGAAGTTTTGGAATGTTTTAATCGGAAGGACTTCATTGTCGGTCAATGTGATGTCTGCAGTGTGAACGACTGAGTGCATGCGCTCGTGGGCAACGTAATCTTCTTCGGCGTCACGAATCTGGACTGTTGGATACTGTGAGTAGATTTGGCTTTCAACAAAGCTGCGCAGGTGGCGTGGTGTCCAGACGTAAAAGCGAATCTGCCCGTTGACAGAGGCAAATTCGAAACTCATGTGCTCTTGCACGCCATTATTTTCTTTTAGTTCTTCGCGGCTACGAAGGATGCCATGAAGGCTGGCAAAGAGTTGTTCGGCCGCAAGTTCTTGCTTGTCGTTGGTCTTCGGGATTTCAAGAATAAGGAGGTCGCTCTCGACGTCCATAATCGCTTCTACTTTTTTATAATTTCGCCACGTGAGATACCCAAGAATAAGTACGATGGGGAGCCAAACGTACCATTGAAGAAGCGTAGTGAAAATCTCGGCGAATATGTTCATACTGTCTATGTTATTCTCTCACCTCTGAGGGGATAGTGCAACGGTTTACTGCTGTTCAGCGAAGACGTAGGTTGCTTTTGCAACGCGCTTGAACTGTGGCTTGCTTTGGAGATTAAGAAGAATAGTCGTTTCTTTTACCTGGCGGCTTTTTAGTACGCGCTTCACGATTTCATCGCGGTGAAGTGGTTCGGTTGAGTCTTTAAGGACTTGAGAGATGATGTCAGAGACGGTTCCCTTGCTGTAACCCCAGTTATCGAGGGCGTAGATGCCACGGCCGATAAGGACGAATCGCTTGTCTTTAATAAGTTCGTTGTGAATCGCCTGTGTGGTGACATCTTTTCGCTTGAATGAGCTATCTTTGATTGCTTTTGCGATGTCAGAGAAGTGAAGTGGCTTGCCGTTTTCTGCAAGAATCACGTAGATTTTGTCACGGATATTCTTTGGGTTTACTGTTGGCCATTTCGCAAGACCCCAAGAGTCTTTCAGGTGTGCAAGTTGCTTGCTGATGCTGGCAAGGGCACGAACCTGTGATGGGTGTTCGTATGAAAGCTTGTCAAAGAGTTGGTCGACAGTTTGTGGTTCTTTTGCTTCTTTGATTGCCGCAACAATTTCGTCGATGCGTGAACGAAGTTTCTTTTCGTCGCCGTAGTCAGCGATAGCAACTGCTTGTGCGTAGTTGTCATTTTCGTCAACGACAGTCAGGCCAGGTGCGAGGGCTGCAATAAAGGCAACGTGTGCACGTTCTTGTGCGTTTGTTGGCTTGCCATAAAGAACATCAGCAAGATCTTGAACGCGAGCAGCTCGTCCGGTTTCGCTGAGTGTGCGAATGAAAGTCTTCTCAAGGGTAGAAACAGCTTCAGTACGCCCCTCTTCGGCAGCGATTTTAAGGCGAACAAGGATAGCTTTTTCAAGCTGTCGAACGCGTTCACGAGTGATGCCAAGAAGCTCACCAATCTGTTCAAGTGTTTCACGGCGATCATAAAGGCCGAAACGACGAGTAATAATCTCGCGTTCGCGCTCTTGGTCAATAAGTCCGATAACATCATTTACCCCTGATGTGAGGTCGATTGGTTGCTTCGCGTCGCTGGCATCGGTCATTGAATGCTTGATCCTTACTCTCCTGCCACCTCAGGATATTATTTACTATATAACTATGTTCTACATTATATAAGAATATGTATGTAATGTCAAACAATATGTATCGTTAGCTCATTATAGCATGAAATAGACACCCCCTGTAAATAGTGGTGTAAGACTTTAGTTATCCACAAGATGTGGTGTAAAAGGGCTATTAGGCAATAAAAAAGCCCTCAGTAAGAGGGCTTGGGGCACCTGGGCGACTCACGAAGAGTCAGCGGTGGTGCCCCTGTGGGCGACTGGACTTACTCCTCTTCCCAGTCTTTGGGAAACATTTCTGCTTGAATCCGCCGCGCTGCTCTCTTGTTGAAAAGAATAACGAGAACGAAACAAATACAGGTATTCACTCCCGTTGCAAGCACGAGGAATATGACCTGCAGGATTGGTGCATCACTAAACGTCGTGATGATGATTGCGACAGCTGCTATCGCTGACAGAATACCTCCTGCTATTGTTGCGACGACCTTCTTGTGAAGTGCTCCGATCATGTAGAGCGCCGGTCCTGCGATGAGCGCAGTGATATAAAGCGACTTGATGATGAGTGGTAAGGCTATGTCCAAAATGTTCATTCTTCTCCCCTTTCAGGAACAAACGTTCTCTGGGATTTCCAGAGTGTGAAGAATGTATATATTATAGCATAAAATCTTTAAAAAGTCTACGCTTGTAGCGAACTACTTCTTTTTGGCTGCTGGCTTCTTTTTCGCAGGAGCTGCTTTTCGCTTCGCAAAACGACCTTTTGTCTTTGCCGCTGGCGCGTCGGCGATCATCTGCTTCGCTTCTTCGTGAGTAATTTCTTCAGGTTTTTGGTCTTTAGGAATTTTGGCGTTCTTTTTACCATCAGTGATGTATGGGCCGTAACGACCGTTGAGGACTTTAATGCCATCGCCAAAGTCAGCAATGTTTTTTGCCGCTTCGGTTTCGAGTTTCTCGGCGTAAAGACGCTTCGCTTCTTCAAGAGAGATGTCGTAGGGATCAAGTGGCTTAATACTCACGAAGAGCTTGTCGATTTGGATATAGGGACCGAAGCGACCGACGTTTGCCTTAATATCTTTGCCATCATCGGTTTGACCGACGAGTCGAGGGAGCTCAAAGGCTTTGAGCGCTTCTTCAAGAGTAACTGTTTCAATGCGAGCACCCTTTGGCATAGGGGCGAAGGTTGGCTTCTCTTCGCTTTCAGTGTCGCCTTTTTGGAGCATCGGGCCAAAGCGTCCGAAACGGGCGTAAATCATTTTACCGGTCTTTGGGTCGGTGCCGACAGGAGTCGATTGTGCTACCTTTGAGCGATCGATGCCACCAGAGTTCTCAATGAGAGTATGGAACGGTGCGTAGAACTTCTCGAGCATGACATTGCGAGCAAGTGCGCCAGTTGCGATGAGGTCGAACTCTTCTTCGACTGTTGCAGTAAAGCCGAAGTTAACGACTTGTTCAAAGTGCTCAGTAAGGAAGTCACTAATCATCATACCGATTGCTGTTGGCACAAGTTTGCCGCGGTCAGAGCCGGTCTTTTCTTTAACAACTTCGCGAGCAACGCCGCTTTTAGCGGTCACGTTTAATGTGATAACATCTCGCTCTTCACCTTCACCTTCACCCTTTACGGCGTAGTCACGAGCCTGGATTGTGCCAATAATTGTTGCGTAGGTTGAAGGGCGGCCAATGCCAAGTTCTTCAAGCTTTTTAACCAAAGAACCTTCGGTGAATCGAGCTGGCGGACGAGAGAATGTCTGACGAGCGTCGGCGTGGTCGAGTGCGAGTGTGTCGCCTGACGCCATTGCTGGAAGAATATCTGGGTCTTTTTTGCCTGCGCCGTAGACACGGAGGAAACCATCGAAGATGATAACCTCACCCTTGGCTTCAAAGGCATACTCAGAAGAACTGATATCAATCGTAACGACTGTCTTTTCAAGCTTTGCTGGTGCCATCTGGCTGGCAAGTGCACGACGACGGATAAGGTCGTAGAGCTTTTGGTCGTATTCGTTAGAGCTCCCTCTTTCGACAGCCATGTCGGTAGGACGAATCGCTTCGTGAGCTTCTTGGGCGCTTGATGATTTTGTCTTGAATCGGCGAACTTCAGAATACTCAGGGCCGAATGCGCTGGTGATATATGAAGATGCTGCATCGATTGCGAGGTCGCTCAAGTTAACTGAGTCGGTACGCATGTAAGTGATCTTACCCTCTTGGTAGAGCTTTTGGGCGCTGCTCATAGTCGCCCGAGCACCGAAGCCGAGCTTTGAGTTGGCCTCTTGTTGCAAGGTGCTTGTCGTGAATGGGGCGCCGGGAGTTCGCTTACCCGGGCTGGTAGTGACGTTGCTGACAGTAAATTGTGCATTTTCAAGGCTCGCAAGGAAGGCAGCCGCTTCTTCTTCAGTATTGAATCGCTGAGGAAGTTCAGATTTAACTGTGAGGCCACCGTGTTCAAATTCGGCAGTCACCTTAAACTTAAATGAACCTTCAAACTTTTGGATCTCACGTTCACGTTCAACCAACAGACGAACTGCTGGTGATTGCACGCGACCGGCAGATTTACCACCAGGGACTTTTTGCCAAATAACAGGGCTGAGCTCAAACCCTACGAGGCGGTCAAGAATCTGACGAGCCTGCTGTGCTTGGACGAGCTCCATATCAACAAAACGAGGTTCTTTCACCGCTGCTTCGATAGCTGTCTTCGTAATTTCATGAAAAACAATGCGCTTCGTTGTCTTCGGGTCGAGCCCAAGAACTTCGCAAAGGTGCCAGGCAATCGCCTCTCCTTCGCGGTCTTCATCGGTTGCGAGCCAAACTGTTTCGGAAACCTTGACGGCTTTTTTCAATTCAGCGATGGTTTTCTTTTTCTCAGAGTCAACTTCGTAGGTTGTCTTAAAATCGTTTTTGACATCGATTGGCGGTGTGCCATCTTTTGTCTTTTTGGCAATCGAACGGATGTGCCCCACACTTGAGAGTACGTGAAAATCACTACCAAGATATTTCTCGATAGTTTTCGCTTTTGCTGGGGACTCGACGATTACTAGATTTTTAGCCATAGGAATAAGTATATAATTTCTTCTTTAAATAGTACTGAGCTTTTCAAAGCTTTTGCTTAATTAGCTAAGCACAAGGCCTGACTTTATACAAATTGACGGTGTTTGTCAAAGTTGCGATTCTTTCATGACTGCGAATACAGCAAAACGCCCGTCTTCAGTCTTCTCGCCTTTTAAGAATGCAGAATGTGAGAAATAACGAGGATCAGTTGCGGTATCGGCCGGGTTGTCTGTAATATTTTCGGCACGAATACCCGCTCGCTTAAGTTGCTCGAAGGTCACTTCTTTCATACCTCTATTATTAAGTGCATGAATTGCGTACGCAGCTTTGCTTGGTGCGGGTGAAAGCCATACCTGTATATCTTCTGGTTTCGAGCCGTAGTGTTCTGTGAGATGTGCGACCGAACGAACTGCGCCATCTTGCTCGAGACTATGTCGGCCAAGGTGGGAAAGCATAAGAACTCCCTTTGTAGGGTCGAAGAATATTGTTGCGACGCAATCGGCAACGGGCAGGAAGAGAACCTGGCCTGGTGTTGTCGTGATGAGTGCGTCTGCCGGCGAAGGAACTGCCTTCTGCGTGCCGATACCCTTTTCTTGCGCTCCTACTTCTTTATAGCGACAAAAATCTGCACCATCGTAGGTAATGTAGAGTCGGGTTGTGTCTGCGAGTGTAAAGCCATTCTTCTTAAGCCATGCCTCTCGATGAGAAGTGACCGAAGGATCTGATTGATCGAGCGGATTATACATTGAACCATGGGCGGTGGTCGAAGTTGCAGTGAAAAGAGTGTACATAGATATAGTGTAACAGCCTACACTCTCCACCGATTCCCGCCCATCGGCTTTACGACATTCCGCAGCTCCATCATCGTCATTGTTTGCAAAAACTCACTTGGTTCAATCTTCGACATATATAAGAGTTCGTCGCCATCCTTCACGCCGCTACGGATGAGGTCGATAATAACCTGTTCGGTGGGTGTCTGTGCGAGAGGAATCGCCATTTGTTCGACGATTCGTTCGGGCGCGATGAGATTCAATATGTCAGCTGCACTCATTACGACATGCGCCCCTTGCTGTAATAACCGATTTGGCCCAACAGAAAGCAGGCTCGTAATTGGCCCAGGCACGGCAAACACATCTTTGTTTTGCTCGAGTGCATGGCCGACGGTTGAAAGTGTCCCGCTCCGGTCAGCTGCCTCGGTCACAATCACCGCATCAGCAAGCCCACTAATAAGTCGATTGCGTGCTAAAAAATGGTGTTTACGAGCAAGTGTGCCGGGAGGATATTCACTTACGAGTGCCCCACCCTGCCTAATAATCCTCTGCGCCAATTGCCGATGGGTCGCTGGATAGATTTCGGGTAAGCCTGTCGGAAGAACTGCAACGGTCACTCCGCCAGCCTCAAGCGCTGCTTGATGCGCAATTGCATCAATCCCCAACGCCAAGCCACTCACTATAATAACCCCCTGCTGAGCGAGTTCCGTGGCAAGCTGGCGAGTGACTTCTTTGCCATATGCCGTCGGCCGACGCGTCCCAATGATCGCCACGGTTGGCGCCTTCTCTACTGGTAATTTTCCGCTCCACAGCAAATACTCAGGTGGTGTATGTATCATTAACAGTGGTGAAAGGAAGGGATTATCCGCTATACTATCTCTATTGCTTTTTCCTACTTTCATGTCTATCCTCAGTTAAGTATTGACATTATGTCAAAGACGTGCTAAAATCGTTTCTGATTGGTTAGTTCTGCGAGATTAACCAAGTACCTTATACCCCCTATTTCTAACTGCAGTGCAAGAAATTGTACTGCTAACGTTAGGTTATATGCAAGGTGCTTTTTAAGTAACTACCCTCCACTTTCTAAGCCGAGATTCATCTTGACCGCCTTGCATGTATACTAATCCCTTTAACGCCTCTCCCCTTAAAAGGAAAGGAGCCCAATTTAAAGAATTGTTCGACGGTGACTATACAGTAGTAGATGAGACTCTGCGAGGTTTATCTAGGCGCGCACCATATAGAATATCGGTTCGCGACGCTTCACTTGAACGATTCTGGGTGGGTTAAAGGGTAAAATGGCACCAGGTGATGCCCACCCTTACCTGGTGCCTTTTTATTTGGCAAAAAACCTAACGAATATATTTAAGAATAAATCCATTCCATTTGGGGTCGCTTGCGGCCTCTTTTAATTTGTTTGGAATAATAAAGCTATCAGGGGTATCGTGATCTTGGATTGGGCGTTGGCCAAGGTATTCCCACGGTTCATTGGCGAGCTTGGCAAAGACGAGTGTCGCAGGGTTGCCAGAATCAAACGCGACATTGAGGGTTGTGAGTTGGTTCCCCTGTTCAGTTACGGCGATGCCTCGACTGACAGTGTTGGTTAAACGCTCCGCGTCAGTCAAGGCGAGCAATGCATCGAGCTCCGCGACGAACGTGTCGGCGACTGCCTTGTCGACACAGCTAAGGCCAACGAGGACAGGCGTATTCTTGAGCGCTTCCCGGTCGCTGATTTCACAGGCCACATTTTTACTTTCGTAATAGCTCAACGTGACTCCGTTGATTTGCGCTGTTTGTGTACCACTTGTCTTGCTGAATGAAAGTCCTTCGAGGTACGTTGTGGCTTGTTTCAGGAGCGCTGCGTGCTGTTGAGGAGTCGCATCGGCTGATTGGGTGAATTGCACATAGTTACCTGCGACAACCGTTGTGGTGTAGCCCTTGGCGATTGCCCGATAGAAGATCGTACCGTTGGTCGCGAGGTCGGGAATGGCGGTGTTCATTCGAGGAGCGGCTGAAATGACTCGTTGTTCGGTGGTTTGTTTCTCGCGAACGGTATAAAGGCTTGCTATATCGCTCTCGCCTATCTTCTTGGTAAAATCAGCAACAATCGTCTCGGCGCTGGCTGATTGAACGGTGGATGGTCGCGGTGTCGGCTCTTTACTGATCTGTGATTGAATTCTCGTGAGGAAGAAAATCTGCGCGGCAGCAACGCCTGCAAAAAGAAGGATTGAGGCAGTGACGATGATAATGAATTTTTTACTTCGATGCATACAAATAGTCCTTATGGGTAACACTCACGGTATTGAATTGTGGGAACGCAGCCATAGCCAAAAGAGCCCCAGTTGCTGGCAGTAACTTGGCCCCATGGTCCGTTACAGTACACGGTTGCTTGCACGTAGCCGTTTCCCCAGGCCTGCCCGGGATTCGTCCAGCTTTGTGGTCCAAGCGCTGACCAACTATTTACCGACCAGTTGTTATCGGGTGCGCTCACGATCCAGCTGACTGAGCCTGATGTTGTGTAAGTTGCGGGGCATGAGGCGCTCCAGCAGGCTGTTCGCTCTGCGCAGGTGCCGGCGTAGGCAACGCTGGCGGCACCGAGTGAGTGGCTCTGAGTGTTGTTCGAGGCGGATGTCCAGGTACTTGCAACGCTACCAACGGCGCAGCGACTTTCGAGGCCAAGTGTCACACTTGTATTCCACGTTAATCCGTATGAAACGGTTTTATGTGCAGTGCCATTTTGCCAGATACTTCCATTGGCCGTCCAGCGATATTCAGGGGTTCCAACGGGACACAAGGCATTGCTCGTCGCAGCAAGTGCGTTCCAGGTACGAGTCACTGACATGGTGTGCGCTGCTGGTGCGGGCACGGTAGTTGTCGCGCTGGCGATAGTTGACCAATTGCCAATATCTTTTGGATGAACGCCTTGAACTTGGAAATAGTACGTGATGCCCGGATTGAGTCCGGTGATAACGCGGTTGGTGCTCGTAATATCTGACACGGTAATTGGTGAGGCCATGCCGCTCGTTGTTGAGTAGCGAAGTGTGTACGAAGCAGGATTCGGGCTAGCAAGTGCGCTCCAGTTAACGGTGATTTGTGTGCCGGAGTTGATGACGGGCGTGACGCTCGCGACGGTGCCAATTTGTAGTGTTTGCGGGGAGATGACGTTTGACCAGTTGCCGACCGTTTCTCCGATAGTTGGAGCGACGCGGAAGTAATACTGAGTCCCCGGAATAAGGCCTGTGATGGCTTGTGTGAGGCCAGAAGAATTCACTGCTGAAGCAGTAACGAACGAAGCGGTCGTACTGTACTGAATCCGGTAGTTTGTGGTATTTTTTGTTGCCGTCCAGGCAAGGCTCACTCCATCAAAATCAATATTTGTTGAATTAAGTACCGGTGTTCCGACTGTCTTGAATGGAGTTTGCCGACGGCTGACAAGTTCTTTGATTGCGCCACTCGACTCTTCTTCGTACTTCAAAATAAACTGGAGGCAAGAGGAGTTGCCGCTGCAATCTGCACTCCCATCGCCAAGGTACGAGAGGTAATCTTCAGTTGCGCCAATGGTGATGTCGGTACATCGAATTGATGTTTGCTCAGTTGCCGCTGCGCGTGGCATGCGAAGGACATCAGTATTAATGCCTGCGAGTGCCCCTTCTGGGCTAGTTACTGCTGTTGGCTGCGCAGTCACTGCATTACAGCTTGGATATTCGCCGTGCTTGTCGTAATACGCCTCAAGCGCTTCACCAACGATCACCATTTTTGCGGCTCGTTGAGAATCACGTGCGTCTGCCTGGAATCGCCCAACACCGAGTACGCTGATTGTTGCAAGGATACCTAAAACAGCGACGACAATCATCAATTCTATAAGAGTAAACCCACCGCGATTCCGTGCTATCATGTTAGTGCTTATTTTAGCACATCAACCTCTTAAATGGTGGTACTGTGTGGCTCAAGTGTACCGTCGATAAATGAGTCGATCAGGCGGCCGGCGTGCGGGATGATATCAAGCGTGATTTTCTGTGATTCTTCTTGTGAAAACTTGCCAAGAACGAAGCGCGCATCTTGCATGAGATCTCGCTGTTCGTTCCAGATGCCGATTCGAAGTCGTTGGTACTCACCACCGACATGTGCTGAGATACTCTTGATACCATTGTTTCCGGCGTCACTCCCCTTTTCACGGACGCGAATGGTGCCGAATGGCAGAGAAAGGTCATCGTGAATGACAAGCAAATCTGATGCTGGGGTTAGTGAATAATAATCGGTCAGAACGCGAGCGACGATACCGGTTTCGTTGTAGTACGTTAACGGCTTTACGAGAAAGACTTTCTCGCCATTTTTGTGGATCTCGGCAATGAGTGCCTTGGTGAGGGCTGACTTCTTCCATGTGACGACGTGATCGCGCGCGTACGCATCGATAAGAGAAAAGCCAATGTTATGGCGAGTGTTGTCGTAGTTGGCATCGGGGTTGCCCTGCGCAAGGATAATCTTCATCTCCCCTATTGTAGCGTATTGAGAAAATATTACAAATGTGATATAATAAGTTTATAGACGATGGTCGTCTGTAGTTCCTATCAGTAAGGAGATCGCATGATCTTTGATATCACTCTCACGGTTTTGGCCGTTGGTTTTGGTGTGTGGGCGGTACTTCTTATCGTCCTCTACATCATTTACTACCCACGAATCTGGCAAATACACGTGTACCTTGGGGAGCCCAACCCTCGTAAGTTTTCGGATTTCTTCGAGCGAAGGGTAGCAGTTCCAGTGCTTGTTGCTGCTGCTTTCTTCTCGGCCTTGTCGATTTTTGCATTGTTCATGCCGGAGGCTGGTGTCTTTTTGATTTTGGCATCTTCCTTCGCACTCGTTTCGCTGGTAGTTGCAACCGCTTATATGGGTGGTGACATTGGGAGGCTGCGACGATACAATCGTTATCACGGCCCGCAACTATTTCTTTACTCGTTGACAGAGCCTGAGAAGCCAACTCGCCGTAAGTAGCTCAGCAACGACCATCGCAAAAGCCCCGGAGATTCCCTCGTAATGAGGTGAGTCTCCGGGGCTTAAAAAATACCTTTTTGTATTATTCTGGCGCGTCGATTGGCGGTGTTTTTGCTTTTTCGTCTTTATCAGCTTTGGCTGCTTTTTCACGATTGGCTTTGATTTGCTTTTCGTCGCGGAAGCTAAACTTAATTGAGGTTCCGGCGAGTTCAAATGTCTCACGCATACGACGTTCGATGTGGCGCTTGTAGCTCCAGTGAAGGAAGGTTAAGTTGCTTCCGTAAATCACGAACCATGGAGGTGAGGTATCGGTCTGTACCATGTAGCGAAGCTTCGGGAACGTGTTCTTGAGGCCTGCTGGCGGGTGCTTTGAGGTAACCGTGTGAAGAAGATCGTTGAGCTGACGAGTCTTAAGAATTTGGTTACGGCGTTCGTGGATTTCGAGTGCAAGATCAAAAAGCTTGGTGACGTTTTGGCCAGTCACGCTACTGGTGAAGATGAGCGGTGCCCATGGAACAAAGTTGAACGTATTGGCAATCTTTGGTGCCATTGCATCGCGAGTAAAGGCATCTTTCTCTTCGATGCTGTCCCATTTACTGACAACAATCACGAGGCCCTTACCTGCTTCGTCGATGATACCGGCGAGTCGTTGGTCGAGCTGGGTGTTAATTTCGTTGACATCCATAAGGAGCAAACAAATGTCGCTCTCTTCGATTGCCTGAAGTGTACGAAGCACGCTGAACTTTTCAATTCCTACTTCTTGCTTACCAGGCTTACGCATACCAGCGGTGTCGAGGATTTCAAGATTTTGTTCTTTGTAACGAATAGACACACGGTTTACGTCTCGAGTAGTACCAGCGATGTTCGCAACGAGTGCCTGCTGCTTACCCGCGAGTGTGTTAAAGAGATAACTCTTTCCAACGTTTGGTCGACCGATGAGTGAAACACGAATAACATCTGAGGCGTCACGTTCGCTGAGTCGTGGAATATCTTCGGTTATCTTTTCAAGAACTTTTTCGATACCAGTTGAGTGCTCGGCGCTGGTGCGGATGATTGTTTTGATGCCAAGACGGCGGAATTCTTCTTCGGCAAGGCTACCAGAGAGGTCGCTCTTGTTTGCGAGAAGGATCACCGGCTTTTTGCTGCGAAGTGCTTTCTTGGCGACAATGCGGTCTTCGTCGCTGACATACTGAGTGCTGTCGATAACAACAAGAATCACATCGGCTGCATCTGCTGCTTCGGTGATCTGTTCTTGAATCGATGCTTCGAATTCGTCGTTAGGGTCCTTAAGACCGGCGGTGTCAACGAGCCAGAACTGGTGACCATTGTAAGAAACTTTTCCGAGCACGTTGTCTCGGGTGGTACCCGCTTCACGGGCAACGATTGCTTGTTTTGATTTTACGAAACGATTAAAAAGCGAACTCTTACCGACGTTCGCTTGACCAATAATCGCAACTGTAGGAAGTTTTGAAGCCATAACAGAGGTAATTATACCAGAAGAAGGCGCACTTTGCTAGCATAAGCGCCATTGTTAGGTGACGACTTGTATCTCGCCTGCCTTTAAATCGCCAATAGTGTAGTTACCGAAGTCGGTTCGGTGAAGCGCAGTCACGATGTAACCAAGCGCATTAAAGGTACGGCGGATCTGTCGATTGCGCCCTTCGTGCATGGTGATAATCCAGTTTTTGCGTGAGTCATCAACCCGTTCGAGAGTCAGCTTGCTCGGGCCGTCTTCGAGTTGGACGCCAAAGTCGTTAATCATTTGCTGGTGGAGCGGTTCAAGCGGAAGGTCGAGTGAGACGTTGTATTTCTTCACTTTGTAGAACTGAGGGTGTGTCATTTGAAAGGCAAGGTCGCCATCGTTAGAGAGAAGTAGCAGTCCGCTACTGTCTTTGTCGAGTCGCCCAATAGATTTGAGGCTGTGATACTTCTCGGGTAGAAGTGAATAGATCGTTGGTGTGTCGCCCTGTTGCTTGCGAGATGAAACATAGCCAATTGGCTTGTGAAGTGCGATGGTAAGAATCGGTGTTCGCTCGCCAAGTGCTTTACCGTTAACAGTCACTGTATCTGTTTCTTCAACGCGTGCGCCAAGAATTGCTGGCTTGTCGTTGATATAGACAGAACTCCGAGCGATCATGTCGTCGGCTTCACGGCGGGAAACTCCTAATTGGAGGGCAAGATATTTGTTAAGACGTTCACTCATTGAATAGTAGTATAGCAGCTTTACTGCAATGGTGGTTGCGTTGGAAGTGGAGGGAGCGCTGTTGGTGCAGGTGCTGGGGTGAATGCAGCCGGTGCTTGTGGCGCAACTGGTGCAGGAGCTCCACCGAGTTCTTGGTTGATCTGAGCAGAAAGGTCAACAGGAATAGTCGTTTCTGCAGGAGCAGTTTCAAGTGGTTGAAGAATGCGGTTTGCAAGCGACGCAGGAGCTGGAGTTGAAAATGGTGCCGTTGGCTGAGGAAGTGTACTTGCAGTAGGGTCAAAAGAAGGTGCTGGAGTCGGAGCAATAGGTGCAGCTGAGAATTGGGCCGGTGCTGGCTGCGCGAATGCAGGAGCGGCAACTGGTTCAGGTGCCGCAGATGCGGGTACGGCTGCCGGAGCTTCGAATGTAGGAACTGGTGCAGGAGCCGACTGTTCGACTGGTGCTGGCGCGAACGCGGGAGCTGCTACTGGGGCTGCCTGTGGTGCAGAAAATTCTACAGGAGCACTATTGATGATAGGCGCTGGAGCAACGGGAGCTTGAGGTGCGACCGGAGCTGGTGGAGTAAATTCAATTACTGGTGTGGGAGCGACAGGAGCTGGCGCTGGTGCTTGCGGGGCTGCTGCAGGAGGAAATGCCGGTGCGGCAGATGCACCTGGAACACCATCGCCGAGTACGTCGTGGACAGTGCGAACGACATCTTCAATACCAACTTGTGATTTGACGAGGTAACGGTCAGCGCCGAGTGCTTCGCCGCGAGCGCGTTGGTCGTCGGTTGATAGTGCGGTCATCATAATAACTTTGACGTCTTTTGTTTCAGTCGTGCTACGAAGGATATCGAGCATGTCGAATCCACTAATCTTTGGCATCATCACATCGCTGATGATAAGGCCTGGTCGTTCTTTGATTGCGAGCGCGAGCGCTTCTTCACCGTCGCCAGCAGAGACAATTTCGTAGCCCTCCGCCATAAGTCGGACTCCGTAAATTTCTCGGAGGCTTTTGTCGTCTTCTACTAATAAAATCTTTGCCATAATTATCCTTATTCTAGCGAATTGTTATTAAAATTGCCATAGTGCTTATGCTGTTCCTTGCGCTGGAGGTTCAATTGGTCGTGGATTTGGAGTAACTGCGGGCGTTTCTCGAACTTGACTGGCCGTTTGTTGTTCACGCGAAAGCGCTTCGAGTTGCCTGACTCGTTCGGCGATTTGCTCGCGAGTGAGACTCTCGCCTCGGGGGACTGTTGTTGCTGCTTGAGCCTGCATAGGAGCTGCTGGAGCGCCGTTCGCCTGCTGTTGCTGGCCTTGGGCGATAACCTGATTAAGGGTCGGTGGAGCCGCTTGTGCGCTGGCAGCAATTGCCTGCGCTTGGATCGCTGCATTTGCTGCAACCGCATCTTGTTGCGCTTTTATGTTGCCTGCTTCAGCACCTGACACACGAGGAAGCTCAAGGAAGAACGTACTCCCATGACCGTAGTCACTTTCAACCCGAAGCCTCCCCTGCATACTTTCGGCAAGACGCCGCGAAAGGAAAAGCCCGAGCCCCGTGCCGCCAATATCTTGTCGGTCAGCATTATCAACACGATAAAACTTCTGGAATAAGTGCGGAAGATCTTCAGCCGGAATACCAAGCCCGCTATCTTTTACGCTAACGATAACGTGATCATCAGCACCCTGTACATCGACAATAACTTCACCCTGAGGTGTATATTTGATGGCGTTCTCGATAAGATTGTCGATGATTTCGCGAATATGGTCGTTGTCTTGATTGACGTAATACACGGGCAGAATCTTTTTCTGACCATCGTCGGCAGCTGGCTTAAATGTAAGTGTCAGGCCTTTTTCTTGTGCTTTTTGCATGAGCCCTTGAGTAATTGTTCCGGTGTATACGGTCATGTCAACAATCTTCGGGAGGTTTGACATGCGGCCATCTTCAGAACGCGAGACATCAAGAAGGTCTTGGAAGAGCCGCCCGAGGTGCTGCGCAGCTTCGTGTGCTTTCATGATGAAATCACGTGCCCGATCATCGATTTGCGCGGTGTTTGGGTTGAGTGTGAGCCCGAGGTAGCCTTCAATTGAGGCAACTGGTGTGCGCATTTCATGACTTGCCGTGCTGATAAATTCGGCCTGCTCGCGACCCTCGGCCTGTTCTTTTGTGACATCACGGAATACAATAATTGCACCCGCACCAGGAGAGCCAATCGGTGATGCCACCATTGCGAGCGATGTTTTCTTACCTGATTGCGTAATGCTGGTGAGACTATTTGAACGGGCCTGCTGGTTGGTGTTGAGAACCTGCATAATAGGATCATTCGCCATATCAACTTCTTTATTGTTTGCATCAAGCAACTTGAGGATAGAGGAATACTGGAGCATGAGCGCGTCTTGCTTACCCCACCCTAGCAATTCTTGTGCTGCAGGGTTAATGAGTTGGATGATCCCTTTTCCGTCAACGGCAATCACGCCATCACCGATCGCGTTAATAACAATTTCAGATTTATTAGCGACTTCAGAAAGTTGGCTGGCAAGGTTCTTCACGTGCTTCGTTGATTCGTCGACTTCATCTTGGTTTCGCCAGATGAAAAGCCCGATTGCTAATGGAATGAGTGCACTGAGCAAGAGCGTGACGAGTGATGACGACGCAAGCGACTGAGCGCCGATATACAGCACTGCCGTGTACGCACCAAGGGATATGACAAATGGGAGCCATCCCCAGACGGCAAAAATTGCACTCGTAAACGCAACAAGCGCCCAGAGTGAGATAAATGGTGAGGTAAGTCCGCCGGTTTGAAGAATTTGAAATGCAATAACAACACTCGCAATAAAGAAGAGTGCATATGTTGGAATAATTGAGGTGACTTTTTTAGCGAAAATGAATAAAAGAATCGCGCTGATGAGCGTTATTGCTGCACCGATTGCGACGATAAGACCGACAGAAACGGTTGGTGTGAGTGAAATACTTTCAACGAAAGAGAGTCCAAAAAGAATCAAGAAAAAAAGAGATACGACACCTATCGCTCCATAGAGACGTCGTCGCCATTGGTACGACAGTGAAAGTGGTGTCATGAACGGTGGCCTACCCTTTTATATTGCTTGTGCATAGTATGACTGATGTCAGAGGGTCTGACAAGTGGCTGTGACGATTTCGACTACCAGCCTCCGCCTCCGCCGCCTCCACCGCCACCACCAGAGAAGCCACCGCCGCCCGAGCCGCCGCTGCCGGAGCTTGAACTTGAGGTATAGCCGCTTGCTGATGAAGAGATGCTGCCAAGTGCAACGGCAAAGGCTGCTGCGTTAAAAGCGGATTGCCCTGCGTACCATTGCGGCTGCGTTTCGGTCACCTGGTAGTACTGTTCGAGCTGCTTTGACCACTCTGTTTCACGGCTGAAAAGAATTGCGTAAGGCAAGACTCGTTCGTAGAGTTTAACAAGCTGCGTTGGATTCTCGACGTCGACATTACTGCCAACTTTTTGTGCAGTGTCAGGACCTTGAAGCATTGCGAGGCGATCTGCTTCAGCTGCTTTGATATACATATCAAGTCCGAGAATATATCGGTAGAGCGCAAGTCCTTTATCAGTAAACCGCTTGAAGAATCGACGCTGCGCCAAGAAGTAAATAGCCATGATAATGAGAATCGGCGAAATAGTGAGAATACCAATAACGAGGTACACAATCCCCCATCGGGTAATTGCTTTTGTATGGTCAGGTGCTTTTTCTCTCAAGCTGTATGTTTCTTCGGCAAGCTTCTTTATTTTTGCCGGGTTGTCGAGCAGACGTGCGGCATACTTTGTATCTTTTTTAAGCTCTTTGAGCGCGAGGCGTGTACCGATTGTCGGTGTTGCGTTAAACATGTCACGAATAACTTCTTGCTCTTCTTCTGAAAGCGTTGCGATATCAACAAGGATTTCAATCTCGTACTGATTCTTCCCCTTGATAGGCCACCCGTTTGCTGGGATTTCGTGGATATTAATGACTCGTCGGATTGCCCAATCGACAATTTGCGCAGAGAACGCAAGATGGCTTCTGTGGGTGTGATACCCAGCAACGAGGACGCTGACATCTTTTGGTGGAATGTATTCTGGCGCAATTGGATTCCATTCGGATTTACGGACACTGATGTTGCTCTGTCGAATCAGCAAAATGATAAAGCCGATACTTCCGAGGATAAGTGTAATAACCAAAGTGATCTGCCAGATTTTACCAATCACCTCACCAATACTTGGGGTGTAATGGACGAAGGTTCCTTTTTTAAATCCAAGCGCGAGAGTAATATTTTCTCCTACAGAAAGGTTCGTTGCTCGTGCGGTGTACTGCGTACCTTGTTGTGTGAGGGCGCAAAGAGTATTTACAGAGCTTGCTCCGACATAACATGCTGGGTCACCTTCACGCGCTTCGGTCAGTGAATCATCTATTCTCGCTACCACTGACAAGCTAGTAATCGGTACTTTCCACTCAACGCCGTTTATATCCCAATACCATTCGTCTCGATCGGTGTCACTGAAGAATCGTGTGACGTCTTCTTGGGTATAGATGATGACATAGGTTTGAACGCCGGCGACATATGTATTCGGGTCCCCAATGCGCACGATAAGATTATCGGCGTCGTCAGTCCTCTCGGAGAATTGAAGATTCTTGCCTCTTTCGTCAGTGACTGATTCGATCTTTACAGCTGTTGAATGGCCGTCATACTTTTTAGGAATTGCTCGCTCAAGGCCATGATTTTGGTTGGCAGTAGGAAAGTTCGCGGTAATTGTCTCTACGGTACGTAGCGTCGAACGGTTCTCGCTGTTTTTACCAAGACGCATCTCAACATCGTACGTGGTGATGGTAAAGTTGTTGACTGCGGCCGAGACCGGTTGTGCCATTACCGCACTAGCGATAAGGAGAGAGATGCTTGCAACGAGAATGAGGATGAAGCGTTTCATACTCTCTATTGTATCAAATTAGTCTTTGTCTGTTTCACCTTCAATAGAAATGTGTGGCAAGCGTTTGTCGAGCCATTTCGGAATCCACCAGGCGTGTTTGCCGAGGAGTGTCATGACCGCTGGAACAATAGTCATGCGGACGATGAACGCGTCGACGAGGATACCGACAGCGAGCCCGAAGCCAATCGCTTGAATGGTCAGGTCGTGGTTGAGGATGAATCCTGCAAAAACACTCACCATAATCACACCAGCTGCGGTAACAACTTTGCTACCCATGCCGAAGCCGTCGACGACGGCTTTCTTTGCGTCTTTTGATCGAGTGTACGATTCGTGCATCCCTGAGACGAGGAAGAACTCGTAGTCCATTGCAAGACCGAATAAGATACCGATCGCAATGATTGGAATGAAGCTGACGATTGGCCCTGGTGCATCAGCAATGCCGAGCCAGCCCCACTGGAAAACAGCAACGAGTACACCAAACATTGCCACGACAGATAGTAAGAATCCGAGGGTTGCTTTGATTGGGACAAGAATTGAGCGGAAGGCGACAATCAAGAGAACGAGCGAAAGACCAACGACAACAAGTAGATACACAGGCAGTGCGTTAGCGAGCTTTTCGTTGATGTCTTCTTGGAGTGCGGTCGAACCGGTCACAGCAAATGAAATGTCGCTTCCGCCAGTGAGTTCTTTTTGCGTATCTGTATTACGAAGGTTCGTGATGAGATCTTTCGTCTCTTTATCGGCTGGTGCAGATGTCGGGATAACTTGGATAATCCCCTTTGTACCATCTTCGGTTGCTTTGGCTGGGAGTGTTTGCGCAACGCCGTCAAGTGTGGCGATTTCATCGGCAACTTTTTTGAGCTGAATCAAGTTTGCGTATGGGCCTGCGAAGGCTTTTTCTACGTCAGTGACCGCAGGGAGTCCTTCGACAACGACAGTGAGTGGCCCATTAAAACCGGCACCGAACCCATCAGAAAGTAGGTCGTAGGCTTTGCGTTGGGTTGAGTCTTGCTGCGCGTATTGATCGGTTGGAAGCCCGAGTGTTAAGTCTTTTGCTGGAAGTGCGAGGATGACAATCGCGGCAACGGCAACAGTCAAAACGAGAATAGGTTTGGCTGTAATCGCCTTCCCCCATCGGTACCAAATGGTTGAACGATCAATGTCAGATGTCTTCTTGGTTTTCTTCGCTTGAGCTTTTTCGATTGCAGCACGCTTCTTTTTGCTAAAGACACGATGACCGATAACACCAAGAAGCGCCGGGATAAGTGTGACGGCAACAATCGCTGCAATCGCGATACTGGCTGCACCGACGAGCCCCATGGTTGTCATGAATGGAATTTGTACGACCGTCAGTGCTGAGAGTGCAATAACAACGGTCAATGCTGCAAAGATGACTGCATTTCCGGCAGTCGCGATAGCGCGCCCGGCCGCTTCTTTATAACTCAGACCCTTTAAGACATAGAAGCGGTACTTATTAATGATAAAGAGTGAATAATCGATACCAACGGCAAGGCCGAGCATCACCGCAAGCACTGGTGTGGTAGCGCTAATTTCAAATACTTGGCTGAGTGAAAAGAGCCCTGCCATGCTGATGCCGATTGAAAGAATCGCAGTGATCAATGGAAGTCCTGCTGCAACCAGTGAGCCGAGCGTCATGACGAGCACAAGGAGTGCAATCATCACGCCGGCAATTTCACCGATACCTAAGATCTCACCCGGCGCACTATTAATAAGATCGCCACCGATTTCGATCTGGAGGCCATTTGTGCGAGCATCGTCAACGGCTTTCTCGACAGCTTCAAGCGTACTGAGTTCAACCGAACCCTGCGTTTCAGAAAGCTGCACTTGTGCGTAGGCAATCGTACCTGACTCAGAAATAAACGAAGGATCGATGAACGGACTGGCAACTTGTGCAACGCCATCGATTGTCGCAACCTTGTCAGTTAAGGCCGTAATTGCCTCGGCTTGATCGGCAATCATTTTGCCTTCGCTTGCTTGGAAGACGATTCGCCCCGTTCCCCCACCCGCTTCTGGGAAGATTTCACCAACGCGAGTAATTGCTTTCTGCGCTTCAGTGCCCGGGATTGAGATTGAAGAGCTTGTCGGTTGAATAAATTGAAAAGCAGTAAACCCGAGAATACCTAAGATTACGAGCCATGAAATAATAACGCGCCAAGGATGCGTAAAGCCGTAGTTGCCAAGTGAGTGTAAGAAGTTTCCCATTTACTCTATTATAGAGGTGTTTGAGGAGATGGGCAAATAAACCCTATTCTTCGCGGTACGCCGCCACAATTGATTGCCCGACTGCCACGGTTACCATTGTTTGTGAGGTGTACAGCATAACCCCACGGTGTGTGCGAGCGCGGAATCGTTTTGTGAAATAAAGATCGCTATCCGATTTAATAATTTCGTGCGCAATCATCTCGACACTCTTGTAGTTGGCGTCAACGAAGGATATTTTTTGATTAATAATCGTGACGAGTTCGTTCAGACTGACATATGACGTATCGCCAACACGAAGCCCTTGGCCGGTATGAACGGCATTCGGGAGGTTCGCGAGGAATGTCTGGATTTGGTCTTCATCGTATGCTTCGATCGCTTCATGATGGCGACGTACCATGCGAATCTCAATATCTTCATGCTTTTTTAAGTGTTCAAGCGCAAAGCTATCAACATTGAGGCGAGTAAATAATCGGCCAGCTGAGGCGAAGGTGCGAACTTTTCCATCTTGCTTAATAGAAGCCTGACCACGAGTAAGTTGCGGCAATGTTTCGAGCATTTCAGCATAAACAGTGTAGTTGTTGATGATTGTTTCGACCGCACCGTATTGGGCAAAGATCGCATCGATCGATTGTTTCATTGCAGTCATGCGCGTTGCTTCGATGTCGCCAATCGCAGAGCCGTTCTTAATACTTTTTACTGTGAAGATGTCGGCCATTGAAACCTGGGGTGCTGTACTTGAGCCAATTGCGTCGACAATATCGATAGCGAGTGCCGGGCGGTCGTCGGGCTTATTGCGAAGGATTCGCCCCATGCGCTGACGAGCGGCAACCAGTGAACGAGTTGGCCGCGCATTAATAATAACGTTCGCGCGCTGGCTGTCCCAGCCTTCGGTCAAGACATCAATATACGTCAGGGCATCGACTGTCCCCTTTTCGAGTTCGGCATAAATCTTCTGACGAGCAGCGGCAGAGATTGAACTCGTAATCGCGCTCACTCGAATTTGACGTGGCACTCCGTTTTCATCATCAACAAATTGTTCAGAGAGCATGTCGGCAATCACGTGGGGGTGCATCATGGTATCGCCAGGGATACAGGCAATGATCGGTGTATTGCCCGCTTGAATAAGTTGTTTTGCAATATTCACCACCATACGATTACGTGACGTATTGTGAATGAGCTGCTTCAAGCTCTTGTTCTCGTATTCACCAAGTGCGCCAATAGAGAACTCCTGAGCAGTTGTTTTTGGTGCCGGCACAGCAATAGGAATAACTGATGAAAGCATGTCGAGCGTGATTGCTTCTTTCAAATCGAGCCGGTGAATGAGTGACGGCAACAAGCTTTCAAGGCTGCGTGAGGCATGGTAGTCGGGCGTCGCGGTGAAGCCAATGATCAGCGTGTCTTCATTAATATCGTTAATAATTTGGCGACTGCCCGAGCCAAGAGCTTTGTGGCCTTCGTCAAGGAAGATAATGTCGAAGTTCTGATTAACCAAATTGACGAGCTTTGTATGACGCTCGCCTGCTGCGTCAACAGTCGTGACGGGCGCTGCAGCGAGCTTGGCAAGTGATGCGTATGTCGTAATCGTGACTTGGGCTTCAAGGCCGCGCATTTCGGCTTGTGTATCGCTATAGAAGGTGCCGACACTCATGTGGGGCGCAAAGCCAGCAAAGCCCTTATCGCTATTTGTTCCGCCGATGGTTTGGCGAACGAGGTCTTTGGTCGGGGTAACCACAAGAATTCTTGGTGGGTTTTCAGAATGATAACTAAATGCCTCGGCAAGTGTGACGAAGAGGACAGTCTTTCCGGTACCGGTCGGTGCTTCAATATAGCCACGACGATTACCATTTTTTAGAAACTCGGCCGTATCTTTAATAATTGCTTTTTGGTGGTCGTATAATACATCAGCTTTTTTGCCGTCAGCGATGTATCGCTCGAGATTATCGAGATAGCGCGAATCCATTGCCGGTCGAGGGGCGTTCGGGATTTCAGCAAGTGAGACGGGAGTATTCATCAAGCATCTATTATGTCACCTCAAGAGGGATTTGTCGCCTGTTATTTGCGAAGTTATGTAAATTATCTTCGGCGCTTTATTACTTCAGCAACAAGAGATCTCAGGAAGCAGCATCGCTAGACTACCCGCCGATTCGTAACTTAAGCTGCATATCAGTACCACTGCCCTTTTGAGTTACTTTTTCGTAGATTTTTGAGAGCGCAAAATTGTTCAAGTCAACGAGTGAAATATTTGCTTTGTAGGGTGCAGGATTGTTTGGGCTTATGCCAACCTGGCCATCGCTAATAACGACAACTGCCTGATTCTTGTAGAAGCCAATGACTTTATAATTAATATCCTCGACGGCTTTTTTGTCTTCACCATTTTTCACAATATGGAGACTTGCGCTCACACACCCGCTCCCACCCTCGTAACACGCAATCTCTTTGCGTTTTGAGTACGCATAGTCGCTGCTGCTACCTGGGAGGAACTTTGGCCACTGAAGGTCTGCAAAAGAGCCTGTCTTTAAGGCTTTTTGATCAGTTCCGTTAATATTCTCGATAAAGATTGC
>Ga0247816_10000333_pt1 | contig 28078 bp, 24 predicted proteins | sample UWRJL209509C1_FD_179930 | JGI IMG/M metagenome (GOLD analysis project Ga0247816, IMG submission 179930) | Plant litter microbial communities from Arlington Agricultural Research Station in Wisconsin, United States - UWRJ-L209-509C-1 | ecosystem: Environmental > Terrestrial > Plant litter >...
CTCGGCGGGCACCGGCAGTAGCGCCAACGCCCGGTGGGCTTCGCTGAGGGCGAGGTCACCGGCCAGGATCGCGGCCGCGGCAGCCCAGGCGGTGGCCTGCTCGGTGCCGGCGCCGTGCGCGGTGGCGCGGGCGGTGAACCGGCCGGCGATGTTGGCCTCGCCGCGGCGGGAGAGGTCCCGGTCGATGACGTCGTCGTGGATCAGGAACGCCGTGTGCAGCAGCTCGAAACTCACCGCGACCGGGGTGGACAGGGTGTGATCGGTGCCGCCGAAACCGTCGTAGGCGGCCAGCACCAGGGCGGGTCGCACCCGTTTGCCGCCGCGGCTGGCCTGGTCGAGGGAGTCCCACAGCGCCACGTAGTGCTCGCCGTAGTCGCTGGCGCGGAGCCGGGCGGCGGCGAAGAACCGGTGCAGCTCGGTTTCCACGCCGAGCGTCTTAATCTCATGCATGGAACGACTCCAGTTCGCGCAGTTGCAGGACCATCCAGGGGCTGAAAGCGAACGGGCTGGCCAGCACCGAGCGGCGCAGGTCGGCCGGGTCGCTCCACGCGAACTCTACGACCTCGTCGGGGTTGGGAGCCGGGTCCGCGGTGGCGCGGGCGAAATAGACCGGGCAGATCTCGTTCTCCACGATGCCGCTGCTGTCGGTGGCGCGGTAGCGGAAGTCGGGCAGGGCCAGATCGACCTGGCCGATTTCGAGGCCGAGCTCGAACTCGGCCCGGCGGTGCACAGCGTCGGTCAGCGGCTCGGCGGGGCCGGGGTGACCGCAGAAGGAGTTGGTCCACACGCCCGGCCAGGTCTTCTTGCTCAATGCGCGGCGGGTGATCAGCACCTCGCCGGCGGGGTTGAAGACGTAACAGGAGAACGCCAGGTGGAGGGCGGTGTCGGTGCCGTGCACGGTCGCCTTGGCTGCCGTGCCGGTGGGGTTGCCGTCATTGTCGAGCAGAATGACCAGATCGTCCAGAAGTTCTGCTGTGTGCGTCAACGGGGCTCCCTCATCGTCCAGTAAAGATACCCGAAAAAATACCTAACCGAGTTAGCGATATTAGAGGCTAGCATGTGGCTTATGCCTGCCGACACTCCACCCGCGGCGGAGCTCGCCCGGTCGAGTTCCGGCGGATTCTGGTACCCCGGCCAGAGCAGCGCTCCGAGCCGCGCCGTCGAAGTCCTTCGGGCGGTGCGCCGGTTCCGGGCCGCCGATGCCGCCATGCGCACCCGCGCGCGCAGCGACATGGACCTGAACGGCACCGACCTGCTGGCGGTGCGCCACCTGATCGCCGCCGACGAGCGGCGGGAGCCGGTCGGACCGAAAATGCTGAGCAGCTATCTCGGTATCTCCTCGGCCGCCACCGCAAAACTGCTGTCGCGGTTGGAAGGTTCTGGCCGCATCCGCCGGGAACCGCACCCGCGAGACCGACGCGCCCAGGTGCTGCACGCCACCGGTGCCGCGCACGAGGAGATCCGCCGGGTTCTCGGCGCTGCGCACGCGCGCATGCTGGCGGCCGCCCAACGACTCTCCGCGCCGGAGCAGGCGGCGGTGGTGCGTTTTCTCGACGAGCTGAGCGGTGCCATGGACGAGCCCGAGACCGAGCCGGACACCGCCGAGGGCGTCCGCGCAGCCGACCCCGCCGCCTCCTGACCTGACCCGGACAGGCCGGACCAGGTCAGTGACGGACGGTCCCGGTGAGTATTCTTGGCCGGTGACGAATTCCGCAGCCCAGCACGTGAACACCCTGCTCGCCTCCTACCCTGACTTCCCGGTTGCGGGCATCCTGTTTCAGGACCTCAACCCGGTGTTCGCCGATGCGACCGCCTTCCGCGCCATCATCGATGAGCTCAACGATCGTCATCTCGGTCAGTTCGACGCCGTCGCCGGTATCGAGGCGCGCGGCTTCCTGCTCGCCGCGGCGCTCGGCTACGCGGCCGGCTGCGCCGTCTTGGCGGTGCGCAAGGGCGGCAAACTCCCCGGTACCGTGCTCACCGAGGAATACGACCTCGAATACGGCTCTGCCCGGCTCGAACTCGAGGTCGGCCAGCTGCCGGCCGGCTCGCGGGTGCTGATCGTCGACGACGTGCTCGCCACCGGCGGCACCGTCGCCGCGACGGCGCGCCTGGTCGAACGGGCCGGCTACGTCACGGTCGGTGTCGGTGTGGTACTCGAACTCGCCGACCTGAACGGACGCAGCCGACTGAATGATGTGCCAGTGCACACCATCGTCGCGGTCTGACCCGAGGCGTCTAGTACGCGGCGGGGTTGGCCGGCGCGGCCACCTCGACGCCGGAGAGCACGGCAGCGGTGCCGGACACCCCGAGACGGGTGGCGCCCGCCTCGATCATCGACAGGGCGTCGGTGTGGCTGCGCACCCCACCCGATGCCTTGACGCCGAGAGCGTCACCCACGGTCTGGCGCATCAGGCGCACGGCGTGAACGGATGCCCCACCGGCCGGGTGGAACCCGGTGGAGGTCTTGACGAAGTCGGCGCCGGCGGCGACCGCGGCGCGGCACACGCCCACGATCTCATCGTCGGTGAGCGCCGCCGACTCGATGATCACCTTGAGCACCAGGGGTGCGGGGATCTCCGCTCGCACGGCGCTGATGTCGGCCTCGACGAGGTCGAACCGGCCGGCCTTGGCCGCTCCCACGTCGATGACCATGTCGACCTCATCGGTGCCCTGCGACACGGCGAGGGCGGCCTCGGCGGCCTTGATCGCGCTGGCGTGCTTGCCGCTCGGAAAGCCGCAGACGACGGCGACCTTGAGGTCGGCATCCACCGGGATGGTCAGCGGCAGCATCGACGGCGATACGCATACCGAGTAGACCCCGAGCTGCACGGCCTCAGCGATGAGGGCCGCGACGTCGGCCGTGGTGGCCTCCGGCTTGAGCAGGGTGTGGTCGATGTAGCGGGCCAGGCCGGCGGCGTCGAGGGAGGACGGGGAGGAAGTGGTCATGCTCGGGTTCCTTTGGAATGAGGTGCGGCGTTCGATTCCCGCCGGGCACGATCTTACCCGGGCGCCAAATGGGGTGGCCGGTGCGGCATGCTTGAGAGATGAACGGCAGCATCCACCCCGGTTCGTCCCGATGACCGGTGCGCGCCTGGCCGGCAGCGGAGACGCCTGGGTGTACGGCCCCGACGGAGCCCGGTTCTGGGGGCGATACGGCGCGGCGGGCCTGCTCGTGCACGACCCGGCCCGTGGGGTGCTGTTGCAGCACCGGGCGGTCTGGAGCCACATGGGCGACACCTGGGGGCTACCCGGCGGCGCCCGGCACGAGAACGAGAGCGCGCTCGACGCCGCCCTGCGCGAAGCCGGGGAGGAGGCCGGGGTGCCCGCCGAGCTGCTCCGGGTGAGCTTCAGCTCGGTGTTCGACCTGGGGTTCTGGTCGTACACGACCGTGGTGGCCGAAGCGGTGGAGAGCTTCGAACCGGTGATCAGCGACACCGAGAGCATCGCGTTGCGCTGGGTGGCGCCGGCGTCGGTGCAGCTGCTGCCGCTGCATCCGGGGTTCGCGGCCAGCTGGCCGGCGCTCAGGGACCGCCTGACCTGACCGGGTCGGTGCCGTGCTCCGAGCCGGGGTCGGCCCGGGGTGGGCGCCGCGGAAACCAGGGCAGCAACGGCCAGACCTGGCGCTGATAGGCCGGGTAGGCCGGATGCCGGGAGCGGGAGATCCGCTCGGTGATGGCGATCGAACCGACGAAGAGCAGCGTGAGCAGCACGGCGCCCAGGCTGCCTGGCTGTAGCCAGCTGCCGGCCGCGAGGGCGCCGAAGCCGGCGATCAGCCACCACTGCGCGATCTCGAAGAAGTAGTTCGGATGCCGGGACACAGCGAACAGACCGGTGCGGACGAATCCGGGATCGTCGAGGCCGGCCCGTACGCGGGCGTGCCTGGCCCGCTGGAACCGCCACTGCTGCTGATCGGCCAGGGTCTCCCCGGCCAGGCAGAGCAGGAACAGGCCGGTCAGCACCGCTTCGGCCACGCCGAAGCCACCCGGCTGCCGCACCACCGTCCAGGCCGGTAAGGCGATCAGGAGTAACAACACGTTCTGGTACCCGGCGATGAACACCAGGTTGAAGACCGCGAACCGGCCCGAGGTCATCCGGTGCCGCAGCCACGCCCACCGGTAGTCCTCCCCACCGGGCCGGTAGCCGCCCTTGCGGGCGAAGTTGAGGGTGAGACGCACGCCCCAGAGGGTGCCGAGCACCGCCATCACCACGAGCCGGGGGTCCGCGCTGCCCGCGCTCATGGCCGTCAGAGCGAACACCCAGAGGTACACGGGCGGCAGGATCGACCAGGCCCGGTCGGTCCAGGAATGTTCCTGCGTGACGACCGACAGCAGCCAGCAGGTCAGGATGGCGACGCCGCACAGCCCGGCAGATAGCTGCAGGGCGATGGCCGCCGTCGGCTCGGTCATGGTTCAGCCCGCCGGCTCTCCGGCCGGCTCCGGCACAGCGCCCTCCGGTGCAGTGCCCTCCGGCACGACGTCGGCGGCGGTCTTGTCCGGGCGCAGTCCCCGCCAGCTGGGGTGCCGCAGTCGACCGCCGGGGGTCCACTCGGCGAACTCCACCTCACCGACCAGCGTCGGCCGCACCCAGACGGCGTCGGATGCGTCCGCGCCCGGCACGTCGTCGAACGGGGCATCGTCCGACGCCAGTTCGTCCAGGCGGCGGCGGAGGGCCGTGAGGTCCCGGTCGGAGAAGCCGGTGCCCACCCGGCCGGCGTACCGCAGCCGAACCGATCCGTGCGCCTGGCCGTCGGCGGCGTCGGCCGGGATGCCGACCAGCAGCGAACCGATGCTGCGCCCGCGGTGGCCGTTGCCCGGACGCCAGCCGCCGACCACCACCTCCTGGGTGCGCACGTGCTTGATCTTCACCCAGCGGTCGCTTCTCCGCCCGCTGGAATAGCTGCTCGACGTCTCCTTGGCGATCACCCCCTCCAAGCCCAACTCCGCACTGGTGGCCAGCACCCCGGCCGCATCCGCGTCGAACGCCGGCGGCACCTGCACGGTCCCGGTCGGAACGACCAGGGTTTCGAGCGCCCGCCGCCGCGCCGAATAGCCGCGGTCGACCAGAGGTGCGCCAGCCTGCTCGAGCAGATCGAACGCGAAGTAGTGCACCGGGGTGCCCCGCATGGCCTGACGTACGTCCCGGTCCTCGATCAGTCCCAACCGGTTCTGCAGTCGGGAGAAGTCGGGCCGGTTGCGCTTGTCGAGAGCCACCACCTCACCGTCCAGCACGGCCGCGGTGCCGCCCACGGCGGCCCGGAGGTCGGCGATCAGCTCGGGGAACGACGCGGTGACGTCGTTTCCGTTCCGGGTGAGCAGCCGCACCGGTTCGTCGGCTTCGGCGGGCAGGTAGGCGAGCACCCGGATGCCGTCCCATTTCATCTCGTACGCCCAGGTCGACTCGGCGGACAGGTCGGCCAGGGAGCCCAACCTCGCCAACATGGGGGAGTAGACCCGCGCATCCGGTTTCTGGCCGGCGTCGGTCGTTCGGGAACCGGCCGACGCGGCCGCCGTCGCCCGACCGGAAGCGCGCGACGACGTGCCGGCCGGACCCTTGGTCTTCATCAGGTGGATCAGCCAGTTCCGGTTCTCGCCGCCACCGGTGCGGATGAGCGCGAACTCCCGCTCCGGGGCGATCCCGGCATCGGATAAGCCACCGTCGGGGCGCCCGTGCAGCCGCACGATCACCTCGTCGTTGCGCCACTTCTCCAGCTCGTACCGGCCGGAATCCCAGATCGTCATCGACCCGGCGCCGTATTCCCCGGCCGGAATGTCGCCGGAGAAGTCGAGGTACTCCAGCGGGTGGTCTTCGGTCTGCACCGCCAGGTGGTTGTGGCTCGGGTCGGTGGGCACCCCCTTCGGCAACGCCCAAGACACCAGCACACCGTCGTGTTCGAGCCGCAGGTCGAAGTGCAACGCCCGGGCGTGATGCTCCTGGATCACGAAAGCCGCCCCGCCGACGCCCGGCGTCCCGGCCGGCGCGGCCGGCGGAACCGGTTCCGGCGTGCGAGCGCCGTCCCGCTTGCTCCGGTAGACCTGCAGCCGGTCGTCACCGCGGCGGCCGGGGGTGCCGGCCTCGACGGCGTCGGCCAGTGCGGTCAGCGGGTCGGCCCGGCGTTCCAGCCGGTCCATCACCTGCCGAAAGTCGAGCTGCTCCAGCGCGTCGGAGTCCAGCTCCGCCCAGGTGCGCGGGGCGGCCACCAACGGTCGCAGGCCGCCGCGCAGGCTGTACGGCGCGATCGTGGTTTTGGCCGAGGAGTTCTGGCTCCAGTCCACGAACACCTTGCCCGGCCGCAACGACCGGGTCATCGAACTGAGCACCTCGTTCGGGTGATCGGCCTCCAACGCCCGGGCCAGCTCGTGCGCCACATCCGCCACCTGGTCAGAGGTGCTGGCACCATCCAGGGCCGCATACAGGTGGATGCCCTTGCTCCCGCTGGTCACCGGATAGGTCTCCAATCCCATGTCCAGCAGCAACGACCGCGCCCACCTGGCCACTTCGGCGCACTCCACCAGACCCACCCCCTCGCCCGGGTCGAGGTCCAGCACCAACCGGTCCGGCCGGCCCTGCCCACCCTCGGCGGTGAACCGCCACTGCGGAACGTGCACCTCCAGGGTGCCGATCTGCGCCAACCAGGTGAGCGTGGCGAGGCCGTTCACCAGCGGGTACACGGTCACGTGATCCTTGTGCACCAGCTCCCGGCGCTCGACCCAGTCCGGCGTGCCGGCGCCCAGGTTCTTCTGGAAGAAGACCTGACCGGGGTCTTCGGCCGTGCCGACCCCGTGCACCCAGCGTTTGCGGGTGGCCGGGCGGTCCCGGCTGTGCCGCACGAGCGCGTCGGCCACGGCGGCGTAATAACCGAAGATGTCGGCCTTGGTGGTCCCCGTCTCCGGGTACATCACCTTGTCGAGGTGGGTGAGCGACACCCGTCGGCCTCCCACCGACACGACCTCGCGGTGTGCGGCGGACGAGTCGGTGCCGATGCCAGATGCCATTGTCCCAGCTTGCTCCCTCCGACACGTCCGGTCTAGCCTCGCCACGGCCCATGGTGTCTACTGGAACCATGAGGTCTATTTGGAAGGGAGCCATCACATTCGGACTGGTGAATGTGCCGGTCAAGGTCTACAGCGCAACCCAGGACCACGATGTGGAGCTGCACCAGGTGCACGACGCCGACGGCGGTCGCATCCGCTATCAACGCCGCTGTGAGGTGTGCGGCAAGATCGTCGACTACGCCCACATCGACAAGGCCTTCACCGATGGTGACAAGACGGTGATCATCACCGATGCCGACCTCAGCTCGCTGCCCGAGGAACGCAGCCGCGAGATCGACGTGGTCGAGTTCGTGCCGAGCAGTCAGCTCGACCCGATCATGTTCGACCGTAGCTACTTCCTCGAGCCTGACGGCAGCTCGCCCAAGGCGTACGTTCTGCTGCGGCAGACCCTGGAACAGACGGACCGCACCGCCATCGTGCACTTCGCGCTGCGGCAGAAGACCCGGCTCGCGGCCCTGCGGGTGCGGGACAACGTGTTGATGCTGCAGACCCTGCTCTGGGACGACGAGGTGCGAACCGCGGAGTTCCCCGCTTTGGACACCGCGGTGACCATCTCCGACCGGGAGCTCAAGCTCTCCTCGGCCCTGGTCGATTCGTTCGCCTCCGACTTCAACCCGGGCGACTTCACCGACGAGTATCAGGCGCAGCTGCGCACCCTCATCGAGGAGAAGCTCGAGAAGGGCGACGCCATCGACACCGAAGCCACCTTCGGCGCCACCGAGGACGAGGACACCGGCGGGGGAGAGGTGCTCGACCTGATGGAGGCGCTGCGCCGCAGCGTCGATCGCAGCCGGGCGGGCGGTGGCGGCTCGACCAGCGCCAGCGACGACGCTGACGATGCTGACGACGACGACTCGGCCGGGAGCGCGAAGCCCGCGGCCAGGTCGAGCTCTGCCAAGAAGACGCCCGCCAAGACGCCCGCCGCCAAGAAGGCACCAGCCAAGTCGGCGGCGGACAAGACGGCATCCACCAAGACGGCGACCACTAAGAAGGCGTCCGCTAAGAAACCAGCCGCCAAGAAAACGGCCTGAGCCGGTCGGGGCCGGATCGATAGACTCGCGAATGTGACAGGGACAGCCCAGAACCAGGTCAGCTCTCGGGTGCTCACGGTGCCCAATCTGCTGAGTTTTGCGCGCCTCGCGCTGGTACCGGTGTTCCTCATCCTGTTGGTGCGCGGCGAGGACGCCTGGGCGTTGCTGGTGCTCGCCTTCTCCAGCCTCACCGACTACCTCGACGGTTTCATCGCCCGACGGTTCAATCAGATGAGCCGGCTCGGCCAGCTGCTGGATCCGGCCGCAGATCGGCTCTATATTTTTGCGGCCCTGATCGGTCTGGCCTGGCGCGAGGTGGTGCCGTGGTGGCTCGTCGCCGTCATCGTCGGCCGCGACGTCTTCCTCCTGGTGATCGGTGTTGTCCTGGCCAACCACGGTTTCGGCCCGCTTCCCGTTCATTTGCTGGGCAAAGTGGCCACCTTCTGCCTGTTCTACGCCCTGCCGATGATCATGCTCGGGCAGGCCTTCCCGGCCGTAGCCTGGTGGTCGCAGCCGGTGGGCTGGGCGTTCGGACTCTGGGGTGCCTACCTGTACTGGTGGGCCGGTGTGATCTATGCGATTGAATCGGTTCGGGTGATTCGGTCAGAGCGGGCCCTGGGCCCCGTTCCATCCGATACGCTGGACCGGTAGGAGGTGCATGGTGGTCGAACCCGACGACAAGAAGGAACCCCAGCGGAGGGCTATGCCCGACAACGCCACGGGGAGCGTCGACACGACGATGACGTTCAGCCAGGAGTTCGCGGCATCGCTCGCGGCTCTCGACGCTAACGTCACCGCCGAGGAGCAGGAAGCCATTGCGGCCCTGCCGTCCGGGTCTGCGCTTCTGGTTGTGCGCCGCGGTCCCAACTCCGGCGCCCGATTCCTACTGGATGCCGATGTGACCACCGTGGGACGCCACCCGGAGGCCGACATCTTCCTCGACGACGTCACCGTCTCTCGCCGGCACGCCGAGTTCCTCCGGTCCGGGCGCACCTTCCAGGTCAAGGACCTGGGATCGCTGAACGGCACCTACTTCGACGGTGAACGCATCGATCGGTCCGTCCTCACCGACGGATCCGAAGTGCAGGTCGGCAAGTTCCGTCTCACCTTCTACGCCTCGCGGCTCGACCTCGTCCACCTGGCGAGCGACTAGTGCCGGCGTCCTCCGCCCAGGCCAGAGTCCCGGGCGCGGCGTCGCTACTCAGTATTGGCCAGGTTCTGGCCCGCTTGACCCCCGAGTTCCCTGATCTCACCCCGTCCAAGCTCCGCTTCCTCGAAGAGCAGGGCCTGGTCTCTCCGGCGCGCACCGAGTCCGGCTACCGCAAGTTCAACGCGGGCGACCTGGACCGACTGCGGCTCATTCTCTCGATGCAGCGCGATCACTACCTGCCGTTGAAAGTCATCCGCAGCTACCTCGACGACCTGGATGCCGGCCTGTCGCCGACCCTGCCCGGCGGCGCCGCACCCGGCCCGACGATGCTCACCGTGGCCCGCCGGTTCAGCCGCGACGACCTGCTCACCGAGGCCGGCGCCTCCGCCGCCCTGCTGCACGACGCCGTCTCGTCCTCGATCATCCTTCCGGCCGAGCACTATGGCGAGGACGCCCTCAACGTGCTCCGCGCCCTGGTCGACCTGCAGCGCAGCGGCATCGAGCCGCGGCACCTGCGCGGTTTCCGTGGCGCGGCCGAACGGGAACTCGGTCTCATCGAGAGCGCCCTGGTGCCGTTGGCGCGCCGCAAGGACGCCTCCAGCCGGGCGAAGGCTGCGGAGATGGCCGTCGAGATCGCCGGCCAGCTCGAAATCATCCGGGGGAGCCTCATCCGCTCGGCCCTGGGCCGCCTCACCAAATAGGTCGTACACTGGGGGTTCAACGTGCGTTTGCGCGTTCGACACCGGCGCGATCGGTCCGCGATTCAGCGGTTCCCTCGACACGCCGAATCGTTCGAGCGGATGTCCTGGGTTGGGGCCGTCAGCCTCGCTAACCTTGAAGTGCGGCCTGAAGGTTCGCATCCATTCCCGAGAGGCGACCGCATGAGTGAACTCCATCCCCGAGACGAGTCCTCGCGGTACGGCCAGGGGCTGCTGTTCACCGATGGCATGCCGGAGCTCGACGAGAACTCCGGCTACCGGGGCGCCGTTGCCGCTCGTGCGGCCGGCATCAGCTACCGCCAATTGGACTACTGGGCTCGCACCGAACTCGTCGAACCCACCGTGCGGGGCGCGGCCGGATCCGGCACCCAGCGTCTCTACGGATTCCGCGACATCCTGGTTCTCAAGCTGGTCAAGCGCCTGCTCGACACCGGCATCTCCCTGCAGCAGATCCGCACCGCCGTCAACCAGCTCCGTGAGTCCGGCGTGAATGACCTCGCCCAGACCACCCTCATGAGCGACGGCGCCAGTGTGTACCTGTGCACCTCCAACGACGAGGTCATCGACCTGGTCAGCCGCGGCCAGGGCGTCTTCGGCATCGCCGTCGGCAAGGTGCTCCGCGAGGTCGAGACCACCCTCGTCGAGCTCGACACCCAGAGCCTCGACCCGGCCGACGAACTAGCCGCACGCCGCGTCTCCCGCCGCGTCTCCTAACCCGCCCGCGCCTCCCAACCCGCCACGCGCCTGGCCCCGCGCCGGCCGTGAATCCCTACGGGACGCGCCCATCCCGGTGGTCGAGCCTGTCGAGACCCGGTGACCCGTACTGCGTGCCGTGCCACGAGGACAAGACGCACGCAGATCAGGAAAAAGGTCGGAACAGAGGACCCACGACCCCAAAATGTCCTTCCATGCGCACTATTTCCTCAGAACCGTGCGCCAGGTTCGAGCGGATGCCTAGCGGACGGGCGTCTCTTCGTACTCGCCGATCCGGGCGGTGCGTAGCACTCGGTCCAGCAGCTGGTCGAAGTAGTGCGCCATCTCCTGGGCGCTGTCGCCGGGCCAGGTGTGCAGCGGCTTCGCCGCGCCCTGCGCCTGCTGCAGGCTGGTGCGCTCGGGAAGCTGCGGCGTGAGCACGAGCGGCCCGAACATGTCCCGCAGTTCCTTGATCCGGAACTGGTGCTCCAGCGAGGCCGTGCGAGCACGGTTCACGATGATGCCCAGCGGCTGCAGACGCGGGCTCAGCCCACGGCGGATCTCCTCGATCGCGCGCAGGGCACGGTCGGCCGCGGCAACGGAGAACAGTCCAGGCTCGGTCACCACGGCGACCCGGTCGCTGGCGGCCCAAGCGGTACGGGTGAGGGCGTTCAACGACGGGGCACAGTCGATCAGCACCAGGTCGTAGTCCTTCTCCACCGTCGACAGCGCCTCTTCGAGCTTCCAGATGTCGCGGATGCTCGGGTGCGGGCCGTCGAAGTTGATGGCAGACGGGCTGCCGATCATCACGTCGATGGTGCCGGCGCGGCCGCGGGTCCACCCGGAGGGGGCGATCGCGGCGCGAACGACCTTCTCCTTGGGTGAGGCGAGTACGTCGGCCACATTGAGGTGGCCGGCAAGTTGGATGTCCAACCCGGTCGACACATCGGATTGCGGGTCGAGGTCGACCACAAGGGTTCGAATTCCGCGGGCGAAGGCAGCAGAAGCGAGACCAAGGGTTACCGTGGTCTTGCCTACCCCTCCCTTGAGGGAGCTAACGCTTAGTACGTGCACAAGTAGATACGTTACCTTCACTAGTCTTAGAGAACCTAACCGTCAGCTGTGTGCCGCTCCCGGATCGAAAGGTCTCAATGTTCACCAAAATCCTCGTCGCCAACCGTGGAGAGATTGCAATCCGCGCGTTCCGGGCCGCCTATGAATTGGGCGCCAAGACGGTTGCCGTATTCCCCTATGAGGACCGCAACTCCCTGCACCGGCTGAAGGCCGACGAAGCGTACGAGATCGGCGAGCCGGGTCACCCGGTGCGTGCCTACCTCGACGTCTCCGAGATCATCCGGGTGGCCAAGGAAAGTGGCGCGGATGCCATCTACCCCGGTTACGGCTTCCTGTCCGAGAACCCCGAGCTGGCCGAGGCCGCCAAGGCCGCCGGCATCACCTTCATCGGTCCGGGCTCGCACGTGCTCGAGATGGCCGGTAACAAGGTCACCGCCAAGGAACACGCGATCGCCGCCGGCGTGCCCGTGCTCAAGTCCAGCGCACCGTCGCGCGACGTCGAAGAGCTCATCGCGGCCGCCGAGGAGATCGGCTTCCCGATCTTCGCCAAGGCCGTCGCCGGCGGTGGCGGGCGCGGCATGCGCCGGGTCGCCACGATGGCCGACCTGCGCGGTTCGCTCGAAGAAGCCATGCGCGAGGCGAACAGCGCCTTCGGCGATCCCACCATGTTCCTCGAGCAGGCCGTCCTGCGCCCCCGGCACATCGAAGTGCAGATCCTCGCGGACGCCACCGGCGAGACCGTGCACCTCTTCGAGCGGGACTGCTCCGTGCAGCGCCGCCACCAGAAGGTCATCGAGATCGCACCGGCGCCCAACCTGCCCGAAGAGATCCGCCAGCGTCTGCACAAGGATGCCGTGGCCTTCGCCCGCTCGATCGGTTACGTCAACGCCGGCACCGTCGAGTTCCTCCTCGACACCGTCGGCGAACGCGCCGGTCAGCACGTGTTCATCGAGATGAACCCGCGCATCCAGGTGGAGCACACCGTGACCGAAGAGGTCACCGACGTCGACCTCGTCCAGTCCCAGATCCGCATCGCGGCGGGGGAGACCCTCGCCGAGCTCGGCCTCAGCCAGGACACGATCAAGCTGCGCGGCTTCGCCCTGCAGTGCCGCATCACCACCGAGGACCCCACCTCCGGGTTCCGCCCGGACACGGGCAAGATCACCACCTACCGTTCGCCCGGTGGTGCCGGCATCCGCCTCGACGGTGGAACCATCAACCCGGGTGCGCAGATCAGCCCGCACTTCGACTCGATGCTCGCCAAGCTCACCTGCCGTGGCCGGGACTACGCCTCCGCCGTGACCCGCTCCAAGCGGGCGCTGGCCGAGTTCCGCATCCGCGGCGTCTCCACGAACATCTCCTTCCTGCAGGCCGTGCTCGAAGACCCCGACTTCGCCGCCGGTGACCTCAGCACCTCCTTCATCGACGAGCGCCCGCAGCTGCTGCGCGGCCGTGCGTCGAAGGACCGCGGCACCAAGGTGCTCAACTGGCTGGCCGACGTGACGGTCAACCAGCCCAACGGTGTGCCGCTCACCCTGGTGAACCCGGCCGAGAAGCTGCCCAAGCTCGACCTGGCAGTGCCGGCGCCCGAGGGCTCCCGGCAGAAGTTGCAGCTGCTCGGACCGGTCGGCTTTGCCAGTGCGCTGCGCAACCAGACCGCCCTCGCCGTCACCGACACCACCTTCCGGGACGCCCACCAGTCCCTGCTGGCCACCCGGGTGCGCACCAAGGACCTCGTCGCCGTCGCGCCCTACGTCGCCCGGCTCACACCCGAGTTGCTCTCGGTCGAGGCCTGGGGCGGTGCCACCTACGATGTGGCGCTGCGCTTCCTCGGCGAAGACCCGTGGGAACGCCTGGCGGCCCTGCGCGAGGCCCTGCCGAACATCAACATCCAGATGCTGCTGCGCGGCCGCAACACCGTCGGCTACACCCCGTACCCGACCGAGGTGACGGATGCCTTCGTGCGCGAAGCCAGCGACACCGGTGTCGACATCTTCCGCATCTTCGACGCCCTCAACGACGTCAACCAGATGCGTCCGGCCATCGACGCGGTGCTGAACACCGGCACCAGCGTGGCCGAGGTCGCCCTCTGCTACACCGGCGACCTGCTCGACCCGGCGGAGGACCTCTACACGCTGGACTACTACCTGCGCCTCGCCGACCAGATCGTCGAATCCGGCGCGCACATCCTCGCGATCAAGGACATGGCCGGTCTGCTCCGTCCGGCCGCGGCCGAGAAGCTCGTCGGCGCGCTCCGGGAACGGTTCGACCTGCCGGTCCACGTGCACACGCACGACACCCCCGGCGGCCAGCTCGCGACGCTGCTGGCGGCGTCCCGCGCCGGCGCCGACGCGGTCGACGTGGCCAGCGCCCCGATGGGTGGCACCACCAGTCAGCCGTCGGCATCCTCTCTCGTCGCCGCCCTCGCGCACACCGAACGCGACACCGGCATCTCGCTCCAGGCCGTCTGCGACCTGGAACCCTACTGGGAAGACGTGCGCCGGGTCTACCACCCCTTCGAATCGGGTCTGCGCGCCCCCACCGGCCGGGTCTACAAGCACGAGATCCCGGGCGGTCAGCTGTCCAACCTGCGCACCCAGGCCATCGCGCTCGGCCTCGCCGACGACTTCGAGCTCATCGAAGACATGTACGCGGCCGCGAACACCATCCTGGGTCGCGTGCCCAAGGTGACCCCGTCCTCCAAGGTGGTCGGCGACCTCGCCCTGTACCTCGCCGCGGTGAACGCCGACCCGGCCGACTTCGAGGCCAACCCGGCCAAGTACGACGTGCCGGACTCCGTGGTCGGCTTCATGGCCGGCGAACTCGGCGACCTGCCCGGCGGCTGGCCCGAACCCTTCCGCACCAAGGTGCTCGAGGGCCGTAATGTGCGCGTCAGCACCACCGAGCTGACCGAGGAGGAGCGTGCCGGCCTGAACGGCGACAGCGCCACCCGCCGCGACATGCTCAACCAGCTCCTGTTCCCGGCGCCCACCCGGCACTACCAGCAGATCCGTGAGCTGTTCGGCGACCTGTCGGTCGTCGACACCGTCGACTACCTCTACGGCCTGCGCCAGGGGGTTGAGCACTCCGTCGAGATCGACAAGGGTGTGCGTCTCTACGTGGGACTCGAGGCCATCGGTGAAGCCGACGACAAGGGCATGCGTACCGTCATGACCATCCTCAACGGGCAGCTGCGCCCCGTCTTCGTGCGAGACCGGAGCATCGCCGTGGTCACCAAGGCGGCCGAGAAAGCGGATGCCAACCAGCCCGGCCAGGTTGCCGCGCCGTTCTCCGGGGTGGTCACCCTGCAGATCAGCGAGGGCGACCAGGTTGTGGCCGGCCAGAGCGTCGCCTCGATCGAGGCGATGAAGATGGAAGCCGCCATCACCTCGCCGATCTCGGGCGTCGTCGACCGGGTGGCGATTCCCGTCACCCAGCAGGTCGACGCCGGTGACCTGCTCGTGGTGGTACGTCCGCGCTAGGCTGAGGCCTGATTTGTGGCTCGCGCCGTGCGGGCCGATCGACGAGGAGTCTGCTGTGACAGAGAAGCGTACAGAAGACGACTACCCGCACGACGAGGGCGACGGCGAGTTGGCCACGGCTCCGGCTCCGGCTTCGGCCGGAGCCGCCGGCGTGGCACGCGCCGCGGCCACCACCGGCGACGAGTACCACAGCGACCTGCCGCCGCACTCGATCGTCAACCTGGCTGCGGCCCTGCCGGACAGCTTCGGGAACGGCCCCGTCGACGCCGGCCTGCCCCGCTCCATCGGTTCCCGCTCCGCCGTGACCGGCCGGGGCGCCGGCCCACAGTCCGCCCGCAGCAGTGCGCCCGCCACCCACACCATCGAGATCGCCACCCCGCGCGGTGCGGCACCGGCGGCGGGTGCCACCGCCGCCGCCGCTCGGTCGCTGAGCACCGGGCCCACCCCGGCACCCGCCGGGAGCCGTCGTGGTCGCGGCCGTGCCGAGACGCCCACCCCGGAGACCGCGTCGATGCTCACCTCCGACCGGCTGCTCGAGGTCAACCGCCGCACCCGGCGCGCGCCGCACGGCGGCTGGAACCGGTTCGTCTACAACGTCTCATTCCACCTGATCAACCTCGGCGACTCCGCCGCGGTGCGCGCCCACCAGGCGATGGACCTGCGCATCCAGAAGGAGTTCGAGGGTGGCGCCCGGTTCGTGCCGATCCTCACCCGCAAGGGCGGAGTGGGTAAGACCACCGTCACCGCGCTGCTGGGCATGGCGCTTGCCGACGCCCGGGAGGACCGCATCATCGCCGTCGACGCGAACCCCGACCGGGGCACGCTGTCGGAGCGGGTGAGCAAGCAGACCCGCTCCACCGTCCGCGACGTCGTGACCAAGGCCGCATCCATCGGTGGCTTCACCGACTTCTCCGCCTTGGTGTCCCGGGACGAGACCCGGCTCGACATCCTCGCCAGCGACACCGACCCGATGCTCTCCGAAGCGTTCGACGAGAACGACTACAACGTCGTGGCCGACCTCGCCGCCCGGTTCTATTCGATCGTGCTGACCGACTGCGGCACCGGCATCGTGCATTCGGTGATGCGTGCCACCCTGCAGCGGGCCGACTCGATCGTGATCGTCTCCGGCGGCAGCGTCGACGAGGCCCGGCTCGCCTCCGAAACCCTCACCTGGCTGGAAGCCAACGGTTACGGCGACCTGGTACGCAACGCGATCGTGGCCTTGAACACCGCCACCCAGGGCACCAACCTGGTCAAGCTCGAGGAGATCGAATCGCACTTCCGCTCCCGGGTGCGCGAGATCGTGCGCATCCCGTACGACCCGCAGCTCGCCGCCGGTAGCGTGGTCTCGTACAAGGACCTCAAGCCCATCACCCGGCTGGCCGCCCGCACCCTGGCGGCCCTCGTCGTCGAAGGCCTGCCCGCCGAGCGAGGCGTCTAGTCCTCAGTTTTCCCGTCCCACCCGCATCACGAAGAGAGTCTCCATCGTGCCCGAACGCCCGATCCGCCTGCTGGGCGATCCCGTCCTCAAAACCCGCTCCGAACCGATCGGTCCGATCGACGACCGAGTGCGAGGGCTGGTCGACGACCTCCTCGACAGCGTGCGCCTGCCCGGCCGGGCCGGCGTCGCGGCCGCCCAGATCGGGGTCAACCTGCGCGCCTTCAGCTACAACATCGACGGGGACATCGGCTACATCCTCAACCCCGTCGTCGTGGAACTGTCCGGCGAACCCGAACTGGTCGACGAGGGCTGCCTCTCGGTGCCCGGCCTCTGGTACCCCACCAAGCGTTACCCGTTCGCCAAGGTCACCGGCATCGACCTCGACGGCAACGCGGTGGAGGTGTCCGGCCACGGCCTGATGGCGCAGGCGCTGCAGCACGAAACCGACCACCTCGACGGGCTGCTCTACCTCGACCGGCTCGACAAGGAGAACCGTCGGGCCGCCATGAAAGAGGTCCGCGAGTCCGACTGGTTCTGAGACCGAACGCGAACTGCCCCCGTCCGGACCAGCTGCCCTGGTCTGCGGGGGCAATCCGTCCGTGCGGGGGCGTCTCGGTGGGCCGAGCGGCGCGAACCTAGTCGTCGCCGGCGGTGCGCACCGGCACGGCGGCCGTCATCGGGTTGGTGCCGTACAGGTTCTGGATGTCCGCGGCGAAGTCGCGCAGGATCACGTCACGCTTGATGCTCAGCTTCGGGGTGAGGTAGCCGCCGGCCTCGGTGAACTCGATGGGCAGCAGGGCGAACTTGCGAATCGACTCGGCCCGGGACACGCTCTCGTTGGCGTGGTCCACGGCGCGCTGCACCTCGGCCAACACCTTCGGGTTCACGGACGCTTCGGCCAGCGACATGCCGGCATCCTCGTGGTTGTTGTTCAACCAGACCGGCAGCATGTCGGGGTCGAGGGTGACCAGGGCGCCGATGAACGGCTTCTGGTCGCCGACCACGACGACCTGGCCGATCAATGGGTTCGACCGGATCGGGTCCTCGAGCGCGGCCGGGGCCACATTCTTGCCGCCGGCGGTGACGATGATCTCCTTCTTGCGGCCGGTGATCGATAGGAAGCCGTCGTCGTCGAGCTGGCCGATGTCCCCGGTGCGCAGCCAGCCGTCGTCGAACACGGCGGCGGTGGCGTCGGGGTTCTGCCAGTACTCGGTGAAGACGTTGACGCCCTTGACCTCGATCTCGCCGTCGTCCATCACCCGAACGGATACGCCGGGCAGAGCCGGCCCCACACTGCCGATCTTCGACTTGGTCGCCAGGTTCACGGTGGCCGGGGCGGTGGTCTCTGTGAGGCCGTAGCCCTCCAGGATCACGATGCCGAGGCTGTGGAAGAAGTGCCCCAGGTGCGCGCCGAGTGGGGCGGACCCCGAGACGGCGTACTTCACGTTGCCGCCCATGGCCGCGCGCAGCTTGCTGTAGACCAGCCGGTCGAACAGGGTGAACTTGAGCTTGAGCCCCAGCGGGATCTTGCTGCCGGACTCGATCAGCTTGGAGTGCTCGACGGCGACATCGGAGGCGGCGGCGAAGATCTTGCCCTTGCCGCCGGCTTCGGCCTTCTGCTCGGCGGAGTTGTAGACCTTCTCGAACACCCGGGGGACCGCGAGCAGGAAGGTGGGCTTGAAACTGCCCAGGGACGGCAGCAGCTGCCGGGTGTCGGGCTGGTGGCCGACGCGCACGCCGGCGTGCACGCAGAGCACCGAGATGAACCGGGCGAAGACGTGAGCGGTGGTGATGAACAGCAGGGTGGATGCGCCGTTCTCGTCGACCAGCACCGGTCGCAGGGCGATCCCCGCGTTACGGCTGGTCTCGACGAAGTTGGCGTGGCTGAGCACGCAGCCCTTGGGTCGTCCGGTGGACCCCGAGGTGTAGATCAGGGTGGCCATGTCGCTGGCCACGGCGAGGTTGCGGCGCCGTTCGATCTCGGCGTCGGTGACATCCACGCCCCGGGCGGCCAGCTTGTCCAGGTCGCTCAGGTCGATCTGCCAGACCGAATCGATGCCGGGCAGTTCCGGGCGCACCTCGTCGAACCGGGCGAAGTGGTCGGCGGTCTCCACGATCAGGGAGGTCGCGCCGGAGTCGCTGAGGATCCACTGGATCTGGCTCGGGGAGCTGGTCTCGTAGACCGGGACCAGGATGGCGCCGGCGAACCAGATCGCGAAGTCGACCAGGGTCCATTCGTACCGGGTCTTGCAGATCAGCCCGATCTTGTCGCCTGGCTGGATGCCGGCGGCGACGAAACCCTTGGCCAGGGCGACGACCTCGGCGTGGAACTCCCTGGTTGTGACGGGGAGCCAGCCGCCATTGTCCGGGCGGGAGAACAGCACCGAGTTCGGGGTGAGCGCCAGGCGATCGACCAGCAGGTCGGTCACGTTCGCGTCGGGATCGGCGGCAACGACGGCGGGCTCATCGAACTGTTTCACGGTATCTCCTTTGGCACCGGACGGGCGAGTGCGACCACTCTATCCAGAGAACGGTCGTGAGCATGCGATTCACCCGGCGGCATACTCGTTTACTACACTCTAGGGGGTGCCCTGCGAAGCGTTCCAGGCTGCCCTCGTGCTCTCACGTTCCATCAACGAAAGGTGCCAGTCGTGCACTCCATTGGGATTGACATCGGCGGAACCAAGATCGCCGGCGCCCTCGTCGACGAATTCGGGTCGATCGTGAAGTCGGAGCGACGCCCGACGTCGGCGTCCGAGCCGCAGGAGATCGAAGACGCTGTCGTCGAGATGATCGAGATCCTGTCCGACGGTGCCGACGTGGTGGCCGCCGGTGTCGCCGCGGCCGGTTTCATCGACGCCGCCCAGTCGACCGTGTACTACGCCCCGAACATCGCCTGGCGCAACGAACCGTTGCGCGAGAAGCTCGAGGCCAGGGTCGCCCTGCCGATCATCGTCGAGAACGACGCCAACGCCGCCGGCTGGGCCGAGTTCTGCTTCGGCGCCGGCCGCCTGTACAGCGACATGGTCACCCTGACCATCGGCACCGGTGTGGGCGGCGCGATCGTCTCCCGTGACCGGTTGTTCCGGGGCGGGTTCGGCGTCGGCGCCGAACTCGGCCACCTGCGCGTGGTGCCCGACGGTCTGCCCTGCGGCTGCGGTGCGCACGGTTGTATCGAACAGTACGGCTCCGGCCGGGCGCTGCTGCGCATCGCCAATGAGTTCGCGGATGCCGGCGGCATCGGCCTGGGCCTGGCCGCGGCCCGCGCCAAGCGGGGCAAGCTCACCGGTAAGGATGTCGGCCGGTTCATCCAGGAGGGCGACCCCGGCGCCCTGGCCGCGCTGCGTCAGCTCGGCGCCTCGCTCGGTCAGGCCTGCGCGAGCCTCGCCGCCGTGCTCGACCCCCAGGTGTTCGTCTTCGGTGGCGGCGTTGCCGCGGCCGGTGACCTGCTGCTCGACCCGATCCGGGCCGCGTACCTCGACAACCTGCCCGCCCGCGGCTACCACCCCGAGGCCGAATTCGCGATCGCCGAACTCGTCAACGACGCCGGTGTCGTCGGAGCCGCGGACCTCGCTCGGCGGCACGTCACCGGTGAGTAGGCTGGAGGACGACGGCCGCCGGCCAGCATCCGCTCGAGTGAGGACACCGATGTTCTACTGGTTCATGAAGAATATCGTCGCCGGCCCGCTGCTGCTCGGCCTGTTCCGGCCCTGGGTGATCGGTCTGGAGAACATTCCCAAGACCGGCGGGGTGATCCTCGCCAGCAATCACCTGTCCTTCATCGACTCGGTGTTCCTGCCGCTGGTGGTGCCGCGCCGGGTGGTCTTTCTGGCCAAGAGCGAGTACTTCACCGGTAAGGGCCTCAAGGGCTGGGCGACGAAGCAGTTCTTCAAGGCCACCGGTCAGCTGCCCATCGACCGGTCGGGCGGTAAGGCCTCGGAAGACTCCCTGAACACCGGGCTGGCCGTCCTGGGCGGCGGGGGAGCCCTCGGCATCTACCCGGAGGGCACCCGCAGCCCCGACGCCCGGATGTACCGCGGCCGCACCGGCGTGGCGCGGATGGTGCTGGAATCGGGTGTCCCGGTTGTTCCCGTCGCCATGATCGACACCGAGAAGGCCATGCCCACCGGCACCCGGGTGCCCAAGGTGCGCCGCATCGGCATCGTGATCGGCAAGCCCCTGGACTTCAGCCGGTTCGAGGGAATGGAGGGTGACCGGTTCGTGTTGCGCTCCGTGACGGACGAGTTGATGTACGAACTGCGGCAGTTGAGCACACAGGAGTACGTCGACGTGTACGCCACCAGTGTCAAGGAGAAGCGCGCCAGCCTTTCACGCTAGGCTCGAATATCCCCCCAGTCGGGTCATAGCGGGCCATCCGGTCGCAGCCATCCGACGTCGTAACCCCCGGCACGCAGTCGCGTGCCACAGAAGAGAAAATAGGCTTGAGTCCGTGGTAGACCCCACCGAACCCGTTGTAATGGCAGACAAATCTGTGATTGCCGGACTGGACTATTGGCGCACCCTGCCCATCAAGCAGCAGCCGGCCTGGCCGGATGCCGATGCTGTTGCGGCAGCGTCCGCCGAGTTGGCCACCCAGCCGCCCCTGGTCTTCGCCGGAGAGGTCGACATTCTGCGCGACCGCCTGGCCCAGGCCGCCAGGGGTGAAGCGTTCCTGCTGCAGGGCGGCGATTGCGCCGAAACCTTCAGCGGCGCCACCGCAGAGCAGATCCGCAACCGGGTCAAGACCGTGCTGCAGATGGCCGTCGTGCTCACCTACGGCGCCTCGATGCCCGTCGTGAAGATGGGCCGGATGGCCGGCCAGTTCGCCAAGCCGCGCTCCAGCGACTTCGAAACCCGTGGCGGCGTGACCCTGCCGGCGTACCGCGGCGACATCGTCAACGGCTACGACTTCACCCCGGAGTCCCGCGAGGCCGACCCTGACCGACTGGTGAAGGCGTACCACACGTCGGCATCCACTCTCAATCTCATTCGGGCCTTCACCCAGGGCGGTTTCGCCGACCTGCGTCAGGTGCACAGCTGGAACCAGGGCTTTGCGAAGAACCCGGCCAACCAGCGCTACGAGGGTCTGGCCAAGGACATCGACCGGGCGATCAAGTTCATGATCGCCTGCGGCGCCGACTTCGAGGCCATGCGCCGTACCGAGTTCTACACCAGCCACGAGGGCCTGCTGATGGACTACGAGCGCCCCATGACGCGGATCGACTCCCGCACCGGCACCCCGTACAACACGTCGGCACACTTCGTCTGGATCGGCGAACGCACCCGCGAGATCGACGGCGCGCACGTCGACTTCCTGTCACGGGTACGCAACCCGATCGGTGTGAAGCTCGGCCCGAGCACCTCCATCGACGACATGATGCGTCTGATCGACAAGCTCGACCCCAACCGCGAGCCCGGCCGGCTCACCTTCATCACCCGGATGGGTGCCGGCAAGATCCGCGACGCGTTGCCGCCGCTGCTCGAGGCCGTGAAGAACTCCGACGCCACTCCGCTGTGGGTCACCGACCCCATGCACGGCAACGGTGTCACCACGCCCACCGGCTACAAGACCCGTCGTTTCGACGACGTGGTCGATGAGGTCAAGGGCTTCTTCGAGGCGCACCGCTCGGTCGGCACCCACCCGGGTGGCATCCACGTGGAGCTCACCGGGGACGACGTCACCGAGTGCCTCGGCGGGTCGGAGCACATCGACGAGGCCGCCCTGGCGACACGCTACGAGTCGCTCTGCGACCCGCGACTGAACCACATGCAGTCTCTCGAGCTGGCCTTCCTGGTCGCCGAGGAACTCGCGGCGCGCTAAGCCGCTCCGCCCAGCTGCCCCGTTCCGGACGAGCTGCCCCCGCACACCGGGGCAGTACGTCCGGACCGGGGCATTTCGCGTCCCGGCTCCGCGCGCGTTCGGTGGTCGAACTGCAGATCCGCTCGCGCGGCCATCCGGTGGTCGGACTTGTCGAGACCACGCGGCGTTTCCCGGGTGGTTCCCACGACCGGCGGTCGAGCTTGTCGAGACCACGCGAGCCGACCTCTGGATGCGGCGGGCCGCGGGACTCTACCCGAAGGGGTTCGTCGGGCGCATCGTGATCGTGCTGCCCTTGGCCAGGGAGGTGCCCGCGGCGGGGTCGGTGGCCTCAACGCTCAGCAGCGCCGCGATGGCATCGGCACCGGGGTTGTAGCTCAGCTTGAAGCCCAGGTTGCTGAGCGCCGCCTTGCCGTCGGACCAGCTCATCCCGACCACATTGGGCACCGTCACCGGCTCGGGTCCGCGCGACACCGTGAGCGTGATCGACGATCCCGCTCGGATGGGGCCGCCCTCGGCGGGCGCCGCAGAGATCACGTCGCCCTCCGGCACGCTTTCGCTGTAGGTCTCCGGGCCGGAGACGCCGACCAGGTCCTGACTGGCGAGGATGCCGATGGCGTCGTCGAGAGACTCGCCGGACACGTCGACGACGTCGCCCAGGGAGACGACGTAGTTGATCGTGCTGCCCTCGAACGCGTCGCCGCCTTCAGACACGTCGGCGCCGTCAGTGTCGCGGGCCGCGTAGAAGACGATGCCGTCGTCGAACTCGGCGTTGAACATCCTGTCCACCGTGCCGGGGACCGCCAGAGAGTCGCTGATCGCCGCGATGGCCGCTTCCTCATCGAGCCCCCGCAGTTTCGGCAGCACGATCGGCTGGGGGCCCTGGGAGACGTTGATGGTGACCGTGCTGCCCTTGGGCACCCGGCTGCCGTCGCCGGGATCGGTGCCGGCGACCAGGCCGGCTTCGATCTCGGTGCTGTAGACCTCACCGACCTGCGACTCGAGCCCCAGGGCTGCGAGCTGCGCGGCCGCATCGTCCTGGGTCGTCGACACGAGCGTGGGCAGGGCCACCTGAGAGCCGGGACCGGAACTGAAGTACCAGCCGGTGCCGCCGGCGAGGGCCACCAGCAGAACGATGATCCCGATCAGCCAGTAACCGCGCCGACGTCGCTTCTGGGCACCGCGAATGAGCAGGGTGGCGGTGTCGGTGTCGACCTCGTCCTCGGTGGGCGGCGCCGGCGCGAGAGTGGATGCGAGCGGGCCGCGTCCCATGACCTGGGTCTCGGCCTCGACGGTGGACGCCGCGAGCCCTCCGGTGGGGTCGCCGCCGGGCAGGTCCGCCCTGGACATGACCATCGTGGCCTGCATGGCCGCGAGCGACCCTGGCCGGACTTCGGTCTCGACGTCGAGCAGCTGGTCGAGCATCACCCGGGCGTCTCTCGGACGTTCTTCCGGGTCGCGGGCCGTGGCCCAGAGCACCAGTTCGTCGAGCTCGCGAGGCACACCGGTCACGGCCAGGCTCGGCATCGGCACGGTGTCGTTGGCGTGCTGGTAGGCGACCTGCATGGGTGCTTCGCCGACGTAGGGCTGCTCGCCGGTGAGCATCTCGTAGGTCATGATGCCGAGCGCGTAGATGTCGCTGCGGGCATCAGCGATGCCACGGGTGACGAGCTCGGGGGAGAGGTATGCCACGGTGCCCAGCAGGGCCTGCCCGGTGGCGGTGTTGTTGTTCACCGCGCGCGCCAGGCCGAAGTCGCCGATCTTGATGCGGCCGTCGTCGGCGAGCAGCACGTTCTCCGGCTTCACGTCGCGGTGCACGATGCCGGCCTTGTGGGCGGCGGCGAGACCCGAGAGCACGGCCTCGAGGATGTCCATGGTCTGCTCGGCCGTCAGCCGGCCGTAGTCCTTGAGCAGGTCCCGCAGCGTGATGCCGGGCAGGTGTTCCATCACCAGGTAGGCGATGTCGGCATCCTGACCCTGGTCGAACACGTTCACCACATTGGGGTGGGCGAGGCGCGCGGCCGACCGTGCCTCCTGGATGAACCGGCTCCGGAAGGCGTTGTCATCGGCCAGGTGACCGTGCATGATCTTGATCGCCACGCGGCGCTCGAGACGCAGATCGGTGGCGAGGTACACGGTGGCCATACCGCCGCGGGCGATCCGGGAGCGCACCTGATAGCGGCCGTCGATGAGACGGCCGATCATGGGGTCTGGGGAGCTTTCGGTCACTCGTCGAGTCTACGGAATCCTGCTGGGAACATCGGGATCGTCGGCAGCGCGCCGGGACCCGATTCGGCCATGGGCCGAATCGGGTGTCGGGTGCGGATCAGCCGAGCTGGGCGAGCCAGCTGCGCGCCGAGGCTTCCCAGTTGGCGTAGAGGTCGGGGTGACCGGAGATCTGAACGGCCTGAGCGGCCTGTGTCACCGACATGGACTCCCAGCCACGGATGTCGAGCAGCCCGCGGGTGACACCGGGGTTGGGGTTCACCGGACCGCCGAAGAAGGCGCGCGTGGCGCGCTCCGGGTCCATGACCTGCTCGTTCGTGCCCCACCCGGAGCTCGGACGCTGCTGGAAGATGCCGAGGGAGTCCCGGTCGCCGTAGTCCACGTTGCGCAGCCCGGATTCCTGGGCGGCGGCAGCGAGGGCCACAACGAGCGCTTCGTCGCTGGCCCCGGCCTGACGGCCGATGCTGATGATGAGGCGTGCGGTCGCGGCCATCTCGTCGGTGAGCGCCGTGACGTTTCCGGCCGGCGGGGTCGGCGTGATGACGACGGCCGGCTGGGCGGCCAACGCCGGTGCGGATGCGACGGCGGCGACGGCAGCGGCAGCGGGAGCGGCTGCAGTGCCTCCCGGCAGGGCGAGCACCTGACCGGGATAGATGATGCTGGACCAGCCCAGACCGTTCGCGTCGAGCACGGACTGCACCGAGACGCCGGCGCTGCCGGCCACCGAGGAGATGGTGTCGCCGGCGACGATGGTGTGGCTGCCGGAGATGGGCGTGACCGTTCCGGCGGAGACGGTCGACGTGGCAGCGGGCTGACCGGACGCGCCCGGCAGCACGATGACCTGGCCGGGGAAGATGATGCTGGACTGGCCCAGACCGTTGGCACTCAGCAGGGCATCGGTGGGCAGCCCGTGGGCGCCGGCGATTCCGCTGATCGTGTCGCCGGACTGGATCGTGTACCGGGTGAGCTCTGCCGACACGGCCGCCGGCGCCGCGGCGACGGTCTGCGGGGCGCTCGACGTGGAGAGGGTGAGTACCTGGCCGGGGAAGATGACAGCCGACCAGCCCAGGCCGTTCAGCGCGAGCACCGACGCGGTCGACAGGCCGAAGCGGCCGGCGATCGCACTGACGGTGTCACCGGCGGCGACGGTGTACTGGCTGGGTGCGGGGGTGGATGTCGCGGGGCGGACGACCTCCGGCTTGACGTTGGTCGCCGGCAGAGTGGTGCGGGTCTTCAGCGGCTTCTTCGCTATGCTCGCCGCCTGAGCGGGCGAGGCGAGGTTGAGGACGATCGCGACCGTGCTCACCAGCACCAGCGGAAGACTCGCTACCGCGCCCAGGGAGCGGCGCACGGCGGGGCGTGCGGGTCGGCTGATCCGAGCGCCGAGAAAGCGGCTGCGTGCGGTAGCCGACGAGCCGTTCGTCTCGACAGGGGAGCCCTGCGGCACCGTCCCCGTTTCGATTTTGCTGGCTCCTGCCGACATTTCACTCCCGTTCGATAGATGACGTGTTCTCAACGCTGACACAGATGAGTTGTCCAGTCAATTAACCACGCGGTAAACAGGGATTCTGCTGCGGTCGATCTCGAGCGCGATCCCGCTGCCGGCCGGGGCGGGCCGGCCCCGATTCGGTCGCGTTCTCCGGCTCAGATAGGGGTTTGTCGCGATCCGTGAATCATGGGAGGCTTGGACCGTGACCGATTCGTCTTCCGCTCAACCGCTCAACGTCCCCGCTACCTCGTCGGCCTCGCCCGACACCGACCCCGCCACCGACAGTGCTCCGGCCTCGGCTGCGGCGTGGCTCACGGTTCCCGACCTCGTCGAACTGCTCGGCCTCAGCCAGAGTCGCGTGCGTCAGCTGATCGAAGACAAGCAGTTGCTGGCTGTGCGTCGCGACGGCCGCATCAGCGTGCCGGCCTCGTTCATCCGGGGCAACGCCCCGGTCCCCGAACTGCGCGGCACCCTGATCGTACTTTCCGACGACGGCTTCACCGACGAGCAGGCCATGGAGTGGCTGCTCGAGGTGGACGACAGCCTCGGCGTCCCGCCGATCGACGCCCTGCTGGCCGGTCGGAAGGCCGAAGTGCGTCGCGTCGCCCAGGCCCTGGCCTGATCCCTGGCCTCACCGCCTGACCCTTCGTTCGATCCGGCAGCTGAGCCGTCCGCGCTAGAACGCGCGGCGGGTCACCGTCCCGGCCAACTCGCCGAGGCGGGCGGCGATGGCATCGGCCATCGATGAGCCGGCCAGCGCGACCAGGGCTTCCGCCACGTTCTGCTGGATCAGGGTTTCCACTCGGTCAACGGCGCCACTGTCGATGATGATCTGCTGCAGTGCGACGATCTGATCCCCGGTGAGGTCGGCCCGACCGAGCAATCCGTCCACCGTGGCGAGGTCGTCGGGGGAGACCCGCTGCCGAGCCAGCGCGATCAGCACGGTGCGCTTGCCCTCACGCAGGTCGTCGCCGCTGGGCTTTCCGGTGACGGCTGCATCGCCGAAGACCCCGAGCAAGTCATCCCGCAGCTGGTAGGCGATCCCCAACGGGAGTCCGAAGGCGCGCAGGACGTCGAGTTCGGCGTCATCGGCCCCAGCCAGCGCCGCCCCGATCACCAGGGGTGCCTGCACGCTGTACTTGGCCGACTTGTAGACGATCACGCGCACGGCTCGATCGAGCAGTTCGTCCTCCGGCTGGGTGATCCAGGCCTGCTCTTCGAGAATGTCGAGATATTGTCCGGCGGTGACCTCGGTGCGCATCCGGTTGAACTCGGCCCGCGCCCGCCGTGCGCTCACCCGGTCCTCGGTGGCGTCCAGGCCCTCGTCGAGCAGTTCGTCGCTCCAGCCCAGCAGCAGGTCGCCGAGCAGAATCGCGGATGCCCGGCCGAAGTCGGCCGCGTTGCCCGCCCACCCTTCGGTGCCGTGCAGGCTCTCGAACCGGCGATGGCCAGAGGGAGCTCCCCGGCGGGTGTCGGAATTGTCGATGATGTCGTCGTGTACCAGGGCGGCAGCGTGGAAAACCTCGAGGGCCGCCGCGGCCGAGACGATGCCGTTCAGAGCGTCGCCGTCACCTTCGGAAACACTCCGCCAACCGAGGTGACAGAACTGCGCGCGAAAGCGCTTGCCGCCGCTGAGAAACTGCCGTGAGAAGTCCACCAGTGGAGCGAGGTCCGGACCGATGGTCGTCACAATTGATTCACGAGTATTGATGAATTCGTCGATGCGAGAATGAACAAGATCAACCAGTCGAGTGCTTTCAGCCACTTACCTAGCCTAGCCATCTCGGCGGGACTAGAATTAGGGTCTAATCCGCTCGATCCCCAATTGGAGGAATGAGATGCCGCTTTCAGAACAAGAGCAGCGACTCCTCGAAGAGATGGAGCGCAGTCTCTATCACAA
>Ga0247816_10000335_pt1 | contig 27950 bp, 28 predicted proteins | sample UWRJL209509C1_FD_179930 | JGI IMG/M metagenome (GOLD analysis project Ga0247816, IMG submission 179930) | Plant litter microbial communities from Arlington Agricultural Research Station in Wisconsin, United States - UWRJ-L209-509C-1 | ecosystem: Environmental > Terrestrial > Plant litter >...
ATAGGAGTCCAGGGTCGCACCGGAACCGTGCTCGCGGCGGGACAACGATCGGAGGGCTCCGACCAGGAGAAGGTACTGCTGCAGCGACCCCTCCGACTCGGTGAGCTTGTCGGCCGTCTCCACCATGACGCTCGCGGCGGTGTAGCTGCCGTAGTCGGAGGTGATCAGGGCGCCGAAGGAGTGCAAAGATTCGGCCTGGTTGATGATGTCGAGGCTGCGGCCCTCATAGAGCTGCACGTCGGCCACCATGAACGGTTCGAGCCGGGCGCCGAACTTCGACGCCGTGCGGCGCACCCCCTTGGCGACCGCGCGCACCTTGCCGTGCTGCCGGGTGAGGAGCGTGACGATCCGGTCGGCTTCACCCAGCTTGTGGGTGCGCAGCACGACGGCTTCATCTCGGTAAACGGGCACGGTCAATTCTCCCACTTCCCCGGCCGGATACCGACGCCGCGCCGGTGGACTCGACCGTGGTACAAGTTGTCTGTGCCCTCCACCCTGTTCACCATCCCGCTCTGGATCGACCTGGTCGCCGTCGCGATCGGCGCCATCCAGGGCGCCATGTTCGCCGGCCGGTTCACCGATCGCCGGTTCGACCTGCTCGGGGTCACCATCATCGGCATCATCGTCGGACTGGGCGGCGGCCTGCTGCGCGACATTCTGCTCGGCGGGGTGCCGGCCGCCCTGCAGAGCAACTGGTACCTGCCGGTCGCCGCGTCCTGCGCCCTGCTCGGCATGTTGCTGCAGAGCCTGTTCAACCGGCTCGGTCCGCTGATCATCACCCTCGACGCGGTCACGATCGGCCTGTTCGGAGTGATCGGCACGACCAAGGCCCTCGCCGCCGGCCTGCCGGAGATCCCGGCGCTGTTCGTCGGCGTGGTGTCCGCCGTCGGCGGTTCGGTGCTGCGGGACATGATGCTGAACGTGCCGATCGCGGTGATGCACGTCGGGTCGCTGTACGCCGTCGCCGCCCTCGTCGGCTGTGGCCTGCTGCTCGGCCTGGTGCTGCTGAACGTGCAGATCACCGTGGCGGCCATCGTCTGCGTCCTCGTCACCACCGTCATCCGGGTGCTCGCCGCCCGGTTCGGCTGGAGCCTGCCGCAACAGCGGGCGCTCGGCAGCTGGCCGCACTGGCGGCGCCGCGGCACGATCCCGCCGGTGCGGGCGTGGAAGCGTCGGCGCCGGATGACCAGCGCACCGGACACCGGCGCGACCGACGACGCCGGAGCGGCTCCCTCGAGGCCTTCCTGAGTATTTTTCGTTCTCGCCGTTTCTGGCTCTCGCCTTTCTTCGCTTCTGGGGTGAGTATTGAGGCACAACCACGTCGCAGGGAGGTACTCCATGAAACGAATCGAGGGCGCTGCGCCCGATCTGCTACCGGTTCTCTCCCGGGGCAAACACAAGTCGCCACGGAGCGGTGCCTGCTTCATGGAGTTCGCATCGCACCTGTCCGGGGAGGCGTGGAGCGATCATCCGGCCTGCACGCACCCGGTTCTGGCCTCACTGGCCCGGATGGTCAACGACTGCACATCGGACGAGGCCCGGCCCCGCCTGATGTCGCTGATCCCCTCGGTCATCGGTCTGCGCGGAGACGACCCGCGGGTTCGCCTCGTAGTTGCCCTCCGGGCAGCAACGGCCGGACTCCCCGTCGTCAGCGCCGATCATCAGCGGGCGCTCGCCGTGGGCATCCTGAATTGCCAGCGACACCTGGCCCGGGCCAACGACGGTTCGGTGGCTGAGGTCGCGAAGCAGGTTCGGGAGGCTTTCGACCAGGCACCGCAGACCGAACGCTGGGCCCGCGAGTTCATGGGTTCGGTCGGATCCTGGTCACGCACCCGGTTCACCGACCGCACGGCGGAGTCGATCATCCGGATCTCGGTGCAGGGCATCGCGGAAGCGTGCATCCCCGACACCGACGACCGGCTGCGCACCCTGCTCGCCAGCGCCATCGACGACTGCACCAGGGTTCTGGGTGCACCGCAGGGCGAACCCGTGGCCATGCCGGTGCCGGTCGAGAGGTTCGACGCCGCCTCGGCGCCGAAGCACGCGCACGTGTGACCGGACCGCTCGCAGCAGAGTGAATGACAGCGTCCCCGGCCCGAGAACTCGGGCCGGGGACGCTGTCATGCGGGGACTGGTCGGTTAGGCGTTGACCAACTCGCGGTCGCCGGTCTCGGCGCGGATGCCGCGGTTCACGGCCGACACCACAGCCTTCAGCGACGCCGTGGAGATGTCCGGGTCGATTCCCACCCCCCAGAACCGCTTGCCGTTGACGTCCAACTCGACGTAGGCCGCCGCGGTGGCGTCACCGCCGGCTGACATGGCGTGCTCGACGTAGTCGTAGAGCGTGATGGTGATGCCACGATCGGCCATGATGCCCAGGAACGCGGCGATCGGCCCGTTGCCGGTGGCCGTTGCCCCGGTGACGGTCTCGGCGTCGCGCAGGTCCACGGCGAGGTCGACAACCCCGGCCAGATCGCTGGCGGTACGGGTGGAGAACAGCTCGAACCGTCCCCATTTGGCGTCGGGGTTGGTGTGAGTGGCTGGCAGGTATTCGTCGTTGAAGATGTCCCAGATCTGTTCGCTGGTCACCTCGCCGCCATCGGCATCCGTTTTGGCCTGCACGACACCGGAGAATTCGATCTGCAGCTTGCGGGGCAGGTCGAGGTGGTGGTCGGTCTTCAGCAGGTACGCCACGCCGCCCTTGCCGGACTGCGAGTTGACCCGGATGACCGCCTCGTAGCTGCGGCCCAGGTCCTTGGGGTCGATCGGCAGGTACGGGACCGCCCAGACCAGGTCGTCGACGTCACGGCCGGTCTCGGCCGCCTCGACGGCCATGGCCTCGAAGCCCTTCTTGATCGCGTCCTGGTGGGAACCGCTGAACGCGGTGAAGACGAGGTCGCCGGCCCAGGGGCTGCGCTCTGGTACCGGCAGCTGGTTGCAGTACTCGGCAGTGCGCTTGATCTCATCGATGTTGCTGAAGTCGATCTCGGGGTCGATGCCCTGCGTGAACAGGTTGATGCCGAGGGCGACCAGGTCGACGTTGCCGGTGCGTTCGCCGTTACCGAACAGGCAGCCCTCGATACGGTCGGCGCCGGCCAGGTAGCCGAGCTCCGCCGCCGCGATGGCGGTGCCGCGGTCGTTGTGCGGGTGCAACGACACCAGCACGTTCTCGCGGTGGGCGAGGTGGCGGCTCATCCATTCGATCGCGTCGGCGTAGACGTTGGGGGTGGCCATCTCGACCGTGGCGGGCAGGTTGATGATCACCTTGCGCTCAGGGGTGGGCTCGAAGATCTCGATGACCTGGTTGCAGATGTCGACGGCGAATTCCAGCTCGGTGCCGGTGAAGCTCTCCGGGGAGTATTCGTAGTACACGTCGGTACCGGGCACGGTGGCCTCGAGGGCACGGCAGGTGCGGGCTCCGAACAGGGCCAGGTCGATGATGCCTTGCCGGTCTTCGCGGAAGACCACGTCGCGCTGCAGCACACTGGTGGAGTTGTACAGGTGCACGATGGCCTGCTTGGCGCCGACGATGGACTCGTAGGTGCGATGGATCAGGTGTTCGCGCGCCTGGGTGAGCACCTGGATGGTGACGTCGTCCGGGATCGCGTTCTCCTCGATGAGGCTGCGCACGAAGTCGAAGTCGGTCTGGCTGGCCGACGGGAAGCCGACCTCGATCTCCTTGTAGCCCATCCGCACCAGCAGGTCGAACATGATCCGCTTGCGTTCGGGGCTCATCGGGTCGATGAGAGCCTGGTTGCCGTCTCGCAGGTCGACGGCGCACCAGCGCGGTGCACTGGTGATGCGCTTGGTCGGCCAGGTCCGGTCCGGCAGGTCGACGCTGAACTGGTCCTGGTACGGCGCGTACTTGTGTACCGGCATCTTCGATGCGGTCTGATTGTTCTTCATGGTCTGTTGTCTCCTCGCAGAATGTGGTCAGCCGACGACGAACTCCGCGACGAGTGAGGCCTCAGATTAGGACTCGTCGCGGCAGCTAAGGAGGAGCAGACCGAACAGCACACAAAAAGGGTAGCACCGTTTTGGCCGGGCGCCCGTGGAAACCCGCGGGCGCCCGACCGGTCAGGCGGCCGCCAGCGCGGTCACGGGCGACACCGACACCGCGCGACGGGCCGGCACGATGGTCGCGCCGACCGACAGAACGACGGCGCCGAGCACGCACAGCACCACCAGTAGCCACGGCACCGCCGGCATGACGAGCCCGCCGTCGGCCACGAGGAAGCCGAACATCGACTGGGCGGCAGCCCAGCCGTAGAGGATCCCGAGCGCCAGCCCCAGGCCCACGGCGGCCACACTCATCTGCAGGCTCTCGGCCAGAATCATGGCTCGCACCTGCCGGCCGGTGAAACCAAGGGCCCGCAGGAGACCGATCTCTCGGGAACGCTGCAGCACGCTGAGGGCCAGGTTGTTGATCATGCCCACCGCGGCGATCACGGCGCTGAACCCCACGAGCACCGACATCACACCGAGGACGATCGAGATGAGCTCACCCACTTCTTCCATGTCCGCCGCGCTCTGCATGCTCGGCGCCAGAATCCGCTCGAAGGTGGCGCCTGCGACGGCGAACATCGTGATCAGGGTGACCCCGATGACCAGGCTGAGGGTCGAGCGGGAGCTTCGCTCCGGATGCTCCTGACCGTTCGCGGCAGCGAGGCGGGCCGGCGCTCGGTTCCCGAGGGCACGGCCGACCACCCGGAGGAGAGGCGGCAGGATGACATGCGCGCCGAGGACGAGTCCGCTGAACGACACCAGGCCGCCGACGAGGCCGAGCAGCACGCCGAACTGGTCGACCCGGCCGACCGCGACACCGCCGGCCAGGAACAGCACTCCCGCCACGATCAGAACCAGCGCGAGGACGTTGCGGACCGGGCGTTTGGCGGCCTCGTCGAGGGTGCGCTCCTCGGCGGCGCCCACGGCCTGCATGGGGCTCACCGTGAGAACCCGGCGCGAGCCGACCCATGCGGCACACCAGGTGCTGAGCACCACGACCGCCACGGGGAGGATCAGCAGCGGCTCCAGGAGCTGATACCGGAGGTCCGGCAGCATGCCGGCGGCGACGGCGGCGAACAGCCCCGCCCGCAACAGCGCTGTGCCGACGACGGCACCGATGACGGCACCGACCGCGCCGACCCTGAGGCCTTCGCGACTGAGGATGCGTCGCTGGTCCGCGGCGCTGGAACCGATCAGGCGCATGAGCGCGATGGTGCGGGTGCGGCCGGCGATGATCGTGGCGACCGTATTGGTGGTCACGATGGCGCTGACGTACACGGCAACGATGATGAACAGCACCGCGACGATCGACAACGAGGTCCGCACCGTCGGAATGAGCGACAGATCATCGCCGCTGATGACGGTGGCCAGGACATTGGTGATCTGCACGAGCACGACTCCGAAGGCCGACGCGAGGGCGGCCACCAACAGGCTCGCCCCTCGGCCGGCCTGGTCGCCGGCCCGGGTACGGGCGCTCATGCGCGCTGCTCCATACCCAGCATGATCGTGGAGATCTCCTCAGCGGATGAGCGCCCGCGGTCCTCGACGACGTGACCGTCGGCGAGGAAGATGATGCGGTCGGCGTAGCTGGCGGCAACCGGGTCGTGGGTGACCATGGCGATGGTCTGCCCGTAGCCGGTGCTGGCGGCCTTCAACAGGGTGAGCACTTCCCGGCCGCTGCGTGAGTCGAGGTTGCCCGTCGGCTCGTCGGCGAAGACCAACTCCGGCCGGGTCGCCAACGCCCTGGCGATGGCCACCCGCTGCTGCTGTCCACCGGAGAGCTCGTGCGGCCGGTGTGTCTGCCGGTCGACCAGGCCCAGGGATTCGGTCAGCTGGTCGATCCAGGTTTTCTCCTCGCCGCTGGGCTTGCGGCCGTCCAGATTGAAGGGCAACAGGATGTTGCCGCGCACGTCGAGGGTGGGCACGAGGTTGAACGCCTGGAAGATGAAGCCTACCCGGCGACGGCGAAGCACGGTGAGGTCGGCGTCGCCGAGCCCGGTGATCTCGGTGTCCCCCAGCCAGGCGCGGCCGCTGCTGGCCGAATCGAGACCGGCCATGATGTGCATCAGGGTGGACTTGCCGGATCCGCTGGGTCCCATGATGGCGGTGAACTGGCCGCGGTGGATGCCGATCGACACGTTGTCGAGGGCCGTCACGGCGGTGGTGGCCGACCCGTAGGTTTTACTGAGCTGAACGACGCGGGCTGCGAGGCCGGTGTCTGGGGGTGTGGTTTCCATGCCTTCAGGCTAGAAAGCGGGCCGACTCCGCCGCGTCGGGCCGGCGACGGAGACCGGGGGCCGCTGGGATGACCTCGCCCGGCTGTGGATCATCCCCGCGTCTGACCCGGATTATTCGGTGAGGCCGTGCTGGAAGGCGAAGACCACCAGTTGCACGCGGTCGCGCAGCGACAGCTTGGCGAGGATCCGGCTGATGTGGGTCTTCACCGTCGCCTCGCTGAGGAACTCGGTGGTGGCGATCTCGGAGTTGCTGAGTCCAAGGGCGGCGAGGGCGAAGATGTCTCGCTCCCGGCTGGTGAGGGTGCGGTAGGACTCCGGTTCAACCGGGCGCGCGGCCGTCTTCGCGTCGAAGTGCTCGAACAGTTCGCGGGTGGCGGAGGCGGCGATGACGGCACTGCCGGCGTGGACGGTGCGGACGGCGGCGAGCAGGAACTCGGGGTCGGCATCCTTCAACAGGAAGCCGCTGGCGCCGCCGCGGATGGCCCGGGTGGCGCTCTCGTCGAGCTCGAAGGTGGTCAGCACGATGATGCGCGGCGCCGGCCGGCCGGCCGCATCCGCCGCGGCGATGATCGCCTCGGTGGCGTCGATGCCGTCCATCACCGGCATCCGGATGTCCATCAGGATCACATCCGGCGAGTCCGCGGCGGCCATGGCCACGCCGGCAAGGCCGTTGCCGGCCTCACCGACGAACTCGAGGTCAGGTTGGGATGAGACCAGCATGCGGATACCGGCCCGGAACAGCGCCTGGTCATCGACGAGGGCAACCCGGATGCGACCGGCCGCCGCCGTGCTGATCAGGCTCACGGCTGCACCGTCAGGTTCTCGCTCGCCTGGGGCGTGGGTGATGTGCCCAGGCTCGGCACCGTGGCGGTGCTGACCGCCGGGACCCTGGCCGTGACGACGAATCGCCCACCCGCTGGCTGGGCAGTCAGGGTTCCCCCGGCGAGGGAGGCGCGCTCCCGCATGCCCGGCAGGCCGTGACCGAGGGTGGAGCCCGGGTCGCCGACCGCGATCGTGTCGGGAGTGATTGCGTTGTCGATTGTCACGGTGACCCATCCATCCGTCCAGGCAAGGCTCAAATATACGTTCCGGGCGGCGTCGCCGTGGCGCAGCGCGTTGGTGAGTGCCTCCTGCACGATGCGGTAGACCGCGAGTTGCGCACCGGATCCCAGTGTGGTGGGCGTTCCCGTTGTGGTCCAGGCGATGTCCAGGCCGGTGCCGCGCAGCTGCGCGACCAACCGGTCGAGGTCGGCCAGCACCGGCTGCGGGCCGGCCGCGTCGTCCTGGCGCAGCCGGGCGAGGAGGATGCGCACGTCGCCGAGGGCTTCTCTGGCGGTGCTGGAGATGGTGCTGAGCGCCTCGTCGACGGCGCCGGGATTCTGGGCTCTGGCATACCGGGCCCCGTCGGCCTGCGCGATGACGACGGCCAGGGAGTGCGCCACCACATCGTGCATGTCCCTGGCGATACGGTTACGTTCCTGTTCGACGACCACGTCACGCTGGGCGGCCCGTTGCACCTCGACGGCCCGGTGTTGCCGCAGTCGGCTTTCCCTCGCGGTCTGCCAGGTGCGAACCAGCAGTCCGAGGGTCCAGGACAGGCCCAGGACGGCTCCGATGATGACCAGATAGGCCAGGCTGCCCCAGACGGTCCTGGCGATGTCCTCCCGCGCGAGGATGTCGGCCGCACCGATGAAGCCGGAGTTCATCAGGGCCAGGTAGAACGCGGCGGTCATGGCCCCGAGCGCCACCGAGAACAGGCCTGCCCAGCGGACCACCCGGTCGGCGTAGGCGGCGGTGGCGTAGAGCACGGCCAGAATGGCGACGTTGCCGAACATCACGTTCAGCCCGGTGAGCATCTGGACGACGGCGAACAGCCAGGCAAGCGTCAGAGCGAGCCCAGGAGACAGCCGGCGGACGGCCAGCGCCGCGGTGAACCCGATCAGGACGACGGCACCGGGGATGCCGCCAGCGGCATCCATCATCAGCGCGAAGAGGAAGAAGCCACCGGCGATCGCCAGGTCGATGGACAGCTGCCGGCGGGTGATCAGCCGAAACCCGCGACGGTCGCCGAGGGTTGCCGCGAACACCGTCTCGTTCACGAGCTGGTCCGGCCGTTGCTCCATCAGCCAGGTTTCCAGCTCGGTCGGGGCCGGGGCCGTGCCGCGCTGTTCGGCGCGGTCGTGCAGCACCAGGCCGACCGCCCAACCGCCCACGATCAGAGCGGCAGCGAGAAGTCCCGCGAGCAGGCACAGCCCGACCAGTCCGAGGAAGGGTCCGATCTCGGCAGGATCGACGGTGGCACCGGACATGGCCGGCAGCACGATCAGCACGGTGAGGAACGCTGAGAGCAGCAGGCCGGCCGCCAGCCCGGTGAACCGTACGGCCGTGCCGCCATACAGGCTGGTCCCCCAGACGACGAGGGAGCCGCTGATCAGGAGCAGCCAGATACTCGGCGGCGCGTTGAGCAGGTAGCCGAGGCTGGCCAGGACGGCGAACGCGCCGATTGTCAGCGCCGTGGGCGGGCTGAACCGGGAGAACGCCACGGCAGCGGCGCAGAGCACCACCGACCAGAACGAGGCGGAACTCCCCAGGATCAGGGCGAGGCCGCCCCAGATCAGCAGGATGACCACGGCCAGGGCAGGCTCCACCGCCCAGCGGTGGCTGAGGAGGCGCCTGCCCAGGCTCGGATCCGACATCTTCCCAGCGTACGATGCCCGCCGGCGGGTCACCCCGCCCGACAGTCGAAGTCATCCTCGCCGCGGCGACGATCATCCCAGCGATGTAGTCGCATCCGCTCAGGTGAGGCTCGGCTATGGCCCCGCACCCTCAGGCAACCGTGAGCCGGCTCACAGGGTGGGCGGGCGCCGCCGGACGGGGTCAGCGCGCACCGAGGTCGGCGACGATGCGCTGCAGGATGCTGCTGTCGGCGCCGAGAGCCTCCCCGCGGCGCACGAGGGCGCCGCCGATGGCATCCAGTTCGTTCTGGTGGCCGTGTTCGAGGTCGCCCTGCAGCGACGAGCGCATCGCGGGCGGCAGCGCGGTGAGAGCGCCGATGAGCTGGTCGGGCGCGGTGGGGACGCCGTCCAGTGTCGCGATGGCTGCCACCTCGGCCAGCAGCCCGGCGGTGAGGGTCTGGTCGTGCGCCACGGCCGCACCGATCGGTTGCTGCCAGTAGGCGGTGAGCAGGGCCATCGGGGCCAGGAACCGCAGCTTGGACCAGAGCACCTCGGCCTCGGATCCGGCGCTGACGACGGTGAGACCGGCCGACCGCCAGGCGGCCACGATGGCGGAGTCGGCAGCATCGGCGGGCACGGTCAGGCGCAGGAACGGGCTGCGGTGCTCGATGACGGCTGGGCCGAGCCGGGTGGTCTCCACCGCGATCGAACCGCCGGCGAGGAGCCCGGACGGCACGCTCGCGCGCAGCGTCTTCATGTGCTCGATACCGTTCAACAGCGACACGAGTTCGGTGGGCCGGCTCGCGGCCAGCTCATCGACCAGGCCGGGCACCGCGAACGCTTTGGTCGCGAGGATCACGCGGGCGCCGCTGGGCACCTCGGTGAGCGCGGGCACCATGGCGTGTCCGTCGCCGAACTGTGTGCTCTGTAAGCGGAGGCCGTCGGCGGTGATGGTGCGTGCCGTGGCCGGCCGGGCGACCACCACGACCTCGACGCCGGCACGGTGCAGCAGAACGGCGAGCAGTCCGCCGACCGCGCCGGCTCCGACGATCGCGATGGCTGCGGGACTGGTATCCGACGACGTCGTCTGCGACATGGGTCTCCTTCGGTGGCGGCGGGCTGGCCGTGAGTCCCGCGGCTTCCATTGTGACGCACGGCGCCAGCCGCCTACTCTGTGAGGATGTCCTCCCCCACTGATCTGCTCGGCCTCGCCGATGAACGCTTCATTTCGCTCACCACGTACCGCAAGTCCGGTCAGGGGGTGTCCACCGCCGTCTGGATCGCCCGGGACGGTGCCGACCTGATCGTCACGACGCCACGAGAGAGCGGGAAGGTCAAGCGGCTGCGGAACAACGAGCGGGTGCTGATGCGCCCGTGTTCCCGCACCGGGTCGGTCGCCGACCGGGCCGTGTCGATCGAGGGCAACGCCGTCGTCGTCGACGATGACGCGAGCCGCGACCTGCTCACCAGGGTGTTTCTGGCGAAGTACCGGTTGGAGTACCGGGTGTTCCTGTTCATCGAACGGTTGGGCCGGTCGGGCGCGAAGCCCCGCGTGCTGCTGCGAATCAGCGAGCCGACCGCGTCGTAGGCCCGATCGGTGACGCTCGTCGCACCCCGATCGGTGGTCGAGCCTGTCGAGACCTCGCGGGATGACTTCGCGGACTGTGCCGCGGCATCCGCTGATCGGGTCACGGGGTCTTGACGAGCTCGACCACCGGGATGGGCGCGACGTGCGCGGCCGAGGCTAGAAGCCCAGACGGCCGAGCTGCTTCGGGTCGCGCTGCCATTCCTTGGCGACCTTGACGCGCAGGGACAGGAACACTCGCTTGCCGATCAACGGCTCGATCTGCTTGCGGGCGCGACTGCCGACATCTTTGAGCCGGCTGCCGGAATGGCCGATGATGATGCCCTTCTGGCTGTCCCGCTCCACGAACAGGTTCGCGTAGATCTCCACGAGTTCCTGGTCGTCGCGTTCGATGATGTCGTCGATGGTGACGGCGATCGAGTGCGGCAGTTCGTCGGTGACGCCCTCGAGTGCGGCCTCACGGATGTACTCGGAGATCCGGGATTCCAGGCTCTCGTCGGTGACGGCATCCGCCGGGTAGAGCGGGGCGTCGCTGACCGGCAGCAGGCGCAGCAGTTCCGCGGTGAGGGTGTCGAGCTGGATCCGGCTGGTGGCCGAGATCGGCACGATGGCCTCCCAGTCGCGCAGCTGCGACACGGCGAGCAGCTGGTTGGCGACGCTGGTCTTGCTGGACGCGTCGATCTTGGTGACGATGGCCACCTTCTTGGCGCGCGGAAAGTTGTCGAGCTGTTCGTTGATGAACTTGTCGCCCGGGCCGATCGGTTCGTTCGCCGGAATGCACAGGCCGACCACGTCGACACCGCTCAGGGTGGACTGCACCAGGCTGTTCAGGCGCTCGCCGAGCAGGGTGCGCGGTCGGTGGATGCCCGGGGTGTCGACCAGGATCAGCTGGCCGTCCTTCTGGTGCACGATGCCGCGAATGGCGCGGCGGGTGGTCTGCGGCTTCGACGAGGTGATGGCGACCTTCTCGCCCACCAGCGCGTTCGTCAACGTGGACTTGCCCACGTTGGGACGGCCGACGAACGAGACGAAACCGGCTCTGAATTCGGGTTCTCTGGTCATGGCCGTGCTCCTTCATCGTCCGGCATCCCGAGGAATGCGGACTGGGCGTCTCTCAACGCGTCGTCTCGTTCAACCAGCACCGTGCTGATTCGTTTGCGGCGGCCCTCGGTGCGTTCGGCGGTGAGGATCAATCCGCTGGTGGAGGCCTGCGAACCCGCGACCGGAAGTCTACCGAGCGCCTTGGCCAACAGGCCACCGACCGAGTCGACGTCGTCGTCGTCCAGGTCGAGATCGAACAGCTCGCCGAGTTCGTCGACGGGCAACCTCGCGGCCACCCGGAAGCGGCCGTGGCCGAGGTCTTCGATCTCGACGATGTCCCGGTCGTACTCGTCGGAGATGTCACCGACGAGCTCCTCGATCAGGTCCTCCAGGGTCACCAACCCGGCGATGCCGCCGTATTCGTCGACGACCATGGCGAGGTGGTTGGATTCCAGTTGCATCTGGCGCAGCAGCGCATCCGCCTTCTTGGACTCCGGCACGAACTGGGCCGTTTTGGCGAGGTCGCCGACGCGGAGGCTTTCCAGGGTGCGGGGGCGTTCGTAGACGAGGCGAGCCACGTCGCGCAGGTACAGCACCCCGGTGACGTCGTCGACCTCGCCGTCAACGACGGGCACCCGGGAGAAGCCCTTGCTCAGGAACAGCCCCATGGCCGCATCCACGGTGGCGTCGGCGTCGATGGTGACCATGTCGGTGCGCGGGATCATGACCTCACGCACGACGGTGTCGCTGAATTCGAAGATCGAGTGGATGAGCTCCCGGTCGTCTTCTTCGATGACCTCGAGTTCGGTGGCCTCGTCGACCATGCTGAGCAGCTGGTCCTCCGAGGTGAAGGTGGCCAGTCGGGCGCGGCCGGGGGTGACCCGGTTGCCAAGGGCGACCAGGGCGTTGGCGACCGGGCCGAGCAGCACCCGCAGGAAGTGCACCAGGACGGCGGAGAACACCAGCAGGTTCTTCGGGTGGGCACGGCCGACGCTGCGGGGGCTCGCGCCGACCAGCACGAACGACACCGCGGTCATGAGCAGGGCGGAGAGCAGCAGGGCCAACCAGATCTGTTCGATCGTGGTCGCGAAGACCAGGGTCACCAGCACGGCCGCGGTGGTTTCGGCGATGATCCGCACGAAGTTGATCGCGTTCAGGTGCGCGCCGGTGTCGGCGGCGATGGCACGCAGGGACCGTTTGGACCGGGCGGTGAGCGCCAGTTCGTTGATGTCGGCCCTGGATTGTGCGGTGATCGCCGAGTCGACGGCGGCCATCAGGCCGCCGAAGGCGACCAGGAGGACCGCCGCGGCGAGGAAACCCCCGACGATCATTGGGGCTGGCGGCGTTCCTGCATGGCGAAGCCGATGAGGATGTCCCGCTGGATGCCGAACATCTCCTTTTCTTCTTCGGGTTCGGCGTGGTCGAAGCCGAGCAGGTGCAGCACACCGTGGGTGGTGAGCAGGAGTAGTTCGTCCAGCGTGCTGTGACCGGCGGTTTCAGCCTGACCCTGGGCGACCTGCGGGCAGAGCACGATGTCGCCGAGCAGGCCAGCCGGGGTCTGGGCGTCTTCGGTGCCCGGACGCAGTTCGTCCATCGGGAAGCTGAGCACGTCGGTGGGACCGGGCTCGTCCATCCACTGCACGTGCAGTTGCTCCATGGCACCCTCGTCGACCAGCACGATGGCCAGTTCGGCGTCGGCGTGCACGTGCATCGCGTCGAGCGCGAAGGCGGCCAGCCGAAGGATGGCGGCTTCGTCAACCGGGATGGCTGACTCGTTGTTGATCTCGATACTCAACTGGATCTCCGTTTCGGGGTGCGATCGCGCGGGGACCCGGGTTGCGGTGCGCGGTGGGCGAAGTCGCGGGCCTGTTCGCTTTCGTAGCGTTGGGCCTGCTTCTGCGCGTCGTATTCGGTGTAGGCGTCGACGATGCGGCCGACGAGGCTGTGGCGCACGACGTCGGCGCTGGTGAGGCGCACGAAGGCGATGTCATCGATGCCGTCGAGCACCCGGGTGACCAGGCGCAGGCCGCTGGCACCGGCCGGCAGGTCCACCTGAGTGATGTCGCCGGTGACCACCATCTGGGAGCCGAACCCGAGCCGGGTGAGGAACATCTTCATCTGCTCCGGCGTGGTGTTCTGGGCTTCGTCGAGCACGATGAACGCGGAGTTGAGGGTGCGGCCGCGCATGTAGGCCAGCGGCGCCACCTCGATGGTGCCGGCGGCGAGCAGCTTGGGCACCAGTTCGGGGTCCATCATCTCGAACAGGGCGTCGTAGAGCGGCCGCAGGTACGGGTCGATCTTGTCGGTGAGGGTGCCGGGCAGGAAACCCAGCCGTTCACCGGCTTCGACGGCCGGGCGGGTGAGGATGATCCGGTCGACCTCCTTGCGTTGCAACGCTTGCACGGCCTTCGCCATGGCGAGGTAGGTCTTGCCGGTGCCAGCCGGGCCGATGCCGAACACGATGGCGTTCTCGTCGATCGCGTTCACGTAGTCGCTCTGCCCGAGCGTTTTCGGGCGCACGGTGAGGCCTCTGGAGGTGAGGATGGCCTGGCCGAGGACGGTGGACGGGCTCGAGGAGCTGTCGGCTCCCAGCATGCGGGCGGAGGTGCTCACCTCGGCGTCACCGAGGTCGGCCCCGGTGCGCAACAGGGACTCGAGCTCGTTGATCAAACGCACCACGGCGTCCACGCCGGCGACCGGTCCGGTCAGGGTGACCTCGTTGCCGCGCACGTGCACGGCAACCGAGGGGTACTCCTTCTCGATGGTGCTCAGAAATCGGTCCTGCGGTCCGAGCAGACGCACCATGGCGACACCGTCGACCAGAAGTTTGCGCTCGATGGGAGGCGCCCCGGCCATGTCGGACTCACCGGGCAGCAAGCGTGCCCTCCTCGAGGTTGCCGCCGAGGACGTGGGCGTGCACGTGGAAAACGGTTTGACCGGCGGCAGCGCCGGTGTTGAAGACCAACCGGTATTCGCCGGAGCTGTGCTCAGCGGCGACCCGTCCGGCCACGGCGACGAGCTCGGCCAGCAGGGCCGGGTCGCCCGCCGCCAGCTCTCCCACGTTCCGGTATTGCTCGGTCTTGGTGGTCACCACGACGTGCACCGGAGCCTGCGGCTGGATGTCGTTGAACGCAATGATTCGGTCGGTTTCCGCAACGATGGTGGCCGGAATTTCGCGCGCGACGATACGGCTGAAGATGGAGGGTTCTGCATCGGGGGAAGCCATGTATCTATCTTAAGCGCGATCCTCGGTCGGCGGCGCGCTCCGCGCAGCCGGAAGCGCAACCGGACGGCGGCCGACGGGCCAGGTCACCAGCGGCCGAGGGTGGCGTTCAGAATGGCGACCGCCGCCGGGCCGGCGGTGGAGGTGCGCAGCACGGTGTCGCCCAGACGCACCCGGCTCGCACCGGCCGCCTCGAGCGCCTCCAGTTCGGACGGGGCGATGCCGCCCTCCGGCCCGACCACGAGCACGATGTCACGGTCGTCGGTGGGCACGCCGACCGCGGTGAGACGGATGCTCGCGGTCGGCTCGAGCAGCAGCATCCGCGTGGTTGCGGCCAGCGTGGCCAGCTGCCGGGTGCTGGTCAGCGTGGACACAGCCGGCAGCCAGGGCCGGATGGACTGCTTGCTGGCCTCGCGCACGATCGCGGCCCAGCGCGCCTGACCCTTGGCCACCTTGGCGCCCTCCCAGCGGGCCACCGACCGGGCGGCGGCCCACGGGATGACCCCGTCGATGCCGAGCTCGGTGGCCGCCTGTACGGCGAGCTCGTCGCGGTCGCCCTTCGCCAGCGCCTGCACCAGTACGATCCGCGGGGTCTGGGCGGCGCTTTCCCGCACCTCGTCGACGCGAGCGGTCAGCTCGGCCGGGTCGACGGTGAGCACCGTCACGCCCAGCACCAGGCCCGCCCCGTTGCCGAGCAGCAGGGTCTCGCCGGGACGGACCCGGCTGACCGTCACCGCGTGCTTAGCCTCGGCGCCGTCCAACCGCACGGTCTGACCGACCGTGGCCGTGCCGAGCGTCTCGGACAGGAAGAAGTGCGCCATTACTCCGCCGTCTAGCCCAGGAACCGGTCGCGCAGCTTGGCGAACAGGCCCTGCTGGAAGTGGCTCAGCGCGGGGGCGGGCACCTTGTGCCGGGCGGCGAACGCTTCGATCAGTTCGCGGTCCTTGTGGTCGAGCTTGGTGGGGGTGAGCACCTGCACGCCCACGCGCAGGTCGCCGCGACCGTTGCCGCGCAGCCGGGTGACTCCCCGGTCCTTGACCGTCAGAATCTCGCCGGCCTGCACACCGGGGCGCAGTTCCACTTCGATGTCCCCGTCCAGGGCCTTCACCGTGGCGGTGGTGCCGAGGATAGCGTCGGTCATCGGCACCTCGAGGGTGCAGAGCAGGTCGTCGCCGTCCCGGCTGAAAACGTCGTGGTGGCGCACCTTCATCTCGAGGTACAGGTCACCGTTGGGGCCGCCGGCGGGGCCGGCCTCGCCGCTGCCGGGCATCTGCAGGCGCAGGCCGGTGTCGACACCGGCGGGGATGTCCACCGGAACGGTGCGACGGGCGCGGACCCGGCCCTGACCCTGGCAGGTGACGCAGGGCGTGGCGATGATGGTGCCGTACCCACGGCACGACCCGCACGGGCTGCTGGTCATGACGTTGCCGAGCAGGGACCGCACGGCCCGCTGGATGCTGCCGGTGCCGTGGCAGATGTCGCAGGTCACCGGGGAGGTGCCGGGCTGGCAGCAGGTGCCGTCGCAGGTGGCGCAGGCGATCGCGGTGTCCACCTCGAGGTCGCGGTGGGTACCGAAGATGACCTCGTCGAGGTCGAGTTCCACCCGGATGAGGGCATCCTGGCCGCGCTCTCGACGCGACCGCGGTCCCCGGCTGCCGCCGCCACCGCCGCCGAAGAAGGTCTCGAAGATGTCGCCGAAGTTGCCGGCGTCGAAGCCGCCGCCCTGGGACGACCCCGAACCGCCGCGGTCATAGTTCTGGCGCTGTTTCGGGTCGGAGAGCACGTCGTAGGCGTGCGTGACGGTTTTGAACCGTTCGGAGGCCTCCGCGCCCGGGTTGACGTCCGGGTGCAGTTGGCGGGCGAGCTTGCGGTACGCCTTCTTGATCTCGTCGGTGGTGGCGTCGCGGGCGACACCGAGTGCTTCGTAATGGTCAGCCAAAGCTGGCTCTCCTCTAAGTTCTGGAATCTGGATAGCGTCGGAAAGGAAGTGGCCGGTCAGCTCTCGCCGAGCAGGCGGGAGAGGTACCGGGCGACGGCGCGCACGGCCGCCATGTTGTTGGAATAGTCCATCCGGGTCGGTCCGAGCACGCCGAGGCGGGCCGCGTCACCGCGGGAGGTGTACCCGCTGGTGAGCACCGACGTCTCGCCGAGTCCGAAGGGCGCGTTCTCCCGGCCGATACTGACCGAGACCCCGTGCTGGTCGGTGGCCATCTCGCCGAACAGGCGCAACAACACCACCTGCTCCTCGATCGCCTCCAACACCGGGTAGATGCTGCCGGTGAAGTCGTCTTCGGTGCGCACCAGGTTGGCCGCACCGGCCATCACCAGGCGATCCTGCCGGTTCGCGCCGACCTGGTCGCGCAAGGTGCCGGTGATCACGCCGAAGAGGTCGGCCAGTTCGGGCGGGCCGAGTCCGGTCGCGCCGGTCAGCGCGGCGGCGGCCTCCACCATGCTGAGCCCGCCGATCACGGCGTTCAACCGGGAGCGCAGTTCGCCCAACGCGGCTTCGTCGAGCGGCCGGGGCAGCTCGACGACTCTCTGCTCCACCCGGCCGGAGTCGGTGATCAGCACCGACAGCACCCGGGTGTCACTGAGCGGGACCAGTTCGATGTGCCGCACCGTGGCCCGGGACAGGGACGGGTACTGCACCAGAGCGACCTGGTGGGTGAGCTGGGACAGCAGGCGCACGCTCCGGGCAAGCACCTCGTCGAGGTCGGCGGACTGACCGAGGAAAACCTCGATCGCCTGGCGCTGCGCCCCGGTCAGCGGACGCAGATCGGCCAGGTGGTCGACGAACAGGCGGTAGCCCTTGTCGGTGGGGATCCGCCCAGAGGAGGTGTGCGGGGCGACGATGAGCTCTTCCTCTTCGAGCAGGGCCATGTCATTCCGGATGGTCGCGGCCGACACCCCGAAGGCGTGCCGGTCCACGATGGACTTCGAGCCCACCGGTTCCCGTGACGCCACGTAGTCCTGCACGATCACCCTGAGCACTTCGAGACTGCGATCGGACACCATCCGCGACCGCCTCCCTTCCTGCTCCGTACTGGCACTCTCGTTGATTGACTGCCAATCATATCGCGGGTGGCTGGTGATACCCGGGCTTGGACCGGTTTTTGCACGGGATGGCCCGGCCGCAGTACCGTGGACCCCATACCGCACCCGCTTCCGTTGCCGCTTTCCCCATCCTTTGTTGAAGGGCACGTCATGAGCTATTCCCCCGAACCCGATCGTTCCAACGGACCCACCCCCGGCGCGCCGCTCACCGCGGAGCAGGACCGGCAGTGGGCCTCGCTGGCCCACCTGGGCGGCATCCTGTCGTTCATCCCGGCGTTGATCATCTGGTTGGTCTTCCGGGAGCGGGGCTCGTTCACCGCCGAAGAGGGCAAGAAGGCCCTGAACTTTCAGATCACCCTGCTGCTCGGCTATGTCGCCTTGAACGTGCTGTCGACGGTGCTCAGCCTGATCAGCTTCGGCCTGCTCTCCGGCCTGTTCAACCTGGTCTGGGTGCTCTGGCTGATCGGTTCGATCTTCTCGGTGCTGGGCTTCGTCAGCGCCCGGGCCGGTAAGCCGTACACCTACCCGTTCTCTCTGCGCCTGATCAGCTAGTTTGCGCAGTCCCGTTCGACCAGGACGGGTCTACGCTGGTCACGCACCCGAACACCCGACTTCACGGGTATCAAAAGGAGATCCCATGTCAGAGCCAACCCCTCCCCCCGCCAACCCGTACCCGGCGCCCAGCCAGCTGAGCCCGGCGGACGAGAAGCTGTGGGCCACCCTGATCCACCTCGGCGGAATCCTGTTCAGCTTCCTGCCCGCGCTGATCGGGTACATCGTGCTCAAGGACCGCGGTCCGTTCATCCGTGCGCACTCCGCCACGGCGCTGAACTTCCAGATCACGCTGGCGATCGCCTACTTCGTCGGCACCATCACCTCGTTCATCGGTGTCGGCGTGCTGATCCTGCTCGCCGCCTGGATCCTGGGCATCGTGTTCAGCATCATCGCGGCCATCGCCGCCAACAAGGGCGAGTGGTACACCTACCCGCTGACGATCAAGTTCCTCAGCTAGGCGGTGCCGTCGCCTGCTCGTCGGCGTCGGTGAGCAACCGGCGCACCACGGCGTCGGCGAGCAGCCGCCCGGTGAGGGTCAGTTCGATGTTGCCTCGGATGGCCGCACGCGCGTCGATCAGTTGGTCCGCGATCAGCCCGGCGACCTCTCGGCGGCCCTGCGGCGACAGCGTCGCCACCGGGATGCCCTCACGGATGCGGGTGAGCAGCAGAACCCGCTCGGTCTCCCGGGTCTCGGCGTCGAGGGTCTCCCGGCCGGCCGCCGGGGAGTGACCGGCGAGCACCCGGTCGGCGTACGCCGCCGGGTGCTTGACGTTCCACCAGCGCACCCCGCCGACATGGCTGTGCGCGCCAGGGCCCACGCCCCACCAGTCGGCACTGCGCCAGTAGGACAGGTTGTGCCTGGACCGATGCGCGGCATCCGTCGACCAGTTGCTGACCTCGTACCAGCCGTAGCCGGCCTCAGTGAGCAGGGCGTCGGCGAGTTCGTAGAAGTCCGCCTGCAGGTCCTCGTCTGGCTGTACCAGCTCGCCGCGGCGGATCTGCCGGGCCAGTTTGGTGCCGTCCTCCACGATCAGCGAATACGCGCTGATGTGGTCGGGCTTCTGAGCGATGGCGTGCTCGAGGCTGGCCCGCCAGTCCTCGATGGTCTCCCCCGGCGTGCCGTAGATCAGGTCCAGGCTCACATCCAGGCCGGCTTCGCGCGCCCACTCCACGACGAGCGGCACCCGCTCGGGGTCGTGGGTGCGCTCCAGCGTGGCCAGCACGCTGGGAACCGCGGACTGCATGCCGAACGACACCCGGGTGAAGCCGGCCTGCTTGAGCTGGAGCAGGTACGCCAAGTCGACGGAGTCCGGGTTGGCCTCGGTGGTGATCTCGGCGCCGGGCACGATGCCGTAGGTGTCCCGCACGGCCTGCAGCATCCGCACCAGGTGGTCGGCGGGCAGCAGGGTGGGGGTGCCGCCGCCGAAGAACACCGTCGCGGCCGGACGGGCGGGCACACCGGACTCGGCCAGGATGCGGGCGCCGTCCTGCACCTCGAGCACGGCCTGGCTGGCATAGTCGCTCTGCTTGACACCGCGCAGCTCGGTGGCGGTGTAGGTGTTGAAGTCGCAGTAGCCGCAGCGCACCTTGCAGAACGGCACGTGCAGGTACACGCCGAAGTCGCGGTCGGCGGCGCCGATCGCGGCCGTCGCCGGGATCAGTCCGTCCAGCGGGGCGGGGTCGCCGACCGGATGCGGCCCAGCCACTAGCCCATTCCGACGGGATGTAGTGCGAGCAGGTAACGCTTGGTGTAGCGCTCCTGCTGGTAGCGCAGGAACGGCCAGGCCAGCCGGTATAACCAGGTGCTGGGCCGGGAGAAGGAGCGGATGGTGAGCCAGACCGAATCGTCGGCGCGACGGTCGACGATGAAGCACTCCTCGCCGTTCTGCGGGTGACCGCGCATGGTGCCGTAGGCGAAGCCGATCTTGTCGACCTCGTCGATCACGTAGACAACCCGCACGGGCGCGGCGACGGTGAACGGGCCGTTGGGAATCTTCAGGACCGCGGTCATACCGTTGCTGATGAACGGGGTGCCGTCGTCGGCGAAGGTGGCCTCGTTCACCGGGTGCTCCTGGTTGGGCGCGGGAACGCCTTCCTCGGTGAAAACGATGCCGGTGTACTGCACGCCGGTACCGGCGTCGAGGTCGGTCACCTCGATGCCGGCGCCGCGCTGGATGCCCCAGGTCATCAACGCGGTGGTGGCCACCCGGAACCGTTCCTCGCCGCTGCCCAGGCGCACCGTGCGCTCCAGCGGACGGTGCCCCTTGGGCGGGTAGCGCATGAGGTCGGGGGCCAGGGTGCCGCCGATGGCCGCGTACGTGACGGCGGCATCGGTGAAGGTCGAGCGGCGCATCGGGCTACTTCTTTTCCTTCTTGGCGGGCTCGTCGCCGGACAGCGCGGCGATGAATGCCTCCTGCGGAACCTCGACCCGGCCGACCATCTTCATGCGCTTCTTGCCTTCCTTCTGCTTTTCGAGCAGCTTGCGCTTCCTGGAGATGTCACCGCCGTAGCACTTGGCGAGCACGTCCTTGCGGATGGCGCTGATCGATTCACGGGCGATGATGCGGGCACCGATGGCGGCCTGGATGGGCACGTCGAACTGCTGACGCGGGATGAGCTTCCGCAGCCTGCCGGTCATCAGCACGCCGTAGTCGTAGGCCTTGTCCCGGTGCACGATGGCGCTGAACGCATCCACCTGCTCGCCCTGGAGCAGGATGTCGACCTTGACCAGGTCGGCTTCCTGCGATCCCACGGGTTCGTAGTCCAGCGACGCGTACCCGGCGGTCTTGCTCTTGAGCTGGTCGAAGAAGTCGAAGACGATCTCGCCGAGCGGCATGGTGTAGCGGATTTCGACCCGGTCCTCACCGAGGTACTCCATGCCGAGCAGGGTGCCGCGGCGGCCCTGGCAGAGTTCCATGATCACACCGACGTAGTCCTTGGGGGCGAGGATCGCGGCCTTGACGATGGGCTCTTCGACGGTGTTGATCTTGCCGTTGGGGAACTCGCTCGGGTTGGTCACCGTGACGGTCTTCTTGTCGTCGGTGGTGACCTCGTAGATCACACTGGGGGCGGTGGTGATCAGGTCGAGGTTGAATTCCCGGTCGATGCGCTCGGTGATGATTTCGAGGTGCAGCAGGCCCAGGAAGCCGCAGCGGAAGCCGAAGCCGAGCGCCACGGAGGTCTCCGGTTCGTAGACCAGCGACGCGTCGGAGAGTTTCAGCTTGTCCAGCGCCTCGCGGAGGGCGGGGTAGTCGCTGCCGTCGATCGGGTACAGACCGGAGAACACCATCGGCTTGGGCTCGGTGTAGCCGGGCAGCGCCTCGGTGGCGGGCTTCATGGCGGTGGTGACGGTGTCGCCGACCTTGGACTGGCGCACGTCCTTCACACCGGTGATCAGGTAGCCCACCTCGCCGACGCCGAGGCCCTTGCTGGGCGTGGGTTCGGGGCTGGTGACGCCGATCTCGAGGATGTCGTGGGTGGCGCGGGTGGACATCATCTGGATCTTCTCGCGCGGGCTCAGCTGCCCGTCGATCATGCGCACGTAGGTGACGACGCCGCGGTAGCTGTCGTAGACCGAGTCGAAGATCATGGCGCGAGCGGGCGCATCCGGGTTGCCGACCGGGGCCGGGATCAGACTCGTGGCGCGGTCGAGCAGCTCGCTGACCCCCACGCCGGTCTTGCCGGAGACCCGCAGGACGTCGTCGGGGCTGCCGCCGATGAGGCTGGCCAGTTCCTTCGCGTACTTGTCGGGGTCAGCGGCCGGCAGGTCGATCTTGTTCAGCACCGGGATGATCGTGAGGTCGTTCTCCAGGGCCAGGTACAGGTTGGCCAGCGTCTGCGCTTCGATGCCCTGCGCGGCGTCGACCAGCAGGATCGCGCCCTCGCAGGCGGCGAGGCTGCGGGAGACCTCGTAGGTGAAGTCGACGTGGCCGGGGGTGTCGATCATGTTCAGCGCGAAGGTCTGACCGTCCATCTCCCACGGCATCCGCACCGCCTGACTCTTGATGGTGATGCCGCGCTCGCGTTCGATGTCCATCCGGTCCAGGTACTGGGCACGCATGGAACGGTCGTCGACGACGCCGGTGATCTGCAGCATCCGGTCGGCCAGCGTGGACTTGCCGTGGTCGATGTGCGCGATGATACAGAAGTTACGGATGAACGCGGGGGCGGTGGCGGCCGGTTCCAGCGCCTTGAGAGCTCTCGGTGACATGATGGGCCTAATTCTCCCATGGTCGGGCGAGTCGGCACGACCCGACGCTCAACCATTCGACGGATGCCGGCTTCGGCACGGCGAATTAGGCTGGGCGCACCATGACCAGCCTGACCGTGATCACCCGCCCCGTCAGCCGCGATCCGATGCCGCCGGCCAGCATCGGCGACGGGCTGCCGCATTCCGCCCTGACCCCGGTGTTCTCGGGGCTGCGGATCGGTCTGCACCTGCTGATCGTGGCGCTCACCGGCCTGGTCATCGTGCGCGCCCTCCTCGGCGCGGTCGCGAACCCGGCACCGGTGGTGGCTCTGTCGGTCTTGTTTCTGCTCAGCTATATCGGCGGCAGTGCGGCGGCCCGCCGGCGCGCCTGGCCGGCGCTGGTGCCGGTGTGGATGGCCGTGCTGCTGCTGGAATGGTTGGCCCTGACCCTGCTGGCGCCGGACGCGGCGTTCATCGTCTTCCCGCTGTTCTTCCTGCAACTACACGTGCTGCCGCTCCGAGCCGGGATCCCGCTGGTGCTTTTGAGCGTGCTGCTGACCATCTGGGCGATGAGTTTCCACGTCGGGCTCAGTCTGGGCGCCACCCTCGGCCCGCTGGTCGGGGCGGCCGTGGCCGTCGCCGTCGGTCTCGGCTACCGGGCACTGCTGCGGGAGGCCGCGGAACGACAGAGCCTGATCGACGATCTGCTCAGCACCCGGGCCGAATTGGCCGCCACGGCACGCGCGGCCGGCACCCTCGCCGAACGGGAACGGCTGGCCCGGGAGATCCACGATACCGTCGCGCAGGGCCTGGCCAGCATCCAGTTGTTGCTGCACGCCGCCGAGCGAACCGTCACCGACCCGGTGGCCGGTGCGCACCTGGTGCTGGCGAGGGAGACCGCGGCGGCGAACCTGCAGGAGACGCGCCGGTTCATTCGCGAGCTCACCCCGCCGGCCTTCGACGCCCAGAACCTGCCGGGAGCACTGGACCGGCTGGTCGCCGCTGCCGAGCGCGCCGCGGCCGGCACCGCTGAGGCCACCCAGCTGAGCCTGCACGTCACCGGCGACCCGGTGGAACTGCCGATGGCGTTGGAGACGACGCTGCTGCGGATCGCCCAGGGGTCGCTGGCCAACGTCGCCCAGCACGCGGCCGCCACCCGGGCGGAGGTGACGTTGAGCTACATGGCCGATGCGGTGACCCTGGACGTGGTCGACAACGGTCGTGGTTTCACCGTGCCCGGGGTCAACGAGCAGGCATCCGCGTCGTTCGGCCTGGTCGCGATCCGGCAGCGGGTGGAGCGACTCGGCGGCAGTTTTGTGCTCGAGTCCGCGCCCGGTGAGGGCACCGCCCTGGCCGTGACCTTTCCGGTGGGGCTGTCGTGATTCGCGTGCTGCTGGCCGATGACCATCCGGTCGTGCGCGCCGGGTTGCGCGCGCTGATCGCCGCCGAAGTCGACCTGACCGTGATTCGTGAGGCCGATACCGCCGAGGATGCGGTGACCGGTGCTCTGGCCGGCGACGTCGACGTCGTGCTGATGGACCTGCAGTTCGCTGGCGTGATGCAGGGCGCGGAGGCCACCCGCCGGCTGCGGCTGCTGCCGGGCGCGCCCCGGGTGCTGATTCTGACCAACTACGACACCGACGCCGACATTCTCGGAGCCATCGAAGCCGGTGCGAGTGGCTACCTGTTGAAGGATGCCCCGCCGACCGAGCTGATCGCCGCCGTACGCGCCGCCGCGGCCGGTCAGAGCGCTCTGGCGCCGGCCATCGCCAGCAAACTGGCCGGACGGTCTCGGGTGACCGAGACCCGGCTGTCGCCGCGCGAGGTGGAGGTGCTCGGCCTGGTCGCCGCGGGCCGGTCCAACCGGCAGATCGGCCAGGACCTGTTCCTCAGCGAGGCGACGGTGAAATCGCACCTGGTGCACATCTTCGGCAAGTTGGGTGTGAGTTCACGCACCTCCGCCGTGGCCAGCGCCCGGGCATCCGGCGTCATCCGGGGATCCTGATGAATGACGACCAGCCGGGGACAGGCGCGGTCGGCAGACACGAGCTGGCGGCCCGAGTTCCGGTCCTGCTCGTGCACGGCATCCGCACCTCGGCGAGCATGTGGCGTCACCAGGTCGAATGGTTGACGAAGACCGGGCATCCGGTGGCGGCGATCGACCTGCCCGGGCACGGCAGCCGCAGCGCCGAGCGGTTCAGTGTGGCCGGGGCGCTCGCCGCCATCGACGAGGGCGTCGACCGTCTCGGCGGGCGGGTGCTGCTGGTGGGGCTGTCGCTCGGCGGGTATTACGCCATGGCGTACGCGGCCCGGCGGCCGGCGAAGGTCGTCGCGCTGGTGGCCGCCGGGTCGTCGGTCGAGCCGACCGGATTGGGGCTGGCCGGGTATCGGTTGCTGGCCCGCAGCATCCACCGCCTGCCGGATCGGGGCTTGTGGCTGCACACCGCGCTGGTGAACCGGATGCTGCCGCCGGCGGGAGCCGCGGACGTGCTGGCGGGCGGGGTGGCTCTGGACGTGATGGCGGCGGGGCTGACGGCGACCGGGACGCTCACTCCCCTGACCGACCTGGCTGCGTACCCTGGACCGGTCTGGCTGGTCAACGGGGCCCTGGACCACTTCCGCCTGCACCAGAACCGGTTTTTGCACGCCGCCCGGCGCGGCGCCCTGGTGACGGTGCCCGGGGCCGGCCATCTGGTCAGCCTGCACCGGCCGGACCGGTTCGATAGGGTGCTGACGAGGATCATTCGCATCGTCGAGGCTGAGCTCGACCGGGCCGCACAGCCCGGACTCGCCTGGAACCGGGATCAGGTCAGCCGACCGGGCGAATAACTGGTATCGTTGCCTGTTGGCTTGCGTGTTGGGTCCCACCCCACACGATTTTCGCCGTACGGTGCCCTCTATCACCAAGCGGCCCATCCGAACAAGAACCTAACGAAAGCGTATAAACGTGGCAAATATCAAGTCGCAGATCAAGCGGATCCTCACCAACAAGAAGTCGCAGGAGCGCAACAAGGCGGTCAAGAGCGAGTTCAAGCGCGCGATCCGCGCTACCCGCCTCGCCGTCACCGCCGGTGACAAGGACAAGGCTGTCGCGAACCTCGCCGTTGCTTCCAAGAAGCTCGACAAGGCCGTCAGCAAGGGTGTCATCCACCAGAACCAGGCCGCGAACAAGAAGTCCGCGATCGCCAAGTCGGTCAACGCACTCTAAGCAGTACCCGCACCGGCGTTCGCGCCGACGCAACCAGACGAACCCCCGCCGAGTGCGGGGGTTTTCTGCGTCTCGACCCGGTTCAGCGATCGGGCCGACGGTGGTGCCCTTCCCGGCGCCCGGCCGCGACGCTATGGTGGCCGCGTGATGAGCCGTGACACCGCACCCGCCAATGATTCCCCCGCCAGGTCCTGGTCCAGACGCGCCGGATTCCTGGGAGTGGTCTTCGCCGTCCCCGCCGGCGTGATCGGATGGGCGTTGTTCCTGGCCGAGCCGGTATCGGCGCACCGCTCAGCGGCGCCCTCAATGGTCGCCGCCCTACTGGCTTTTCTGCTGCTGCTCGCCGCGGCCGCGGTACTCTTCATCGCCTGCCTGCCCGCTCGGCCCGGCGCTCCAACCGCCGCCCCGTCGCCCGCGCCACCGGCGTTGCCGGACGCTGCGGCCCCGTCTGGCCCGGGGCCCGATGGGAGCCAGGGACCAGGCGCGGCAGCCGCGCGGACGCCGGCCGCCACACCCGGCCGATCCCTCACCGTTCTGGGCATCGGCATCGGCCTGGCCGGGCTGGCGGTGGCGGCGATCGCCGTGCTGATCGCGGTGTTGATCCCCACCCGCACGGAATCGATCATGGTGCAGTTCACCGACCTGACCGGGCGGGTGCAGCTGGAGTACTGCCCGGGACTGCCGGGATCGTTCTCGGGTTTGGCCGCTCACACCGACCTCACCGGAGCCGACACGATCCTGCCGGTCAAGGTGAGTGCGGAGACCTGTGGGAATCCGGAGTTCACCGGCGGCGTCTGGATCTACCTGAACCGCACGTCCATTACCGTCGCCGACCAGCCCTGAGCCGCATACGACCTAGTCGCCGCGGCGGGCGATCAGCGTAACCAGGCGTTCGAGGGCGAAAACCGGGTCACGTCCGGCGCCCTTCACCGCGGCATCCGTCTCGGCCAGCATCACGATGCACCGGGCCAGCCCCTCATCGCTCCAACCGCGCAGGTCGCGCTGCGCGCGTTCCACCTGCCACGGCGCCAGGCTGAACTTCGCCGCCAACTGGGCGGAGCCCCCGCGCACACCGAACAGCTTCGCCATCGTGCGGATCTTGCTCGCGAACGCCGCGACGATCGGCACCGGGTCGGCCCCGGACGACAGCGCGTGCCGCAGGGTGACCAATGACTCGCCCAGCCGCCCGGCGATGGCCGCGTCGGCGACCTTGAACGCGTTGGTCTCCACCCGGCCGCCGTAGTAGCGGTCCACGGTGGTCTCGGTGACCTCGCTGGTGGAGTCGGCGATCAGTTGCTGGCAGGCGGCGGAGAGCTCGGCCAGGTCGTCGGAGAACGCGGCGACGAGGGACCGCAGGGCACTCGGGGTGACCCGTTTGCCGGCCGTGCGGAACTCGGCGGTGGCGAAGTCGTGCTTGTCGGAGTCTTTCTTGAGCTCGGCGCAGACGACCTCCACCGCACCGCCCACGCCGCTGCGCAGGGTGTCGAGGAGCTTCTTGCCGCGCACCCCGCCGCCGTGCCGAAGCACCACATAGGTGTCGTCGGCGGGGTTCTGCAGGTACTCGATCGCCTCGGTGAGGAAGGTGTCGCTGCACTTCTCCACGGAGCTGACCCGGATCAGCCGCGGCTCGCCGAACAGGGACGGGCTGGCCAGGGTGAGCAGCTCCCCCGGTGCGTAACTGTCGGCCTGAATATCGCTGACCTCGAGGCTAGGGTCTTCCAGCTTCAGAAAGTCGCGGAGCGAACGGATGGCCCGGTCGGCGAGGAAGTTCTCGGTTCCGGAGACGAGCACGACCGGTGCGGGACGCACCTGATGCCACGCCAGTTGGGGGATCTTCGCCGCCGAGGCCTTGGCGGCGGCGGCCGGCTTGCCGGTTCGGCCGGATGCGGTGGTACGTGCAGCCACGCGGCTCCCTTCGGTACCCGTTCAGCTTAACCGTCCCCGGTGACACTCCAGCGCCGGCCGGTCACTCGGCGGGCCAGACCCGCTCGGTCCAGACCCGCAGCTGGCCGTTCCCGGCCGGCCCGATCACCACCAGCCCGTTCCGGTCTGTTCGCTCCACCAGCGTTCCGGTCGATCGCAGCGTGGCCAGCAGGCTCCGGGTCGGGTGCCCGTAGCCGTTGTCCGCGCCGACCGACACCAGACCGACGCCCGCCCGCAGCTGGCTGTAGAGCTCG